>Ga0209537_1001212_pt1 | contig 29697 bp, 26 predicted proteins | sample BioPla4DNA1_FD_187698 | JGI IMG/M metagenome (GOLD analysis project Ga0209537, IMG submission 187698) | Biogas fermentation microbial communities from Germany - Plant 4 DNA1 (SPAdes) (version 2) | ecosystem: Engineered > Bioreactor > Anaerobic > Digestate | place: Bielefeld, North...
TCATACCCATCAGGCAACTCCGGAATATATCCCCGCACCCGGGCCTTGCCTTCATGTTCGTAAAATGTAAGGTATTCAAGAAACACACCTACAAATTCTTCGGCTTTAAGTATCCCCATTGCACCATTGGACGGATTTACAATATCCGTTTCCGGATCAAACCTTATTCCTTCAACTTCTACAACGCCATTTCCCAAATCCTTTTTCGGTGGACGGTTAAGTTCGCTTACAGGAACAGGTGTTGGACTTGGGTTTGCTGCAACCGGTAAGTCAGCCCTTATTCTTGCAGACGGGTCAATTAATCTTCTTATCACTGCAACAGCTTCAGCTCTTGTCAGAATATTATCCGGCTTAAATTCTCCATCAGGAAAACCTGTTAAAATGCCTAAATCATAACACTTAACAACATTGGCTTTATAATAGGGTGATATTTTCTGATAGTCTTTTATTAAACTGCTGACTGCAATTTGATCCCTGTATTCAGGATTATCAATAATTTTGTCTAATGCCCTGCCTGCAATCAGGGCCATATCTCTGCGGTTTATCGGTCTTTTATATCCTGCATAAGGGTCTTCTTTAGTATTAAATGTTAAATGTATATCCTGCCACGGAATAATATATCCTTCTTCTACTGCCTTTTCTATATATGTTGAAGCCCAGTAATCCATGCCATTTTCAACCCTGTGGCCTGCTACTGTTACAATTAACTTAATGAACATATCAACTGTAAGGGTTTCGTTTGGTCTGAATGTACCATCGGGGTATCCTGCAAAAATCTTTCTTTCGTCCTTAAGAATGTACTGCAGGTCTTTATAATACCAGGCCGAATTTGGAACATCGGAAAAGGTTAAGACCTCTTCGGCAAAAACAGTAATATTTCCCGGAAATATTACGCTTTGCATAATACCTGATACAGACCAAAGGGTCAGAAGTAAAGAAACAATAACAAGCTTTGTAATCTTCTTTTCAAACACCTTCATGGTTTCACCCCTTAAAATAAGATAAATAATGACAAGAGTTATGTCCGATGTAATTAAATCTCAAAACAGCCATGTAGAAAAAAGCTATTGTTTGTAAACAATGATTTTACATAAATGTTTTCTGCAAATACAATATTTGTAAATATAATATTTATTAATAAGGAACATGTCAACAGATTTTGCATAAAATGCATGTTTTTCTGCATGAATTGCATATATAAGATGATTGAAAACTACATCTTCTGTTAACTATAATAACTATTGTTCTTAATTTTCGCTTTAGCGCACAAAAAGGTCCACATAATTATTGAAAATGCGTATTTCTGTGTTAAAATAGTATGATATTCTGATTCGAAAAACCCGGTAATCAATTTATTTCGCTGTTTTGATGTAATAATTAAGCAAAATACAATACAATATTTATGTTTATATGCATCAGGATTATTTTGCAAAACATAATAGTTTAAGACAAGAAAACAGGGAGACAAATATACATATGGGAAAGACTTATAATTTGACAGATGGAAATATAACAAAGACTTTATTCAGGCTTGCTCTTCCGATTATGGGAACCAGTTTCGCTGAAATGGCTTATAGCTTAATTGATATGATTTGGGTTGGTAAAATAGGGACCGAAGCTGTGGCAGCTGTTGGAACTGTCGGTTTTTTCACCTGGCTTGCCAATGCATTTATACTGATACCCAAAATCGGTGCAGGGGTTGGAGTGGCTCAATCTGCAGGCCAAAAAGATATGGAAGAAGCCAAAAAATACATTAAACATAGTCTTCAGATGGCCGTATGCCTTGCTTTAATATATGGTTTTATTATGATTGTTTTCAGAAAGGGTCTGATTGGTTTTTTTAATCTCGGAGAGGCCAGGATCATAAAGTCTGCCATTGATTACCTGGTTATTGTTTCCTGCGGGTTTATATTTTATTTTATAAACCCGGTGTTTACGGCTGTATTCAACGGGTATGGTGACAGCCAAACTCCTTTTATTATAAATACAATTGGGCTTATAGCAAATGTAATACTGGATCCTCTCCTAATTTTGGGGATTGGGCCTTTCCCCAGGTTAGAAGTGATTGGTGCAGCATTAGCCACTGTAATTTCACAAGGGATTGCTACGCTTATCTTTATAATAAAGGCGAGAAAAACAATAGTAATTTTTTCGGGTATTCACCTTTTTAAAAAACCAGACCTTACTCATGTAAAAATGATTGCTAATATGGGTTTACCAACTGCTTTGCAGAGTGGGCTTTTTTCTACAATTGGAATGGTGCTGGCAAGGATTATCGCACAATGGGGTGCAACTCCTATAGCAGTCCAAAAGATTGGTTCACAGATTGAAGCAATATCCTGGATGACAGCAGGTGGCTTTCAAAGTGCAATGAGTGCCTTTGTTGGTCAAAATTATGGTGCAAAAAAATGGGAAAGAGTAAAAAAAGGGTATTTTACAGGGATGACAATAGTATCTGTCATAGGAATATTTGCTACAGCTTTATTGTTCTTCGGTGCAAGGCTTTTGTTTTCCGTTTTCATAAAAGAGGAAGAAGCCATTCGGCTTGGAATCCAATATCTTAAGATATTAGGGTTTTCACAATTGTTTATGTGCATTGAAATAACAACAGCGGGTGCATTTTATGGTATAGGAAAAACAATTCCACCATCCATCACAGGTATCATACTTAATGTTCTTAGAATCCCCGGTGCTCTGATTTTATCTTCTACAAGCCTTGGTCTTGACGGGATTTGGTGGGCTATCAGTGTTTCCAGCATTTTCAAGGGGATTGTATTAACTGTATGGTATATTATTGTCCTTAAAAAACAATTTATCTATAGGTAATGTGCAGTTAGCTTTGAGCCAGGTAAAAATTCGAATGTAAATTGATGAAGGAGGATTATAAATATAATCTTTACTCATTTAAACCCAAAACATTAGAGAATTTAATAAGAAGAATTAGTTGCTATTGATTTAGAAATATGACAAAATAGATAAGAGGGAGTAAAAAACATGGTATATAGAGAACTTGGAAAAACAGGTCTTCAAGTAAGTGTGATTGGTCTTGGTTGTGAACATCTTGATGGCAAACCGTTTTCACAGATCGATGAAACTGTTAATACTGCTCTTGATCATGGAGTAAATATTCTGGATGTGTTCATGCCGGGAAAAGAAATACGGGAAAACATTGCGAAAGCTTTGGGCAACAGACGTAAAGAAGTTATTATACAGGGACATATAGGTTCCACAGATATTAATCAGCAGTATGACATCAGCAGGGATATGCCTACAGTAAAGCGATACTTTGAAGATTTGTTGCGTATTTTTGGCGGTTACATAGATTTAGGAATGATGTTTTTCATTGACTCGGATGAGGACTATAAAAACGTTTTTGAAACAGATTTCGTAAAATATGTGGAGCACTTAAAAAAGGAAGGTTACATAGGTCATATTGGCTTTAGTTCACATAATCCAGTGACAGCAATGAAGGTAATAAATACAGGATTACCAGAGATGTTAATGTTCAGCATAAACCCTGCCTTTGATATGCTTCCGTCTGAAGAATATGTTTTTGATCATTTTGACAGTGGTTTTTCTCCTGAACTCTTTCGAGGAATTGACCCAAAACGGGCGGAACTATACAAACTATGTGATCAAAAGCAGATTGGCATTACCGTAATGAAAACATTAGGTGGCGGTAAATTGCTTAAGCCCGAACACACTCCCTTTGCCAGGCCTCTTAGCGTACATCAGTGCATTCATTATGCTTTGTCAAGACCAGGCGTGTCAAGTGCGTTGATAGGCTGTCAGACATCAGATGAAGTATTAAACACCATGCAATACTTTGAACTTGACGATTCTGAGAAAGATTATGCTGAAATTCTTGGGACTATACGCAATGATTTCAAAGGTAATTGTGTTTATTGCAATCACTGCCAGCCCTGCCCGGCAGGGATTGATATTGCAACAGTCAACAAGTACTTAGACATTGCTCGCTTAGATCTGGCTAATATACCTCCTTCGATTCGTTCACATTATCTAAGCCTAATCCGTAACGGGGAAGATTGCATAAACTGCGGTAGTTGTGAAAGTCGCTGTCCTTTTAGTGTGCAAATTATTAATAATATGATGGAAGCAGAAAGGATTTTTAGGTAGGGAAAAAGAAGCTGGAGAGCTGTATGATGATTCCTACTTCTGGAAAACCACTATTCCTGCAATCATCAGAGCAACACCAATTAATTTGCTCCATTCAAAACACATTTTTTCGGTACCGAATAATCCGAAAACTTCAATTAAGCAGGAAGTAACAAGCTGGGCCAACAGAATCAGCATTGTAGCATATGCAGGTCCCAGATCTGATATGCTTTTTATAACTGTGAATGTAATAAGGGCACCAATAACACCGCTGAATAAATAAAATTTATTACTGACATCAAACACTGCAAGCAGGTTTTCACGACCCGAAAAGAACCAAACACTTATACTCGTGATAAAAGCTGTTAAATGCACCCAGCTGTTTGTCGTCCACATATTTGACGAGTCCATAATTCGTGTGTTAAAAACACCTTGAACACTCATTAATAACCCTGCCAATAGTCCTAATAATATGCCAGCCAAAGAAATCCCTCCAATAAAAAGATAGTTTTTGATTATTCAACAAAACATACGGATTTTAGTGTTTGTATTTCGTCTTAAAAATATTATCACTTGTTAGATTGGCGCTGTTCTAGTTATTATTGATTTCCCATAACCCATTCACATATTCTGAAAAACAGGCAGGAAATAGATCTTATTATGATAATAAAGAATTCACTTGACAATATCCAAAATTAACCTTAACATGAAAATATGCTTAATAATACACTTTGTAATTCACAAAGATACATTGACTGCAAAAATAAGCCCACTGTAAATTATTATAGTAAAAGGGGGGTTGGAATTATGTTTTTTAGTTTTCTTACATCAGATGTATTAGAAACCTATACTTATAGAACTTCCGGGTTAAGTGTTATGCCTCCGGTGCTGGCTATTTTTGTAATGCTGATGAACCTTGCTGTAAAAGCTATAATTATAATTGCTGCTATACAACTTATAAGAGCGGCAAATATTTATATCAAAAAGAAAATAATCTGCCCGATGTTGAAAGAAATGTATAGGGCAGTTTTTTTATAGAACTACGAACTAATAATAGTTTTTAATTATGAGGTGTTTTAGTTATGGATAATGAATTAATAATCAAAATGTATTCCTTTACGCTGGATTGCAAAGATCCGAATTTATTAGCAGAGTTTTATGCGAAGTTGCTCAAGTGGGAAGTAATGTTTGTAAGTGAGGATTGGGCATGTGTAGGCCCTCCGGGAAGCCTCCAGGGAGCATATCCATGTATACTGTTTCAAAAAAATCCCGATTACATACCGCCTGTTTGGCCGGAAGAACCCGGTGCTCAGCAGCAAATGGCGCATATTGACTTTGCTGTTAATGATTTGGAAAAAGCAGTTAGCTATGCACTTGATTGCGGAGCAACTCTTTCAGAAAAGCAATTTTCAAATGACTGGACAGTTATGTTTGACCCTGCAGGACATCCTTTTTGCTTATGTCTTATGAAATCAGTTATTGAAAGTGATCACTTTGCGTTGTTATAGAGGTACCACGCTCTGTGGTACCCTGTCTTTGTAAGTTTCGGGTGGATATTTCCTTGCTTCCTTTTAGATATCTTATATTAGATTGGTTATTTTACTAACGGTAAAATTAGTTGCATCTTCTATAAAATTCATTGTACTTTCGATTGTTATCAGTTTATTTGATGATATATCCTGATGTTCTTTATCTTTATATAAGTTATATAATATGTTTTCTTTATGTTTCTCAATTTCTTCGGAAAATATGATGTTATTTAAATTTATTGGTTTAGCTTTTTCAAGATGAACCCAAAAATCATCCTTATTTTTCTCTCTCAACCCTAATTCTATATCTACTCTCGCACTTTCCTGATGGTATAATCCACCATAACCTTTTGTCAGCTCTTCAGGATATTTTAGCCTGAATGGCGTCCATACAGCTATATTATTATAAATATCTGATAATATATGACAGCAATAGCCGAGTATGAAATCATAGTTATCTGAGTTTCTTTTATCTGGTAAAAATTTCAACACATTTTCAGTCCAATCGTCGTTTTCTGTAAGCATACCCCAACGTGCGTCCCCTACACATAAATGCGATGCTTTTTTATAATCTGATTTATAATCCGCTCTGTTATGCACGGCGTCGGGGGCTACATTTCCTAAAAAAAATTGGGGTAAATCCTTGATTGCTTCAGGCAAATGCTTATGTATATTCTTTGCTATATGTAAATGTGTCATATGAAATGGCATGAGCTATTATCTGTCCTTTCATTTAATTTCACGCTTTATAACATAATTTTATTTTAACACAAAAGTTTCCAATGCAAAAGAAGTAAGCAGGAGTCATTCCAGTGCTTCTCCTGTGTATAAAACAGTTAAGAGTTATTAAAACTAAGGATGTTTAAATGGAGCATCGAAGGGAGGAAACAAATGCACACCGTATGGAAGGGAGCGATTAGTTTTGGTCTTGTAAATATACCTGTTAGAATGTTTACTGCTACCGAAGATAAGGACATAAAATTCAGGTATCTTCACAAAACCTGTAATACACCTATAAATTATAAAAAATTCTGCCCTAATTGTAATACAGATGTAACCGAGGATGATATTGTCCGCGGTTATGAATATGAACCCGGGCATTTTGTAATTTTAACCGAAGCTGATTTTGAGTCTGTGAAAGGTGCATCAAAAAGTAAAAGCATTGAAATTCTGGACTTTGTAAATCTTTCAGAGATAGATCCCGTTTATTTCGATAAATCATATTATCTGTCCCCGCAGGAGACCGGTTCAAAAGCATACAATCTTCTGAGACAGGCCATGAATGATACCGGTAAAATTGCAATAGCAAGGGTTACCATAAGGTCAAAAGAGACACTTGCAGCCTTGCGGGTATATAAAAATGCCCTTGTTATGGAAACCCTGTTTTATGCTGCAGAAGTGCGTTCAACTGAGCAAATACCCGGCCTTCCTGCAATAGCCGAAACAAATGCAAAGGAACTGGATATAGCTGTTAAACTTATTGATAATTTGACAGCGAAATTTGAGCCTGAAAAATATACGAATGAATATAATACCGCACTAACCGCATTAATACAAAAGAAAGTGGAAGGAAAAGAAATTAAAGTTGCACCTGAAGCACCAAAACAAAACGTAATAGACTTAATGGAAGCATTAAAGGCAAGTTTACAGGAAACAAACAAGAAAAAGCCGGCAAAAAGAGGCACAAAAAAGAAAACTGCAGAAAAAGCGGTGTAAAAAATGGACTGGTTCAAGCCTATGGAGCCCATTCTGACAAATTCCATAATGCAGGGTGATGGGTGGATTCATCAGGTAAAATGGGATGGGATAAGAGGTTTATGCTATAAGGACAACATTAATATCCGTTTGTATACAAAGAGCGGTCGTGAACGTTCATTGTGGTACCCGGAAGTAACCAGGGAAATTATGCAGATAAACTGTAAACAGGTGGTACTGGATGGTGAACTGATAGTACCTGATGAGGAAGGTAAGCCTTCTTTTCACAACATAATGTCAAGGGACAGGATTAAAAGACATGAGCGTCTTAAACAGTATTTGACCAAATATCCGGTACGATATATGGTCTTTGACATACTCTACAAGGATGGAAAGGATTTAAGAAAATTACCTCTGCTAGAAAGAAAGGGAATTTTACAGGAAACACTGAAAAACAGGGGTGCAGTGCGTATAGTAAATGATTATACCGATGGAAAGGCTTTGTTTTTGTCCATGAAGGAAAAGGACATGGAAGGCATAGTTACAAAAAAGGCAGACAGCCCGTATATTGGTGGAAAAAAACATAAAATGTGGTTTAAAACGAAAATTACAAAACAGCTTATTGCAGTAGTATGCGGATTAAAAATAAAGGATAATGAAGTTAGATCCCTTGTTATAGCCGAATATCAAAATGGAAGTCTTGTACCCATTGGAAGTGTTTCATCGGGTTTGTCGTATAAAGACAGAGCAACTCTTTTCACAGCTCTTCCCCAGCTTGTGGAGGATACATCCCTGTTAAGCACTAATATTGCAAACGATGTAATTTGGGTAAATCCGGTATTAAAAGTTATTGTTTCATATATCGACAGGGAGCAAAACGGAAGTTTAAGACATCCGGTTTTAGTGGGTTTTACCAGTGAAAACCCTAAATAGCCAGGTACGCACATGATGCAAAATATATGGAGATGGTAATTTGAAAAAGAACAAGCTGCAGATATCTAATCCAGATAAACTTCTTTTCCCTGACGCAGGGATAAATAAAATAGAATATGCTAAAAAATTATACGAATTATCAGGTTATATTCTAAAATATACAAAGGACAGAAACCTTACCACAATACATTATCCTGATGGGGTAGAGGGAAAATCCTATTACCAGAAGAATATGCCTTCCCATGCTCCGGAGTTCGTCTCCCATATACTAATCGGGGATATAGACTATATCATAATGGATTCGGTGGAGACCCTTTTATGGATGGGTAACATGGCAGCTTTGGAATTTCATATTCCATTTAATTCAATTAATAGACCCAATCATCCCGATGCATTGGTTTTTGATTTGGATCCGTCAGAAGGTCAATCCTTTGACCAGGTAACAGATGCTGCAATGATTATTTACAATAACCTTAAGGAATTGGGGATCGAAAGCTTTTGTAAAACCTCGGGCGCAACAGGTTTGCAGGTGGTAATACCGTTGGGTGGCGAGATTGATTATGACACGGCCAGGAAAATAAACGAATTTTTCGGACAGTATTTTACCCAGAAATATCCTGAAATCTTTACAATAGAACGTAAGGTGAATGAACGGGGAAAGAAATTATACTTTGATTACCTGCAAATGTGGAAAGGTAAAACCATAATCTGCCCATACTCACCAAGGGCTACGAAAACTGCAAATATATCTGCACCGGTTTTGTGGGAAGAAGTTGAAAAAGGAGTATTGCCCGAGCACTTTACATTAAATAATATAATGACCCGGCTTTCAGAAAAAGGCGATTTATACGAGCCTGTTTATCAATCAGGACTTGACCGGGGACTGAAAAATCTAATAGCACAAATAAAACTACAGCAATAACACATATACTATTTTTTCAGGTTTGCCATAATGGTTAGCTGTTCCTGCAAACTCTCAGTGCGGAGGAAAAAATTTAGAATTTATAAAAGAAAATTTTTAAGGCTGTGTCTTATTTAGTGTTCGAATACCGGTAGGCACAATTAATTTAAGGAGGTTCAGGATAAGGAAAGGATGATGAAAAACAGATAAAGGGCAGGAATAATTGACAATATCTGATAACGGTGATAGACTTGTTTTAGGTTTTTTTAGCAATATCTTCATATGAAATTTATACCAATATTATTGCCGGACTTTATGAAAGGTATTGTAAGCCTCTATCAGGTACTAATTCATAAATGCAAAGATATATGCTCATTTTTTTCAAATTTATTATTTCAGTTAACATTTAATTAGTTATAAGGGTCATTAATATGCTCAAGGTATTTCTGGTGGAAGATGAATTTATTGTCAGGGAAGGCATTAAGAACAATATTGACTGGGCTGGTGAAGGTTTTGAGTTTTGTGGGGAAGCAGCTGACGGAGAACGGGCTTATCCGCTCATTCAATCAACAGAGCCTGATATTATAATTACAGATATAAAAATGCCATTTATGAATGGTTTGGAATTAAGCCGTCTGGTACTTAAGGAATTCCCTCAATGTAAAATAATAATATTAAGCGGGCATGAGGAATTCAGTTTCGCTCAGGAGGCAATAAAAATTGGTGTTACCGAATACCTTCTTAAACCAATTAAGGCTTCGGAACTTGTTAAAACAGTGAAACGTATAGGTCAGCAAATTATTCAGGAACGCATTGAAAAGGAAAGCTACGAGCGATACAAAAGAGAAATGGAGGAAAATGAAACACAAGCCAGGGTAAAACTGTTCAATGATATGGTTTCAGGTTCTTTATCAATTGTGAATATTATAGAACGTGGGAAAGAATTAGGGCTTATTCTAAGCGCAAAACTATACCAGATAGTTCTTTTTAAATATAGCATATTGGACTGTGATGATGCCTATTCAAATGAAATGGTGACCGTTGAAAAGCAACTGAATAATGTGTACGCACAATTTGGCAATATTATTGTTTTCGATCGTTCCATTGAAGGCATGGCATTCTTATTAAAAGGTGATAATTCCCAACAAATTGATTCAATGCGCAGAGAATTTATTGATGCGATAAAAGCTGTCTTATCCGGGCATCCTCAGGTGCGATATTTTGGCGGGACAGGAAAACAGGTAACTAGGATTACTTCTTTGTACGAGGCTTATGAAAGCGCAGCCAGGGCTTTCTCGCATCGTTTTCTTTCCGAGAAAAGTGCAATTATAGATTATAACGAACTTCCTGGCAAAGCAGCCGGCGAGGGTAATATCAAAACACTTTCCTCCCTTGAAATTGGAAGTCTTGATCTTAAAAAAGCAGATGCATTTCTAAGAAGTGGTGAAGCAGACGAGATAGGATATTTTGTTGAAGAATTTCTCCAGAATATAGGCGCAGCCAGTGAAAAATCCCTTTTATTTAAACAGTATATACTAATGGACATATATTTTACTGTAATCTCATTTCTTAATGATATAGGTGCTGACAAAGTATATAGAAGAAATGAATGAAATTTTCTATGACAGACAAAAACTGAAAGAATATATGATCAAAACTTTTACCACGGCAATTAACCATAGAGATGCACTTCGAACAAAACGGTACCATCGAATGATTGAGCGGGCCTGCGAATACATTAATCAGCACTATACCAATGAAGATATATCGCTGAACGATGTGGCCGCATATGTGAATTTCAGTCCCAGCCATTTTAGTTCGGTATTCAGCCGGGAAACGGGTAAGAGTTTTATCAGGTATTTAACCGATCTGCGTATGAATAAGGCAAGAGAACTTCTTAAATGTACCGATCTCAGGTGCTCGGATATCAGTATTGCTGTTGGATATAAAGATCCCCATTATTTTTCTTATATTTTTAAAAAAATACATAACTGTTCACCAACCCAGTACCGCACTTCGAAGACACAATCTTAGATTTTCTCGAAGGTGAGTAAAATTTATGATGAAATCAAAGCTTTTTGATAACATTGGAATATCATTCAAGAATCTGAAGCTTAACAGGAAAATACAGCTATTATTACTTCTTATAATTGTGACTCTGTTCATTTTGTTTGCATTGCAGTTCTATAATATGTACAGATTCAATCAGCAGTATGATCAAATAATAGCAAATGCAGCCGAAGCAGGCAAGTTCAGTATTGACTTCAAAAAGAACTTTGATTATAAAATATATCTTCTAATTGCCGGGCACTCTTCCTTTGAAGAAGAAGATCCTTATGTAAGTGTTAATGAAGCCCGGGTAATTGCACAGGACCTGATAGACAATACCAGCATAGAGGATAATAAGCGACGGGCCGAGATTATTCTGAAGCTTCTCGGCAACCTGGAGAAATATACGAAAAGAATAGAAGACAATAAAAAAGTTGGCGGGCATTATGATGATAATATAAATATCTGGGAAAACGATGTACAGCTTGTAACCGGGCTTATCCAATCAACAGTTTTAGAATACACCTATTATGAAACAAGCGGAATGGAGCAGGTTAGAGTCAGGGTTTCCGAAAGCCTTAGAAGAATTACGCTATTCAGTTTGATTTTATTTGCTGTCCTTGTTACGGTAGCTCTTTTTTTATCTGTGATAATACCGAACAGTATTGTCAGACCAATTCATCATCTTAATGATGTGACAAAACAAGTGGCAGAGGGTGATCTGTCTGTTCGTGCAAAAGTGGTATATGGTGCGGAAGCCAAGGAGTTGGGTGAGTCGTTAAATATAATGATTAAACAGATAGATAAACTTCTTACTGCTGTAAAAATAGACGAAAAGAATTTAAGACAGGCCGAACTGGAATTGTTGCAGGCTCAAATAAATCCGCATTTTCTTTACAATACCCTTGACACAATAATCTGGCTGGCAGAATCGGGTAAACAAAGCGAAGTGGTTGACCTGGTTGAATCATTATCAGATTTTTTCAGAACATCACTGAGCTGTGGGGATGGTCTTGTCACTCTTCGCGAAGAAGAACGGCATATACGAAGTTACTTGCAAATCCAGCATGTGAGATATTGTGATATTCTTGAGTATGAAATTGATATTCCTGAAATACTTAAAGAAACAATACTTCCCAAAATAACCCTGCAGCCAATTATAGAGAATGCTTTGTATCACGGAATTAAGAACCGGCGGGGGATGGGCAGAATTGTTATTAAAGCTTTCGAAGAGAATGGAGATGTAGTAGTCACAGTTTCAGATAATGGTATAGGGATAACCGATGATCGGCTTGATGAAATCAGGGCAATGCTTGATAAAACTAATGAAAACGGACGATTAGACAATGATTCGTACGGATTATTTAATGTTAACGAGCGGATTAAGCTGAAGTTTGGTGAAAAGTATGGCATCTCAATCACCAGTACATATCACGAAGGTACATGTGTAAGAATAAGAGTTCCTTTAACTCATTGAAAATTTCCAACATGAAACCAAAAAAATCAAAACCTTTTAGATAAACTTTATAAAATAACAAAACAACCCAAAAAGAATTTGCATTGATTGCATATTGTTATATTTTTATAATTTAACCGAAACCTTAAATTTAATATGTTTTAAAAAAACAGGCCTGTTAAACATGGGCCTGTTTTTTTAGAATTAGTATTAAAACCTGTAATGCCGTCTGTTATAATTTCTTCTTCGAGAAATACTTCTCAATATAAGCCTTAGAATTATAAAGGCAACAATGATTATCACTACGGTTATTGTTATCAGCCTGAGCTTTTTATTATTAACAAGTTCTATGGTTTTGTCACGAATTTTTGCAGCCATGGTTTTTTCAATGTCGTTCATGGCAATGAGCTGAACCGAACCTATTTCTTCACCATTATAATACCAAGTCTTAGTACCTAAAACCTGCCCTTTTTCTATTGGCGCAATAAAAGGTGTATTCAGTGTTTCCTTAACAGTAACAGCTGTTTGAAGCTTTTCAGCTGAAGTGGGCAGTAAGTGGGTTACCTCACCTAAGGTTTGTAAATCAACAGGAATATTATCTACCGAATCAACCACTTCATAGCGACCGTAGTATTCACCTGATGATACCAATGTTTGAATTTTGTAGTTTTTATATCCGTATTCAAGTAATTCCTGAGACTCCCTGAAAAGAATATCATAATTCTCGGTACCAAGGATTACACCTACCAGCTCAAGGCCTTCTTTGTTAACCGCTGAGAAAACCAAACATCTTCCGGCCTTTCCGGTATATCCGGTTTTAATTCCTGTTACACGATCATAATACTGGGAAGTACTGTGTAAAAGCTTGTTGGTGGATTCAATATGCCAGTTTTCCCACTGGTTGCTCGTTCTTAAATTTGTATCGGGCAACGGTACCACTTTTCTGGCTACAATTTCTCTGAAAACAGGGTACTTCATAGCTTCTCTGGCCATTATTGCAAGATCACGAGCCGATGAATAGTGGTTATCTTCATCAAGACCGTATGAATTAGTAAAATGAGTATTTTTAAGGCCAAGCCTTGCTGCTTCATTATTCATTAAATCTATAAACTCTTCAATTCTCCCCGATGGAGATATGTTTTCGGCAATTACATTAGCAGCTTCGTTCGCTGATATAATTAATACAAAATTCAGAAGATCATTAAGAGTTAGTTCTTCACCAGCTCTTATACCTGCAATTCCATAATCGAGAGGTATAGTATTTATTGCATTGGCAGACGCTTTCATTTTTGTGTCAATATCAGCATTTTCAAGGGCTACAAGCGCGGTCATGATTTTTGTTGTACTGGCAGGCGCCCAGCGCAAGTCAGGGTTTTTCTCATACAGAACCTGTCCGGTTTCCATCTCGACCAAAATTGCAGCCTTTGCAGTTAATTCAAATTCTTCAGCATATGATACTGTTCCAAATACAGGCAGTATAACAACGAATAGAAAAACCAGACTTATCATTCGTTTAAGACGGTACATTGTGTTAAAACACTCTCCTTTTATCTTATGTGTATGAGGAGACAATCTGAAACAACAGGTCACTGTTGCAAATGTTCTGATCTATGTATTCATACATATTTATCGGCAGAACTGTCCCCTCAGATTATTTATTTTCTTATACTAATAGTCATAAGTATAACAGAAAACAAACGCCAGATAAAGTTGATTTTTCGTATAAAAGCCTTCCATTTATTAATATGTCTATATCTGTTTCGTTATTTGTTTCAGATACTCTCTTGGAGAATAACCCGTAACTTTTTTAAAAGCCCTGAAAAAATTAGAATAATCTGAAAAACCGCTTTTTAAAGATGCATTATGAGCACTTTCTCCACTTATTAACAACTGTTTCGCCCTTGATATCCTTTTATATATTATGTATTCGTGCAAGGTAGAGCCTGTAGTTTGCTTGAATATCTGGCACAGATACGAACCTGAAATATAAAATTTATCCTGCAAAGATTTTAATGACAGATCTTTGTTTAGGTTTTGGTCAATATATTCAAGTATTGGCATCAGCCTTTGATGATTTAAGTGGGAGGGCGCAGAGCGTCTCTCATCTGAAAAAATACGGTTTATCTTGACCAGGATTTCAAGAAAAATTGATAATTTAAGCTGAACATTCCACCTTTTTGAATAAGTATCAACCATTATGAGTTTGTCAAAAAGCGCAAGCAACTCATTTATTTCATCGTCGTTGCTGTTAAGCCGGTTTTTCTCACCGTGAGGCCGGTTGAAATAGCAATAGTTCAGTTCATTTCCTTCTGTAGAAAGTGTCTTTATAATATTTTCAGAAAAGTTAATTACTATTCTTTCATAGGTCTCATTCGATGTAAATGTAGCCTTGTGTATTTCACCAGGACGCATAAGAAGTATGTCGCCCGGAACGAGATCGTATGAGTTTTTTTCAATAAAATAGCGTACTCCACCCGATAAAAACAAATATATCTCATAGTCATCATGAAGGTGAAAATCCATTTTTACCTGATCCATAGGATTTTTTGTACTGTTCTTTATACAAATTATTTCATTATTAAATGTTTCAAGCATGTTTTTTCTCCTTCCGGACCGCAGGAAACAGATCAGAATATTTGCCATGTTTTAAGGAATCTAAGCTATATATATGGTTATTATTCATTGTATAATGCTATTTGGACAATGTAAAGCAGTATCCTCGCTGTTTTTTTCAGAATGCCCAGGGCCGTGCCTTTCAATCCCTTACCGGGGAGGCATTTGATAAAACGCCTGTGCCGTATTGTTCATAAAATGTGCAAAGAAAGCTGTGCGCATTGCTTTGGCGAATAAATCATTAATTAAATGGGAGGTTGGATTATGGCCAGATTTCTGCTAAGCGGGTTCGCGGATGAGATTGACAGTGATTTAAAAGTGCAGGTGAAAGAACTTAGAAGGCTTGAAATTAACCAAATTGAGATCAGGGGTGTATACGGTAAAACAATTACAGATTACACCGAAAGTGAAGTAATGGAATTTAAAAAAATACTGGATGATCAGGGCATTAAAGTTTCAGCCCTAGGTTCGCCAATAGGTAAAATTGGCATAAAGGATGCCTTTGCACCGCATCTTGATAAATTCAAGCATGCAATTAATCTTGCCGGTATACTGGAAACAGGCTATATACGCATGTTTAGTTTTTACATACCCGAGAATGAAAATCCTGAAAAATACAGGGATGAAGTTCTTGAACGCTGGCATGGCTTTGTACAGGCAGCAAAGAATACGGGTATTATTCTTGCCCATGAAAATGAGAAGGGAATATATGGCGATAACGCAGAGAGATGTCTGGATATTATTGAATCTATGAATGTAAGTTATGTCAGGGCAGTGTTTGATCCTGCAAATTTCATACAGTGTAACGAAGAGACTTTTCCAAAGGCTTATAATATGCTAAAACCATATATCTGCTATATGCATATAAAGGATGCTCTCTATGAAAGTGGTAAAGTGGTCCCTGCCGGATTTGGGGATGGTAAAGTACCTGAAATTCTAAAGGATATCGATAAATCTTTCAACGGTGAAATGGTCCTGTCCCTTGAACCCCATCTTGGTTCATTTGTTGGGATGGCAAACCTTGAGAAGTCATTGGATCTTAGTAATATGGAGGAAAGCGGCCCAGGTAAATTTGAGATTGCCGTTAAAGCACTCAGAAATATTTTGAATGAGATTAATCAGTAAACATTACTGAAAAATCTTTTCTTCCGGTTAATAATCAAATGGTCCATTATTAAAATTAGGGGGTTTTAAATGTGGAACAGGTGAGAATAGGTCTTGTTGGTTTTGGAGTAATAGGGTTGATGCATTCCAGGTATTTGACCAATGGGGAGGTTTCGGGTGCTGTTTTATCTTGCATATGCGATATTAATCCAGACAGGCTGAAGCTGGCCAAGGAAATGTACCCTGAGGTAAAGCTGTTTGATGATTATAATGCTATGATAAAAAGTGGTGAAGTAGATGCTGTTTTTGTAGCAACGCCCCATTACGATCATCCTAAAATAGCAATAGATGCCTTGAAAAATGGCTTGCACACATTAATTGAAAAACCTGCCGGAGTTTATACAAAACAGGTATTGGGTATGAATGAAGTAGCTGAAAAAAGCGGTAAGGTATTTGGAATTATGTATAACCAGAGAACAAATCCTGTATATCAAAAGCTGCGGGATTTGGTAAAATCGGGTGAACTTGGTGAAATAAAAAGGACAAACTGGATTATCGACTGGTACAGACCCCAAAGCTATTATGACTCCGGAGGATGGCGTGCTACATGGGCAGGTGAGGGTGGCGGTGTTTTACTTAACCAGGATCCCCATCAATTGGATCTCTGGCAGTGGACTTGCGGGATGCCAAAGCGAGTCAGAGCCTTTTGTTACTTTGGTAAGTACCATAACATTGAAGTGGAAGATGACGTAACAGCCTTCGTTGAATATGAAAACGGAGCTACCGGCGTATTTGTTACGTCTACTGCCATGACACCTGAAACTAATCGCTTTGAAGTTATGGGGGACAAGGGCAAGGTTGTAATTGAGGATGGCAAGCTTACTTTTTACAGATTAAGAGTTCCTGAAAGACAGTTTAATCGTGAATATGACGGCGGACAAATTGCAGCTCCTGAATGCTGGAAATGCGAAATTCCGGTTGCACCGGGCGCGGGAGGACAGCATAAAGAGATTACGCAGAACTTTGTATATGCAATCCTGAAAGGGGAAAAATTATTAGCACCGGGGGTCGAAGGAATTAACGGTCTACAGATTTCCAATGCGATGCATCTTTCGTCATGGCTTGACGATTGGGTAGAGATACCTGTCGATCCCGATCTTTATTATGAAAAATTAATGGAAAAAATTAAATTTTCGTAACAATATGTAATAAACCTTCCGGACCTATGTACAATGTTTCAAATAGCCGATATAATAAAATGACAATACAAAAGAAAAAGAGGGTCTGGAATGAAAAAAAAGTTTTGGCTTTTTTCTTCGATTCTTCTGTTATTACTTTTTATTTTAAATGTAAATGTTTTTGCTGCTGAATACCGGGACACCGTAAGAATAGGTTTAAATTATGGCAGTGATGCGGTATCCAGTGTTCAGGTAAGTGCAGAGAAAGGAATTGATATAGGCTATTACAATAACGGAACTTTCTCATTGCTTTTGGAGCAGAACAACAGCCAGCCTCTTATAATCAGAAAAGACGGGCACTTTATCAGAACAGAAACAGCTGTTTTGGAATATTCACCAACAGAAGGAATTCCCTACGCAGGGAAGGTAATAGGTCCCTGGCATCTGAAAATTGGTGGGGAATTTGCAGATTATAATACCGCTAAGGAAATTTCAGAAATACTTAATAGAACGGGTCTAATAACTTATGTAGCTTATGAAAACGGCTGGCAGGTATGGACAGGTTTTTACTCCGACAGAAAATCCGCCGAAAACGATATTCCAAATATTAAGGGAAAAATAGATGCGGAAGATATTTCTGTTGTATCCGAGAGTTCGGAAAGACTTGTGATTTACGATGCCGGCTTTAATGTTAAAATGGTTTATGGAGGGTCAGGCGGGTATTTGCAGGTGCGCCCAAAGAAGGATAACGATCCGTACCTGTTAAAAGTTAATGGAAAGAGGTATAGGAATTACATAGAGATTAGAAGGTATTCGGACAGTGATCTGACACTTATTAATATACTGAATATCGAACAGTATCTTTATGGGGTTGTTCCTGCTGAAATAGAGGCTGATGCACCAATAGAAGCCATTAAAGCTCAAGCTGTTGCCGCACGGACTTATACATACAGAAATCTGAACAGATACGAAAAATGGGGTTTTGATCTTACAGATACTGTTTCATCCCAGGTGTATAATGGCTACGATGCGGAAAGAGCCACTACGAACAGGGCTGTGGATGAGACAAAAGGCAAAAAAATGCTGTATAATGGCAGCCTTGCACATGTTTATTATTTTGCTTCAAGCGGTGGCATGACAGCTAACGTTAAAGAGGTATGGGGTTCGGAAATTCCATATCTGGTCAGTGTACCCGATCCCTATGAATCCGAAACATCACGTAATTATATATGGGAGAAAACATTAACAGCCGAAGAGATAAAGAAAATACTTTTTATCAGCGGTGTTGAAATAGGGGATATAGTTTCTGTCAGTGCAGAGGAGTATTCTCCCTCAGGACGGGTAACAGAGCTTAGAATAACAGGCACCAGGGGCTCGGTAACGTATTATACTCAGGATACCAGGATGATATTTAGCCTTAACAGCCAAAAATACACCATTCAGTCAGCCGGTAATATCGTGGTGAAGGCTTCTGACGGTTCGCTGAAAACCATAGCATTGGATGGCAGAAATGTGGTTTCAAAATCTGGTACCTCAAAGCTGTCGTCCAAAAATACGGCTGTTTCGGTTATAGGCAGTGGTAATAATACAAGAAAGGTTAATATGTCATCAGATGCCTACACTTTCAGTGGAAGGGGCTGGGGTCACGGAGTGGGCATGAGCCAGGAAGGAGCCAAAGGTTTTGCAAGACAGGGTTATACCTATGATCAGATTCTTAAGCATTATTTTCAGGGTATAACAGTTGACTAAATGACGGTTTTGAAAGCATGAGATATTACTCCCGAATTACCCGCTGTTTTGAACTCCTGGAAGGAAGCAAAAGGAACCGCCCTCATGCTTCCATAATCATTTTCCGGGTTGACATAGGGTTGGGCCTGCAGGTATACTGATATGGGTAACGAAGGGGGAAATTGCATGTTTTGGACTATTTTTATAGCCATATTTATTATACTGGATCAGGTAACAAAAACCTATGTAAGAAGAAATATGCCCTTAGGTCATAAAATTGAAGTGATACCCGATTTTTTTTATTTTACGCATGTTGAAAATCCTGGTGCTGCTTTTGGTATACTAAAGAACGGCAGATACTTTTTTATAGTACTGACTGTGATAATTTGTATTATATTGGCTTATTACATGATAAAAAACAAGCATAAAATTTTAAGACTTTCAATCTCCTTTGTTTTGGCGGGAGCAATAGGAAACTGGATTGACCGCGTACTTCGGGGTGAGGTAACAGATTTTCTTGATTTCTATATCTTTGGTTATGATTATCCGGTTTTTAATATTGCTGATATTTGTATTAACATTGGTACATTTATGCTGTTTATTTATATTCTTTTTATTTACAAAGAACCTGAAAGGCAGGACGCAAGCAATGAAGCTTTAATGAGCGAAACAGGTGAGAGTTAGCATGAATGAAGGCAGGCAGCTGAAACTTATTGTAGAAGAAAACGAGGCAGGACATCGCCTGGATGCGTATCTGGCCGGTAAAATTCCTGATCTGTCCAGAAGTTATATTCAAAAACTTATTAATGATAATCTTATTCTTGTAAATGGAAAAAGCACGAAAGGAAAAATTAAAACTTCTCCAGGTATGAATATACTGGTAAACATTCCTGAACCCGAACCGCTGTCACTGAACCCGGAGAACATTCCTTTAAATATTATTTACGAAGATTCAGATATTCTAATAGTTAATAAGCCTAAGGATATGGTTGTTCACCCGGCGCCCGGGAATAAGGATAATACCCTTGTTAATGCCCTTCTTTATCATTGTAAGGATTCCCTTTCGGATATCAACGGTGTAATAAGGCCTGGTATAGTTCATCGTATCGATAAGGATACAACCGGGCTAATTGCTGTTGCGAAAAACAATAATGCTCACCGGTCTCTTGCCATGCAGCTGAAGGAGCATAGCATGGAACGAGTTTATGAAGCTATTGTTGAGGGCATTATTAAAGAAGACAATGGTGTAATAGATGCTCCTATAGGCCGTCATCCTGCAGACAGAAAAAAGATGGCTGTAACGCCCGGAAAGGGCAGGGAAGCCATAACATATTTTAAAGTATTGGAACGCTTGAAAGGGGCCACTCATGTCAGGTTAAGACTTGAAACGGGAAGGACACATCAGATTCGAGTGCACATGTCTTATATACGTCACCCTGTATATGGAGATCCCCTGTACGGCGCAAGCAGCAGAAAAAAAATTACCGGTGGTCAGATGCTGCATGCAAGATATCTAAGGCTAAAACATCCTTCCACCGGAGAATATATGGAATTTGAAGCTGAACTTCCCGAAGATTTTATTAAACTTTTGAATTCACTGAGATAAACCGATTATCGCTCTTCCCTGAAATATGGATTTCCTAAATTACCTGGAGGCATATGACTGGTACTTTTCCTGATAGCCCCAACAATAATAACCAAAATTGTTGCGATATATGGAAGCATCCTTAGAAAGTGCTGGTTTAGTGAAATTGGCAGGTTTAGTGTCTGTATGCGGAAACCTACGATGTCCAGACCGCCAAAAAGAAAAGCACCCCAAAATGCTCTGTACGGACTCCACGAAGTAAATATAACAAGAGCAATAGCTATCCAGCCGCGTCCTGATGTTATATTATCCTGCCACGAGGGAACATATACCAGGGACAGGTAGGCACCTCCAAGACCGCATAAGGCGCCACCGATAAGTATGTGAACATATTTATAAAGAGTTACGTTAATTCCCGAAGCATCGGCAGCAGCCGTGTTTTCACCTACAGCTCTTAAGTTCAGGCCAAAACGTGTATAATACAGATATATGCCCGACAGGATCACAATTAAATAACTCAAATATACAAATAAATCCTGTTCAAGAAAGACTGAAAATACAGGCCCCAATACCGGAATCTTTGAAAGAAAGGGCAGGGAAACGGGGCGAAAATTTCTGCTGAAGGACTCGGGTAAAACCGTTCCCATCAGACGCTTTCCCCAGAACCTGGACAATCCTGTCCCAAAAATCGTTAAAGCAAGCCCTGTTACAGACTGGTTAGTCCTTAATGTTACTGTTAAAAAAGCATATATCAAAGCTCCGAGTGCTCCAAATATCATCGCAGCAAGAAGGGCAAGTATTGGGTTTTCAGTCAGTATTGCAACCTGAAAGCCTGCCACTGCTCCAAGAAGCATCATTCCTTCAATACCAAGATTTAAATTGCCGGCTTTTTCATTATACATTGCGCCTAATATGGCGAATGTCAGGGGTGTTCCCGATATTACTGCATTTTTTAAGAAAGGAATCATAATTACTTAACCTCCGATGAAATTGAGTTCTTTCTAAAGCGAACTTTATAATTGACAAAAAACTCGCTGCCCAGGGCGCAAAACAGAATCATTCCCTGCAGTACATCTGCCGCTGCCTGAGGTATCTGAAGGGCTGACTGAATATAGGAACCGCCCTGTAATAAAATAGCAAAAAGGAAAGAAACAATTAAAACCCGCTGAGCACGCAAACCCGATAAATACGTAGTTATAACTGCAGTAAATCCGTAACCGCTGGAAACGTTCATTGTAAGAGTTTTGTTAACACCTGCTGCCTGAATAACACCTGTGATTCCACATAAACCGCCGCTTAAAAGCATAGTTGTTATTATTATCCGGGAAATGTCCATACCGGCGTATCGTGCTGTACTTACGCTTTCTCCAACCACTGAAATTTCGAACCCTCTTTTTGTCCTTCGAAGGAACCACGAAATAATTATAACTAGAACCAGTGATATTATAAGTCCTATATGAATTCCAAACACTTTTGGAAGTAAAGCATGGTCGGGAAAATTTGCAATTTTCGCAAATCCTTTTAAGTCCGGATCTCTCCATGGCCCATACTGGAGGTATGTAATCCATTGTGTTGCAATATAGTTAAGCATAAGCGTCATAATGGTTTCATTGGCACCAAAATTAGCTTTAAAGAACGCAGGTATTATCCCCCATATTCCACCGGCTAAGAATCCAACGATAAACATAACAGGAATAACAAGAGGTTTTGGGATCCAGTCAACGAATAATGCTATATATGTGGCACCAAATGCTCCCATTAGAATTTGTCCCTCGCCGCCGATATTCCAGAACTTCATCTTAAAGGCTACCAATATTCCAAGAGATGTTATTACCAGTGGAACCATCTCTAACAGAGTGGCCCTGAAACGGATTTTTGAACCAAGTGCGCCTGAAATCATATTGACATAAACTTTTACAGGATTGTAACCCAAAAAAACGATGAAAATACCTGAAACTATAATTGCAGCAATGATGGCAATCAGGCGGATCATGATTATTTGTTTTGTTGAAGTTCCTTCACGTTTTATGATTTGCATACTACGTCCCCCTTTTTTATTGAAGAAAGAGTTTCTCCTGCCATCATGAGGCCAAGGCCTTCCTTCGTAATACTTTCGCTGCCTGTGATACCCGTTACTTTACCATCACATAAAACCATAATTCTGTCGCAAAGTTCTATTAATACATCCAAATCCTCACCAATATAAAGTATTCCAACGCCTTTTTGCTTCTGTTCCTTCAAAAGATCGTAAATATTATAGGAAGCGCCTATATCAAGACCCCTTACAGGATACGCAGTTATTAATAAATGGGGATTTGCATCTATTTCTCTGCCCAAAAGAACTTTCTGTATATTTCCGCCCGATAGCTTTCGAATGGCCGTATAGATGCTGGGTGCCTGAATTTCAAGGCGTTTTGAAACTCGCTCTGCTTTTTCCTTTGCAGGTTTTCTATTTACGGTAATACCCGGTTGATTAACATAATCTTTCAGAAGCATATTGTCTATCATATTCATCGACGGAACAAGTCCCATACCAAGGCGATCTTCGGGTATGAAACTCATACTGACGCCACGTTTTATTATTTCTCTTGGGCTAAAACCCACAATATTTTCTCCTTTAAAATAAATATCTCCCTTTTCGACAGGGTAGAGGCCTGCAATAGTTTCACACAATTCTTTCTGCCCGCTTCCGGCAACACCTGCTACACCAAGAATTTCACCCTCATACAAATCAAAGGTTACATTATCAAGTACCGGTACATTATGCTCGCCCAAAGCAGTAAGCCCCTTGACAGATAACAGTAAATCTCCTTTCCTGGAGTGAATTCTTTCAATTGAAAGATTAACCGGCTTTCCAACCATTAATTCGGTTAACTCACGAATATTTGTTTTTCGGGTCTCCAATGTTGAAACAGTTTCTCCCTGTCTGAGAACAGTAACCCTGTCGGTTACCGACATAATTTCGTTCAGCTTATGTGTAATAATTATTATTGCACATCCAGTTTCAGCAAGATTTTTAAGTACGGTAAAAAGTTTATCGATTTCCTGTGGTGTTAACACTGCGGTTGGCTCATCAAGTATAAGTATTTTTGAGCCACGATACAGCACTTTCAGTATCTCAACTGTCTGCTTTTCACTTACAGACATATCCATTATCCTTTTGTTAAGATCAATTTCCATACCGTACTTTTCCATTACATTTTGTATTGACTTTATTCTGCTCTTATTAGATATAAAGACAGACTGGCTGTGACCCAATAAAACGTTTTCTGCTGCAGTTAGTACATCAATCAGCTTAAAATGTTGATGAATCATACCAATTCCCAGCTCAATCGCATGTTTTGGCGAATGTATATTAACCTGTTCACCATGTATGAAAATACTCCCGCTATCGGGTGTATAGATGCCTGATAGCATATTTACCAGAGTACTTTTACCGGCACCGTTTTCACCTAATAATCCGTGTATTTCTCCTTCGTATACCGAAAAATTAACATTACGGTTGGCGCGGATTACGCCAAAGGTTTTGCAGATATTTTTCATTTCAACATACGTTTTATTCATAACTACATCCTTTTCAGTTATTGCTCTTATTCTCTCCGGAAAATAAATCTTTTATTGAAATCATTTACATTCCGGAAGGAATATATACAGTTTTTTCAAATGAAAAAGTACAGGATTAAAGGGTAATCCTTTAATCCTGTTTAAAGCTGAATGATTTAGTTTTCGGGCAGGGTTGCTATAACACCTTCAACAAGCCAGTTAAAGCTTAAAAGCTCTTCGTCGGTCATAACAGTTCCTTCAGGAACTTTAATTTCCCCGTTCTGGTCTTTTAGCGGACCCTCAAATACTTTAAATTCACCACTTGCAATTTTTTCTGCCATTTCGTTAACTTTCTCCTGAGCACCTTCGGGAGCATTTTTTGTAAGCGGAGCCAGCGCAACCACACCATCTTCCATTCCACCCCAATAGTTTTCGCTCTTCCAGGTACCGTCAAGAACCTTTTGGATCTGATCGGCATAATACGGACCCCAGTTCCATATAGGTGCGGTCAGGAATGAGTCGGGCACAATCTCGGCTGTATCACAGTTATAGCCAATACACCACTTTCCACGCTCTGATGCTGCAATTTGAGGACCTGTTGTATCCTGGTGCTGTGCAATTACATCGCAGCCTTTGTCAAGAAGTGATACTGCTGCTGCCTTTTCCAAAGAAGGATCGTACCAGGTAGAAGTCCATACAACTTCAACGGTGGCATCGGGGTTAACAGAACGAACACCAAGGGTAAAAGCATTAATTCCCCTGATTACTTCAGGAATGGGATGAGCGGCAACATATCCAATTTTGTTTGTTTCTGTCTTCATCCCGGCAACTATTCCGGAAAGGTAACGTGCCTGATAAATTCTGCCAAAGTAATTCAACATATTCTCAGAACTTCTGCTTCCCGAACAATGCAGGAAAACAACATCAGGATATTCCTGTGCCATGTCATAAGTGTAATCCATGTAGCCATAGGAATTAGTAAAGATCATTTTGCATCCCTGCTCGATCATTGATTGCATTACAGCAACACATGAATCGTCAGTATCACTTACATTCTCCTGAATGATGAATTCTACTTTATCCCCAAGTTTTTCCTGAGCATAAAGCCTTCCCTGTTCATGAGCATAAGTGTAACCTGGCTCTCCTGCTGTGCCGATGTAAACAAATCCAACTTTTAGTTTTTCTTCTCCGGCGTTTTGCTGATCGGTTCCACATCCTGTCAGTACCATTGCTAAGCTTAGAATGGTAACAAGTAAATACAGAATCCTTCTTTTTTTCATTTTTTCAATGCCTCCCTGAAAATAATTTTGTTATTTTTTAAAGATTCTATAACAGCAAGGGATTCAACACGAATCCCAAGGCTTCGAAGAATTTTACTTCCAGGTTGAAAATCTTTCTCAATTACAATACCAACACCCGAGACTTTGCATTTTGCCTGGCTGGCAATATTAATCAACCCTAAAACAGCCTGTCCGTTTGCAAGAAAATCATCTATAATAAGAAGGTTCTCACCAGAAGAAAGAAATTGTTCAGAGACAGATATGGTATAATCGGTTTGTTTTGTATATGAATGTACTTTACTCTGATATACATCAGACGACATATTAATACCTGAATGTTTTTTAGCAAAAACAACAGGGACATTGAAATGGTAACCTGCACATAGTGCAAAGGCTATTCCTGATGTTTCAATAGTTAAAATTTTATCAATTCTTACACCAGCAAAACGATTGTAAAATTCCCTTCCTATATCAAAGGCAAGACGGGGATCAATCTGATGGTTAATAAAAGAATCAACCTTTAAAATATTCCCATCTAGAATACGTCCATCCTTTAATATACGTTGTTTTAACGATTCCATAATGAAAAACTCCAAATGTATATAATCTATTATATTATTGTGTATACTTTTCCAGTTTATATTAAATTGGTAGATTATAGCAGAACTTCACCTGCGATCATAATATTTATTCTACAACAATCCGAGACAGGAAACAACAAAAAACCTTTAAGAATAAGAAAAGAAAATTAACCTTATAAAACAATTTTTTTGTGAAAAACAAACAAAACCGGCTTGATTAGTGTTTAAAATAAAGTATCTTAATAAGTAGTACATCTGAAAGGTGTATGTTATAATAGTGAAGATAATTTTTTAGCGAAAACTGTTAGTGGTCAAAAATTTTAATGCATAATGCTTTAAAAGGGGGACATGCAAACAATGAAAAAAGATTTGACAGAAATGATTAATGAGATAAAAAGAATGAAGCATGAAAAAAATGCTGTTATTGTGGCACATAATTATCAAATAGATGAGGTTCAGGAATTGGCCGATGTTGTTGGAGACTCCTTTACGTTAAGCCGGTACTGTGCTTCCACAAACGCGGATATTGTCGTTTTTTGTGGAGTTCATTTTATGGCAGAGAGCGCAAAGATCTTATCACCCGAGAAGACAGTTTTACTTCCCGAGATTGATGCAGGGTGTCCTATGGCTGATATGATAACAGCCGAAGCATTAATCGAAGAAAAGAAAAAGTATCCAAATGCAGCAGTGGTATGTTATATAAATACTTCTGCGGCAGTAAAGGCTGAATGTGATATATGTTGTACATCTTCAAACGCTGTCAGAGTTATTCAGTCCATACCTAACGATGAGATTTTGTTTGCTCCCGATCAGAACCTGGGAAGTTTTATAGCAAAGCAGGTACCAAACAAGAAAATTCATTTATGGGAGGGATATTGCATCACTCACCACAGGGTTAGCAGGGAAGACGTTGAAAAAGCAAAAAGCATTCATCCCGATGCCTTGGTGCTGGCCCATCCCGAGTGCAGGCAAGAGGTAATGGAAATGGCTGATTTTGTCGGAAGTACAGCTCAGATAATAGATTACGCCAAAAACAGTAACCACAGCAAATTCCTTATAGCAACCGAAATGGGTATTCTACACAAGCTTAGAAAAGACAATCCGAATAAAACCTTTTATCTTTTAACACAGGGGCTTATTTGCCCGAACATGAAAAAAACAACGGTAGAAAGTGTATATAACGCACTGAAGTATAACAGGTACGAGATAAACCTTGATAAAGAAGTGATCGAGCGTGCACGCAGATCATTGGAGGCCATGCTGGCAATATAACAATTGATATCCATTGCTGACCAGCAGTGGATGCATATTTCCTGCCTATTGAAATAAAGGTATCGGAATGCTATCATATGGGATGATTACCTTTAAATAGCAGGTTTGATTATCCATATTAAAAGAGGTGAATAAATTTGAACTCTAAATCATTATTACCATTATTGCTGTATGCCATCATACCATTCCTTGTTATAATTATTCTGTTCAGAATTAACAAAATAGCCGGTATTTTGGGTATTCTGGCATATTTATTATTGATTATTATCGTTAACCTGAATTTGATTTACCGTATAAAAGCACAAATGGCATATAGTAAGGGAAACATCGGTGAGGCAGAAAAATGGTTTAAAAAATCAGCAGGTTCCAAAAATGCCGGAGCAGATATTTTAGTAAATTACGGTTTTGTACTTTTCAAGGAAGGGAAACTGAAAGAAGCCGAAGAAGTGCTGTTGAAAGCTGTTGACAAAAGTAAAAATAAGGATGAGAAGAACCTGGCAAAATCAAATCTCGCTCTTATAATATGGAAGAAAGGTGATCTGGATAAGGCGTTTGAAATGCTTAAGGAAGTAATATCGGAATATAAAACCACAGCAGTATATGGAAGCCTTGGTTATCTGGCCATAGAAAAAGGAGATTTGGATGAGGCTTTGAAAATAAATCTCGAAGCTTATGAATATAATTCCGATAATGCTATAATTCTGGATAATCTGGCACATCTGTACCACTTAAGGGGTGAAACTGATAAGGCCGGTGAGCTGTTTGACAAGCTTATGGAAAAGGAACCATCTTTTCCTGAGGCATACTATGATTACGGAAAGTACCTTGAAGATTCCGGAAAAACAGATGAAGCTTGCGAAATGTATCGAAAGGCATTAAAATGTCCGTTTAATTTTAACAATACTATTACTAAGGAACAGGTTCAAAATGCGCTGGACCGTTTAGCTTTAAAACCTGAGGAAAATTAGAGACACTAAATTAGAAAAGAGGAAAACTTACCGATGAAAAATACCGAAATATATCATGAGGCATTTAATATTAATACAAAACTGGTAAAACTGTCAGAGGATATTGAAAAAAAATGCAATGTTGTTTTTGAGAGAATAAAACAGGTGTCTGCATATAACCAAAGCAAAGTCATCAGAGCAATGCAGGAGTATGGAGTAAGCGAATCTCATTTTGTTGGCTCAACAGGGTACGGATACAATGACAGGGGCAGAGAAGTTATAGAAAATGTATATGCTTCTGTTTTTGGTGCTGAGGATGCACTTGTAAGGCATCAAATTACCTGTGGTACGCATGCTTTGGCTTTATGCCTTTATGGAATTTTACGGCCCGGAGATGAGCTTTTATCGATAACCGGAAAGCCTTATGACACTCTGGATGAAGTTATTGGTATACGTGGTGCCAGCGGGACAGGCACTTTAAAAGATTATCAGGTTACATACCGTCAGGTTGATTTGCTGGAAAATGGTGAACTTGATTACGAAAAAATAGAAAAAAGCATTAGCGACAGAACTAAAATGGTGTTTATTCAAAGATCCCGGGGTTATTCCTGGAGGGGGCCTATAACCGTTGAACGTATTGGACAGGCAGTAAGGTTTGTGAAAAAGATAAAGCCTGATTTAGTTGTTATGGTTGATAACTGTTATGGAGAATTTGTTGAAGATAAAGAGCCTACCGACGTAGGTGTAGATCTTATGGCAGGTTCTTTAATAAAAAACCCCGGGGGTGGAATTGTTCTGTCCGGCGGGTATATTGCAGGAAGAAAAGATCTGGTTGAGCTTGTTTCTTACAGGATGACCGTACCGGGTTTAGGCCGTGAAGTTGGAGCTACACTTGGTCAAAACAGGACTTTATTTGAGGGCTTTTTCCTTGCCCCGCATATTGTAGCCCAAAGCCTTAAGGGTGCTGTATTTGCTTCAGCTCTTATGGAAAGCCTGGGTTACGATACTTGTCCTGCCTGCAGCGAAGAACGAAGTGACATTATACAGGCAATTAAGTTTGAAAACCCCGACGCAGTTATTGCTTTTTGCCAGGGAATTCAGAAAGGTTCTCCTGTTGACTCTTTTGTTACACCTGTACCAAGTGAAATGCCAGGCTATGATTCACCGGTAATAATGGCTGCAGGGGC
>Ga0209537_1001214_pt1 | contig 29688 bp, 28 predicted proteins | sample BioPla4DNA1_FD_187698 | JGI IMG/M metagenome (GOLD analysis project Ga0209537, IMG submission 187698) | Biogas fermentation microbial communities from Germany - Plant 4 DNA1 (SPAdes) (version 2) | ecosystem: Engineered > Bioreactor > Anaerobic > Digestate | place: Bielefeld, North...
GAAAGATTAAGCTTGAGGATTTTGGAAGGAGATGGGATACCTTCTATTATCTTAAAAGATCCGTCAGAATATAAGAATAAGAATCCTTGGTTTAGTAATAAGGATGTAAAAGTATTACCTGTATTTACAAATAAAAACTATAATCCTAAATACCATGAAGGACCTGTAGAATATCTTACAGAAGAGGAAGCAATAGAAGTAAGCTTACTGGTAGCAGATAAGCTTGGGCTTGATTCGACAAAGTACCAATGTGTAAATTATGATAACTCCAATCATATATACTTTCCAAACAAAGAGGAACCTTTTGTTGAAATCCTGCCCTCTATAGAAGAAATAAGGATATTTTTTAATCCTTATATCAATGGAAATGGATCCCTTTCAAATATCAATGAAGATAATGAGGATATACTCCATGAAAAATATTTAATACACTATTACAATCTATTTGAAGGCATATTAAATATGGACCAACCTGTTTTTGAAAGCTGCTTTGAGAGAAATATATATGGGGAAAAGCAATATCATTATAAAATATTTAATCAAGAAGACACGGCAGAAGATACATTGGTCAATTATAGTACCAACTATGTACGAATTTATATTGACAATGATGGTTTATGGGGAATAGACTTAAGCTATAAGCAACTTTTGGATGGTGGAAACTCTAATGAGTACGAAAATACTGTAATTGAAAAGTTAGCCAAGAGAAATGAATTAGAAATAATAGGATATTATCCATTAATAAGCGAAGAGGAGGCAATTGAAAAAGTACTAAATAAGGAATACTTAAGCACCATAGAATATGATAGGGATGTTGACTTATCAGATATAATTAGTATTGAATTAATATATTATTGGGTACCTGTAAATAAAGAAATTCAGCCTGTTTATAAGGTATATTTAGATTTGAAAAATACTATAAATGATTACCAATATGAAGAAGAGGATTTAAATACTTATGGCATATTTTATGTTCCTGCTATAGAAAGTAAATACTTGGATCTCATGGGATCAAATTAAATAATAGATATATGGTAAAAGCCAGTTGATAAAAAAGTTTCAATATCAACTGGTTTTTTGTTTTAATTTATTTTCCTTCACATATAGTATAGTAATGATTCTATATTTACAGAAGAAATAAAAGGAGGAGTTTTTAGTGAAGGGTAAAGAAAAGATTAAATACTTAGTGTTGGCATGATCATTATGGCAGTACTTAGCACAATGGTTGTACCGGCAATGGCAGAGGCTGTAGGGAAAGCAGTATCCTGGGATGGAAAAACTAGAAGTGTATTTATAGGAAAGCATGACTCAGAAGAACCTGCAGTGATGTTGCATGAATTAGATTACTTTGATAGTGGTGGCGGTACTTTCAAAACCTATACTGATGTTAAAGATAATCTGGGAAATACTTATGATTATGGAATGGAAATAAATGCAAGAAATGGTTGGAGAACATATTTTATTAATGGGAAATATAGTAAGATGAAAGGAAGATATATTCTTAATTATGATTATCGAAGTACGAAGATTGAAAATAGGTTTAAAGTATATGGAGATGGCAAATTACTGTACTCTTCACCTGTTATGACCGGTGGAGTTCATCCTATAGATTTTGAAATTGATTTGGCAGGGGTACTAGAGTTAAAAATAGAGATTACTCATGATGGAAGCACGCGACCAACATACCTGGTGAACACAGGCCTATATCAATAAGCACAATTGATAATAAGAGGATTGTCATTTTTAGACAAGACAGCTAGTTAGTTGTCTTGTCTTTTATTTTATTGTGGATTAACTGCTTGTTGTGAAGAATGATTATAGCTGAATAGTCCATAAGATAAAACATGTGGAATAAGAGCTACCATTAAGGGAAGCATTTGCATATGATAAACATATAACAAAATCAGGGAGGGAAGGTAATGAGAAAAAGAAAATTAATTTCTGTGGTCTTGGTGTTAATAATTATACAAATATTTTTCATAAACAGTTTGGCATTTGCTAGTAATCCAGTTATAACTTCTTCTCAGATTGAAAAGGCCATAGAATGGGCCTATGACAAAATGAATAGTAAGACTTCAGCATATAATGGCTGGTGCTTAAAGTTTGTATCTGACGCTTGGAAACATGCAAATTTAGCACCTGCTAAAGTATCAAAAACCTATGGATGAAGATATTATACTTAAATGGACACCTTCAGAAAACGCAACATCCTATGGTGTTTATGTAGCCAAGGAACCCTACGGTCCAAGGAATTTAATATATGACTTGGAAGGTATAACAGGCAATAGTCTAAATATAGGGATACTACCTGCTGGTAAATATTGTTTTAATATGCAGGCTATGAATGATGCTGGAGCTAGCCCCTTTAGCAATGTAACATATTTCACTGTGGTTAAAGCTCCACAGGAGCCAAAAAAGACCCTCAATCTGAAAATCAATGATGTATATAAAAGGAATAGCATAGTATATGTACCTATTAGATATGTTGCAGAATCATTGGGTAGCAATGTGTCATGGGATAATAATACACAGTCAATAGTTATACAAAAGGGATTAGATGCTATCGTCTTCCAAATAGGGAGTAAAAAGACTTATATGCAAGGAATTAAAAACTTAGATGTTGCTACAGTTATCGTTAATGGAAAATCCTATATATCCATAGACTCCTTGTCTAAGATATTTGGTATAGAAGTGAAGTGGAACGACAAAACTAATACCCTGTCAATAGATTATGAAGAATTATCCAATGAAAAGATAATTAAAGATTTTCTTAGAGAGGGCTTTTACTATTTTGATTATTACAATGATTTTATAAATGAAAATGGAAATTTAGGTTATGGATTCCGCAAGGTATTGAGCGAGATTGGAGAATTTGGTAACAAAATCAAGTATGGAATATTCAAGTCACTAACAAACCTTGAAATTCCTTTTATAACTGAACACCCTCTAAAAGACTACAAAAAGGATGTAATAAAGAAAAATATAGAACATATATTGAGTAATATTCCTGAGATTAAAGAAAAATACACTCCAGCAGGAAAAGAGTTAGAAGTTATATCGGATTTTATAGATGTATTAAAAACTAGCAACGACTACGCAAAGTCAGAGTTTGAGGCTGCTATAAAAAAGAAATATAATATTTCAAAAATAGACTTGAATACTGATGCAGGAAGAACATATAAGTATTTAGATATATTAGGTGAAGGGTTATCAAAAGTGGATAAGGCATTTAGGTGGGGTAGTTTTACTGCTGACAGCTTGGAGTACTATTTCAATGATTATGTAAGGAATATGAAATATTTGCAAGTAATAAAAGATGCTGCAGGTGAAGATGATAAAGACCTCCTTAGAGCCATTGAAGAATTAAGTATTGAGTATTCCAAAGGATTTGCTGGATTCCTATATAGAAATAAAACTAAAATTGGCCAATTAACTATAAAGGCTATAGAGAAGGCAATGGAAGATAAACTGGATGGATTAGAATTGTATGGTGTGGCTACTTTAATACTAGAAAAGGGTATGGACATTTCAGGGAATACTAAATATGCGGAGAATGTAGAACAGGCTACCGGAATAATGTTAATCAACTTTAGGCTTATAACTAGTTTTAGTAGGTCTTTAAATAGAAATGTTGACTTTTTAACTGGGAAAATTTTACCAGATGTTACTGAACACTCTTGGAATGACCTAGTAAGTTTATTTACTGTAACTAAGGCAGGAATGATTGAAGCATATAAATGTATGTATGAAATTGCAAAGGATCCAGTTGAAAAAGTATATTTAAAAAATCAGATAGATGTTATAAAGAGTATCCAAATTAGGCCCACACTTCCTTCACAAAATCAACAAGCATTCTTTACTAAATAGCTCTTGAATATTTGCAATATAAACTCCTCCATGGAGCTTGTTTGGAGGAGTTTTTCGTTGTCTACTTATGAGCTGCGTTTTCTACATATATGATCAATTCCTCAAATCCACTATTCTTTCATACCAATACTCTATGTGGTCCCTGTTAAGAGAATCTTTCAAATATACAAAATTAAAGGGGTGGCTAATATTTAAGTCTTCTATTGGGATTTCTTTTAGATATCCTTGTAACAGTTCTTTTTTGGCTGCCTCCCTGTACATAAAGGTAATGCCAATGTTTTGGTGGCAGAGTTCTTTAATGGCATTCATATTGCCTATCTCGATTTTTCTTTTAAAATCCTTTACACCAATATTCTTATTGTATAAGGCCTGTTCTAATATGTCCCGGGTTCCACTGCCTGGTTCTCGTAGAATTAGGTTTTCTTCAAGTAGGTCTTCCATCCTATTAGTCTTGTAGGCTATTTTGTTTTCAGGAGAACAAATACCGATAAACTCCTCATTGGAAATCAGCCTAAACTGAAATTGGCTGCGGTCGAAATTCCCTTCTATTAAGGCAAAATCTATCTTTCCCTCCCAAAGCATTTCCTGAAGTATATTGGTATTTTCTACCACCATTGTAATATCAATTTCTGGCTCTTCTATGAAAACTTTATGAAGAATAGGAGGAACCATGTATTCTCCAATGGTCAAAGTTGCACCAAAGTTCAAGGGTTTTACCCTTTTTTTAATGTCTTGAAGCAAGGGGAGAATACGTTCAGAATGAGCCATAAGGGCCTTGGCATAGGCCTGTAAAGCCTTGCCTGCTTCTGTGAGAGTAAAGTTTTTCCCCTTATTTGCTATTAGGTCTGTCTGATAGTAATCTTCCAAAAATTTTATGTGTTGGGTAACATTAGGCTGAGTTATGTTCAACTTTTCCGCAGTTTTTGTATAATTACCAGTTTCACAAAGGGTAAGGAAGGTCTGCAATCTAACATCTATCATCTACAACACTCCATAAGAAAAATTTATATTTTTATAAAATATTATAATTTCATTTTATAACAAATATATGTTATAGTCAAATTAGAGATGTTAATATAACCCCAATAATACAGTATAATACTAAACCTAATAAAATTGGTCTTGCTCTTGCATGACCTACACAGGTTTGGTCTTTGGGTGGGTACTGCTAATCTTCCCTATTTTATTAACTCGTTTCTTTTTATTGTAGTCCTGTTTAGTACAGGCCTTACACCAACCTAAATGGTACCTACCCTTTTAAAGACTTTTGAATACTTTTTCGCAATGGCTTATTGGCACCCTATTGGGTGCTTTTTGTTTTGTATAATTATAAGTCTGTAGTCACAAATCATTGACTATGGACATACTATGAATTATAAAATATTCAATGGAGTGATTACTGTGAGTAAAGAGTTTGTAAGACAATCTTTAGAGCTTCACTTATTTTTTGGAAGGATTATGAAGGAACACTCATTTTTCCTTGAACTAGGATTTACACCTAGGGATATTAATTTTACCAATAGAGCTGACGAATTTAGAAGAGAATTTGATGATCTTTTGAGAGAGGTAGTATTGCTTTCCGATGGCGTTGTAAGCAAAGACGCACTTAAATCAGGAGAAATTGTAACCCCATTTACCCTGGAAGCAGAAAAGGCTAGTGAATTCTATACTGGCATAGACATACCAACTGATATAACAAGGGCAGAGTTCAAACTAGAGCCAGCACACAAAGACTCAGTCAGCAAGGAACTTGTTGATAAGGTGGCAAGAATAAATAATAAAGCTATAAAATTAATATCTGAACTAATAAACTTTAAGGAAAAGATATTATCCAATGTCCTTCGATGTAAGATGTTTACACTTAACTACCCCTTATTGATAGATCATATTATGAGGGAAGCAAGGCTTTATTTAGATATGGTTAGGACCTTACAAAGGCAAGGATTTATAGACCTTAGGAGGCATGCACTAGAGCAAGAAGCCTTTTGGAATAGGATCATGGCCGAACATTCTAAGTTTATTAGAGGCTTGCTAGACCCGACTGAAGAAGTTTTATTCAATGTAGCCAATGATTTTGGTAATGAGTTTGATAAATTGACTGAGAAAGCTTTAGATGCTATAGATAATAAAATCCCATTCGATAAGGTTACTAAAGAAAGCCTTAAAGCAACAAAGGCTATTAGGGATTTCAAAGCTCAGGCTACAGAAGGATTGCTTGATTGCAACATCAGGTCTATAATAATTCCATTGCTAGGAGACCATACATTACGTGAAGCCAATCACTTCTTGAGGCTGCTAAGGATGTTTGAAAATTAGTTTTAGATATATAAGAATAGATATGTTGATAACTTAATACTACAATATAAAAACCACTCCTATTAATATCATTGAAATGATGTTATTGGGAGTGGTTTTTTATACAGCTTCCTAGTATTAATAGCTTGTAACACATTTTAAACATCCAGAATATACTAATATTGTACAAGCGATAAAATATTTTGAAAGGAAGTGAACTATTTATTGGACAATATCTTAATAGACAATGGTCAGGGAGTAATAATAAATGGAGGTAATGGGTCTGTAGCCATTGGAAATATGATTAGAGGAACTAAACTAGGCACTTATGTAATTTTTGATGAATATTTAAATCATTTTGAAGGAATTGCTGAAATTAGAGGATAATAATTCTACGGATAAAAAAATTTCAAATATTTAACAAGATGAAACCAAGCCATGAGCTTATATTGGCTTGGTTTTCTAATAAGGAATATGTAATAGCAATGCTAATAGGGGTGGTTTTATGTATGAAGAAGTTGAAAACAAGAAAATTAAAGATGTTTATACTCTTAACGAATTTCTAAGGCCTTATGGTTTAGCTTACGATCCTCACCAGGATGTATTTTATACAATAATAGATCCATGGCAACGGAAAATGGGATATACAAGGCTGTACGATGAGGCAGCAGTACTATCTTTTATGGTGCTGGATAGTGAGCCAATTTATTTTGAATATGATAATAAAAGCTGGATGATAGAATTCTGGAAGGGTCAGTATGGTATGGCAACTGGGTTTGAAATAGGTATTTATTATACAAGCCAACCAGATTTATCGAACAAAACTTTTAACTGGACTTTATATGACTGTGCTGATGATGAAAATATGCTAAAAATGAGATTTGAGCTCTTTAAAAACCATGTATCTCTTATAAAAAGAAAGGGAAAACACTGGTGGCTAACAGGGTTTAAACTAGGAGAATTCTCACAACCATGAAATGCTAGAAAAAATAGCAATAATAGGCAAGACAAAAGGTATTTTTAGACTGTAACCATCTTCATATCTCTGAATAGCCTAATATCATAAGTATATTAGGCAGGGATATGTATGAGAATAATGAACCGCTTAACAAAAATTTTTGACAGTTCAAAAGAAATAGATATAGATGATTCTTCGAAAATTATTATAATGAGCGATGTTCATAGAGGAGATGGCAATTGGTCTGATTCCTTTGCTAGAAATCAGAATATATTTTTTGCTGCCTTGAACTATTATTACCAAAAAGGCTACACCTATATAGAATTAGGAGATGGGGATGAACTTTGGGAAGTACGGGATTTTAAAGAAATAATAAGAGAGCATAGTGATGTGTTTTGGTTGATGCAAAAATTCTATCAAGATAATAGGTTTTATATGATATATGGTAACCATGATATAGTTAAAAAAGACAAAAAGTTTGTTGAAGAAAACCTATACTATTATTTTAGTGAAAGAAATCGCAGGAAAGTCCCTCTTTTTAAGGATATAGAGGTCCATGAAGGCCTAATACTCAATTATAGAAATAATAAAAACAAAATCTTCTTAGTCCATGGCCATCAAGTAGAGTTTAAAAATTATGATATTTGGCCCATAACGAGGTTTTTCGTCAGGTATTTTTGGAAGCCACTTGAACTAATTGGTTTCAATGATATTACTAGAACTGCCAAGAATTATGAGAGTAGATATAAGGTAGAAGCCAAGTTGACCCAATGGGTCCAAAATTATAAGCATATTTTAATTGCTGGACATAACCACAGGCCATACTTTCCTGAAGTAGGCTATCCTCCTTATTTCAATGATGGCAGCTGTGTCCATCCAAGGTGTATAACAGGCATAGAAATTATAGATGGATGCATTATGCTTATTAAATGGAGTGTAAAAGCAAATGAACAGGGCTTACTATATGTAGGTAAAGAAATACTAGCTGGACCGAGAAGGTTAGATTTATATTTTTATCAAAAATAAAGGGGAGAAAACTATTACCATAATAATTTTCAACTTATTATAAAAAATTAATAAAGGTAATCCAGCAAGATAAGTTATAAAATCTTGCTGGATTTATATAATTATGAAGTATTTTGTAGAAAATAGCTACTAATACATATATAATAAAATATATTATAGTAATAATCATAATACATAATCTATAATACAGAGGAGGAATTAAATGGCGACTTTTGAAGACTTTATGAAATTAGATATCAGGGTTGGGGAAATAGTAAAGGTGGAATTTTTTGACAAAGCAAAAAAACCTGCTTATAAGCTATGGGTAGATTTTGGAGATGAAATCGGTATAAAGAAATCAAGTGCTCAAATCACTGAATGTTATGAAAAGGAAGACCTAATAGGCAGGCAAGTTTTAGGAGTAGTAAATTTTCCACCTAAGCAGATTGCAGATTTTATTTCCGAAGTACTTATATTAGGAACTTATTCTAAACAAGGGGTAGTACTAATTCAACCAGAACAGCCTGTTGAAAAGGGAGATAAGTTAGGCTAATGCTTAAGTCGATTTGGTATAATGGTTATATAGCTTTTGTTGGAGGGAAAGGATGGAAAATAATTATAATAAGAAAAAGCAATTTATAGTAAATACTATATATGTTTTATTAATAGTCATTATGGTATATCTATTTTTGAAATATGCCTTTTCTTTAGCAAGCCCATTTATCTTTGCATTTTTTATTGCATATTTGCTCAATAAGCCTGCTGAGAGAATTTCACAGTCTACTAAATTACCCCATAAACTAGTATCATTTTTTCTAGTTTTAATTTTTTATGGTACAGTAGGTATTTTAGTTTCCTTTATAGGAATTAGATTTGTTTCTAGGGTGGCTAAAATTATTTCGTTAATTCCATCTATCTACGATAAACAATTAGTGCCATTTCTTATTACTACCTTTGATAGGATCGAGGATACAATTTACAATATAGATCCTGCCATTGTAGGAATTATTAGTGAAGGATTTAATCAGTTTGTTCGTTCCCTAGGTGAGCACATAACAAACTTTTCACTGGCATTGTTAGGATCCTTGTCTAATATAGCATCATCACTGCCAGGCTTTTTTATAAGAGTATTATTAATGATAATTTCCACATTCTTTATAGCTATTGACTTTGAGGCTTTAAGCTCTTTTGTAAAAAGGCAATTTTCACAAAAAGGAAATGAAATTATAGATAATATAAGGGAGTATATGGTAAATACACTCTTCGTTGTTATCAGGTCCTATGGCTTGATTATGCTAATTACTTTTATTGAACTATCTATAGGTCTTTCCATCATAGGTATACCAAATGCAGTCCTAATAGGATTTTTAATTGCCATATTTGATATACTGCCTGTACTAGGAACCGGTGGAATAATGATTCCATGGACCATAATGACCTTCATCCAAAGGGATTTTAAGACAGGTATAGGCTTACTTTTATTGTATATATTTGTGACAGTTATGAGAAATATTCTGGAACCAAAGATAGTTGGTGGTCAACTTGGCCTTCATCCTGTTATAACCCTAATGAGCATGTTTGTTGGGGCTAAGCTCCTAGGAGTTGTTGGCTTATTTGGATTCCCAATTATCTTATCCCTACTTAGACACCTGAACCATACAGGGGTAATAAAAATATTCAAGTAAGTTATAGACTTTTATATGCTTTTAAAAGAGGTGGTAATTTTACCACCTCTTAATATTTAAAGCTAAGGTCTGCTTCTAAAAATCGCTTTATTTCACGATATCTACGGTAAGGTTCAATGGTATCGATAAAAAGTAGATGGATAGCTTCCCAAGTAAAGACCCATCCTCCAATCAATAGACTTTCAAGGAAGACCTTGGAAATAATAGTGTTGTCCCTATTGATCAATAAGCCATAGGTAAATAACAGGATAATTGATATCAATAGCAAGATTACAGAAAACTTAATGTACCTTTTGGTTTTTCGTTTCTCTAACCGAATGAGAGAATTATAATAGTTATGATAGCTTATGGAGATTTGTTCTTCCTTTTCCTTGCTGATTTCATTAGTCTTTACAGAAAAGACGATTTCTAATTTTTTTCGCAAGGGTATATCCTCTGAACACATATCAAGGAATTCTGCTAAGTCTGCATTTATGTCTCGCTTTTTAAAAGCAGAATTATCCCATTCATGAAAAAATTCAAGATAATCATCTAGGGCAACATCGATAATAATACGGCCTGTACGGGGGTTTTTCCTGTATAGCATTTCATAATTATTAGGCTTTTTCATAATATCACCTTATAAGATTTCCAAAATTTATAATATTTTTCCATAAACACATTATAACATACTTGCTAAAAGGTATATCTGACTTTTATATATAGGAATATGTTATAATAATAAATGACAAAATATAGATAAAAAATGTGAGGGATTATATGTGTACAGGTATAAAAATAAATTATGATGATGGCTGTGTCCTGGGAAGGACTATGGATTATGAAGTTCCTTTAAAATATAATGTAATCTATTTACCTAGAAATTACCATTATTGTGACGATTTAACAGGAAAACCCCTATATGCAAAATATAAGGCCATGGGCTTATGTTTTGAAAATCGAAATCCATTGAAAGATGGAGTAAATGAACATGGCCTAATAGGAATTACCAACGAATTTACAGGATTTAACCTTTATTCAAATAAAATAAATTCAGAAAAACTTAATATTTCCAGCCTAGATTACTTCACTTATGCACTTACCAACTACAAAACTGTGGATGAATTAATTGAAGACTTACCAAATATCCACATATCTACAAAGAATAGTAGGGGAGAAAATGTAATATGTCCAGATTTCCACTTTATGTTTGCAGATCCTAGTAAAAGATGTATAGTCGTTGAACCTAAAGGGAAGGAATTAGTCCATTATGAAAATCCATATGATGTAATGACTAATTCTCCTGGCCTTGAGTCTCATATTAGGAGGCTAAAAAAGCATATAGATATAGATAATCTTGAAGACTTTAATTCGGCTAAAGACCTACCTGGGGGCTACGACCCGGTTTCAAGATTTATTAAGGCCTACTATTTAACTAAGATGAATGTTGAATCAAGGGATTATAAAGAAGCCCTTTCCAAAGCATACAACATATTATCTGCCATGTCTATGCCCAATGGCTTTGTTAGAAATAAGAAGTACAGGTATAATACTTATACAAGATATATTTGTGTCTATGACACTAAACATAGGCTTTTAACTGTAAAATCAGATACCAATCCTATGGTTTACCATTTGGGATTTGATGATATAGAAGATGAAGATAAAAGACAGGCATTTTTCTTAAATCTAGAATTTACTTCAGAAAAATTAAAATAGACTATCAGCCTATAAAGGATAAATCTGGTAAAACTTATTATTTATAATTCAAAAAATCCCTAGACTTTAATCTAGGGATTTTTTATTATTAATTTTCTGACTGAATTAAACTTTGCAAGATAAAATTCAAAAAAAGGCTTGCAAGAAATTTTTCATTCAAAATTTCAATTCTACTCTTTACTAAATATACCAATATAATATAATAGATATAACAAACATTACTAGTTATAGGCAGCCATGGTTACAGACCTTTTTAAGCAGATAATTTAATCAACTAGACTATCTACTTTGGAAGATCATAACATAGGCTGCCTAATTATTTTCGTCTTATGTAGAACTTATGAGGTAAAACCTTACCTCAGTTATGAATTCAGGTATTTTCAAAAGCCATGGACCAATTATGTTTTATAGGCTGCATTCAATCCCCCCTTAGAAACTTATGCTACCCATTAAGTCAGCAAGAATAAATGATTTTGGGTCAAAAGATAGGATAGTATTATAATTGTATTCTAATAACTTTAATAATATAATATAAATTGATTAGAGTTATGTGTTGACTATTGAATTTTGAAAGGGGTGTCATATGGATATATCAAATGTCATATTTGCATTTTTGTTAACACTTTTTGCTGGATTATCTACTGGTATAGGAAGTGCTCTAGCCTTGCTAACTAAAAAGACTAGCACTAAGTTTTTGTCAGCGTCACTAGGTTTTTCAGCAGGTGTTATGATATATGTTTCCTTTGTAGAGATCTTAGTAAAAGCAAAAGATGCATTGGTTTCCACCCTTGGTGAACGTGGAGGTAGTTGGGCAACAGTTGGTGGTTTTTTCTTTGGTATATTTATCATCGCATTAATAGACAATTTTATTCCATCTACTGCTAACCCCCATGAAGTTCACACAGTAGAGGAAATGGATGGAACCAGTGAGGAACATAAATCAAACCTAATGAGAATGGGAATTTTTACAGCATTGGCTATAGCAATTCACAATTTTCCCGAAGGACTTGCAACTTTTACTGCTGCCATGAGTGACCCTCAGCTTGGGATACCAATAGCTATTGCTATTGCAATTCATAATATTCCTGAAGGTATAGCAGTTGCAGTGCCGGTTTTCTATGCAACAGGAAGCAGGATGAAAGCCTTTAAATTGTCTTTTCTATCTGGCTTGTCAGAACCTTTAGGTGCCTTAGTAGGCTATATCCTATTGCGAAAGTTTATTAATGACACTGTATTTGGATTTATCTTTGCAGCTGTTGCAGGGATCATGGTCTATATAAGTGTTGACGAGCTGTTACCATCAGCTGAAGAATATGGAGAACACCATATTACAATCTATGGACTAGTGGCCGGAATGGCTGTAATGGCCATTAGCTTATTATTGTTTATCTAAAGGGGGAATAAAGGTGGAAAGTAGAGCATTTACTGTTTCATTAAGTAAAAACCCAGTAGTGAAAATGGATGTAATTCCAGGTCATTTTAGTACTAAGCATTATCATACTACACATTATCTTGGTTTAAGCAATTTAAAAACTAATGTAAAAGTAGCCAGTGATGTAGCTGTAGAGATGGCATTACCATATTTGGCCAGCACATTAGTAGATACTATAGTATGTATAGAAGGGACAGATGTAATAGGGGCATATATGGCAAGGGAGCTGATGCAGGAAGGAACATCTGTTGTAAATGCAGGTAGAGATATTCATGTATTAACACCCACTGTTAATATAAATAGAAAGCTTGTATTTCAAACTAATACACAAGAATTAATCTTCAATAAAAATATAATCCTATTAGTATCTTTAATGGCAAGGGGGGTAACGGTAAATAGCGTATTAGAATGTCTTGCTTATTATGGGGGTAAGGTTGTTGGCATATCAACACTATTTAACACCCTTCCAGAAAGTCATGAATTTGGAAACAGAACCTTATTTAAAAATATTGAAGTCCATTCCTTGTTCACAGATAAGGATATTCCAGGCTACAAGATTTCTAGCCCAAGTGAATGTGAAGATTGTAAAGAAGGTCGTGGACTCGATGCAATCGTCTTAGAAGATGGTTATATTAAAATATAAAATAATATAAGGAGTTGATTTAGTTGACATCATGGGAAAGTTTATTTAGTGGCTTTTCTTTTATGGGAATGGGAGTACCAGAAATTATTATGGTCCTAATTGCACTATTACTGGCCTACTTAGCTATTGAAAAGAAGTATGAACCATTGTTACTTCTTCCTATTGCCTTTGGTATGTTGATTGCCAATATTCCTTTGGCAGGTCTTTCATCCTATGATGAAGGTGGACTTATTTATTATTGGTATAAGGGAATTGCATTGGGAATTTACCCACCTATGGTGTTCTTATGTATTGGAGCAATGACAGACTTTGGTCCTTTGATCGCATCTCCCAAAAGTGCTCTTATTGGTTTAGGTGGCCAGTTAGGTATCTTTGTTGCAGGAGCCAGTGCATATTTTATTGGCAAAATAATACCTGGTATTGGCCCAATCTCATTACAGCAAGCTGCTGCTATTGGTATGATTGGTAGTGCAGATGGCCCTACTTCTATTTATACTGCAAGTATGTTGGCACCAAACTTGCTACCTGTAATAACCATTGCTGCTTATTCCTATATGGCTTTGGTACCTCTTATCCAACCTCCAATTATGAGAGCCCTTACTACAGAAAAAGAAAGAGTTGTTGTAATGGAACCACCTAAGAGGGTAACCAAAGGCCAAAAAATAGCTTTTGCTATATTTGTTACCATTGGTACTTTAGTATTTGTTCCTGAAGCCGGAACTTTAGTATCCATGTTAATGCTTGGGAATTTAATTAAGGAAAGTGGAGTTACAGATAGGTTTACCCGCACCCTGCAAAATGACTTATTAAATGTATTGACTATGTTAGTAGGAGTTTCCGTAGGGGCAACTGCTACTGCAGAAAGGGTTTTAAATCTTAGTACTATCGTAATTATTATCTTAGGCTTGGTTGCTTTTTCCTTTGGAACTATTGGTGGAATACTCATAGCAAAACTTTTGTACCTTATAACTGGTGGAAAGGTAAATCCTTTAATAGGCAATTCAGGTGTATCTGCAGTGCCAATGGCTGCCAGACTTTCACAAAAATTAGGACAAGAATACAATCCTAGGAACCATCTATTAATGCATGCCATGGGTCCCATTGTAGCTAGTAATATTGGTTCTGCATTATTAGCAGGTTTATTTATTTCCTACTTTGGATTTTAATATAAATTTTGGAATTGGCGATTAAGTAATCTATACCTAATCGCCATTTTGTTTTAATTATGCTTTACCATAACTACGTTAATAGCCTTTACCAATGCTTCTATATGGTCTCCTTCACTAAATCAAGCTTCCAATAAGCTATCTTTCGTCATCACGGACGTAATGGAATCATATTTGAAGAACTATTGAATAACAAGTAAATATTATCTATGGAAATGGTCAAAGCTATCAATAACAATTCTAGTATTAATGAGTGAAATAAGCTCATAAATCATATATAATAGATTTGTGATTATTATAAAGATACTAACAAATACTACTTTTATAAAGGAAAGTGATGTAGCTATGGATAGAAAAAAGGAACTTAAGGAGCTATATAAAAGTATGAAGCCAGATATGGGAGTATTTAGTATTAAATCTAACTCCAGTAACAAATACTATGTAGAGGGAAGCCATGATTTGAAGGCTGCTATTAATAGTACAAAATTCAAACTAAACTTTGGTAATTATCCAAACAATGAGCTTCAAAAGGATTGGAAAGAAAAAGGAGAAGAGGATTTTACAATAGAAATATTGGAAAAATTAAAATATGATGAGGATGAATCTAAAACCGACTATAGTGAGGAATTAGAAATATTAGAGATGGTTTGGAAAGAGAGACTATCTAAAGAAGGCGCAAAATTTTACTAAATGATAAAATAAATATTAGAAAACAAATTTTAAGGAAAGGGATGATATGATGAAATACAATTTTGATGAAGTTGTGGACAGAAGAAACACTAACTGTATAAAATGGGACACACTAGAGTCTACCTATGGTAGCAAGGAGATTTTGCCTATGTGGATAGCAGATATGGATTTCAAATCAAGCGATGAAATAATAGATAAACTAAGAGAAAGAGTTGATCATGGAGTTTTTGGATATAATTTCATACCAGATTCTACATATGAATCCATCATAAATTGGGCAAAGACCAGGTATAATTGGGATATAAAAAAGGAATGGATCCTCTTTATGCCTGGAGTAGTTGCAGGATTTAACCTGGGCATTAGGATCTTAACTGAAGAAAAGGATGGGGTGATTATTCAACCGCCAGTATACCCACCATTTTTTAGGGTAATCAATAACAATAATAGGACCCTAGTAACTAATCCACTGACTATTGAAAATGGCAAATATACCATAGATTTTGAGGATTTAGAGAAGAAACTAAAAACTGCTAAAGTGCTTCTCCTATGTAGTCCTCATAATCCAGTAGGTAGGGTTTGGACTAGGGAAGAGCTTGAAAGAATAGCTAAGCTTTGTGTTGAAAATGATGTTTTTCTAATATCAGATGAGATACATTGTGATTTGATATTTAAGGGCAACAAACATACAAATATAGCATCCCTTTCTAAGGATATAGAAGAAAAATCCATTACCTTAATAGCGCCCAGTAAGACATTTAATATAGCAGGCTTATTTACTTCTATTGTCATAATACCAAATGAGGAAATAAGAAAAAAATATGAGGAGGAAATATTTAAATTAGAAATAGGCCATGTATCCATCTTTGGAGCAGTAGGTTTAGAGGCAGCCTATACCTATGGACAAGAGTGGTTAGAAGAAGCCCTTATCTATATTGAAGGTAATACAGACTATGCAATAGATTATATAAGGAATAATATACCAAAGATCAATGTAATCAGACCAGAAGGTACTTATCTACTTTGGCTAGATTGTAGACAACTGGGCTTAAGCCAAGAAGAATTAAATAAGCTAATGATTGAAAAAGGAAAAGTATTACTAAATGATGGCTCAACCTTTGGCAAGGAAGGAGAAGGCTTTTTAAGGTTAAATATAGGTTGTCCAAGGTCCATGGTTGAAGAAGCTTTAAAGAGAATAGAATATGCAGTAAATAGCTTATAATAAACTAAAAACCCCAAGTAATTTTATCTCATGATAAAAATTACTTGGGGTTAAATTATTTTGTTTCAAAGGCAATACCTATAGTATTTGGTCCACAATGGGAGGAAATGGTACAACTTGCAGTAGTTACATATACTTCTTTGAAATCCATAATATCTAATACTACATTTTTAGCCATCTCAATATACTTATCATCCATACCTGAATGAGTAATAAAAATCCTTTCACTATTAATATTGTCATAACTATTTAGCTTATCTTTTATAAACCTTGTTATGTTCTTTTCTAGAGTACCCCTATATTTATTTCCTACATTCATACTTCCTGAAGAATTGTCCACATTTATAACAGGTTTAATCTTCAACATACTGGAGCCAAGGGAAGCAATTTTAGAACAGCGTCCACCTGCATATAGGAAGTCTAAAGTATCTAAAATAAAACTAATATGTATATTTTTCCTATGTTCATTTAATCTGTGGGTAATTTCTTCAGCAGGCAATCCTTCATTTATTAGCTCTGCAGCCTTTAATACTAGTAGACCAGAGCCAGTAGACAGGCTATAGGAATCGATGGGGTAAACCCCTTTTAATTCACTGGCAGCAATACAGCAATTATTATAAGCGCTAGTTAAGGCACCACCTAAATTAATATGTATTACTTCATATCCTTCATCTACCCATGGTTTAAAATAATTATAATACTCTGATACATTTATTGCGGAGGTTTTTGGTAGGATTTTCTTTTCTTTATATACTTTATATATGTCGTTGGGGGTAATGTCTACATTGTCTTTGTAAGGCTTGTCTTCTAATAGAATAGTGTAAGGATAATAATTAATATCATACTTATTTTTTAACTCATCATTTAAATCACAGGTACTGTCTGCACTTAATATTATTTTTTTCATATTTATTTTCCTTTCTTTTGATAATAATTATTATACCTAACTCTTTGATATATAAGGTAATATAACGAAAAATTTAATTTTTGTCAATTAAGATTTGAATTTTTTTAGATAATTAATAATCAAAAATAAAGTTTGACTTTTCTGACATATTTATAATTTTGAAATGTAGAAAAAAATGGAATAAATTATAGAAAACAGTTAAATAATAGATATTAGAATAATAAAAGAGGTGATTTGGTGAAAAACAAAAGAGTTTCTCCTGAAGAATTAAAGGCTCTCATAAGTGACTTTTTGAGAGAGCATAAGGATGGGTCCCTTGCTACATGTATGAACAATATACCTAGGAGTAGTCCAGTTCAATATGCAGTAGGGGATAATATGAATATCTATATATTTTCAGCAGGAGGAGAGAAATTTAAGGCCATATCAGAAAATCCCAATGTCTGTTTATTAGTTAATACGGACTATATCAATTATAGGCAGATTAAGGGAGTACAAATCTTTGGTACAGCTACTACTAGCTTAATGGACCCCCTATTGTTGGATGAGGCCAAGGAATTCCATCCGGATCCGTACTTAGTAGAAAAAGAAAGGCAAAACATAAAGGTTATTAAAATTGTACCAGAGGAAATAGTATACTTAGATTCCATAGGAGATGGGGATAGGACCAAGCAAGTACTTAGGTGTAATAATGTAATTATCAAAGAAGACAGAGAATTATTATATCATTAAAACTTAAGCAAGGATTTTCTCTTGCTTAATTATTTGGGCAAGTCCTAGAATTATAAAGAGTAACTTAATCATATTTGGGTATTAATATAAAACAAAATAATTTACATAATGATAAAAAGAGGTGTTAAAATGGATAGTTTAGCAAGTAAGACTTATTCTGAAATCATAGAATATATATTAAAAAATCATCACTCCTATTTAAAAAGGGAATTGCCAGAGATTGAAAGGCTAGTATTTACAATATACAAGGTACACTTTTTCGATAGTGGTGATGTTTTGGAGAAGGTTCATAAATTATATGGACAATTAAAGGCCACATTAGAATCTCATATTATAAAGGAAGAAAGGGCATTATTCTTTGATATAAAGGACTATGAGAAAAGGCCATCAAGGGCTTTGCTGGAAAAAGTACTCCAGGGTATAAATAATGTAGAGAAGGATGCTGAGGAAGTTGTGGAGATTTTGAAAAATATTAGAGAAACTACAAAAGATTTTGAACTTCCACCTACTAGCTGCCCTACCTTTGACAACACTTACAAAAAATTACAAGAATTAGAAAGAGAACTTTATAATCATATAGAAGTAGAAAATAAGATCCTATTTAACAGGCTAAAAAATGAAAAATAGTAGAATTTCTACTATTTTTTTTATTTTAAGGCAGAATAAGTGTAGCAGCTTAAATTGAGACTAGGGTCTTATTCTTGACATGAAATATTAAATATGGTACATTTTTTGGGATATATTTGAATTCATGTAATAAACTTTAGAATCGTTTTACCATTTGGAGGAGAGCAGATGATGATATTAATACCAGTTGCCGTAGGAGCCATTATAGGGTACTTTACAAATTGGCTGGCCATAAAGATGTTGTTTAGACCTCACTACGAAAAGAAAATTCTGGGCATAAAAATCCCCTTTACTCCTGGCCTAATACCTAAGGAGAGGAAGAGAATAGCTGAAAGCATAGGCCAAGCAGTAGGCAAGTATCTACTAGATTCAGATACTATTATTAAGTCCCTTTCAGACCAGGCAGTAGACAAGGAAATAAAAGGTTGGATAGAAGGGAAAATAGATAGTTTAAAAAACAATCATAATAGGATAAAAGAAGTCCTAGAAAATACTTGGGATGATTACACCCATATTATAAGCACAGTAAAAGCCAATATGGCAAGCTTGGTCTTGTCTCAAATAAGGAAGGAAGGATTCATAGGGGAAATAGTTACCTTTCTTCATAGAAAAATGGATAGTATAAATACTGATAGTATTTACAATATGGTAGAAAAACAATTAGAAGTCATAATAAAAGACTTAGCCAACTCCGATGAATTAAAGGAAAGCTTAGGTAGCCTAATCAATGAAAATATTAGAGACCTTAGCCAAGATGAAAGGACATTAGGAGAAGTACTGCCTCAAGAGATAAAAGAGTCTTTGGAAAGATATTTAGAAGAAAATAAGGGGTTAATTGGGCAGTCAATAAAAAGAATATTAAAGGAGCCTAGCATTAAGGCTAAGATCCAAAATTCCATTTCAGGCCTTATTACTGAAAACTTCAATAAGGTTTTTTTTGCCTTTATTAGTCCCGATTTAATAGCAGAAAAGATTTTCTCTGCTATTGAAAGGTATATAGATAATGATGAAAAAAACGAGGATGTAATATTTATTATAAAAACCCTATTAAATAGGCTAATGGAAAATAAAATTTCAGACCTTGCCCCAAGACTAGTAGATAGTATTGGCCAGGAAGGCATTGGTCAAATTGCTCATAAGGTAATAAAGACCTTTTCAAATCCTAGAGCTTACAATATCTTGTTTGAAAAAATAAGGAATAATCTTGAAGCTAAGGAAGAGGAGAATAAAGAAAGGATATTAGATTATTTAGATAGAAATATTAGGTTAATACTAAATTCAGAGGAAATGGAAGGTAGTATATATTATTTTGTAAGTAATTTCATAGACGAGGTATTGGATAAAGACATATCTTCCGTAATGATGAAAATTCATAATGCAAATTTTGATAGAATATATAGTTTTATAACTACTTTATTTAACAAGTTTTTAGAAAAAGAACTTCCTCAAATAGTGGAGTTTTTCAATATTGAGAGAGTAGTGGAGGAGAGGATAAACGACTTTGAAATAGATTTCTTTGAAGAGATAATAATAGAAATAGCAGAAAGAGAGTTAAAGGCAATTACATGGCTAGGTGGTTTACTAGGCGGAATCTTAGGCCTTTTGTCACCTTTATTACAGATGTTGTATTAATTAGATTTTTTTCCTTGATAAATGATTGTAGATTTGGTAAAGTGGTATATATAGTATGTAAATTAATATATATATACTACATATAGTAAGAAGTAATCATTTTATATTTGTTTGATAGGGTGTTTTTTATTAATATTCTTGCTTAATTAAAGGGGGAAATGTAATGCTGCAAGTAGAAAAGCGAAATGGTGATATCGTTCCATTTGAGGAAGAAAAGATAGTTAATGCCATAAAAAAGGCCATGTCTGAATCAGAAATAGGTGTAGATGAGGAGCTTGCAAGGGAAATTGCCCACCAAGCTTTTTTGGACTTTAGCCAAACCTTAGAAGTAGTTCATATAGAACAAATCCAAGACTTTGTAGAGATACAATTAATGAAGTCTAGACCAGATGTGGCAAAGCTCTATATTCTCTATAGGGAGGAAAGGGCAAGGTTAAGAGAACAGGGTTGGTCTATGACAGACCTACAAAGGGATATTTATGAGAAAAAATACCGTTTTAATAATGAAAGTTTTGAAAACTTTTTAGACAGGGTAAGTGGAGGAAATAACTATATTAAAAAGGCCATTAAGGATAAGAAATTTATGCCTGCAGGTAGGGTTTTGGCTGGTAGAGGCTTGAACAAGCTTGGTAGAAAGATTACCCTTAGCAATTGCTATGTAATGCCAAAGGTAGAAGATAATATAGAATCCATATTTGACACTGCCAAGTATTTAGCAAGGACTTATTCCTATGGAGGAGGAGTAGGCCTAAGCATTTCTAAGCTAAGACCTAAGGGTGCCAAGGTAAACAATGCAGCCAACACTACAACAGGAGCAGTATCCTTTATGGACCTATACTCCATGGTTACAGGCCTTATAGGTATGAGAGGTAGACGAGGGGCCCTAATGTTAAATATGGATTGTAACCATCCTGATATTGAAGATTTTATTGATGTAAAAAATGACCTATCCAAGATAACCTATGCCAATATATCTGTGAACATTGATAATAAGTTTATGGAAGCTGTAGAAAGGGACGAAGACTATACCCTATATTTTTATGTAGAAGCCACTGGAGAAGAAATCAAAAGAACAGTAAGGGCTAGGGATTTATTTAAGAAGATAGCTAGAAATAATTGGAATATGGCAGAGCCAGGAGTACTATTTACAGATCGAATTAACTCTTGGCATCTTATGAGCGAAGATCCAGAATTTGAGTTTGCAGGAGTTAACCCATGTGCAGAGGAAACACTACCTGCCTTTGGTAGCTGCAACCTATCTTCTATTAATTTATCAGAATTCGTAAAGAAACCTTTTACTAGGCATGCCTATTTTGAATTTGAAAAATTCGGGGAAATGGTTAGGGAAGGAGTTATATATTTAAATGAGGTTCTAGATGAGAATATGGAACTACATCCACTACCTGAACAAAGGGAAATGTCTGCCCAATACAGGCAAATAGGCCTAGGTATTATGGGCTTAGCTGATATGTTTATAAAACTGGGCATAAAATATGGAGATAAAGAGTCTATATCCCTAATCCATAAAATAGGCCATATTATGATAAATGAAGCCCTAAGACAATCGGCCCTTTTGGCTAAGGAATACGGCCCCTTCCCAAAATATAATAAGGAGGCCATACTAAAATCACCTTTCCTTTTAGCCAATGCAACGGAGGATGTATTAGAGCTAATTGAGGAATATGGCTTGAGAAATAGTCAACTATTGACTATTCCACCTACAGGAAGCATATCCACCTTAATTGGATGTAGCAACGGAGTGGAGCCTATATTCCAAATTTCCTATACTAGAAAATCTGAATCCCTTCATCATGTAGATACCTATTACAAGGTATTTACACCTATAGTTAAGGAATATATGGATAAAAACAATATCTCTAGGGAAGAAGATTTGCCTGATTTCTTTGTGACTACTGCTAACTTAGATTATAAGAGTAGAATTGAAGTCCAAGCTGCATGGCAACAATATATAGATGCTAGTATTTCCTCTACTGTAAATGTTCCTAATGAATTTACGGTGGAAGAAGTAGAGGAATTATACTACTATGCCTGGAAAAAAGGCTTAAAAGGGGTTACAATATACAGAGACGGCTGTGCAAGAGCAGGCATACTAATAACTGAAAAATCTAAAGAGAGTAGATTAGAAAAGATAGATAGGTTAAAAAATGAACTAAATCAGTTGGCAGCTGAACAGATAAAGGAAGACCCAGACACATGCCCAATGTGTGGGGGAAGATTAATCCATAGTGGTGGTTGTGCTGAATGTCAAGACTGTGGATATAGTCCTTGTTCTGTTTAGTAAATATAAAAGACATAACAAAGGGGGATATTATGTTTTTAACTAATCTATGGAAAAGAGGTATTGTTGTAACTTTAGTAATTGCTTTACTAATTTCTGTAGTAGGATGTACACCTAAGGATAGCACTACAGTAGATGTGGAGGATAATCAAGAGAAAGAGAATGTAGTAGAGCTAGCAGAAGAAAATGTAGATGAAGAACCAGTAGAAGAAATAAGGATAGTAGACCATCTTGGTAGGGAAATTGTATTAGAAAAGGAAGCTGAAAGATTAGTTAGTGGTTATTATATTACAAGCTCTATGCTAATAGCCTTGGGTCTAAAGGATAATGTGGTTGGTATTGAAGCAAAGGCTGATACTAGACCAATATATGCTTTAACAGCTCCTGAGCTTCTAGACCTTCCCAATGTAGGTACTGCCAAGGAGTTTAACCTGGAAGGTACTATTGGTTTAGAGCCAGATTTAGTCATATTACCTATTAGATTAAAGGAAGCGGTAGAAAGCTTAGAAAAACTAGGTATAAACGTAATTGCAGTTAATCCAGAAGATATGGATCTTTTGAAGGAAACCTTAGCAATGATTGGAGAAGCTACAGGAACCATGGAAAGGGCAGAGAGATTAATAGCCTATTATGATGGGAAAACGGAAGAAATAGAAAAACTTGTAGCTGATAAGGAGAGAAAAAGGGTTTACCTTGGTGGAAACAGTGACTTCTTATCAACGGCAACTAGCAAAATGTATCAAAACTATATGATAGAAACTGCTGGTGGAAAAAACGTAGCTGGAGACATAGATGATACCTATTGGGCCAATATAAGCTATGAACAGTTAATAGCCTATAATCCAGATATTATCATAATAGCACCAGGGGCCAGTTACACTAAGGAAGATGTATTAAATGATAGTAGACTAGCTAGTATCAATGCCATACAAAACAATGAAGTATATGTAATGCCAGGTGATGTTGAATCATGGGATTCACCAGTACCATCTAGCATACTAGGAACTATGTGGTTGACCAGCATATTAAACGGAGAAGATTATCCATATGATAAATTTGTTGATGATGCAGTAAGCTTCTATGAAGACTTCTACAATATTACCATAGATAGGGAAGTTTTTAGTAGGTAATGAAAGAAAAAAAGGGAATATACCAATTTATAATAGGCCTAATGATACTAGGTATTGCCTTTATCCTATCCATTACTGTAGGAAGATACCATATTTCCATTGAAGACTTTGGGAAAATCCTTTTAGGTAGACAAGTAGATGCTACTATAAAAATGGTATTTTTCCACCTCCGTCTTCCAAGGACTATAATGGTAATCCTAGGAGGTATGGGACTAGGCATAGCTGGAAGCATATATCAAATGATATTTAAAAACCCCTTGGCTACTCCAGATATTATGGGGGTATCCTCTGGGGCTAACCTAGGAGCTGCCATAGCCATCATATTTTTTACAGGTGGCTCCTTTGTTTTAGGTTTTACTGCATTTTTAGGTGGGCTTTTGGCAGTCTTTACTGCCATTGGCCTTACAAATTTATCTAGGGATAAGGGAATCTCCAGTATTGTACTTGCAGGTATTGTTATCACTTCCATGGCCCAAGGTATTATCATGATGTTAAAATACTTTGCAGACCCAGAAAGGCAGCTGGCAGCCATAGAATTTTGGTCTATGGGTAGCTTTGCAGGTATTACCTTGGATAAGTTATTGGCTGTGTTACCTTTTTTCATATTAGGTATTATTATTTTATTTTTGCTTAGATGGCAAATCAACATCTTATCCTTATCTGATGATGAGGGAAGGAGCCTTGGGGTGAATGTTACTGTAATAAGGACCTTTGCAATAATAGGTTCCACCTTAGTAGTGGCCAGCATAGTTAGCGTTACAGGCCTTATTACCTTCATAGGCCTCATGGCACCTCACATTGGAAGAATCATAAGGAAGAAAAATGACTTTAATACAGGAATTTTCAGTGGTATAATTGGAGCCATAATCCTGATTATAGCTGACTCTTTAGCAAGGAGTATTTCCAGTAGTGAGATCCCCATTAGTATTTTGACTACCTTTATTGGTGCCCCTTATTTGGCCTATTTAATCGTTACCCAGGATAGGAGGCTATAGGCTTGTTAAAGGTTGAAAATATTTCAGCATCATATAATAAAGAACCAATAATTGAAAATATAAGCTTTGATTTAAATTCGGGTAGATTATTAGGCCTACTTGGCCTAAATGGCGTAGGCAAAACCACTTTATTAAAGGTCATAGGGGGCCTATTGAAGCCAATAGAAGGTAAGGTCTTGATTGGGGATAAGGATATTTTACTATATAAGAGTAAGGAAAGGGCCAGGTACGTAAGTTACATGCCCCAAAGAAATAGTATAATCTATAATACTTTAGTCTTAGATGTGGTACTTATGGGGATTACCCCATATTTGAATATCTTTTCCTACCCAACAGATGACCATAAGAAAAAGGCCTATGATGCCTTAAAGATGGTAAATATGGAAAAGTATTATAGTAATAACTTTTTACATTTAAGCGAAGGGGAAAAACAGTTAATCCTCATAGCCAGGTCCTTGTTGCAAAACTCTCAGCTTATGTTATTTGATGAGCCTGATTCTTCCTTAGATTTTAACAACAAGCATATGATATTGTCTAAAATTAAGGAGATAATAAAGGAACACAATAAAACTGGTATCATATCGCTCCATGATCCAAACATGGCCTTAGAATATTGTGATAATATCATTATATTAAAGGATGGCAAACTACATACATATTTTAATACAGGGGAAATAGATAAAGATTATATTTCGAAGGCTTTTAGTGATATATATGGAGATATAGAAGTAGTTGAATATAACAATAGATATTTTATTTTAAGGCAAATAAGTGACTAGATGGTTAGGGTTAAAGATTAATTAATCTTTAACTCTTTTTTCATTGATGATATAATTTGTATAAGTCCAAAAGAGATAAAGGAGGGTCCTTGTGAAAAAAGTACTGCCATTATTGATCATCATACTACTACTTACATCCTCTGTAATAATAGGAGAAGGGGAAGATGAAATTTCCCAAATTCAAGAAATATTGATGAGCATTACGGAGGAAGAAAAGGAAATCCTTGAACACCTCTTTATACAAACTCAAGAAATACAGGAAATGGAAAGGGAAGCGGCAAAAATAGATGATGAGATCTACAGCCTAGAAATGGATATAGCTACTATAGACTATGGAATAAAAAAAGAAGAAGAAAACTACCAAAGGAATTTAGAAGCTTTAAAGGCAGTTTTGCAGACCTACCAGAGGATGGGACCAGGCTCATATCTTGAAATAATCTTAAGTGCAGATAGTTTGACTAGCCTTATTAGGAGAATAAATGTCTTAAGGGATTTAACAAAGAATACAGATGAACTTCTAGCTAAGATAGAGATGAGTAGAGAGAGGCTAATATCCGAAAGGAACAACTTAGATGAGAAGGTTAAACTACTTGAAGAAAAAAGAAGGATACTTGAAGAAAACTTACAAAAAAAGCAGGAGCTGGTTAGGGAACAAGAAGAGTATCTAGCCTCCTTACAAAGCGATAGGGAGTTATATTTAGAAAGATTAGAATATATATCTTTGATGATGGAAGAGATTAAAGGAATTCTTAAGGAGTTTACCTATGGATTTAACCGTATAATAACAGAAGGTAATTTCCCTGAAGACAATATTAAACTAAGTCTTACTTTAAGAGGAGTAAAGGGCACAATAGATGAAAAAGTCTTTAATGATATAGTAAATGCCTATGAATGGATACCAAGGATAGAAATAAAATTCAGTCAAGGAGAAATCCAGTTAAATGCTCCGGATAAGGGCTTAGGTATGTCTGGCTATTTTGAAATAGAGGATGGGCAAACTTTAAAATTTGTCCCTGAAAAGGGGTCCTTTTTAGACATGCCCTTAGGGAAGGGGACTTTAGATAGTTTGTTTGAAGAAGGAGACTTTACTTTAAACTTTGAACCCTTAATAGGAAAAAATATTGTTAGGGAAGTGAATATTTTAGACGGATATCTGGAAGTACTAGTAACCTTGAGATTATTTTAGCTGGAGGTGGCAATAGTGATAGAGGCAAGAGATGTATCCCTAGTCTATGGTGATGGGACAGAGGCCTTAAAAGATGTAAATTTAAAAATAGATAAGGGAGACATAGTATATATTACAGGCCATAGTGGTTCAGGCAAGACCAGCCTACTTAAACTCTTCATGGGGATCGAATATCCTACCAAGGGACAATTAAAAGTGTTGGACTTAGACATTAAAAAAGAAGAAGAAAACAATATTAGGAAAATGAGAAGACTAATAGGCCCTGTGTTTCAGGAGTTTAAACTTATAAGGGGAAGGACTGCCTTGGAAAATGTAATGTTGGGACTTAGGTTCTTAAACCTACCCCATAGAAAGATAAAGGAAGAATCCATTATTGCTTTGGAGAAGGTAGGTCTAGGCCATAAAAGGGACTCTTTAGTGGAGCACCTTTCCTTTGGTGAGACCCAAAGAGTGGCCATAGCCAGGGCGGTAGTAAGAAAGCCCGCCATAATCTTAGCAGATGAGCCAACGGGAAACTTAGACCTAGACAATGCTTTAAATATTATGGAACTTTTAACTTCCTTTAGGGATGAGGATACAGCAGTGATCATTACTACCCATGCAACCCACCTGTTAGAAGATATTGATGAAGGAAAATTTATTAGGGTAAATCAGGGACAGGTTACAGTAGAAAGTCGAGGTGAGGCTTAATGAAAAACTTCTTTTCAAATCTTGGCTATTTTTTAAAAGAAGCTAAGACCATATTTCGGATTGACTTTCTATCAAATATATTTTCCATATTTAGTATAGGCCTTATATTCTTTATACTTTCCATGGTTATATCTGGTTGGTGGTTAAGCAAGGAAGTCGTTGAGGTCCTGCAGAAAGAGGCAGAAATAAATATTTATTTTGAAGAGGGTTTAGATAATATTAGGGTTAATAATCTTTTGGAGAATATAAAAAGTATAAAAGGAGTTAGGGAGGCAAATCTAGTAGATAAAGAAGAATCCTATAAGAGAATGGAAGAAATCTTAGAAAAGGAAGCTAGGATCTTGGAATTATTCGATGAAAACCCTTTTCAACCCTTTATAGAGGTTAAGATAGACATAAGTGAAGTAGATGGGATTTTGGAGGATTTAGAGCCCTTAGAAAATATAGATTATATAAGAGATAATAAGGATATAATAGATAAACTCGAAAAAATAATAACTATACTTACTATAGTGGGAATCCTTGTTATTACTGCCACAGGTATATCTACCTTAGTAGTCATATCCCATATTATTAGGCAGGGAATATACAATAATAGGGACCAGATAAATACCTTGAAATTACTAGGTGCTCCAGATTCCTTCATAGGTTTTCCTTTTTTACTAGAAGGCTTATTTTTAACTGTAGTTGGCGGTATCCTGGCCTTTGGTCTAATATTCTTTACATTTAGGCTGGGATATAAGCAGATTGGAACAAGCTTATTATTTATTCCCTTGCCCAGTATGGAAGGTTTAGTTAAGGCTATGGCTATATTCATCTTAATTTTAAGTGGAGCCTTAGGCATAATAGGCAGTTTCTTTGGCTTATCTTCAGCTAAGGGGAATTAAAAATTATCCTTTACAAGATTTTGTTTTTTTACTAATATATAATATGGCATAAAATTAGAAAAAAGGAGTTGAAAACAGGTTCAGCCTGTGAATAATATGAAAATAGGATTAATAGGATTACCAACAGTAGGAAAAACAAGTTTATTTAATCTTTTAACAGGTTCAAATATTGAAGTAACAGAATTTTCCCAAGGGAAAGTAGAAGCTAATTTAGGTATTGCAAAGATACCAGATGAAAGGATAGATTTTTTAACTAGTATTTATAAGCCTAAAAAGACAACCTATGCTACTATAGAGGTTATAGATGTACCTGGCTTAGTTAAGGGGTCTAGTGCAGGTAAGGGTGTAGGCAACCAATTCTTAGACAATATTAGAAAAGTTGACCTTCTAGTCCATGTACTTAGGGTATTCGAAAACGACAATGTAATCCATGCAGAGGGCAGCATTGATCCAATGAGGGATATTGAGACCATAAATTTAGAATTATTATTTGCCGACCTAGGAGTTATAGAAAATAGAATCAACCGTATAGAAACATCTAAAAAGGTTACTAAGGAGAACTTAGCCGAACTAGAGGTTTTAAAGAAATGTAGAGAAGGCTTAGAAAATGGGCTTTTATTAAATAATATAGACCTTACTGATGCAGAAAAAGAAATATTAAAAACCTTTTCCTTCCTATCAGAAAAACCAATGATCCTAGTTGCCAATGTAGATGAAGTTCAATTCATGGAAAAAGACTATCCAAGTAGAAAGGACTTACTAGAGTTTGCAGAATCAACTAATACACCTTTAATTGAGCTAAGTATAAAAACAGAACTGGAAATATCAGAACTAGAACCAGAGGACAGAGAAATGTTCATGGAGGAAATAGGTATTAAAGAATCAGGTATAGACTTATTAGCGAAGACTTCCTATGACCACCTAGGCCTAATTTCTTTCCTCACAGCAGGAGAGGGAGAAGTAAGGGCCTGGACCATAAATAAGGGAACCAAGGCAAAGGAAGCAGCTGGAAAAATCCACTCTGATATAGAGAAAGGATTTATTAGGGCAGAAGTTTGTAAATTTGCTCACTTAAAAGAATATGGGTCTATGGCCAAGGTAAAGGAAAAGGGACTTGCAACTTTGGAAGGTAAGGAATATATAGTTGAAGATGGAGATATTATAGA
>Ga0209537_1001220_pt1 | contig 29600 bp, 27 predicted proteins | sample BioPla4DNA1_FD_187698 | JGI IMG/M metagenome (GOLD analysis project Ga0209537, IMG submission 187698) | Biogas fermentation microbial communities from Germany - Plant 4 DNA1 (SPAdes) (version 2) | ecosystem: Engineered > Bioreactor > Anaerobic > Digestate | place: Bielefeld, North...
CTCTTTGATTAATGTCTTAATGATCTCCGACGATACTGTATGTTCCCGCCTTTTCTTTGCCATCTACCATTCCGCCTTTCCGCTTCATTATATATTTTCTTTGGAAAGGCTAAAAGCACAAACTATTTTACAGACTCACTTTCCGTTTGTCAGCCTCGGCTTCCAAATACTCCCGCAGCTCCAATAGCTGCGGATAGCGGGGCAACACTTCATCCTTCTCCTCCCGCAGCGTATCCACTTCAACGCCCGTAGCTACCCGACGGAGGTCCTCTTCCCGATAAACCCAAAGGCAGGAACAGCATGAATAATACCTTCCCTGTGCAGTTGGGTCAGAGTACTCCAATAACTCAGCCCCACATTTTTCACAATCATACCGGGACTTTTCTCCGCTCCAACAAGCCGTCCAACAACGCCTTCCATCGGTCAAACCCCAAAGCAAATTCTCCCGTCCGTTCATCCATATACAGGTCCCGCCGGACCTCAAGCATGATAGAGCTTATCGCCGGATTGGACCAGTAATGCGGTAAACGGCTCCCATCCCCCGCGCCGCCATCACCTCTTGGCTATCATCAGGGAACCGCTCCGGGTCCACCACCAACCGACTCACTATATTAATAAACCCCGTTCCGCCCAGCGTCATTATTCGGTTATACAACAGATCCGTATGGGCATCAGTCATCAACAGCAACTCTTCATTCAGCGCCGTCTCATCCAAAACCAACTGCTCACGGACGGCGACAGGAATAAACCGGGAAGCATGGGGAATATGCGCCACCACCGGCAGCCTTCGGCCAACGGACGAATGATCTTATAGGACATCATACTGTCTTCTCCAACTCCAGCAGCGCCGTACTCCTTACCACAAACCGTACCATTCCAAAGGCTTCTTGCGCAATGGAATCATAGATCCGGCCGGCGCTACAACAACCCTTGGGCACAGTATGCACACTGTTGGCCACATACCCCACTTGCCCCACAGGTTCCAACTCCACCCGGATGGCTTCCCCGTCATATGGATTATCCAGATCCTTCACCAACTTCACTCGCTGCCCGGGTTTGAAAATCTCTGCTCCAAAGTACTTATCACAACCGACGATTGCCACAAAACGCTTATCGTCCATTTTATACCATCCCTTCCCTGTCCTTTTCTTTAATCATACAACCATCGACTGACAAGGGATGGTCATAGAACAAATGTTTGGTCTCGTTATTCGTAATTTGCTGTTCGTCATTTGATGTTAAAGTTATCCGTCACACCGGTACCGCTCAGACGCCTTTTGCAATTCCTCCTGCACCATTGCCCGCAACTCAGCAGGCGCCAAGACTTCCGCCTCACCGCCAAAGGATAAGATCCACCGGGCCACCGCCTTAAGTCCCCGGGGTTTGGCCGAAAAAATCAACGATCCGTCCGCCAGTTCCTCCAGCTGCTGGCTCCAATGAAACTGGGTCTCCCGGACAAAGCGAGCCGAATCTCCCCAAAACCGCACCCGCAATTCAAACTCCCTGCCCAGCTCCATCCCCCAGGCTGTATGATAACTCAACTCTTCCTCCAACCGCTCCCGGGGCGGTTCAAACCGGGCCTCCGCCAACCTTATGCGCCGGATCCGGTCCAACCGGAACAAGCGGACCTCCTCCCGCAGGTGGCAAAAGGCCACCAAATACCAGAACCCATCCTTAAAGACCAACCGGTACGGGTCCACTGTCCGTTCATTACACTCATCCCGGTAAAAACAATAATAATCGATGACCACCTGCCGCGACTCCCTAATTGCCTGATTTAAACTGCGAAATAGGTCTGTCTTCTCCGAATAATCCGCCGCCAGCCCGGTGGCCACATCCACCCGAAGGTCCATCTCTTCCGCTCCGTCCCTGAGCCCCCGCGGCAACAGAGCCATTATACGTTCTTTGAGCCTTTTAACAGGAAAAAGCGCCTTTTGCCGCTCAATCAGCTTTAGGCCATAGAGCAACGCCAGCGCTTCATCCAATGAAAAAGAAACTTCTTGCAAGGCAAAGTTATCCATTAAACGGTAACCGTTATCGTTATAAATCGGCACACCGGCATAATCTAACGAGCGTAAATCCCGGAAGATCTGGCGCAATCCCACACCGCACTCTCGCACCAGTTCCTCCGCAGATAACCCCGGATGGGCCTGAATCGTAAGGATCATCTTCAATAACCGCGGCAAACGATCACCTTTAGCCATGGGCAACCCACCTCCATGGTTTCTGTTTGCCTATATTATTTCCAGATCACCCTCATATTACCTCTAATAAGACATAAAACGCAAATACCCGCAAATTCTGATCCCAGCTTCCGAACCCAACCAGGCCCTTTAAAAGAATCACCGCCGGTATAAAGCCGACGGCCCGTTTTATTAAGTAGCTTAGCAATAAAGACGGGGGATGGCGGACTTCTGGGTGGCGCCTTCCCGTCCCCCAGCGGTGGGGTTGTTAGGGGTATGCCGCCTATAACCTTAACGCCGGGTAGTACAGGAGGGGGGTCGGCGCCTCCCGCCCCTCAGTCACACCCCGCAATAAACCAAGCCTTCACACCGCCCCAATCGCTTCTCAATCATCTCCTTATACTCTCCCCCAGCGGCGTCGAAAGCCAACATCATAATATTCTCCATAAACGGCTTTCCCTCATAGACCAAGGACATCCGTAACTTTTCATATGCCCGCTCCACCTTCTCGCACCATTGCCTTGCTTCCTCCTCCGAGGCAAAAGGGGTTCGGTTTAGCACAAACTCTATCCCCAACAAAATCGCGGGACCATCCAGCCGTTCCAGAATCCACGGCAGTTTCTCCCGGAGCAATTGAAAATTCTCACCTATAGCCAACTCATAACTGCACCAATTCAGATAAGCCGGATTAAAAACCACTAAATCATATTGAACACGCTGATATTCCCCGTCTTGGGAATCCTTGTCAGATCCTGCCTTTGCTGCAAATTCACTTCCATCTGGCTCACACCGAACAGGGGCCGGGTAGTCGTGATGCAACAGGCAAGTCCATACTCCATCCGCGAGTTCCACCATCTCATAGTCCAAAGCCTCTTGGATCAATGTATAACACCTACTGGCCGCATCATGCTCATTAAAGAACAATCCAGGCTCAGCCAAAAACTCCTCCTGCAACTCCCCCAGAGCCTGATACACCCGCGCCATATCCATGGCTTTTCACCTCCTGATTAAGTGAAAAGAAGGCAGATCCTAACCCCAATCATACGCTTACAACTGACAAATGGTGGTCACAAAACAAATGTTTGTCCCATTTTCCCACAGGTATCAGATCCCCTAGGTGAAGCTGTTCTCCAACCCACTACGAAAAACCGTTTCTGCTGCTTAATCAGTTCCATGTACTTATAGTATTCCATGCCATTCCTTACATTCCCTCCTGATATACATAAAATCAAAGGTAGCCCGGGGATGCCAGCAGGGAACCAAAACTCCGCTTTGTCCCCTTCCGTCAATTTCTAAACCTTTCCTTCAAACAACCCCCGGTAATTAAACAGATGGAAAGCATACGAAAGGGGCAGAAACATGCAAAAAAACGCCCGCGTCTTCACACGGGCATTATCTTAATTAATCCAGCTTCATCATTTCTCCACGTTTCTGCACACCCATCTCCCAAGTTGGTTCGTCCTCCGAAACCAACAGGTCCACCCAGCGGTCACTCTCCCAGTGGGGATTGGTGTTGTATTTATCGTAGGGATAAGCCTCACCGTACGCAAAGATATAAATCCGTTTTTTATCAATACCATTCTTCACCATGTACTCGGCAACGGTCCGCGCGCGCCGTTCCGACAGCTTCATGTTATATTCATTCGTTCCCCAATGGTCAGCATGCCCGCCCACCAGAATTAACAGATCGGGATGATCCTTTAATATCCGGATATTTTCATCCAAAACAACCTGTTGATCCTTGCGGAGATTGTATTTGTCAAAATTAAAGAAGATGGGTTTTAGCATCCGGTGAACCGTCCGTACCCGGGGCGAAACCGGCTTAGGTTCTGGTCTTTGCTCGAGTTGCTTGGGTTTGTTACGGAAGCGGTAGGTCACACCCACCGTGTACAGCTTATAATCCCCGTCCACATAGTCCCCTTTATTTGCTCCGTCACCCCTAAAATCAATCGTCCGGTAACCGATGCCAACGTCCAAATCGTCATTGAGCTGGTATTTCATCTTAACCTTAAACTCGCTGAGCGATCCGTCTTTGTAATCCATGCTGGCATCTTCCACCGAGGGGTTAATCCCAAAGCCCCCTCCGGCTTCAAGGGTAAACTTCCGGTTCAAACGGTAGGCCGTCTCCAACCCTATCATGGGACTGGCAACATCGTAACCGCCAGCGTCCAGTTTCATGTATCCGGCATAGGGCTCCACCCTGTACCTTTCTTTTTGCGCCAATGAATAACCTGCTTTTACCTGCATAATGCCAAAATCATCTGATGAATTTTTCGTATCTTGGTCCGCTCTACCGTATTCCACACCCAACCGGAAATCATTAATGGGAAAACGAAGTCCTAATAACACGCCATTAAGATTCCCGTCTGTTTTGTTGAGGATTGGCCCAGGCGGTTCAGGGGGAGCGGGTGGATCAGGTGGCGGGCAAGGGGGGCAAGGGGGTTTCGGATCTGGTTTGGGATAACACATAACCCCCACCTTTCCTCTGTTGGTTTTCTGAGTTTTGATCGTCCCGTCCCCAAATAAGTAGTCCAGGGAGATCTCGGGTTCGCCGGCCCACGCGGCGGCCACCAGGAAAACAACAACCGACAGGAGCATAAAAAGTCTTATTGGTTTCACACTTCCTTCCTCCTCCTATTTTTCTTTGCTCCCACCGTCTGCGCCCGCGGATTTTTCTCTGTCACAGGCGGCGGGTTAACCCCCTCGCATACGAAACAAATATAAAAACAGGAAGACGTGTAAACGCCTCCCTACGCAACTAAAAAACCAGCGTCCTCCTGAGCTCCCCGGAGAAATCCCTTTTCCTGCAGCTTTCAACGGTTCCGCCGATTACCGCGAAAAAACATACAACCTCTTAAATATTTATTACATATAAATGTTTATTTTTTGTTACTAATCCCACCGTTGATTTTTCATATTAACTACAATTCCCATCATATAAAAACATTTTCGTTGAAACCAACCTGACGGCCGTTACATGGTTTGTAAATGACAACCCCTATAATTTTAAAGTATGAGTTTTGAAAATATGACAAGTCAACCGAAATATTTTCCCCATGCCGATTTCGCCTGTTAACCAAGGACAGAACAAAAAAAGCCTGCGCTTCCGCAGGCCCTAACATTTACACCTAAATGGTCGGTAAATAACAAAAGGCGCTTTTTAGCGCCTTTTAAATGATAAAACAACTTAGATAAACTTAAAACAACCCTCTCTGGAACAACCGCCGATCCGACCCCCGGGCACTAACCCGACCATGGCCGAACTCCCGCAGACAGGACAGATAAACGTTGCAGTCTCCCCAGGTTTCAAATTCTTCGATGCCTCTGTCATTGCTTTGGAAAAAGCTCTAAAGTTCTTTCTCCTTTCCTCGTCCAAGGCCCAGTTCATCTCCCTTACTTACCATCGCACCAGCGACTGGATGTAACCGCACTTATATATTATACTAAACTATCCCCTTTATTTAAAGCCCCTTTTAACTACAATTATCCTTTACCAGCAATGGAAAAAAGCGTAACTTCTGAACGATCAAACACTTTTCTATTAGATACCCGAGCTGTTCATGGCAAAACGGCGCCATTTACAAAGTATAATAAACTCCAACAACCCATAATAGAGTGGCTGACCTAACCCCAATTTATTTACCATCAACAATGTTAGTCCAAAAGAAAATTACCTATCTTTTTAATTTACATATTCCCATTTTTCCATTATTATCTCTATATTTAACTAAAATTTACTTACCATTCTTAGCAAATTCTTAGAAAGACAAAAAAATCGCCTTCCAACTCGGAAGGCGATTTGCCTGTTTAGCTGGTGCGCCCGGAGGGATTCGAACCCCCGACCTACAGATTCGAAGTCTGCCACTCTATCCAACTGAGCTACGGGCGCCAGAATGTCTTACCTTTTAATTCCACGCGCTTTGTGGCCGTTTCCCACGGATGGGAACTAAAAGACTTTTTGTCAATATAAAACAGTCTCATACATAAAAACTAGGGAACGTTATAACATCACAGAGCACAAGAAAAATTTTATCACATCTTAAGGCCTAAGACAAGCAGACCCGGCCTTGCTAACGGCCGCGGATCCATTCGGAGCATTGACTGCGGACCCTGCTCTTCACCCGCTCCATGGCGCGGGTCACATAAGGATCCCGGGCGTATAATTCCGCTGCTGTCCGCCGGGCTTCCGTCGTCATGGCCTGACAACCGTTATTCCCCTGGGCCAAGACACGAAAGTCCCGCATCACATCTTTTTCCATCCCTTATCTCTCCCAGTTGCCTTATTATCCTTCCAAAGATTGGATGCACAATCCTTCCTGAAATGTCAAAACCACTGTTTTCCTTTCTATAGTCATATCCGCTTCTACCGTATCCCCTCCGTATTCTGTCGGCTTAAAGTACAATCAGGCGTCTGAATACAAGCCAGCCTACCTTATAATATACTTGCAACAAATTAAGGGTTCGCTTCCACAAAAACAAACCCCTTTAACTGTGGCGACAGGGCTTTAGCTTCCGCACCGCCAATCACCCGGGCGAAAATCGCGCATATTGCCGTCAAAAAGTCCTGGTCCAATGGGGAATATCCTCCTTGGCGCATTGTTTCCAACCGAATTCCCCACTCCTCACCGGTCAAACGGAAAGTGGCCCCAATCCAGCGTCCGGGTTCTGTATCCTCACCGGGTGCACGGGCCAAAAAAGTATAAACCGGATGGGCCAAGGTATACCTGCGCCCCTCTTTGACCATCTGGACCACCATCACATCACCGGAGAAGATCTCGCAGAGCACAAAGAGGAGTTCTTGAAAGGCCACAGCCATCTCCACCCGGCTTGGCTCCAAGTGCACCCAATACTGCAGCGCCTGCCAGCGCCGGTTCTCCTCCTCCACCAACATGGCTACCTCATCGGCAGCCGCCTGCCCCGCAAAATCCACTAACTTCTCCTCGATCTCCTGAGTCCAACTCACCCCCTCCGAACTGACACGCATCACCGGAAAGAAAAGGCAGATCAGCAGTAAAACCAGGGCCACGGCCAGCGCTACCAAGCGGTAAAGGAAGATCAACGGTGCGTTGTTAAGAACTTTGGCCAAAAACGCCCCATCCTCCCGGGCAACCACGGCCAAATCCACCCGCAGCCCCGGATAATAAAGGTAAAGCAGCAGGCAAAACAAGGGAATGATCAGCAGCCACCAGAGGAAAAGCCGATTCCGCCAGACCCAGTTATTGATCGGCCCGGGCTCGGACAGTTTTCGCCACATAAAAGCCCCCTCCCGTTTAATATATGGGAGGGGGCTTGCTTTCAGAACCAAATAAACCTTAAGGAACCGGCGGGAAGTTTTTCTTTTGTCTGCCGGTATACCGGCCCCAAAACCGTTCAAACAACTCTTCACGGATTAGCGAGAGATTTTGGAACAAACGGATGGAGAAGGCTACCACCGCGCCCAAATAAATATCAATTCCCAGGGCGTCACCCATATAGGCCAGGAGCGCCGCCAGGGCGGTATTTGTGAAGAAACTACTGATAAACTTGGAAAAGAGAAACTTCTGCTCCAACTGGGCCCTGATCCCGCCAAAAATGGCATCCAGCGCTGCCAGAATGGCAATGGCCGTATATTTCACATAGACCAAGGGAATTTGGTAATCCAGGATCAGCGCAATACCAATACCCAGCGCCACCCCGATTAAGGGGACAATCATTGTTCCTCGTCCTCCTCCCCGTCATCTTCGTCGCAAACCTCCGCATAATTAAAGACTAAACTGCCCTTATACGGTGGAATATATAACTCTTCCTTCTCCTCGATGGATAAATCCAGTTCAAAGGAGAGAATCTGGGTCTCCAGAAAACCGCCGGGCAGGGTCAGCGCTGTCTTCAAGTTGCGGGGATTACCAATGGCTCGAATGATGTACGGGGGAGCCAACCGCTTGGTATCCACCAAAATAGTGGTTCCGGCGCAACTGAATCCGGTTGTCGTCACCACCCGTTGAAAATTCCTGTGGTCCCGTTCGTCACCGGAGCCAATGGCAATGGCCTCGGCACCGGCTGCCCACAATTCATTCACCAATAACTCCAATTGGTCATAATGCACAATAAAGAAGTTGGGATCCTCATATTCCTTGAGTTTACGCTTTGCATCATCCAGTCGCACCACAATCCCCGGGCCCTTCACAGGGGAAAGCCCGGAAAAATTGCGCAACCGGGTCATCTCCTCATGACGATCGTACTCCCTGAGTTGCCTGCGCAGGGCAATTATCTCATCTTCCATCTTCTTAAGATTAACGTTCTGCTTATAAAACAAGTCCGCCAGGGCGGCTACGTTGCGTGTGGGAAGATTCTTTCGAATACTGCTTTCCGTCCGCAATTGAAAAACAAGGAGCATACTAAGGACCATGGCCACCAGCCCGATCCCCACCTGCCAGCTCCTAATCTTCATTAACCCTCTTCCTTTCATCCCTTCAATTTATTCTCAATAATTCATCACCAAAACAAAAATTCCTTTTAAACCCTTGTAAACTTCGGTAAAACCCTTGGCTATCAGTAAATAGAGACAAAAAAGAAACCTTGGAAGAAGGTTTCCCCATCGCTCCCCCTCACCTGATGCATCCGGCAGACCAAACAATTTCCCACACCCGACAAGCCCAACCTCCTGCCCAACAAACCGCTAAAGGATCCCTTTCTGCTTAAACCCGACGTTTAAATCTCAATTAATCAACCGGTCGCCTGCTGCCAACAATCACTCCTGCCTACGATCCCGTCCCCCGCTTTGCGGCCACCAGCACCCGGCTAAGCAGATTAATGTGCTCCAAAGTCTTCCCCGTCCCCAATGCCACACTAAGCATGGGATCTGTTGCCAACCGCACCTTCATCCCCAACTCCTTGCGGAACAACTGGTCCAAACCACGGAGCAAAGCCCCGCCACCTGTCATCACAACATCCTTTTCAATAATATCCGCCACAAGTTCTGGCGGCGTCCGCTCCAACACCGTCCGCGCCGCATTAACGATTCCAGAAACCGGTTCAAGCAACACCTCCCGGACCTCCTCCGAGGTAACAGTGATCGTCTTCGGCAGTCCGCTCACCTGATCCCGCCCGCGAACCTCCATGGACTGCTCTTCTTTAAGGGGAAAAACCGAACCAATCGTCAACTTAATCTCCTCCGCCGTCCGCTCCCCGACCATCAAGTTGTAAGCCCGGCGAATGTACCGCGCGATGGCATCATCCAGCGCATCACCGCCAACCCGCACCGAACGGCCTGCGACTACGCCACCCAAGGAGATGACCGCCACATCACTGGTACCGCCACCAATATCAATCACCATGTTACCCGTGGGTTCATGAACAGGCAAGTCCGCGCCAATGGCTGCAGCCACCGGCTCCTCGATTAAATAAACTTCCCGTGCACCAGCATTAATGGCTGCCTCCACCACCGCCCGGCGTTCCACCTCCGTAGTATCCGAGGGGATACTCACCACCACCCGGGGCTTGAGGAACAATTTTCCTTTACAAGCCTCACGGATGAGGTAACGCAAGAGTTCCCTGGTCAGGTCAAAATCGGCGATTACTCCTTCCCGCAGCGGCCGAACGGCCACAATGTCACCGGGGGTCCTGCCAATCATCTGCCGGGCCTCTTCTCCGATGGCCAAAACCTGCTTGGTACTCTTGTTCACCGCCACCACCGAGGGCCCGCGGATGATCACTCCCCGGTTGCGTTCATAAACCAGACAATTGGCCGTGCCCAGGTCAATCCCAAGGTCTTTGACGAAGTGCCGTGAAACAAACTTTAACCCCATAACATCAGGCCTTCCTTCTGATAATGTTCTTAAGCTGCTGTAAAAGAAAATAAAGGCTAATGCCTTTTTAAAATAACCCTTATGACAGTATGCCACCACAAAGGCCGGACTACGCCGAAGCAGGGCGATGATCCCGCCTTAAAACTCCGCCAAATGTTCCAGGTTATCCCTATACTCCTCGGACATGCGAAAGAGGGCACGTTCCACATCGTAATTGGTCAGGATCATTTCCTCCGGTTCCACAATTTTAATCTTGCGCAATTCCTCCCGGAGGGTGAAGGCGATCAGATCCTCGATGGAATCAGCCCGAACAGTCATCTCCACCGGGGCATAGGCCACCTCACTCTCACCATCCGGCGCCGGCAACGAATAGACCTCTTTGGCCCCATCGATCTCTTCCAAGGTAATTCCCTGATAAGGTACGTTCTGCAGGATAGCCAACTGCCTTTCCCGTTCCTCCATGGCAAGTTCCTCGGGCCGCCGCCGGCCAAACAAGCCCCGGGGTTTGCCGTTCTGGCGAAAGTCAAACCGCACCTTTGCCCGAATGGGGGACACCGCAAAACCTTCGCCGCTTTTTACACGCATCATGGCTTCTCCTCCTCCAATCCGCCTACCCGCATGGATTCGCCACCAGGCTCCGCAGGGCTGCCACCTCTGCAGGCAGGAGTGGCCGGTACGCTCCTTCCGGCAGTCCGTCCAAGGCCAGCGGCCCCATGCGAATACGTTGCAGCTCCACCACCGGGTGGCCAACGGATGCGACCATCCGGCGGATCTGCCTTTTCCGCCCCTCCCGGATGGTCATCTCCAAAATAGTCTGCCCATTCTTCCTCCCGACTATTTCCACAAGCGCCGGCGCCGTGGGACCATCCTCCAATAGCACGCCCTCCCGCAACCGGCCCAGGGTCTCCCCGGTCGGCACCCCCTGCACCGTTACCCGGTAGGTCTTCTCCACCTGATGCCGGGGATGGGTCAAGGCCATGGCCACCTCGCCGTCATTGGTTAAAAGAAGCAGGCCTTTGCTGTCCCGGTCCAAGCGGCCAACGGGATAAAGCCGCACCGGGATATCCCGGACCAGGTCCATCACAGTCTTCTCCGCATACCGGTCCTTGACAGTGGTCACATAACCGACGGGCTTATTTAGAATGTAATAGTAAAGAGCCTCCGGCAGGGTGACGGGGTTACCGTCCACCTCCACCCGGTCCTGCTCCGGCTCCACCTTCGTCCCCAACTCCGTCACTACTGCACCATTAACCCGGACCCGGCCAGCCAGGATCATCTTCTCCGCCTGTCGGCGCGAGGCCACCCCCGCCCGGGCCAGAAATTTTTGTAACCGTTCCATTGCACCATCCCCGTCTCCAGGCATGTAAACATTACTTTTGCCTTCATTGCCTGCCTTTTACAGATACAGCCCGGCTATCCGGCCGGGCTGAACCAAACATGACAACCAAGTCTATAACTATCACCTGTAGCAGAGGTCCTGTACCAGTGATTACTTGTGCTCAATACGCTTGTCCAAACGCTCTTCATATTTTGGCAAGGTGAAATGGAAGGAACTACCCTTGCCCAATTCGCTCTCCACCCATACCCGGCCTTTATGCCGCTCGATGATATGTTTGACAATGGAGAGCCCCAAACCCGTGCCCCCCATCTCCCGGGACCGGGCCTTATCCACCCTGTAAAAGCGCTCGAAGATCCGGCCCAGTGACTCTTTGGGGATGCCAAAACCAGTATCGCAAACAATAAACTCTTGTTCATTGCCCCGGCCAATCTCCATGATACGGATGGAACCGCCTTCGGGAGTGTACTTGACAGCATTATCAATCAAATTCACCAAAACCTCCCGAATCCGATCCTCATCAGCCCAAACAGCCACCGAACCAAGTTCCACTGAGAAACTAAGGCGCTTCTCCGCCAGGCGAGCATCCATGGTCTGCCGGACCTCTTCCACCAAAGGAGCAAGATAAAGTCGGGTTTGGTTCAGTTCGGTCCGGCCCGACTCCAGCTTGGAGAGATCCAACAGATCATTGATCAGACGGTTGAGCCGATCCGTTTCCTGGCTGATGATGGTCAGAAAACGCCGGGCCGACTCTTCGTTGCTCAACCCACCATCCAGCAAGGTCTCGATAAAACCCTTGATGGAGGTCAGCGGAGTTCGCAGTTCATGGGAGACATTGGCGACAAAGTCAGAGCGCACTGTCTCCAGATGGCGCAGGCGGGTCAGGTCCCGGATCACCGCCAGCACGCCCTGGGTCTCCCCTTCTTCTTCCATACGAATGGGCGTCAGCTGGACTTTAATCAACCGTTTCGCCGGCGGGTCCAGCCAAATCTCTCGCTCCTTCGGCTCAGCGGTCACAAAGACCTGGTGAAATATTTCCGCCAGTTCAAATTCACGCCAGACCTCACGGGGAAACTTGCCAATCGCCGTCCCCGGCTTCAAGCCAAACATATTCTCGGCCACCGGATTCATAAAGGAAATCCGTCCGGAGGCATCCGTGGCGACAATACCCTCAACAATGGCATATAAAATGGACTGGATCTGTTCCCGTTCGGCTTGCTCCCGCCGCAACCGGTCTTGCAGGTCCCGGGTATACTCAAATACCCGGAGGAACTCTTCCTTAAGATAGGGATGCTTCCAGGGGGGGTCTGTCAGGTCTTCCCTGGTCAGATCCAGCAATTGCTGGCGAATCCGGCGGAGCGGTTGGATGATGTAGAGCAGCAGCAACAGCCCAACCGGCAGGAACCAGATGAAGATCAAGGGCAAAATCAACCGGGGTTTAAAACTAAACAACACCAAGGGCGCGGCTAGAATAATAAACCCAATAACAATCCGGGATAAAAGACGCTTCATTCGCCCTCCTCCAACATACGGTAACCCACGCCGCGGACTGTCTCAAGCCAGTGGGGATTAGCCGGATCTTCCTCGATCTTTTGGCGTAATCGCCGGACATGGACATCCACTGTTCTGGTATCGCCAAAGAATTCATAGCCCCAAAGGTGCTCCAACAGAAACTCCCTGGAAAAAGCCCGGCCTGGGTGACTGACCAACAAGTGCAACAGGTCAAACTCCTTCGGTGTCAGCTCCACCGGTTTACCGTTCACCGTTACTTTGTGCTGACGCATGTCAATGCGAATGGGTCCCAGTTCAAAAACTTCCTTAGCTTCGTCACCCGGCAGACGTTCCACCCGCCGTAAAACCGCCCGAATTCGGGCCACCAGTTCCCTGGGGGAGAAGGGTTTTGTCACATAATCGTCGGCGCCGATCTCCAGGCCCATCACCCGGTCCACCTCTTCGGACTTTGCCGTCAACATAATGATGGGAATGCCCCGGGTCGCCGCATTCTCCCTGGTGCGCCGGCAGACTTCCATTCCATCCATGCCGGGCAGCATCAGATCCAAAAGGACCAAATCAGGATGTTCGTTCTGAATGAGCTCCCACCCTTGATTGCCATTGGCGGCTTTCAGGACAGACCAGCCTTCCTTTTCGAGGTTGTAAGCAACCAGCTCCAGAATATTGGGCTCGTCCTCCACAATCAGGATCCGTTCTTGCGCCATGCCCATCCCTCCTAGCAAGCTTCTGAATCCAGTGTATCCCAGGACAAAGCCTTAGTCAATCTTCAATGTGGATTTTTCGCCAACGCCTGGCATAACCGGTGATTAAAGGAGGGATTTCCGTGGCAGTACCCGGCAGCAGCAAAACCTTTACCCATGCTGCTCCAGACCAAAGTATTGCAACATTATCAGACAAAACAAAGGCCGTTGGGGTACAACAGCCTTAATGTTTATAGGGGTTTTTCCTTTTCCTTCTGGATGAACAGGTAATGGCCCAAACCGCGCCGGAAATCATCCATGACAATCTCCTTCTTCTTCAACATCTCCTCCAGCAACCGCCAACGGTACACCACCTTCTCCCTCGCCCGACCAGGCCCGGCGTTCGCCCCGGAAGCCACCTGCCCGTCTTCAGACATGAAACATAACGGCGGAAAGAGCACACACCACCAATTTCGTCCAACCCCGCTCCCCAGGATTACCCGGACAGCGCAATAGTCTCCCGCCGGCAACCAGCCAAAAGCATATTTACGGGCGGGAAAAGGGAAGACGCCCACTTCCATCTTGGCCCCATAGTTACAGCCGTTCCTGCGGAGCTCATCATTGGCGGCAGCCACCAGCCAAGGGGCCTTATCCTTAATGATCCTAAGCGCCACATCCCGGTCCTTCACCCCCACCAACCAGCGCGCCGCCTCTTTAAGCAAACGGTCTCTCACTCTTAGTTTCACTTGCTGGTCATAGGCCAGATCACTATTGGCAATAACATGCAACCGCACAAGGTTCTCCTGGTTAAAGGCCATCACTTCCCGGGGCGCCCCCAACTTCCCCGACAAACAGAACAAACCCATTCCCATAGCGAAGATTACTGCACCCAAGCGCCAACGCAGCCGCCACTCCCAACGATTACCCGCAAATAAAGATCCGTCGTTCATGCCCGTTCCCCCACAATATTATGGCGCATATGTTTCAGCGCGGTTTTTTCCAACCGGGAAACCTGGGCTTGGGAGATCCCAATCTCCTCGGCCACCTCCATCTGCGTTCGGCCTTCAAAGAAACGCATCCGCAGGATCATCCGCTCCCGCTCGTTCAATTTATGGAGAGCTTCCTTAATGGAAATACCCTCAAGCCACTGGGAATCCACGGCCTTATCATCGCTGATCTGGTCCATCACAAAGATGGGGTCACCCCCGTCATGATAGATTGGTTCAAACAATGAGATGGGCTCCTGGATGGCATCCAACGCAAAAACCACTTCCTCCCGGGGAACCTTCAACTCTTCCGCGATCTCGGCAACCGTCGGTTCTTTGCCGTTTTTGCTGACCAGAGCATCCCTCACCTGCAAGGCTTTATAGGCGATATCCCTAAGCGAACGGGAAACCCGGAGCGGGTTATTATCCCGCAGATAGCGCCGGATTTCGCCAATGATCATGGGAACGGCATAGGTGGAAAATTTGACGTTTTGTGACAGATCAAAGTTATCAATTGCCTTCATAAGGCCGATACAGCCCACTTGGAACAAATCGTCCACATACTCGCCCCGGTTGTTAAAACGTTGGATAACGCTTAAGACCAGCCGAAGATTGCCTTGGATCAGTTCCTCCCGGGCCGAGTGCTCTCCTTGCTGCATTCTCTCCAACAATTCCCGCATTTTGGCACTAGACAGGACGGGGAGTTTTGCCGTGTTCACCCCGCAGATTTCTACTTTATTTACCAGCATTCGCCTTGACCCCCAATGTCAAGAGGTACGCGCGTCCAAATAGATTATTGCCGTTTTTTTGCCGGGTTATACCTGTCCCTGGCAATGTTGCGGAAATTTTCTGTTAATTACGTCCATGCAAAAAGCCTCTTTCCCGTGCGGGCAGCGCCTTGTATGGTCAGTTTAGACCATGGAATTTGTTTTAAAATTGTTGAAGGGATCCGGTGGTCTTCTCACGAAAAATAATTTATTTTAATTGGAGAGGGAGTAAATAATTTGAAGAAAAAGTCGTTGTTACCTATTTTATTAATAACAGCCTTTATATTCACGGGTTGCGGGGGCGGCGGGAGCAAAGAACAGCCCGTCACCGGGATTTATGGGAGAATCGTCTTTGAAACTGATGCAACTCAGGAAACTTTGCTCGCAGCCTCCTTCCAATCCTTCCGTCCCCTGGCAAAAGCGATAAATGCAATTAAACCCACCGCCATGACCCCGGTGGTCCCCCGCGAAAAGGTGGTAACCTTCCGGCCCGGGCTATCCGCCGCCGTGCGGGACGCCCTCATCCGCAAGGTTGGTGGCAGGCTTAAGAAGAAAATTTACGGTACAGAGGATACTTACGTCATCACCGTGGACGAAAATAGCTTTTCCACCACAGACCTGGAAAATCTGGCCGGCATCGAACGGATCGAGGATAATCCCCGCTGTTACCCGCTGCGAATCCCCAACGATCCTTTTTATGAGACGCACCAAGCCTGGCACTACGGGATGATGGACCTGCCCGCCGCCTGGGATATCACCACCGGTAGCGACGAAGTAATCGTGGCGGTCATCGACTCCGGCATCGCCCCCAACCACCCCGAGTTTGCCGGCCGCCTTGTTGCAGGTTATGATTTTGTGGATGACGATGGCGAGCCCTATGATGATACCTATATCCCTAACCCATTAAACCCGAACTCAGATATTTTCAGCCACGGATCAATGGTGGCTGGCATCATCGGTGCCTTGACCGACAATGGGGCCGGTGTGGCCTGGAAGGTGAAGATCATGCCCATTCGGGTCCTCGGCCCTTCCGGCAGTGGTGATATGGCTACCTTGGCCTCAGCCATCACCTGGGCAGTGGAACACGGGGCGCACATCATCAACCTCAGCTTGGGCGGTACCGAATCGCTCTCCAGTGTTGAAGACGCCATCAAAAACGCCGTGGCGCACAATGTTACAGTGATTGCTGCTGCGGGAAACCATTTTGAAGGAGATGAAAGCACTGGGATAAAATATCCCGCCAAGTATGATACCTGTATTGCCGTGGGCGCCCTTGGCGCCAACCGGGAACGTGCCTCCTATTCCGATTATGGCCAGGAACTCGATTTTGTCGCCCCGGGCGGTGACGGTGACAATGAATATAGTTATGTAGCAAGTGTCGGTTACAATATCAAAACCAAAGAGAATATCTATGTAGCCAGTACCGGCACTTCCTTGGCCGCTCCCCATATCTCAGGGTTGGCAGCCCTCTTGTATGCCCAAGGTTATACCACACCGCAGCGAATTTACGAACGTCTTCGGGCCGCCTGCCTTGACCTGGGAAGTCAGGGGAAAGACAAATATTATGGCTATGGTCTCCCTTTAGCCACCGCCGCCCTCTTTGACTTCACCAAATTTGTTGTCCATTTAGAAGCCGAAGACGGAACCATCCTTTCCACCCCGATTAACGCTGCGTCCAACAGCACATATAGCTTCCGTAACTTAACGCCCGGCCCGGTCCGCGTCTGCGCCTGGCTCGATAAGAATAACAACGGCCAGCGTGACGCCGGCGACCTTTTTGGTGTAATTAATACCACAATTCGGCAGAATGTGATGTTGGAGCACAACATCACCGTAACCACCCTTTGAGCACCCATCGCCGAGTTTAAAAGGTTAACAATGAAAAACGGAGGAATAGCAATGTCCCGCCTGGCTATGATATTAGGTTTATTGTGTTTGCTCTCCAGATTAGCCACAGCCTGTTTCCCGGCGTCCCCGCCCTTCGTGGGAGTGGCCACCGATGGGCAGGTTTACCATAACGGAAAGACAGCGGCCCTGGCGCTGACGGTGGCAACAAAACAAAAAAAGCCCCAAACCATGGACTTTGCTAGTTCCAAACGTTACGATTTTCTTTTGTTCCCGGAAAACGAGCCAAATAACGCTATTTGGCAATGGTCGCAGGGCCGGATGTTTTCTCAAGCCCTAACCAAATTAACCCTCCGTCCTGGCAAGCCCATTACCTTTGTGGTAACTACCGATTTTAAGCTCCCCTCCGGCGACTACCCAAAGCCGGGCCGCTACCTGTTGCAAGGAGTCCTCTGCACCCGGGACAAACCGGTCTACTCCGCACCACTGACCATCGAGATCCGGTAAGAAGAAAACCCGCAAAGTGGCGGTTTTTTCTTTCAGTGTCTGTCCTGGGGAAAACCGAGTTCCTCCAGGTAATCTATAAGGGCTTCCTGCCAGGGGCGGGGCACGATGCCCAGGGACTGGAGTAGTTCATGACTCAGCACAGAATAGGCCGGGCGGGGCGCCGGTCGCCTCATGGCCTCCGTGGTGACAGGAATTACCTTTCCCCGTCGCCCAGCTTTTTTTATGACCGCCACAGCCAGGTCATACCAGGAACAAGCGCCGCTGTTGCTAAAATGATAGGTACCATAAGCCGAGTAGGGCAAACGGAGCAGCGCCAGCACTGCCTGGACCAAATCCTTGGCATATGTTGGCGAGCCGATCTGGTCCGCCACCACGGAAATGGTCTTCCCTTCCTCCGCCTGCCGGAGAATGGCATCCACAAAATTCCGGCCAAAGAGCCCAAACAGCCAGGAGGTGCGGATCACATACCGTTTGGGGCAGAGTTCAGCGGCGATACGCTCCCCCGCAAGTTTGGTTTGGCCATACACCGACAAGGGGGCCGGCGGATCATATTCCTGGTAAGGGCTGTTCTTCACTCCGTCAAACACGTAATCCGTGCTGAAATAGACCAAGGAGGCGCCGACTTCCTTGGCCGCCAGGCAAACATTGCGGGTACCGATGGAGTTTACATGATAGGCCTTGGCCGGATCGTCCTCGCAGCCATCCACATCGGTCCAAGCGGCGCAGTGCAGGATAACATCCGGCCGGAAAAGGACTGTCCGCTCCATCAACGCCGCCAGATCGCAGACATCCGTCTCGGGCAGATCCAAAGAAAGTACTTCAGCGTTTTTTAACTGACGGATAAACTCCAGACCCAACAGGCCCTTGCCACCGGTGATCAAATAACGCATACTCATGACCCCTCACCCATTTTGGATTTTTCTCCTCAACGGTTTTTGGTCGTCCAATCAAAGCCAATCTTTGGGTCATTCCAAGGAAGGCGGTACTCATCCGGGTCCTCCCGCTGGTAAGAACGGGTAGTGATATAGGCAATGATTGCGGGTTTATTGCCAAGCACCCGATAGCCGTGGGCCACGCCAGCGGGGATTCGGACCAAAACCGGATTAGTCTCGCCCATATATACCACCTGGGTCTTGCCCTTCGTCTCCGAGTTGTCGCGTAAATCGTAAAGTACCACCTGGGCCTCGCCCACCGGAAAGAACCAGAAATCATCTTGGAACCGGTGGTAATGGAAGGCTTTGATCACACCTGGGTAGGTCATGGCGATTGAAAACTGACCAAAGACCGGCAGTAGATCCTCATCATCCCGCAGGACCTCCATGAAGTAGCCCCGGTCATCAACATGCCTCACCAAGGACTTGATGCGGACATCCGCGATCACACTATCCCCCCGTTCCGTCATAACCCAGCACAAGTTACCGTCTATTTAAGCATATGCAGGAGTCTTCAAGATGTGCCGGAATCCCTAAGTGGACGCCCGCATCTTGACAATAGACCGGAACCCATGCTACTTTTGATTCGTTGGCCGGTACAGTCCGGCCCCCTTACAATGAAAATTTGGGGTGATTTGATGCGAAACCTACGAAACATCCTGATCTTGTTACCCATCATAGCAGGCCTGTTTTTGTTTGTTGTTACCACTGTCATCAGCAAAGATCGTACTGAAGAACCGGCGTCAAAGCCGGTTGCCCCGAAGAAAAACCCCCGTGTTCTTATGGAAACCTCTTTGGGCAACATTACTATTGAACTCTTCCCCGACAAGGCCCCGGTCACCGTCGCCAATTACCTGAGTTATGTTGATGACGGGTTTTATGATGGAACCGTCTTTCACCGGGTGATCCCAAACTTTATGATCCAAGGTGGCGGATTCACGCCGGACATGGTGCAAAAGCAAACCCTTCCGCCGATCATCAATGAAGCGACCAACGGCTTATCCAACCGGAAGGGAACCATTGCCATGGCACGGACAATGGTTGTAGACAGCGCCACCAGTCAGTTTTTTATAAACCTGGTAGACAACGACTATTTAGACCACCGGGGAGATAACCCCATGGATTTTGGTTACTGCGTCTTTGGCCAAGTAACTGAAGGTATGGACGTGGTGGAACAGATCAGCGCCGTCCCCACCGGCCAATATGGTCCCCATCAGGATGTGCCCTTGGAACCAGTAGTCATCAAGAAAATCACCCGGTTCGAAGACTAAGCCTTTAGCAAAAAAAGAGCCGGTCACAAACGACCGGCTCTTTTAATACTCAACGCTACTGAAATTCAAAGTAGCATGGCTTTGTTGAATTTTACTAAAATTTCTTAATTGATATCATCTTCCTTTTAGTATATATCTATAATCAAAAAGGGAAGGTGATTTTATGCGAACCATCGAACAATTACTAATAAGCAAAGGAGAACTCGAACGAATTTACACTGGTACTCCCAGTCTCTATCTGTAGCTAGCTGTACATAAAACTTCAATTACTTCTAATCCTTTGTATCCAGATTTTGAAAATCGAGAAATCCGCCCCGGTATAATCAGACCTGCTGATATCAAAACAATAAAAATTGGTGGTATAGTTTATGTAGAAGCTAAGCTTGGTAAAGGTGTATCATTATTTGATAAAGCAAATGTATTTGGTAGTAAACGGTGGACATACTTTGAAAAAGGAACTGTAATTCCTTACGGATTAATCATAACAAAAGATGGTTTTAATCCCGAATTCGATGCTACTCATTATACAATAAGCCCAAATTATACAATGCCAAAGAAAATATTTATTCAACTATTAGATACACTGGCAAAAAATGCACGAATAAGACAAGAGGAGTTGAGAAACAGTGGTTGATCTGGATGAGAACACGCTGATAATTTGCATCCAGTCTGTAAATGCACAAATAAAGTACCTTAAATCACTTTTAACCTCCGAGACATTACGGGATGACGATCAAATTGAAGACCTTATACTTAGTTATCAAAAAGCCGCAGCAGAGCTAAAGCGTGAATACCTCAAGCAATGGGACGAAACAAGTAATATGCCGCGCTACGAGGAACTAATAAAGTAATTAGAAACATAAGATAGTATTTATACAAAGACCCTAAATTCAGCTTATACAACGCAAGAAAGCCCGATAAATCGGGCTTTCTTGTTGTGGTGTACTAATTTGTTCCTACTTAAAACTGATATCTTTTGATCAAGCTCACAAAGGCGTCGACAAAGGATTGGAGAAATTCGACGGTGTCCGTATTTTTAATCAACCCGTTTTCGTCAAAAAGCTCCGCTGAATTGGCCAGATAGGCCTCGGGTTGTTGCAGAAGGGGCATATCCAAAAAGGACAGTACCTGGCGCAGATGATGGTTAGCGCCAAAGCCGCCGATGTTGCCGATGGATTGGCTGATGATCGCTGCCGGTTTACCGGCCCAAACACTTTGACCGTAGGGTCTGGACCCAACATCAAGAGCATTCTTCAAGACCGCCGGGATAGAACGGTTATACTCGGGGGTCACGAACAAAATAGCGTCAAGGCCCCGCACTTGAGCGCGGAAGGCCGTGTATTCCGCCGGAGGATTCTCATCATAATCCTGGTTATAGATGGGGAGATTGCCGATCTTAATCAGCTCGGATGTATAGCCGGTCGGAAACAATTTTACCACATTAGCTGCGACTTGCTTGGAAAAAGACTCTTTGCGCAAACTCCCGACAATAATACCGACTCTCGCCATGCCTACCATCCCCTTCCAAGATAACTTATTTGGTAATGATAACCATATTGGTATGTTTTTCTCTAAAACCAGGAAAATCCCTTTTTGCATCGGTATATTTCTTTTGGGCAACCTGGTCATAAAACAAAAACCCAGCTTTTGCTGGGACTAATCTTCATATGATATGGTGCCGAAGGCGGGATTTGAACCCGCACGTCCCTGCGGACACTGCGCCCTGAACGCAGCGCGTCTGCCAGTTCCACCACTTCGGCACGTTTTTGCACGGATTTTTATTAACTTGTGCAAAAGCTATTATAGCGTAAAAACCCCGCTGTGTAAAGGGGAAAAATCCAACCAGATTATGGGCGACTCTTATTTCCCATCTTAGCAGTCAAAATGCCCGAGAGGTCCATGCATATCCGCCTTTTTCAGCCACTCCATAAAAATAATAAACCTCTTCCGTCGTAACGGCGGAGAGGTTTTTTCTCTATAACAATACCGGCCTATTTTTGCTCCTTCTCAAGTTGCTGCTCTAATTGGCGGATTTTTTTCATCAGTGCCATCTCTTTTGCCGCTATGGTACATTCATCCAGTTGTCTACGGAGTTCCTCGATTTCTTCCCGGATTTTTTCGACGGACATTCTCCTCAGCCCCTTTATAACTGTCCTGTACTTATCAAATCGACAAAAAACCGTAAAAACTTTAACATAATTATGTTATTACACGCAAAGAGCCCCCGTACCAACAACGGGGGCTCTCCGTCACAAACAGTAGATTTTTAGGCTTTGCTCACTTTAAGGGCGGTGGCGTGACCGTTAATATCCCAAGATTCAAAACCAGCGCCGGCTTCAGCCACCCGCTCCAGGATAACCGCCAGGGTCTCTTCCATGATGTAAGTCCGGAAAGCCTCAACGGCTGCGGCCACTTCCTCATCGGCTACATAAGCCAGGTTAATCCGGTCGGTCAGCTCAAAGCCACTGTTTTTCCGCATGTTCTGGACCTTGGAAACGATCTCTCGGGCCAGGCCTTCTTGGATCAGTTCAGTGGTGAGCTTGGTATCGAGAATGGCGAAGTTTTCTTTATCCATCTCCACCGCAAAGCCCTCTTTCTCCTGGACCCGGACTTCCACATCATCGGCAGTCAAAACCACCGGGGTGTCCTCCACCACCAAGTTCAACTGGCCTGAGCTGCGCAACTCCTTCACGAAGGCTGCCGCATCCCCCTGGGCTAAGGCCGTGCCGATTCCTTTTAGGAGTTTGCCGTACTTCGGGCCAAGGACAGGGAAGTTGGGTTTGATAGTATAGTCCACATAGGCATCGGGGTTGCTGATATAGGAGATGGCCTTCACATTTAACTCTTCTTTGATCAACCCTTCCATCTGCGCCAGCGCCGCTCGGTGCTTCTCGTCCACCATCAGCGTAGTCAAGGGTTGGCGAACCTTGATCTGCACCTTATTCCGGATGGCCCGGCCCAGGGAAACCAGGTCGATGACAAGGCCCATATTGGTCTCAAGTTCCGTGTCGATCAAGGTCTCGTCGGCCACCGGGTACATTTCCACATGGACGGAGACCTTCTTGTCCCCGCCGGTCAATAGGTTCTGGTAAATATCCTCCGCCATAAAGGGAGCAAATGGCGCCATTAGTTTGGCGGTGGTAACCAGCACTTCCCAAAGGGTCCGGTAGACCGCTTTCTTATTAGTGTCCATCTCGGAAGCCCAGAACCGTTCCCGGGTACGGCGGACATACCAGTTGGAGACATCATCAATGACAAAGTTCTGGATTGCCCGGACAACCCGGGTTAATTCAAAGCTCTCCATATCCATGCGCACTTGCCGGATTAAAGAATTCAACCGGGACAACACCCACCGGTCGATCTCCTCCCGCTGCGTCACGGGAATGTCATAGGTGGCCGGATCCGCTTCATCAATATTGGCGTACAGGGTAAAGAAGGAGTAGACATTCTGCAGAGTGCCAAAGAATTTGGCGTAAACCTCTTTGACCCCGTCCTCATCGAACCGCGTCGGCATCCACGGCGGCGAAACCGCCAGTAGGTACCACCGGGTGGCATCGGCTCCGTATTTCATCAGCAACTGCCAGGGGTCCACCGCGTTCCCCCGGGATTTGGACATCTTCTGGCCATTCTTATCCAAGACCAGGTCATTGACCATCACCGTCTTAAATGCCGGTTGGTCAAAAAGGAAGGTGGAGATGGCCAACAACGAATAGAACCAACCACGGGTCTGGTCAATGCCTTCACAGATAAAGTCGGCTGGGAACAACTGATCAAAGTCGTCCTTGTGCTCAAAGGGGTAATGCCACTGGGCATAGGGCATAGACCCGGAGTCAAACCAACAGTCAATAACCTCTTTAGTCCTGGTCATCCGGCCGCCGCACTCACAAGTCAGGTGAATCTGGTCGATATAAGGCCGGTGCAGTTCCACCGTCTTAGGATCGACCTGTTCGATGGCCCGCTCCGCCAGCTCTTGCCGGGAACCAACAGAGGTCAACTTACCGCAGGTCTCACAACGCCAGATATTCAAAGGCGTGCCCCAGTAGCGATCCCGGGAGAGGGACCAGTCGATGAGGTTCTCCAGCCAGTTGCCAAACCGGCCTTTGCCCACGTGCTCCGGGAACCATTTAATCTTCTCGTTGTTCGCCAACAACCGGTCTTTGTATTTCGTGGTGGCGATGTACCAAGACTTGCGCCCGTAGTATAAAAGGGGTGTATCACAGCGCCAACAGTAGGGGTAGGAGTGGGTCAACCGCTCCTTGGAAAAAAGTTTCCCTTCGGCCTTGAGGTGCTTGATGATATCCGGATCCGCCTCCCGGACGAACTGGCCGGCCCAGGGTTTGATCTCCGGTGTGAACTTCCCTTCCTGATCCACCGGTTGCAGGAAGGGAAGGTCATATCTCCGGCCCAACTGGTAGTCGTCCTCGCCGAAAGCTGGCGCAATATGAACGATACCTGTACCGTCCTCGGTGGAGACAAACTCGGCGCCATAAACCTTAAAGGCATTATCGCCCGGTACAGACATGAAGGGCAATAACTGCTCATACCCGGTACCGATCAGATCCGATCCTTTCAACTCCTCCAGGATTTCCACGTTCCCGCCCAGGACCGCAGCCACCCGGTCTTTCACCAGGATATAAACATTATCATCGTCGGGACGCCTGGCCCGGACATAGGTGTATTCCGGGTGCACTGCCAAGGCCACATTGGAAGGCAGGGTCCACGGCGTGGTGGTCCAGACCAGGAAATACTCGTTTTCCGCTCCGTCCACCCGCATTTTGACGTAGATGGAGTCAATAGTCTCATCCTTATAGCCCAAAGATACCTCGTGGGAGGCCAGGGGGGTGCCACAACGACTGCAATAGGGCATGATCTTATGACCTTCATAGATCAGTCCCTCATCAAAGTAGCGTTTGAGGATCCACCAGACGCTCTCAATATAGTTGTTGTCCAGGGTAATGTAGGGATTGTCCATGTCCAGCCAATAACCGATGCGTTCGGTCATCCGCCGCCATTCCTTCTCATAAGTGAAGACTGACTCCCGGCATTTTTGGTTGAAGGGCTCAATCCCGTACTTCTCAATTTCCGGTTTGGAGGAGATGCCCAGCTGCTTCTCCACCTCAATCTCCACCGGCAGCCCGTGGGTATCCCAACCGGCCTTGCGGTAGACCTGATATCCCTGCATGGTCTTGTACCGGCAGACACTGTCCTTCAGAGTGCGCGCCAATACATGGTGGATCCCAGGTTTGCCATTAGCCGTGGGGGGACCTTCGTAAAAGATGAACCTGGGAGCACCCTCGCGCTCCGTCACACTGCGCTCCTGCATGTTCTCCCGGGACCAATAGGAAAGGATTTCTTCTTCCCGGCGGCTCATGGGCTTTTTGGTATCCACCTCTTGAAATTTACCCATGGTTAAAACCTCCTTAAAATCGGCAAGATAAATATATAATCAAGATAATCAGGACAGGCAACAAAAAAACCGTCCCACAAAGGGACGGCATTATACCGCGGTACCACCCAATTTGGCGAGGGATTCTCGCCCAACTCGACGCCGTTAACGGTGGCGTACCGTCCCGGCTTACTCAGACCCGCCTTTCAACCGGAAAGCTCAAGGATGATCTTCATGCTGGCCGTTGTTGCCTCCCTCCCACCTTAACGGAGGCTCTCTTGAACCCGTTACCTGCACTACTCTTCCTGTCATCGCCTTTTGCTATGGGGTTTGGCTATGATAAAACTATTTTTCATTGTAATGGATCACGACGGCAAAGTCAAGGACCGAAAGGACTTCCGGCCATAGCTGGATGGGGCTCGCTTGGGCAAGATACCGGCCTCAACCGCCCCAATATATCTTTTATTTTCCAAAATAAATCTACGAAAGAGGGATTTAAACCTGCTGTGACAGTTGTCATAAGAAAACACCGTCTTACCTCAGTCTTCATAGTTTTACTCCTGTGCTTGACTTGTTTGGCGTTATCTACCATTGCCGCTTCGCCTCCGCCCGCCTTCGGCGGCAAAAAAGTCATTATCTTCTTCTTTGGCGGTATCTCCCTCACCGATCTGGCCGAAGCCGATCTGCCAAATCTTCGTAGCCTAATCCATCGAGGCGCCCTGGGAATCATGAACAACCGAACCGCCGGGGCCTATACCCCGGCCAATGCCTATGCCACTCTGGGCGCCCGGGAGCGGGCCTTCGGCTCTGCTGACTCCGGCCTAGTCCTCCAGTCAGACCAACCCTTTGAGCAAAGCACTGCCAAGCAGGTTTTTTACCGTCGAACCGGTACATCGGTCACCGATGAAACCGTCGTGCTCCTGGATCTGCCGCGTTTACTCCAGAACAACACAAAAAGCTGGCAAAAGCCTGACATCGGTTACTTTGGCAGCCTGCTGGCGGCCCACGGCAAAAAGGCCGCGGTGGTCGGCAACGCCGATACCGACAAGCCGGGCCGGGAATTTGCCTTAACCTTAATCAATCGGAAAGGCATTATCCCCATGGGCGCGCTGGGCCATGACCTCCTGCAGATCAATCCTGCAAAGCCTTTTGGCCTGGAAACCGACTACCCCCGCCTGCTGGCCAAGGTCAAGTCCTTCATCGAACGGGCCGATGTTATCGGTGTAGAACTAGGCGATACCTCCCGTCTGGAGAAATACCGTAGCCTGCTAACCCCAGAGCGGTACCGCCAGCTGGCTCGCGAGGGGTTACAGAGCTTGGACCGGTTTATTGGTCTCGTAGAACGGGAAATAACTCCAGAAACGGCCTTAATGCTTTGGGTATCACCCTTTCCTTCCGAGGCCGCCCTCAGCCGCGGTGAAAAATTACTGCCTGTCATCCTCACCGGTCCTGGCGTAACTCCGGGCATTCTTTACTCCGCCAGCACCCGCTGGCCCGGGATCATCTCCGGTTTTGATCTGCAAGCCACCATCCTGGCCCATCTCGGCATCCCGTTACCGCCGGAGCTCCTGGGACGCCCCCTGTCCGCCCGGCCCCACCGGGCTGCCTTAGCCTGGCTTCAACAGGAGAACCAACGGCTCATCGCCGTCAATAACACCCGGAGGCCGGTCCTCAAGGGCTTTGTGGCTATCCAAATCATCCTGGTGCTTGCCGCCCTGGCTATTATCCTGACCCGTCCGGGCAGGCTGCAAATCTACACCAGCCTGCGCGCTGCCCTGGCCGGACTGACCGCTATTCCTTTGGCCTTGCTCATCCATCCGTTCCTGGGTTTTCACGGAGTTGTGTGGGAAGCCCTTTATCTCATTGCTTTTGCCACTGTCGTTGGTTTGTTGGCCTCCCGGCTGAAAATTCATGCAAACTATATGATCGGTTGGATTGCCCTGGTCACTGCCTTAAGTCTAAGTAGTGACATCCTCCTTGGCTCCCCCCTGATGCGCTATTCCCTTTTGGGGTTCGGGCCCATCGGCGGCGCCCGTTATTACGGCATCGGCAATGAATACATGGGTATCCTCCTGGGGGCTTCCTTAACCGGTACCGCCACCGTGCTGGACCGCTTTCCCGCTTTTAAAAGACCATTGGTGGTATTAATCGGATTATCTTATGCATTTTGGGTATATATAGTAGGTGCCCCCTGGCTCGGCTCCAATGTGGGCGGGGGGATCGCCCTCACCGTAGCGTATGTGGTTATGCTGCTTCTACTCCTTAAAAAGGAAATCCGGCGGGGACGAATGCTGGCGCTGGCGGTAGGAGTTGCACTTTTCTTGGTGGCAACAATGGGCTTGACTGACCTGTTGCGCAGCGGTGCCAGCCAGTCCCACCTGGGAAAACTGGCACAGCTGATTAGCAACTCCGGTATCTCCAGCGCATTCCCCTTGTTTCTCCGAAAGATCCGGATGAATCTCACGCTGATCGAGTATACTATCTGGACTAAAGCGCTGTTAAGCTTCATTATCGTTCTCTGGGTCTTGTTTTACCGGCCGCGGGGGCACCTGGCCAAGCTGGCCGTTGGCTTCCCCGCCTCTTTCAAGGGGTCCTGGAGTGCCGTCGTGGGCAGCGCTGCGGCCCTGCTGGCCAATGATTCGGGCATCGTCTCAGCCGCCACCGCCCTCCTCTACCCAGTGGTACAAATGATCCAGATTGTCCTGGCGAATCCGGTCCCCGGACCACAGAGAAATTTAGTTGACAAAATTCCGGACAAGCAGTAGACTTATGTTGATAGGTTACTCTTTAAGGCGGCCCAGTGAGGCCGGTAAGAGTGCATGGTTTGACCTGCAAAACACTCCTTGTCCGGCCGGGCAGAGGAGTTTTTTTATGCCTAATCCGCCGGGAGTGGCCAAAACAATCAAGACGGAGGGTGAACAATGAGTCCTGTAATTGGCATCAATGAAAAACCTGCTTTACACAGGTGGATTCCCCTGAGTTTCCAACACCTTTTTGCCATGTTCGGTGCAACCGTCCTGGTTCCTTACTTAACTGGTCTGGATCCGTCAACAGCTTTGTTTACTTCCGGCTTAGGTACACTCATTTTTATCCTTTGCACCGGAGGCAAAGTTCCGGCTTACCTTGGTTCGTCCTTTGCTTACATTGCCGCTTTGCAAGTAATCTCCAAAGAATATGGGGTAGCCTACGCCATGGGCGGTGCCGTTGTTGTCGGTCTCATCTATTGTTTGGTTGCCTTCATAATTAAACAGATCGGCCTTAAATGGTTGGATAAAGTTCTTCCTCCGGTAGTCATCGGATCGGTAATTATTGTCATCGGAATGGGTTTGGCTCCCACTGCGATTGAAATGGCTTCCAAGGGAGGAACCGACACCTACCACCTCACCTTCCTCGCCATTGCAGGAGTTACCTTGTTAATTGCCGTACTTACTTCTACTTTTACCCGGGGTTTTCTCTCTGTGGTCCCCGTGTTGGTTGGTATTGCCGGCGGATACATCTTCGCAGCGTTGCTTGGCAAGGTTAACTTGGAAGGCGTCCACCAAGCCTCTTGGTTTGGCACTGTCAAGTTTTTAGCGCCTCAATTTAACCTAAGTGCCATAACAGCCTTCTCCTTAGTCTCTTTGGTCACCATTGCAGAACACCTCGGCGATATTCTCGTCTTAAGTAAAGTTGCGTGCAAAGACTTTTATAAGGATCCCGGCCTGCACCGGACCTTAATGGGCGATGGAATCGCCACCTCAGTGGCTGCCCTGTTCGGAGGTCCGCCCAACACAACGTATGGCGAGAACATCGGTGTAATGGCAATTACCCAAGTATATAGTGTCTGGGTCACCGGTGGCGCCGCTGTTTTGGCCATTATCCTTTCCTTCTTCCATAAATTCGGCGCATTAATCCAAAGTATTCCCGTGCCTGTCATGGGGGGTATCTGTATTATGCTCTTTGGCGTCATTGCCAGCAGCGGCTTGCGCACTCTGGTGGAAAGCGGCATCGACTACAGCGATAAACGGAATTTGATCATCTCCTCCGTAATTCTGGTTTTGGGGATCGGCGGCGCCAAAATCCAGTTTGGCCAATTCCAGTTAGGTGGTATGGCCCTTGCTGCTCTGGTCGGTATCATCTTAAACCTTATTCTCCCGCATAAAGAAACCATTGAACCGCATAAAAAATCCCTGGAAGACTTGGGAAAGCAAGTTCCTGATACCGATGGACAGCAAGCTTGATGACGCAAAAAAAGAATTTAACATTTTAAAAAGGGCTGCCTAAAAAGGCAGCCCCTTTTTATGTGGGTCTGTCAATAATTTTGTGCTTTTAACCTAATTCCCTATTTGAGATAAGGGTTGACCTTATCGGGGAAAAAGATTGAAAGCTGTAGAAGTATTTGGCCCCAGTTTGGAATTCGGCCTGTCCACTT
>Ga0209537_1001222_pt1 | contig 29564 bp, 28 predicted proteins | sample BioPla4DNA1_FD_187698 | JGI IMG/M metagenome (GOLD analysis project Ga0209537, IMG submission 187698) | Biogas fermentation microbial communities from Germany - Plant 4 DNA1 (SPAdes) (version 2) | ecosystem: Engineered > Bioreactor > Anaerobic > Digestate | place: Bielefeld, North...
TTTCTACAATAGGTTTGGCTAATACAATTAATCCTACGGTAGCTGGTATACTAATAAGTAGTATTAAATTAACTCCATATCGCATTACCTCTTTTAAACCAGAAATATTTTCATTGTTTGCTTCTTTAGACAATATTGGAAATATAACTGTGGTAATAGCAGATATAAATACTCCTAATATAAGACCATTTAATTTATTTGCATAGTTTAACGCTGATATACTTCCAGACACTAAAGATGAAGCTAATGTCTTATCTACTATTGCATTCAAATCATTTATTGCTACACCAATAAATACAGGCAAACTCAAATAAAGAACCTTTTTGATGTATTCATCTTTCAAATTAAATACAAATTCATAGCTATATCCAGATTTTTTTGCTTCAGGTAATTGTATTAATAATTGTGAAAATACAGCAATAACTGCTGCAACCATAAGCCCAGTTATATCAAACTTATTTGATAAAAATAATAAAAAGAAAATATAAACAAAATTAAAAGGGAACCCTATAGCCGCAGAAGAAGTATGTTTTTGTTCACTTTGAAGATAACCAGTTAAAGCACCTATAATACAGCTAAACACTATTTTGGGCAATCCGATTCTATTTAATTTTACAGCAAGTTTAAATTGTTCACCATAAAACCCTTTTGCAAGTATTTTTATTATTAAAGGCGATGCAAACCAAGCTAATATTGCTAATATTAAAGAAAAGAAAAAAATAGTATTAATCAAATTATTAGTATGTTTAATCTTGCCATTTTTCCCTTCTTTTGATTCAATTTCAGATAATACGGGTACAAAAGTAGTACTAATTGCAGTACTCATAAGATTTGTTATTAAACCAGTAGCTGTTAAAGCAACAAAAAAAGTATCAGTTTTTGATCCAGATCCAAATTTTGCAGCTATAAGTACTTCTCTAATAAACCCTAGGAATTTACTTCCTAGGGTGAACACAATAATTATTAATGCTGATTTAGTTACTTGCTTTGACTTTGTCATTTTATCCTCCTATATATCTTTAGAATCCAATAAATCATCTTCATTTTTTGGAAAGGCAACCCTTTTTTAGACAAATTTATTCCGAACAGGAATATGCTTTCTAAATACTTCCTAAGCTACTAAATCAAAGCTAGCTCTATTTCTATATTCAATTGGTGATATGTATCCTAAAGATCCATGAATTCTTATGTGATTATACCAGTAAATATATTCTGCAAGCTGTAATTCAAGATCTTCTAAACTCTTAAATCTATTTTGATATATAAACTCTATTTTTAGGATTTTATTGGTAGCTTCACTTACAGCATTGTCATAGGGATTCCCCTTCCTACTTAGAGAACGTTCTATGTCAAAGGCTTCTAGGATATTATCTATTTTTATATTATCATATTCCTTACCACGGTCTGAATGAAATATATTTATATCCTTTAAAGGATAACGGCAGCTTAAAAGTGCTTTTTCTATAAGAGAAGCATCTTTATTGGGGCCAGCTGAGTAGCCTATTATTTCCCTATTAGATAGGTCTACCAAGGTACATACATAGTTCCACTTACTGCCTACTCTAACATAGGTAAGGTCACTGACTGCTACCTCTAGTTTGGCTCTATTATCAAACTGTCTATCAACTATATTAGAGACTTTAGACTCATTACAGCCTCTGCCATGGATCTTATATTGGGCTACTGTATAGTTAGATACTAAGGCATTTTCTTTCATAATCCTAGCTATCCTTCTTCTCGAGATTTGATGACCTAATTTTTCAAGCTCTACTTTAATTTTTCTGGTGCCATAGTTATTTTTGCTTCTATGAAAGATTTTTATTATATGTTTTTCTATTTCAGAATCCTCATTTAAAGAATTAGATTCTCTATTATTTAGGTGATAATATACTAAGCTTCTTGAGACCTTTAATAATTTACACATAGCACTAATACTGTATTTCCCTCTATTGGAAATAATCAGGTCTACTTTTTGCCTAGTAGTAGTGCTGCCTGCTTTAAAATATCATTCTCCATCTCAAGCTGCTTAACTCTTTTTTCTAGCTCTATTACCCTGTTTTCTTCATCAGTTCTATTGTCTTCAGCATTAAAGGATTTAGTATTATTATATCTCACTACCCATTGCCTCAGAGTAGATGGAGAGACTCCGTATTGCTGATGTAGATCTCTATAGGTATGGTTACCTTGGTTGTATATGTTGACTAATTGCTTTTTGAAATTTTCCTCATAATATTTTCTTGACATGATTTTCTCCTCCTAATATTATTATATCATGTTCGGAGAAAACCTGTCCTATCTAGTGTAACCTATCCATCATGAACTATACGATTTCTTAATCCACTCATTTTGAACCAAGGAACCTCATGATGTTTTGAAATATATTCTTTATCAAGCTTATTAACTAATTCACCTATTCGACTTAAATTAAACACACAAGCTTCAACCATCATACTATTATTTCTAAATTCAGCATAATCTACATCATTGGTATATTTTAATATAGAGTCGATATAGTTAATTACCTTTTGAATAATCTTTTGATTTTTAATATATAACCATACCTCCATTTTCTATTTCTTGCATTATTAAAGAATCTTGCTCAATATGAGACCTATCAATCAAATCTATATCTACTTCTAAGGTATTAACAAGTATTTCTAGCAATCCAACAAAACCAAGTCCTCTTAACTTTCCATTTGTATCAATGTATAGGTCTATATCACTACTTATTGTGGCATTACCTTTTACATAAGACCCAAATAGTATTGCCTTATTTATAGGATAATTTTCAAATATGGGAGCTGTTTTTTTCCTTATAGTTTCAACTGAAATGAAATTAGATTTCATAGTTCTAAGCCTCCTTAGTTATTTAGCTATACATTATATATTGATTATATCATAATATATTTATCAATTGAACATCTATTGAAATTATATCTTCAATTGTGGGATACTGTATTGGTTCAGCAACTGGAAACATATTATTATAAATATAACTTCCACCTAAGTATCTATATAAGCCTTTATCTACATATTCGAAAATATTAAAATCTAGTAATTGAGGATTTTTCCATTTACCCAAATTCATACGATTATAGCAATAATCACTTGGTATTATGCTACTGTCATTTATTTCGTATTTAAACTTTACCAGAACAATAGTTTTCTGTGTTTTAAATTCCCTACCGATTTTAATATTAATAAATGCAGCTTCTATCTTATGTAAGTTACGATACCCCCATTGATTATAAAGATCCTTATAATATTTTAAAGGACTGAAACTTACAAGTTTCAGTCCTTTCCTACTTTTTAAATCATGCTTTATAGCCATCTTTTCTCAGTAATAATGGCATCATAACCATGGATTTTAATCTTGTCTCCTATACGAAGCCTGTCTTTTAGTGCAAGAATATATCCGTTGTTCACTTCTCGTAGGTAGGAATATACTAACTTTGATACACGCCCCACTTCTTCTCCATCAAGATATACTGGCTCACCTGGACCACCATATTGTTTTGATTGAATATAAATATCAGCCTCAGGAACCTCAAATCCAATGATCTCTCGCTTGGGACCTTCTTCTTTTATCTTCAATAAAGCTTCTTTCCCAATAAACTCCTTATCCCATTTTATATTCTTTTCCAATCCTACTTCAAATGGATTAGTATGGGCCAAATCCCTCATGGAGTAGAAGTTTGCTTCTGTTGGTAAGGTCCAAGCCATCACCTGAAATTCTGTTACCTGCTTCCCACCTAGTTTTTCTGCAGCTGGCTTTATTAATTCCTCTAGTTCATCACAATTTTCTGGATGTAAATAGATTTCATACCCAAATTTTTCTCCTGTAAAACCAGCTCGATTTATAATGCAGGGAATATCATTAATATAGTTATTCATATGTGAAAAAAACTTCAAATCTGAAATAGAGTCTTTTACAAGTCCTTCTAGTAACTCCTTAGATTTTGGACCCTGTATAGCATACATTTCCCACTCATCCGTAATTTCATTCCACTCAACATCATAGTCAGCTCCATTATGATACCACCAATCATCCATCTTTGAACCATATAGCGTAGATACCCAATATTTGTCTTCTTCTAGTCTCATGATAACCACATCATCAATAATTTCCCCGTCTTCATTAAGCATAGTTGTGTATCTATCTTTTCCAACTGAAAGTGATCCTATATCATTTGGGAATATATAATCTAAAAATTTTGTGACATCCGCCCCCGTAATTTCCAAAAGATGATGAGTCCAAAGATACCAACCTACCGAGTTCCTAACCGCCATATGTTCTGAACGCTTCATATCATCATATTTAAATATGTTTTTATTCATGCTTTCTCCCCCCTTTACATAAACTTATCTATCTTTTTAGCTATTTTAATTCTCATTTTGTTCTCTGGAGAATCTTCTTCCCATAATGACCATTGTGCATTTACCAAGGTCTTTACCATACCACCCCACATCCAAAGATGAGCTTCTGGCACATCCTTTGTACCTGTGATTTCAAGGTCTCTCCTATTAATAACAAGAATAACCTCATTCTCATTGAATGCTTCAATTTCATAATCACAAACCAAGGACTGAAGAAGCATTTCTATAAGGCCACCCATGAGGCGTCCATCTTGACCAATCTTATCTGGCACCCCTAGCCAGTCTCTGCATGCCTTGATTGAATATCGTTCACCGAACATGGCCTTACCTGCTGCCTCCAATACACATTTTAAAATATGGTCTGCATGTTCCCTTGTAACATACCCTCGTTTTACTGTTTCTTGGATAGCAGGTAGAATGTACAAGGAGGCTGCTGTAGATAAATTTATCATTTGATTGCTGGAATCAGTTTCATTATTTGTACCATTAACAAAACGGTAGTTACATTCCTCACGGAACATCATGGGCTCATCTACACAATCCTCTTCAGCTGTAACCTTTTTCATGTCCTCTGTTACTGCAGGCCCAAAGCTTTCCCATAATTCGCGGGGAGGTGCTGGGTACTTTTCACGAGATTCACCAATAATTCTACAGTGCCTATCCCCACATCCTCTTGCTTCCACCATCATATAATCCATGGTAGGTCCCTTTCTTCTTCGCTCTGCTGAAGCATCTGCCTGCCCCTGCAGAGACATAACTGTTGTTCTACATAGCTCAGACCCACAAATATCCCAGTCACAAACATCTAACTCTTTTTCTACACGATATGAACCAAAGTCCTGACATCTACCACACATTAGGAGTGCATCATCTCCCTTATCACCAATAAGACCACCTACAAACTGCCCGCACATAAAAGGATGGATACCAAAGCCTTCATCATCTCCATAGTACTTGCCTGTAATATAGAGTCTTTCATATGCTTCTTCACACATAAGCTGTGTACGTTCCACATAGTCAGGTATAATGATTCTGAGTGCTTGCATTGTAGCAGCACTTAAAACAGCCTCAAACCTACTGGCATAATGAAGAGCCTCCTGATAAGAATATAGCTTGTTCCAAGGAGACTGGATTGCATTATACTTTTTGAAATTCGCTCCATCACCACTGTTTTGTGGAATTCTTTCATCAATTTTTTTAATCACATTATTCACCTCATTTTTATATTTTTTCTGGATATTGATCAATCTGTACCTGATGCTTTACGATGTTTCGAGACATTCCGCTATCAACTACTACTATCTCACCAGTCATACCATCAGACATAGGCGTACTCATTGCATATGCAACTATAGCAACTGTATCCACTTCAGGAATTTCATCCGTCTGCCATACCATCAATTCTTCATAAAATTCTTCCTGTTTTTCTTCAGAGAGACCCTTAGCACACATATTAGCAGATGACCCTGCAGTTATCATACCTCCAGGTGCAATTGCATTAACCATAATCCCAAAACGCTTTAATTCCTTAGCTGCTTCAATAGCAAGTGAGTTTACCCCCCCTTTTGATGCAGAATAATGAGCATATCCACCAAATAACGGAAAAGGAAGCCATGCAGCATTAGAAGAAATTAATGTTATTTTTCCCCTAATCTTATGATCAATCATGTATTTACTGACATGTTTGATTCCTAGAAAGGCACCACTTACATTTGTGTCTACAACGCGACGAAATTCATCTGCAGGAAGATCATAAATATGTGCATAACTCCATATAGCTGCACTATTTACAAAAATATCAATACTACCAAACTTTTCATCCGTCTTTCTTATCAAATTCTCCACATCTTCTTCTTTGGTTATATTTGTTTTGCAGAAAATGACACGGTCATCTCCAAAACCTTGCTTTTCCAAAATGGGAAGTGTATATGCCCCCTTCTCTTCTGAAGATCCAGCAATTACCAAATTTGCTCCACCCTGTAAGAGCCTCAAAGCAATGTTAAATCCAAGACCTGATGTACCCCCTGTAACAATTGCTGTCTTCCCCTTCACAGAGAACATCTCCTCCATAGGTCTAGCTTTCTTTACATAACTTTCAAGCATCGTGATATTTACCTCATTCATATCAAATTCCATAGCATGGGTCCTCCTTTTACTTTTATATTAATAATTATGTATTCTCGGGATAGAATCATTAGATATATTATATAGGTAGAAACTCTTTTTTATAATACTACTATGTGTATGTTCTTTTTCTGGCCTACCCCTTAAATATTAGGGTTACTATTGCATATTTTAAAATGTTCAATATAATTAGAATTAAAGGTAGGTGTATATATTATGAAAATTAATGCTCAAATTCTATACCATCGACTTAAAAGAAAGTACCCCGTTAAAATCTATGGTGAGGAAAATTCCAACTTTTTATATTCTTCACCAGAGTTTTATATGAACAATTCTAACCACTTTTATGCTAATAAAGTTTATCTGGCTTCTGTAGACTATCTTCCATCACGACCCTTGATTGAGAAAAATGTTGTTTTGATCTGTATTGGTGAGAGTAATCATTTATTTTACTATAAAGAAAGGGCCACTGTGATCACTATACAAAAGAAGGTAGACTTTTTTCAGGTTTATAACTACCTCAAGGAAATATTTGACCTCTATCATAAATGTGAAAGCCAACTTATCGAATTATTTATGAAAAGTCCTAGTATTCAAGATATTCTGGACTGCATATACCCTGTTATTGAAAGGTCTGTCTTTATTCTAAATTCCGCCTTTCAACTTGTTGCTTCTATATACTCTGATGCCATATCAGGGAATAAATTATGGAGACAAAATCAAAGAAGACTAGATACAGAATCATTTATATCCTATTTAAAGGAAAAGGATTTGATGATGGACAAGCGTGGAACATTTCTGTTAGATTTTGATGCGGACAGAATTCTTGTTAAGAATCTTTTCAATTCCAATGAAGAATATATCGGATGTATTTTTGTCTATCAAGAAGATAAGCCATTTATTGAAGGTGAAGAGATGCTTGTTGAGTATTTGGCATCAATAATAGAATGGATTTCCCAATCAAATCCTACTATGCTTAATCAAGAGCATATAACTTTAAAAGGATCACTCCAAACTATGGTAAATGAAATGCCATTAAGTAAAAACCAAAAGATGCTCCTAAGAACTTCCAATCACAAGAAAACTTATTTCTGTATTTCAATCCATAGCATGAAGGGTACCTCTTCAATTCCAGTAAACTATTTTTGTTCTATATTTGAATCATTATTTATGGATAGCATTTTTTTCGAGTTTAATAATACAATTCTAGGATTGCTACCTATAAATACTGCCGATAAATCCATAAATTATATAGAATCATTTAGGAAGGAATTCACAGATATCATAGGGGATATGGGGATATGTGTAGGAGTTAGTAATGAATTTGAAGATCTGTATATGTTAATCACATTCTATAAGCAGGCTGAAGCAGCAATTGAAAATGGCCGAATTTATGAACCTGATAAAAACATTTATTTCTTTTCAGATTTCGCATTAACAGAATTGTTAACAAACTCCCTTGGTGGTTTTCCCCTAGATACATATTTCCCAAAAGGTTTCGATGAAATATTAGCCCATGATCTGAAAGGTGGGGTCTCTTACCTAGAAACATTGTCTATATTTCTGGATGAATCAATGTCTTATTCAAAGGCGGCACGTAGACTATATATCCATAGAAGCACTTTAATAGAAAGAATTAACCGAATACAGAATTTATTATATACTACTGACCTGAATAATCCTGATCACCGCCTTCAACTTCAGATTGTTCTCAAGTTGCTTGATATTGAGCAATCATTAAAATAAGAATAAATAAAAGAGTATTCCTTCTCTGTAATAGAAAGAATACTCTTCTTTGTGTTTATCTGGAACAAGCCCTCAATTCAGCATCAATTTCATCTGCATGTTTAGCTACTTCAGCAGATTCTGGATAACTAAGTAACTTACGATAAGTAAGTGCACCAACTAATTTCATTCTCGGATCTTTTGAAGACCCTGGTGCCCACTTTTCCATAACTGCCCGACCTTCTTCTGATCTCATAATTTCCTTAATTTTTGAATCTAATGATAAAGCCATAAAACCCCTCCTATAAAATTTATATTCTATTATAAACTCTATCCCGAGAATTCATTGGTTAAATTATATCTAAAAAAACAAACTTAATCACCCATTAAAAAATAGGTTTTTTTCTTTTAATCCCCCTCAATATATTGGGTTATAAAAATAAATACCATCTCTTTAACATTTGTCTCTATTTTTATTATGACTTATTTCAATATAAATAAATCGGATGCCTCAATAAAGGATGTATTCTATACTAATAGGAATGACCCTATGGTATCCTTGAAGTAGCAGCCATTCTATTTTACATATTTTTATAATTCATACAGAATCATCATTAGAACTGCGACATTGAGTTTTGTTTTTAAATTATGACTCGTAATCTTGATAGTAGAAATTCTAAGTATTAGTTTGGGTTTAAATGAAAGTAAAAAGTATATATCAATCCTATCAACAAATTAGCCTTCACTAATATACGAGTTTTATATGCTAATATTCTAAAAATCTTTGTTAATATAATAGCATGATTAAAGCGTCAAAAGCCCTAATGCACATTGAAAATTTAACACTATTATATCATTTTTGTCTTAGATATAATATCCTATAAGTAGGATAAAATCTAATGTTGAGGTGAATTTCATGTCTTTTGTTTCAAACCCAAATCAACAATTAAACTTTAATGATAGTTATAATAATTTAACTGATAGAGAGAAAAAATTCCTTGATAAATCTTGGGCTAAACCTTTTGGTGAAGAAATCTTTCCTTCTATTAATGAAGATATGTTTTCCATTTTATATAGCGATAAGGCATCCCGCCCTAATACACTGGTCAATGTAATAGTTGGTTCATTAATCATTAAGGAATTGCTAAATATGACCGATGATGAGATGGTAGAAGCCCTTATGTTTGATATTAGATTCCAATACGCATTACACACCACAAGCTTTAAAGAACAACCACTTAGTGACAGGTCTTTAGGAAGATTCCGCGAAAGATGCAATGCTTATGAAACCGAACATGGAAGGGATCTTGTATAAGAGGCTGTTCTTCTATTATCAGATAAAATAGCAACAGCTATGAACCTTAACCTGCCCCTAAAACGAATGGATAGTATGATGATTGCTTCAAATATTAAAAAGTTATCCCGTTTAGAATTACTCTATACCTGTGTTGCAAACATGGTTAAGTGTCTTCATAAGTCTGGAGATGATGAACTCATAAAAGGCATGGAACACTACTATGATGACAATGACCGTAATAAAGTTATTTATCATAATCGAAGTGAAGAAACAACAGATAAAGTACAAACTGTCATAAATGATGCAGCAAAGCTACTACCCCTCATAGAAGATAAATATCTACAAACCTCTGAATATCAACTTCTACTACGTGTCTTTAAAGAGCAAACGGAAGATGATAACAAAGGCACAAGGAAACTTCGCGAAGGTAAAGATTTAAATTCACAGATATTACAAAATCCATCAGATCCAGATGCTACTTACCGTAAGAAAGCAGGTAAAGAAACAAGAGGTTATTCAGCTAATCTTGTAGAAACGTTCGATGAAAGCAACTCCGTTATTAGTGATTATCAGTATGACACTAGCATTCGTAGTGACAGCAGCTACCTAAAAGAGGTAATCAAAGAAATGGGTATTCAGGAAGAACAGGTAACAATAATTGCTGATGGTGCCTATGGTGGAGAAGATAACCAAAATCTTGCAACAAAAAACAACATAAACCTTATCACAACGGATTTCCAAGGTAGCAAGCCAAATGAAATTTTTGCAGAATTTGTATTCAGTGAAGATGGTAAGGCACTACTAAGATGTGCCAATGGACAAGAACCGATAACTAGCAAATACAACGAACAAACTGGGCAATGTAGGTCCAAAATGGATCTTGAAAAATGTCTTAATTATCCTCATTTAGAAGCATGCAATCCACAATTACAGAAGAAGAGTGCCATTATATTAATGTCTTCAAAAACAGTTGGAAGGCCTAAACAATTACAAGTCATGAGTACAGATGAATTCCAAGAGTTTGCCAAAAGTAGAAACGGAGTTGAATCCCTACCTTCCACCTTGAGACGAAAGTATGATGTTGACAAAATGCCTGCCAGAGGAAGGTTAAGAACAAAACTGTATTTTGACTTTAAGATAGCTGCATTAAACCTAAGAAAGTTTTGTAAATACTACGACAGCTTAGTTAAGCATTCCCAAAAATTAGCCTTAGAATAGGCAATATACCTTGAATGATATTTACAGGCGTGACTAACCATCATTAAATGATAAAACTAATCAAAATTGATTGGAAATAATTAAAAATAGTGTAAAATTTTCAATGTGCATTAAAACAGGGACTTTTAAATTAAAGTTTCGACGCTTATATCATAATATCATCTTAAATTTATTTTGTTTAATGTTTAATAATTTTTTTCTTATTCTAATAGGAAGCATTATTAATGGATATGTTCCCGAGAACAGGGAAGGCAACAAATGTCACCTGTCCATTCAATGCCTTAAAACCCTTACAACTATTGGTATCACTTAATTTTATGACTTTTCTAACTTCACGATTGCTTCAACATGAGGCGTCCTAGGGAACATATCCATTAGTTTTACTTTCTCTATCCTATATCCCCTTTCTGTAAAGACCTTTAAGTCCCTAACTAAAGTCACTGGGTTGCAGCTTACGTATACGAAGGTTGCTGGGTTAAAGTCGATTATCTTGTTTATGGCCTTTGGATGGATTCCATCCCTAGGTGGGTCTATGACTATGAGGTCTGGTTTTTCCTTTAGTTCATCTACAGCCTTTAATACATCTCCAGCAATGAATTCCACATTATCCAACTTGTTTAACTTGGCGTTTTCCCTAGCCTTGTCTACTGCCTCTTCCACTATTTCTATACCAATTACCCTTTTAACTACTGGTGCCATGATTTGGGCTATAGTCCCTGTACCTGAATAAAGGTCAAATACTACCTTATCATCTATATCTCCTGCAAATTCCCTTACTATGGAATATAATCTCTCAGCTCCAAAGGTATTGGTTTGGAAAAAGGAAAAGGGTGATATATTGAATTTAAGTCCCAGGATTTCCTCTATTATATAGTCCCTACCATATAACAAGTCTAGCCTATCGGCCTGTACCACATCAGAAAGACTGTCATTTGTAGTATGGAGGATGCCTACTATTTTACCTTCTAGATTAGAAATGCCTAATAGCATATTTACAAAGCCTTCTTTATCTAATTCACCTTGGCTTGAAGTAACTAGGTTAACTAATATTTCCCCAGTAGATAGGGCTTTTCTCACTACTAGGTGCCTTAAAAAGCCTTCATGGCTTTTTTTATGGTAGAATGGTGTAGCCAAATCTCTAAAATAGTTCATTACCCTTTTTCTTATACTAGTAAAATCACTGTCTACTAGATTACACCCATCGCTGTCTACAATGGAATAAAACTGACCCTTCTTGTGGAGTCCCAGTATCAATGGCCCGTCCTTTTCCTCATCTCCAAAGGTATATTCCATCTTGTTTCTATATCCTTCTACCACTGGACTTCCCTCTATACCTAGAAAGTTTATATCCTCAAATCCAGCCTTTTTAAATAAGGCTAATACCTGTTCTTTCTTTAAGTCTAACTCATCTTCATACAATAAACTTGCATAGGTACAGCTGCCACTTTCGTCCATATCTACTAATGCTAGGTTCTTTTCTAAGGGAGACCTTTCTACAATATCTACTATTTTAGCTTCAACATAGCCCTTTCTTTTCCTGCTAACCCTGGCACTTACTCTTTGGCCTTTGATGCCTCCCTTTACCCTAATCTCAACTCCGTCATAAGTCCCCTTGCCCTTATTTGGGAATTCTACCTCATCTATTACAAATTCAATAAGTTCATTTTTCTTAACCATCATTCCACTCCTTATAACTTGACTTTTCTACTCTTTCCTTTACGAAAACATAGTTATTTTCATCAGATAATCCTTCTTTAAAAACATAGCCTAGCCTATTAAAGCTTTTAATATCTTCTATATTATGGATCTTGTTTTCAGCCATAAATCGTACCATCTCTCCCCTTGCCATCTTCACAAGGGTTCCCTTTTCAATTACCTTGCCATTTATAATTTCCCCAAAAGTACAAGTAACAAACCTTATATCCTTGTTTAAATAATTGGATATACATTTACTATACTCCTTTGATGCAAGATTTAAAATACATTTGCTTTCTGAAAAAAGCTTTTTTACAATCTCATTAGCCCAAAAGTCATATAATGACTTATACTTCCAATCCTTTGGCCTAGCCTGCATCTCTAACCTATAGGGTGTAACTCCATCAAAGGGTCTTAGTATGCCGTAGAAACCTGACAGTATTCTTAAATGTTCATCTATATAGTCTAACTCTCCATATTCAAATACTCCAGGAGCCATATACTGGTACTGTATTCCCTCAAAGGCTAGTATGGCTGGAGTTAAATTATTGTATAGGTCCATATTCCTAATCCGGTCATAATTTAGCCTCGCTATATTATCATTACACTTCCAAAGGGACTTTAGCTCATCATAGCTTAGTCCTCTCATATAGTCTAATAATTCTTGAGCCTTGTCTATAAAGATAGGCATATGCTTATGAAAAAGTACATCATTGTCTATTTTCATTTTCTTGGCAGGTGAAATAATAATCCTCATATTATCATCTCCAAATTGTAGCTAATTACCAAAACTTTTCTAGTATCCTTTTCATTTGGTCTAGATTTCTGATATTTTTATAACCAAACCATTGCCTAGGCAATAATGATAAATATTTATTTGTACCATACCTATCATCTATTAATAAAATGGCACCCCTGTCTTCTGGGGACCTAATAACCCTCCCTGCTGCTTGCAAGACCTTATTTATACCTGGATATACGTAGGCGTATTCAAAGCCTTCTCCCAGATTGTGGTCAAAATAATCCCTTATAATATCCCTCTCAAAACAAATCTGAGGCAGGCCTACTCCTACTATGACTGCCCCTATTAATTTATCCCCTACAAGGTCAATGCCTTCTGAAAATATACCACCCATTACTGCAAAGGCTATTATATTATCTTCATCAAACCTTTGCAAAAATTCTTCTCTTTCCACTTCTGTCATATTGGTTTCTTGAATAATTATATTTAAATTATCATTTCTTTCCAATAATAATTCATAAATGTTTTTCATATACACATAGGATGGGAAGAAGATAAAGTAATTGCCCTCCTTAGCAGAAACAAAGGCTTCAATATACTTGACTACATCTAGGTAGGTCCTTTCCCTGTCTTTATACCTGGTGGAAATATTGTCTGCCAGTAATAGGCATAGGTTGTCCCTAGGAAAAGGAGAGTTGAGCCTAATATTATAGTCTTCCTTATCCCCGCCTAGTAGGTCCATATGATAGTCTAAGGGAGTTAAGGTAGCTGAGAAGAATATACTACTCCTCCCCCTAAGCAAGGCTTCCTTTAACAGGTGTGACGAATCGACACAATATAATTTTATGATTAGGTCATTGTATTCTTCCTTAATATAGGTTACATAATGGTCATCATACAGGTCTGAAATCTTAATAAAGGTCATTAAGTTAAAGTATAATTCCAGTACCTTTTCATAGTCCTCATGCTTCTTTTCTTCTATGAGCCAAGGTTCAAGGTTGGTAATCAATTTTTTAATGGGATAGTAAAAATCTATTATTTCTTCTCTTTGATAGTATTCTCCATCAATATTTAAGTCCTTCTTTACCTTGTTGATTACACTATTTACCCTGTTTACGGCCTTATAAATATTTGGATAGTCTTCTTTAAATATATCTCTTATATCTAAAAAGCTCCTCTTGTTGATTTGTGCAGAGAACATTTCCCTAGACCTGTCTACTAGGTTGTGGGCTTCATCTATTAAAAACACATAGTTTTCCTTGGGATTTTCAAAGAACCTCTTTAGATATACTTGAGGGTCGAAAACGTAATTATAGTCACAAATAATTATGTCTGCCCATAGAGAAAAGTCTAAGGTAAATTCAAAAGGGCAAACCTTGTGCTTTCTTGCATAGGATAAGACTACTTCCCTTGTAATCAAATCCTCGTTTTCAAACATGTCCATTATGGCATCGTTGACCCTGTCATAATGACCCTTAGCAAATTCACAATCCCTGGGATTACATTTTACTTCATCATTTAAGCAAATCTTCTCCTTAGCTGTAACTGCTAGGGTCTTTGCCCTAAGGCCTAAGCCTTTCATCAAGTCTACGGAGGCTATAGGCACTTCTCTAGTTATGGTCTTAGCTGTAAGGTAAAATATCTTAGATGTTAAGCCCTCTCCCATAGACTTTATGGAAGGAAATAGGGTAGACATAGTCTTGCCTATGCCTGTAGGCGCCTGGGCAAATAGCTTTTTCCCTTCTTCTATGGTCTTGTATACAGCTACAGCCAGCTCCCTCTGACCCTTCCTATAGGTCTCAAAGGGAAAGTTTAGCTTTCTAATAGACTTTTCCCTTATTTCTACCCAAGAAAAAGTAATCCTAGCCCATTCTATATATTTATCTACTATGGGAAGGAAAAAGCCTTCTAATTCTTTAAAGGAATATTCCCTTTTAAATATTTTTACTTCTTCTGTTTCTATGTGGAAATATGTTAGCTGGATTGAAATCCTATCTAAACCATTCTGATAACAGTATATATAACCATAGGCCTTAGCCTGGGCCCAATGGAGCTCATTATAGTCTTCTTCTATGTCCTCTAAATCCTTAGTCGTGCTCTTTATCTCATCTATAATAATCTCATCTGGATATGTAAGTATACCGTCTGCCCTACCTTCTAACTGTATAAGGAAGTCATAATAGTTGATACTATGCCTTAGGGTAACTTCCTTGTCATACTCTGGGCCATAGGATTTTTGTACCTTCTGATGGGCCTTTGTACCTTCCAAGGCCCTAGCAGTGGACATGAAGCTATTGTCTATGTCCCCTGTCCTCAATATAAATTCTATTAAGTTTCTAATGGATACTCTAATCTGGTTTTTCATTCTATCATCCTTAAATTTTACTATGTCTATTATATCAAAATGACACTCCAAAAGGAGTGTCAAAATAAGAAGAAAATATGATGGTTAAAATAGGCTTATTACTAGTCTAGTAAATAGTCCACTATATCTACAATCTTATAATCCTCTATATAAACCCTAGGTACCCTTCTACTAACTGTACTTAGGATTTCATTCCTATTGGTACCCACCTTATCGGCAATCTCCTGTAGTGGTATTGAGCCATTTGGTGTTTCTCCCAATAGTATAACTTCATCTCCCACCTTTACATCAGGAATATTGGTAAGGTCTACCATTAGCTGATCCATACATATCTTGCCTATAACAGGGGCCCTTTTTCCTTTAATGAGTACCTCTCCTTTACCAGTTAGGCACCTCATATATCCGTCAGAATAGCCTATTGGCAAGGTACCTACTATACATTTGTCCTCAGCAACAAAAATATAGTCATAGCCTACCCCTTCCCCCTTTTCCAGTTCATGGATTTGAATGATTTGGCTTTTTAGGGTCATGGCTAGCTTCAAAGGATCTTCACCATGGGGTAAAGGCTGCCCTCCATAGATAAAGGTCCCTATCCTAACCATATCCATATGGTACTGAGGATATTGTACCATACCTATTCCATCGCATATATGTTTAATGGGGATCTTGACTCCCCTCTCCTCCAAACTACCAATAAAGTTTACAAAGGAATCATATTGTTCCTTATCGGTTTCATTGTTCTTTAGGGCAAAGTGGGAAAAGATCCCCTCTACCTTAATATTCTTTAACCCATAAATCTTAGCTACTATATCTAGGGACTTATCATTGGGTTTAAGGCCAATCCTATTTAATCCAGTATTTACCTTTATATGGACTGTAACCTCCTTATTAAGTAGGCCCCCAATTTCAGACAGGATTTCTGCCTGTTCTAGGCTAAATATGGTAAAGGTAATATCATGTTCCACCCCTACCTTTAGCTTATCATCGGGTATGTAGCCCATGACCAAGATAGGTACCTCTGGGTAGTGTCGCCTAAGCTCTATGGCTTCCGTAAGACAAGCAACTGCCAGCATATCTACCTTGTTTTTAATTAAAGCACCTGCCACATGTATGGCTCCATGGCCATAGGCATTGGCCTTTAATACTGCAGCTATCTTGACATCTTTGCCAACTATGCCTCTGGCCCTTTTTAAATTGTAGGCTATCTTGTCAAGGTCAACTTCCAACCAGGTATTTCTCATTAGGGATTTTCCAGAAATATTCTCCATTATCTTTATCCCCCTTACTCTTATCTATTATCCTTGGCAGCCATTACCAGGTCCTCAAATAATTTCAGAAATTTAGGCTTCCTTTTGAGTAAGGCTTCAGGATGGAATTGTACCCCAATTAAAAACCTATCATCTGCAGCTTCTACAGCTTCAACTAATCCATCATCTGCCACAGCAGCTACTTTTAGGTTTTCACCTAGTCTATTGATCCCTTGGTGGTGATAAGAATTTACATAAATCTTGTCCTCATCAAATATCCTATGGAACCTAGTCCCCTTCCTTATATTTATGGAGTGATACTCCTCTTCTATGGTTATAAAGTCAGGACAGTGGCCTAATGAATTAGGAAGCTGACGGCTTATATCCTGATACAGGCTTCCACCTAGGTATATGTTCATCAATTGAAGGCCCCTGCATATTCCAAGTATAGGTAGCTTCTTTTTATAGGCCCTATCAAAGAGACCAAATTCATATTCATCCCTTATGGTAGAAATCCTTTTTATCTCCTTTAATGGGTTTTCTCCATAGCGTAAGGGTGAAATGTCTATGCCTCCGGAGAAAATTAAACCATCCACCATATGGATATAAGCTTCATAGTCCTCTTCATTGCTGATTGTAGGAATACTTACAGGAATTCCCCCTGCCGCAAATACTGCTCTTATGTAGTTGGTATTAATTGTATGATAGCCTTGAACTTCTTCTTCAAAACTTGTAATTCCAATTATCGGTTTCATATTTAACCCCCTCGTATAATATGTTTAGAAGTACTTTTTATTAAGTCTTCTAGACATATTATTATTTTTATATTAAATATTTCACTTGAAATATTTAATTACAATTTCTAATTGAGATATCCTAATGCTATAATTAACTTAAGAATAGTTAGCGAAGGATAATTCTATGTCCCCCTGCAAAACCTTTTGGTTATTGCCCAAAAAGCATGCTTCCTGACTTAGTTGTCATATTCTGCTTTTTTAGTCTTATAATATATATTCTATATCATATCTTTAAATCCTTCTTTATTCCAGAAAAAATTAGGATTTTCTATATAATGGCTATATATGAAAAGACACCCCAAATTGGAGTGCCTTTATATTAATTACTGTTCTTTTTTACCATCCTTAATCATCTTATCCCATTCTTCAACTAGTCTAGCCCTATTTTCTCCAGACCATTCTAGGTCATATGGGTTAAGCTTCACATCTGCAAGTGGCTTAGCTTGTTCTGGAACATTTGCCTCTGGGTTAGTTGGGAACTGGTATGAACCAAATTGTTGACCAATTTCTTGTGCGTCTTTAGTTAAAGCCCAGTCTACGAATATCTTGGCAGCTTCTAGTTCAGGAGCCCCTGCAATGATTCCAACAGCAGCTGTTGAATACCAAGTACCATCTTCAGGAGCAACTACTTTAATGTTTTCAAAGCCTTCTTCAATATGTCTTAATCCATTGTGCATGAATGTAATACCTATAGCTGCTTCACCTAAGCCTGCTGACATGGCTGGAGCTGATCCTGATTTTGTATATTGCTTAATATTTTTGTACCATTGCATAGTCGTCTTTGATTTCTTTAATTACTCCATCTACAAAGTTTGCAGTTCCTATGAAGTCTGCAATGAATTCAGTTGCTGGTTGCTGATAGACTTCTTGTGGTGTTCCAATTTGTTCAATTTTTCCTTTATTCATGATAATTACTCTATCTGATAAGCTCATGGCTTCTGTTTGGTCATGGGTTACATAGATGCTAGTTAGGCCTAGTTCACGCTGGATCCTTTTAATCTCATTTCTCATGTACACTCTTAGCTTTGCATCTAAGTTGGATAAGGGTTCGTCAAATAACAATACTCCTGGTTCCATGACTAAGGCCCTAGCCAAGGCCACCCTCTGTTGTTGACCTCCAGATAATTGGCCTGGGTTTCTTTTTTCTAACCCCTTTAGGCCTACTAAATCTATAATGTGTGAAACCTTCTGGTCTATAATCTTTGGGTCCATTTTTTGAATCCTTAAGCCATAAGCAATGTTTTTAAACATTATGAATGTATTGGAAGTTGCAAAGGAAAATAAGACAAAAACCATTGGCATTACTTCCTTTCCCAAATCACCCATAAGCGAAATGGTAGATATTCCTCTAAATGCAGTATCTCAAGAAACCTCCTATCAGTTTGAGGCCTTTGCATCTAGAATTGCCCATTTAAGCATAATAGATGCCTTGTACATAGGAGTGAAACTAAAGAGAAAGGATTTAACTAACGAAGCCATCAAGAAGATGAGAGATGCTATTAAGATTACTAGAATGTAAATATTAAAGCCTAGGTTTTTTTAACCTAGGCTTATTATTTATTCATATTCACAATTTAAATCCTGTTTTGCCAACTTGTCCTCTAAAATAAAGTCTAGAAAGTCTCTTACTGCACCATTTCCTCCATCACGTTTAGATACAAAGTCTGCTATATTTAATATTGCATGAGCTGCATCTCTAGGACAGCCTTTGACTCCACATAAGCTCATGGCCGTATAGTCGTTTTCATCATCACCTATATAGGCGATGTTGGCATATTCTAAACCGTACTTATCTAATAAGGTATTTAAAACCTTAGGCTTATTGGATATTCCCTGGTAAACTTCAGATATTCCCAACTCTTCTGCCCTCCTAGTCAATATGGAGGACTGCCTACCAGTTATGATTACTGGAATAATCCCAAACTTAGGCAGTTGCCTAATCCTTAAACCGTCTTTGGCATTGAAAGCCTTAAAAACTTCTCCATCTTTTCCCATATATATTTTTCCGTCGGTAAGTGTACCGTCTACATCCATTACCACCATTTTTATTTTATTCCTATCCATGACCACACTCCTAAAAATTATGCTAATAATACTATATCATATTTATAAAGGACAAGTTATAAAGACTTTTACCATCAGATACTAGACCTTTCCTTAGATTCAATTAATATATTCTCATAATTAATTATACCTAAAGGACTTAACCTAGCCCCTACTATGCCCTTCCTAGAGGCTATGGCAGTCTTAGGATGGAATATAAAGGCCCATGGACAGTCTTCAACGATTGCACTTTGTATTTCCTTATAGATTTCAATCTTCTTATTGGGGTTTATTATTTCCTTTGCCTTATCCATTAGTTCCACAACTTTAGGATTGTTATATCTAGTAAAGTTAGTTGGATTATTGTAGTTAAATATTGGTTGAAGGAAATTGTCTGGGTCTCCCGTATCGGCTATCCACCTGCCTATGAATATATGGCATTTTGCAATGGTTTCAGGCCTTAGATAGTCTCGCGGAGATACTACTTCTACCTGTAAATTAAGGCCTAGGTTTTCTAAATCCTCTATTACATGTTTGCTTAACCTATAGAATAAGGCAGTTTCAGGTTCATCCCTTATGATAACCTTTACTTTTTCGCCACTTAATAGGCCTTCTTTCTGTAAAATCTCCCTTGCCCTAGTAGGGTTATAAGAAAAACCAGGAAGATAGGTGTTGTCTATAATCTTTGGTGGAATTGGCCCTTTAGCCTCTTCCCCTAAATCTCCCAGTATACTATCTATTATCCTCTTCTTATCAATGCCAATGTTTATTGCCTTTCTAGCTTCCTTGCTCCTAGCTAGTATAGAATTGCTTTCTAAGTTAAAGCCTACATAGTAGGTACCCAATACATCACCAAGGGCAATGGTCACATCTGGCATCTTCTTTATTTTTTCAAGGGCTTCTTTGCCATTTACGGTAATGAAGTCATATATGCCCTTAGCTAAACCTTCCACCAAATCATCATGCCTATAATTAACTATGATCTTATCTATGAAGGGCTCACCGCCATAATAATCCTTGAAGGCTTTTAGGACACAGTATTCATCTGTTACTTCTTCTAGAATATAAGGCCCACAACCTGTTAATTTGCCTCTTTCCACATCTTCCTTGGCTAATATGGATGTAGTAAACTGGCCTAGATTTAATAAAAAACCACTATAGGGGCTAATTAGCTTAATTGATAGCCTGTACCTGTCTAGGACTTGTACACCAGATATTTCATTAGCCCTACCATTTATATAGTCTTCTGCTCCTTCAATATGGTCTAAGAACCAAGTATTTTGGGACTTAAGCCTTGGAGATGTCATCCTCTCATAAGAGTATTTAATATCTTCAGCAGTTACCTCCCTGCCATTGTGGAACTTGGCCCCTTTTCTCAAGGTAAATATCCAAGTAAGTCCATCTTCTTCCACATACCAGTTTTTAGCCAGTCCTGGCGATACTTCTCCCGTTGAACCTACATATAGTAGAGAACCATATATGTTCATTAGGATTTGAGCACTGTCCTGGTCATTGGCCAAATGAGGGTCAAATTCTAAAGGCTTATTGTTTATAGAAATATTTAAAATTGTCTCCTCTTCATCATGGTCATCTATGGCATCTAGTAGCTTATTGGAAATAGTCATCAAGTCCTTAGATGCTAGGGACAAGGTGTCAAGAGCAGTTCTGGCATATTGGGTATTTAGTGATGCAATATCTACTAAGGAGATAACCTTATTGGAGTTATCAGTCATATCCTGTGTATAGTTGATTACATTTTCCAGGTTTTCAGTTTGCTTAGCGATGGCATCATTTATATCTTCTGTTACTTGGGTAGTAGAATTTACAGCCCTTATTATGTCATCAAATACACTTTTAGTTTCTTCAGCTATATTGGTACCTTCTTGGATCTTTTCCATGCTTTCATTCATGGCATTTATAGTATTGGCAACTTCTTCATTGATCTCAGCAATGACCTTGGCTATTTCGTTGGCAGACTTGGCACTGTTGTCTGCCAGCTTTTTAACTTCATCGGCTACAACTGCAAAGCCCCTACCTACTTCTCCAGCCCTTGCTGCTTCTATGGAGGCATTGAGGGCCAAAAGATTAGTATTATATGCTATACCATTAATGACCTTTATTATTTCATCTATTTGTTTTGCCTTTTTATTTAAGTTATCAACTACTTCTTTAGCATATATCATAGATTTTTCTATTTCTTTCATGGCATTAATAGAATTATTAACTGCTTCATTGCCTGTTTGGGCTATGTCTAAGGTGTCAGCAGCTATTTGCTTTGAGCTTTCTGTATTGGCATATACTTCTTCTGCTAGGGCTGAATAGGACCCAATTTCATTTATTACCTTGTTTATGGAATCCATTTGTACTTCTACATGGTCTGCCAAATCATATGTAATCTTAATTAGGTTGTCCGTAGCAAAGGCTGTCTCCTCTATTTTCATGGCAAGTCTTTCTACTATATGTTGTTGGTTTTTCTTTAGTATCCCCATGCTGACATGGGTGCTTTCTTCCCGCTGGTTCTTTTCCTCCACCATCATGGGTTCTGTTTGTTTCTTAGAGTTTCTGAAAAACTTTAGCATTCTCCTTCCCACCTTCTGTAAATAAATTATTAATATTATATACTATAAATTTAACTTGTCCATATTTTTTTACAAATAAATTCAAAAAACTATATATTTTAGTAAAATAGCCTTACACAGCCAAAGCCTTGGCTGTTTTTCCCCCCAAAGCCTGCATCTAGTCCCAACTTTAGTAGCCTCTTATCCCCCCTAATCAAAAACTTGCCATCGACACATTTAATAATAAAGTTTTTATAATAGGTTAGGATCTGCCTAGGTTCTTCCAAGGGGATGATCTCTATACCCTCATCAAAGCTTAGATTAGTATTGTGTAATGCATTGTATTTTTTAACTAAGTTTTCGCTTACTATCCTACTGAAATCCTTTTCCTCCGGCATAAAATAATGGGTGTATTTCCTATTATCCGGCTTAAGAAAGGTACTGTAGGCCACTATTCCCGATAAGGTCCTTACCTTTATTTCATCATCATCTACGTAGTTGTCGAATATCTGTATTTCCTCAGCCTTGATCCTGTTTTGACCAAGGATCAGCTCTTCCTTTTGCAACATGGAGTTGGCAATGGATCTACAGAAATTATCTAGTGGTGATGACACTACCAGGTCTATCTTCTTCCCGAAATTAAACCTGCCATTTTCGTTTCTGGCCCGATTTAGTATCCTAGAAAAGGTAAATAGTTTAAACACCCTGCCATTACTTGCATACCCATTGTCATGTAAAAACACAGACAAATCCCTATCTATGTTATTGTAAATAAAAGCCTGTAAAATATGGTTATAATGAACTGGCAATTGAATATCTTCATTGCTTGAAAAGCCTATCTTAATCTGCATAATATCCTCCTTTTTAAAAGTTACACCATAACTTAACCTATATAGTATATATTCTACATAACTATTTAAAATCCTTCTTTATTTTACATTAATCGCTCTCAAACCAATAAAAAAAGACTCCTAAGAGTCTTTAATAAGCTTATTCTTCATATGAGCCTAGTTCTGCATCATGGATCAGCCACTTATCCCCCATATTTTTTACACTAAGTGTAATAGGCCTAGTTATCTCCTCACCTTCTACACTTGTAACTTCAACAATCTTACCTTCTACAACAAACTCTGTATCAGATACTTTTTCTAAGTTTATTATTTCGATTTTCTCTGGCCATGGGCTAGATAATAACCTACCTGGTGCCTGATCTAAGTTTTCCAGCCATTTGTCTATAAGTTCCTCAACTACATAATCACCATAATTTTCCTTCATAGACTTTTCCAAGTCCTCTATAGGAGATAATAAGGCTACACTTTTTAGCTTGCTGCCAAACTCTTCAACTAGGCTGATTATATCTTCTTCACTAAACTTATCTATATCTACTTCCTTTTCTATTTTAACTTGAGGCTCATTTACTAGAGCATTTTCCTTTTCCTTAGCACCGCAACCTATAAGGGATATGGTCATTGATACAGCTAAGCCATAAACTATGATTTTTTTCATATTGCACCTCCGTAAAGTTGAATTTCTATAAATATTATAACAAGAAATCCAGCCCATTTATTTACAATGAGGTTACAATATATTAACAAAATAGGTTATCTGCAATGATATACATAGAAGAGTTTGAGAATCTTTATTATAAGGTTATATAATTTATTGATAAAATAAGACTATCCCTCGTAGTAAATAATATCCACAATCATATCTTCTCTTATTTCCCAAATATTGGCCTGGATAGTAAAGATATTCCACTCATCAATTTCAAATATCCTGACCCAGCTATCCATTACTCTTTTCTTCTCCAGAGGATAGAAGTTAGCATACTTGCCATCTATAAAGGAAAAGGAGTCCTTTATTCCCTTTCTTTCAAGTTCTTTTTGGTAGTTCCTTAAGTCTTCCATATCCTTAGGTATGTATAAATGGTTTAATACATAATCCCACTTCATGCCATCAAAATAGATAACTTCCGATTCATCTACTTCTAATACATAGACTACAGTATTTTCTATGGGCCTTAACATATTTTCTTCGCTTATGGAACACCAAACTGGAAATTCTACTTCCTCTGGTTTTGGAACCATTTTACTGGCCTTATCTACAAACCATTTATATAAGGGTATATAGTGGTAGGCTATATCTTCAAACTGTTCTTCTATGTAAGCCCTCTTTACCCTATACACTCCTTTAGTTTTAATCTCATCTAAACTCCTTATGTCCTGCCTAGTCCAAAGCCTTACCTTCTTGTCCATAAAATCACCTCATATCTATATATTATACCCAAAAAAACTAGTAATTCATAACATTATTTCATTAATAAAAGTTAATTTAAATTTAGCCTGTCTCCTGTTTAATAAGGCTTATATAGGTAATATATATAATAGAGTTGATAATCATTATCAATTACTAATCCATCTCATTTATAAGGAGGTAATTGTATGAGATTTGAAGGGGTTAAACCCATAGGAGAAAGTCACTTTAGGATTTTAGATATAGATGGAAAAATCATCGATGAAGATAAACTACCAAACTTAACAGATGACCAATTGTTGTACCTCTATAGAACCATGTTATTTTCAAGAACTATAGATGAAAAAGCCCTGTCCTACCAAAGGCAAGGTAGGATGCTGACCTATGCCCCAAACTTAGGTCAAGAGGCCACCCAAGTAGGTAGTGCCTATGCCATGGAGAAGGAAGACTGGTTAGTGCCAGCCTTTAGGGAATTGGGAGCCTGGCTTGTTAGAGGAGTACCTTTAAAGAATATTTACCTATACTGGTACGGCAATGAATGGGGAAGCCACATGCCAGAAGGTGTAAAGGTATTACCTGTATCTGTACCCATAGGATCACAGTTCCAACACGCAGCAGGTATTGGAATAGCCAACAATATTAAGGGAGAGAAGAACGTTGTTGTAACCTATATTGGTGATGGTGGTACTTCCCATGGAGACTTCCATGAAGCCATTAACTTTGCAGCAGTATTTAATGCTCCCGTAATATTTATTATTCAAAATAACCAGTATGCCATATCCACCAAAAGAGATATTCAAACAAAAAGTGAGACCCTAGCCCAAAAAGCCATAGCCTATGGAATACCAGGCATATTGGTAGATGGCAACGACATATTTGCCATGTATACTGCCACAAAAGAAGCCATAGACAGGGCTAGAAATGGCGGAGGTCCAACTTTAATCGAAGCCTATACCTATAGGCTAGGTGCCCACACTACTTCCGATGACCCAACCCTATATAGGGATGAAAAGGAAGTAGAAGAATGGAAAGAAAAAGACCCAATACTAAGATTTAAGAGATATCTATTAAATAGAAACCTAATCACTGAAGAATGGGAAGAAAATCTAAAGAAAGAACTAGAAGAAGAAGTGGTCTCAACCTTTGAAGCAATAGAAAACAAGTCTGATACTGAAATAGAAGATATATTTAAATACCATTTTGAAAAAATGCCTCCACAATTAGAGGAACAATTAAGGGAATATAAAGAATTTCTAGAAGGAGGTAAATAAGATGGCTAACGTTATAAATATAGTTCAAGCTGTTAACCAGGCTTTAGAAAATGAAATGGAAAATGATCCTACCATAGTAGTCTATGGTGAGGACGTAGGTCTAGAAGGTGGAGTCTTTAGGGCCACTGCAGGCCTGCAAAAGAAATTTGGTAAGGATAGGGTCTTTGACAGTCCCCTGGCTGAATCAGCCATAGTAGGTACTGCTGTAGGCATGGCCATAAATGGACTAAAGCCTGTGGTAGAATTGCAATTTATGGGGTTTTCCTACCCTGCCTTTAACCAGATCATCAGCCATGTGGCCAGGATGCGTAACCGCAGCAGAGGTAGATATACCCTGCCCATGGTAATCCGTGCCCCCTATGGTGGCGGAATCAGGGCCTTGGAACACCACTCTGAAAGCACAGAAGCCCTATACGCCCATATACCTGGCTTAAAAGTAATCATACCTTCTACTCCTTATGATGCCAAGGGACTACTAATTGCAGCCATAAGGGATCCAGACCCAGTACTTTTCCTAGAGCCAAAGCGGATCTACAGGGCATTTAAACAAGAAGTACCAGAGAATGCCTATGAGCTGCCAATAGGTAAGGCAAAAATCGTAGAAGAAGGAGAAGACGTAACCATAATTACCTGGGGTGCCATGGTAAGGGATGTGCAAAAAGCCAGCCAAATGGTTAAAGAAAAGGGTATCCATCCTGAAATCATAGACCTTAGGACCATATCTCCAATGGATAGGGAGACCTTTGTAGAATCTGTGAAGAAAACTGGTAGGGCCATTGTAGTTCATGAAGCACCTAAGTCCTTCGGACCAGGAGCAGAGGTCATATCTGTAATAAATGAAAAGGCCTTCCTATATTTAGAAGCTCCTCCTACTCGGGTAACTGGCTTCGATACTACCTTCCCATTGCCTAGGGGAGAAAAGCATTATATACCATCTCCTGAAAGAATAGCAAAAACCATAGAAGACCTAGTGAAATATTAGGAAGGAGTGATTATATGAAATTCGAATTTCGTTTTCCAGATATAGGGGAAGGTATAATGGAAGGAACCTTGGTAAAGTGGTTGGTCAATACTGGTGATAGGATTGAAGAAGGCCAATCCCTAGCAGAAGTAGAAACTGATAAAGTAACTACAGAAATACCCTCTCCACGATCAGGCAAGGTATTAGAATTGAAGTTTGAAGAAGGAGATACTATTGAAGTTGACCAAGTTTTTGTTGTCATAGATACAGGAGGAGAAGCCAAAGAAGTTGAAAGCCAAGTAGTTCAAGAAGAAGAAACTGCAGGAGTAGTAGGAGAGGTAATAGCTTCTTCAGAAGTAATCCCTGCAAGTAATGAAACAATAGAATCTACACCTAAGCTAAGCTCTAAGAAAAAAGTATTGGCTACACCTGTTGCTAGACAATTAGCCAAGGATTTAGGTATAGATATTACAAGTGTCCTAGGCACAGGCCCCAATGGCAGAGTCATGAAGGAAGACATATTAAAGGCCAAAGAAGCTTCTACTAGACCTATGACACAAGCTTCAAGTGAACCTAAATTACCAGCAATAAAAGAAGAAGAATATAAAGAAGATATTGAAAGAATTCCTCTATCTAGGATTAGAAAGACCATTGCAGACCAGATGGTAAAATCAAGATTTACCATACCTCACACCACTGCCATGGATGAAATAGATATTAGTAAATTAGTTGAATTTAGAAATAGACATAAGGATAGCCTCAAAGAAGAAGGAATTAACCTAACCTATCTACCCTTTATCATAAAGGCAGTCATCAAAGCCTTAAAGGAATTCCCAGAGTTTAATTCCACCTACGATGAAGAAAATCAAGACCTGATACTAAAATACTTCTACCATATAGGCATAGCCACCGATACAGAAAGAGGTCTAATGGTACCAGTCCTAAGGGATGCAGATAAAAAGTCTATTATAGACCTAGCTAAGGAAATAGAAGACTTAACTACTAGGGCTAAGGAAAACAAGGCAGAACTCCATGAGTTAAAGGGTAGCAGCTTTAGTATTACCAACTACGGTTCCATTGGTGGATACTTTGGAATACCAATAATCAATTACCCAGAGTCAGCAATCCTTGGCCTAGGCCGGATAGTTAAAAAGCCTATCGTGAAGGACGATGAAATTGTAATTGCCTATGTTTTACCTTTATCCTTGTCCTATGACCATAGAATAATAGACGGTGCCAGCGGAGCAAGGTTCTTGAATCTATTAAAGGACCTCTTATCCAATCCAGATATGCTTTTTCTAAAATCATAGAAAGGTAAAGGTGATAATATGGCTAACTATGATGTGTTGATTTTAGGTGGAGGGCCTGGAGGTTATGTGGCTGCCATTAGGGCAGCCCAACTAGGGGCCAAGGTAGCTGTAGTTGAAAAGGAAAGACTTGGTGGAGTATGCCTAAACTGGGGTTGTATACCTACTAAAACCCTCCTAAAGACTGCAAAGCTATATAAGGATATTCAAAGAGCAGAGACTTTTGGCATAGTAGGTGTTGATAAGTCTATTATTAAAGTAGATTGGCAGCTACTACTAAAGCGAAAGGACAGGATTGTAAACCAGCTAGTGACTGGGATATATGGCCTATTTAAGAAGAATAAGATAGACCTCTATGAAGGCAAGGGGACTATTTTAAATAAAAATCAAATTGAAGTGAATGGCCAGGTTATAACAGGAAAAAATCTGATAATAGCCATAGGTGCAGGTGATTCATCTCCCCCAATCCCTGGCCTAGATGACTTAGTTAGGTCTGGCAAGGCCATCAATAGTAAGGGAGCCTTACAGCTTGAAGAAATCCCCAAGGATTTAGTAATAGTAGGGGGCGGAGTTATAGCAGTAGAATTTGCCACCCTGTTCAAGGCACTGGGGTCTAATGTAACTATAATCCAAAGGTCAAACCGAATACTATCCAGTGTTGAAAATGAAATGGCCAAGACCTTGGAAAAGCAATTAAAAAGGGAAGGCATCAATATCTTAACCTCTACTAGGCTAATATCCTTCAGTGATGCTGGAGTTAAGATAGACCATAAGGGAGAAGAAAAAACTATTAAGGGAGATAAGTACCTGGTATCCTTAGGAGTAAAGCCAGATTTAAGCCAGGTGAAGAATTTAGATTTAGAAATAGATGACAGGGGCTTCATAGTAACCAATAATAAAATGGAAACAAGCATAAAAGGTGTCTATGCCATAGGGGACTTAAATGGCAAATATGCCCTAGCCCATGTGGCCTCTGCAGAAGGTATAGTAGCTGCAGAAAATATAATGGGTATAGAAAGCACTTTAAACTATAACATAGTCCCCCAATGTGTATATACTTTCCCAGAACTAGCCAGTGTAGGCCTTACTGAAGAACAAGCTAGAGAAAAGGGCCATGACATTACCGTAAGTAAATTCCCATTGGCAGCCAATGGCAAGGCCCTAGCAGAAGGTGAATCTGTAGGATTCATCAAGATCATCTCCGATAATGAGTATGGTGAAATCCTAGGTGTTCATATAATGGCATCCCATGCCACGGACATGATTGGTGAGGCAGTGGCAGCAATGCAGCTAGAAGGTACAGTCTATGATTTGTCCAAGGCTATTCACCCCCATCCCAGCCTATCTGAAATAGTCTTTGAGGCAGCCCTAGGGGCCATAGACAGGCCAATTCATATATAAAAAAATGGAACCAAATTGGTTCCATTTTTGCTGTCAATATATAATTATTCATAATATGCACAGGGTCCAAGAGAGCATCTGCCGCAGGAATCACACTTGCCTAAGTCAGTGTAGATTTCATCAGTGTGGAGTAGTTTTTTGTAGCATACCTTCTTATTTAAACTATCTATAGATAGGGCCTTA
>Ga0209537_1001224_pt1 | contig 29541 bp, 26 predicted proteins | sample BioPla4DNA1_FD_187698 | JGI IMG/M metagenome (GOLD analysis project Ga0209537, IMG submission 187698) | Biogas fermentation microbial communities from Germany - Plant 4 DNA1 (SPAdes) (version 2) | ecosystem: Engineered > Bioreactor > Anaerobic > Digestate | place: Bielefeld, North...
TTTAGCCGACATGGTAAACATTGGTATGAATACTGCTGCTATTATACCAATTATGGCTAGGGAAAGTATTACTTCCACAATGGTTAAGCCAGCTTCTTCTTTTCTACACTTAAACATTTTACCACCCCATATTTTTTAAGTGGCTTATAGGACTAAATACCTATATTATTAACTCTATTATACTTTATTTAGGTAAAATATTCACTATTTTTTCCAATAAAAGAATATCTTGAACAAAAGCAGGGACTGATGCAGAGATATCAATAATGAAGGTTCTTAGTGAAATACATATTTAATTATATAACTTTATTCCCTTTCAAACTTGCACAGATAATAGGAAGCAGCTATGCTAATAAGCATTATAATTAAACCTACCATATACCTTAAAGAAAACTTAAAACCTGGGAATATGGGTATTATGGAACCCAGTACAAAGCCTAATATGCCATAGTAGGTAAAGCCATATACCCTTTCAAATAGGATGGAGATAAGCTTTGATAATAATAAAAAGCAGATTATAAATCCAATACCAACAGGTATCAACATAGGTATGTTTAAGGATGCCAGGGCATCTAAAAGCATTTCATAGTAACCTAAGTAAATGAGAATTACTGATGAACTAACACCAGGTATTATAGTACCAAAGCCTACTACAAGCCCACATATTACAAGTTCTACAATTGATGGACTGCCATCAGGGATTACATCAATTACCCTGTTTTCCATAAGGGCAAATAAGAGTGTTATAGAAAAAGTTACAGTAAACAAAGCTATATAGGCTTTTCTAAACCCCTTCCTGTTTGCCCTCCTAAATAGGGATGGAAAGGTTCCTGCCATAAGGCCTACAAATAGATACCTAACTTCAATATTGTAATGCTTAAACAGGTATTTAAAAATATTGCTAAATATAAGTACTCCAACTATGGCTCCTAGACCATAGGGCATAAGGTATATTAGATTCTTCTTAAAATTTTTAAATATATTTCCAAGGGCATGGGTTATCTTTTCATAAATTCCAAGTATAACGGCTAAAGCCCCTCCGCTTACTCCAGGTGCTATAGCAGCGGCTCCAATTGTTAGCCCCTTTAAAAAATTTGATATAGTCCTATTCATATATACCACCTTTATGACTTGAATCCGTACCCTTAAATTATATATTAAATATATATACTTTAAAAGTGTAACCTGGCACTTTTAAGCGCCAGGTTATTAAAATTATTACTTATTATCTATAATCCCCATTCTCTTCAATACAATCTTGTATCCATCTGCCCCATAATTTAAGGACCTGTTTACTCTACTTATGGTAGCAGTGCTAGCCCCTGTTTTATTTTCTATTTCTGCATAGGTCTTTTTTAAGGTCAGTAATTTTGCCACTTCCAACCTTTGAGAAAAAGATTGAATTTCCTTTACTGTGCATAGATCCTCAAAAAACCTATAACACTCTTCCCTATTTTTAAGGGACAGTATTGCATCAAAGAGCTCGTCCACCTGCTTGCTCTTTATCTTTGGAATAAAGTCTGCCAAAACCTCACCACCCTGTTTAGATTTTGGTGCCACCAAAACATTACATAAAGAAGGGAAAATCTGGGATTATATCCCAGATTTTAGAACAAGCCAACTATTTCTCCGTCTTCTTTAATGTCTATATTGTTAGCAGCTGGTACCTTTGGTAAGCCTGGCATAGTCATTATTTCTCCTGTTAATGCTACTAGGAAGCCTGCACCATTGGATACTCTCATATCTCTTACAGTTATCTTAAATCCTTCTGGTCTTGCTAGTAGGGTTGGGTCATCAGATAAGGAGTATTGAGTTTTAGCCATACAAATTGGCATCTTATCCAGACCTAATTCTTCAAATTGCTTAATTTTCTTTTCACAGGATTTTGTAATTTCAACGCCATCCGCACCGTAAACTTCTTTAGCTATTGTTTCTAATTTTTCCCTAATTGACATATTTACATCATATAATGGCTTGAAGTTGGACTCTTTAGATTCACAAATTTCTACTACCTTTTTAGCTAATTCAACAGCTCCTTCTCCACCTTTTGCCCATACTTCTGCCAATACAGCGTCAGCACCAGCTTCTTTACATTTGTTAATTAAGAATTCTAATTCTTTTTCTGTATCTGTTGGGAATCTATTTATAGCAACTACTGCTGGTACCCCAAATTTATTAACATTTTCAATGTGTTTCGCCAAGTTAGCAAATCCTTTTTCTAAAGCTTCTAGATTTTCTACACCTAATTGATCTTTCTTAACTCCACCATGGTGTTTTAGAGCTCTTACTGTTGCAACTATAACTGCTGCATTTGGTTTTAAGTTACCAAATCTGGACTTAATGTTGAAGAACTTTTCAGCTCCCAGGTCAGCACCGAATCCTGCTTCTGTAACTGTATATTCTGCAAGTTTTAATGCCAATCTAGTAGCTATTATGGAGTTGCAGCCGTGAGCAATATTAGCAAATGGACCACCATGGATTAGGGCTGGTGTATTTTCTAATGTTTGAACAAGGTTTGGATGAATTGCATCCTTCATAAGTAAAGCAACTGCACCATGAGCCTTTAAGTCCCTTGCATATACAGGGCTGCCATCATATTTATATGCAACAATAATATTTCCTACCCTTTCCTTTAAGTCCTCTAAATCTTTTGCCAAGCAGAAAATTGCCATTATTTCAGACGCTACTGTAATATCAAATCCATCTTCTCTTGGAACACCGTTTGATCTTCCGCCAAGTCCAACAACTATATTTCTAAGAGCTCTATCGTTCATATCTAGAACTCTCTTCCATACAACCCTTCTTGGGTCTATATTTAATTCATTTCCTTGATGGATATGGTTGTCTAATAGGGCAGCAATTAGATTATGAGCAGTAGTTATGGCATGGAAGTCTCCTGTAAAGTGCAGGTTTATGTCTTCCATTGGAACTACCTGTGAATAACCGCCTCCTGCAGCACCACCTTTTATACCAAAGCTAGGTCCTAAGGATGGCTCCCTTAAGGCAGTAATGGCTGTTTTACCTATTTTATTTAATCCCATGGATAGACCTATATTTACAGTTGTCTTTCCTTCTCCTGCAGGAGTTGGATTTATAGCTGTAACCAGTATAAGCTTTCCGTCTTCCTTGTCCTTTAATTTTTCATAAACATCTAACTTTATCTTTGCCTTATGCTTCCCGTAAAGAATTAAATCATCCTCTTCAAGCCCGATCTTTTTAGCCACTTCTGTAATAGGAAGCATCTTGGCTTCTTGAGCAATTTGAACATCCGTTTTCACTTGTATACCTCCTTTGTTTTTTATATATAGATAATATTAATTTTACAATACTTAAATATACCCCATTATGTAGTGAATAATACTACAGAATTATTCACTATATAAGATTATATCAGAAAAGATGACATATTGAAATCTTTTCCTTGAATTATTTAAAATTCTGACATTTAAGGAATTAATTATAAACTTATTTTCCTATATCCTTTCTATAGAACATTCCCTTAAAGCTGATTTTATCTACATTGGCATAAACCAAATCCCTTGCTTCATCTAAAGAAGGTGCCAGTGCTGTAACTGATAAGACCCTGCCCCCATTGGTCAACAGCTTTCCTTCGTCATATTTTGTTCCATTATGGAATAGTATTATTGATTCATCCAGTTCATCATGACCCTTAATTTCAAATCCCTTCTCATAGCTTAAAGGATAACCTTCTGAAGTTAAAACAACAGTTAAGGAGCTTTCCTTCTTCCACACTATATCCTTAGGCTCCAATGTCAAATCTATGGTCTTTAAAAACAGGTCAACTATATCACTCTCCAGCCTGGGTAGGAGTACTTCAGTCTCTGGATCTCCAAATCTTGCGTTAAATTCCAGCACCTTTGGCTCCTCTCCTGTTATCATGAGGCCAATGTATAAGATTCCCTTATAGTTAAGGCCTTCCTTTTCAAGACCCTCTTCAATCCTGGAAAGGATCTCCTCTTTTATCCTTTTGTTTAGCCCTTCTGTAAATAGTGGACTGGGAGAAAAGGCACCTACTCCTCCAGTATTTGGTCCCTCATCCCCATCATAGGCCTTTTTATAGTCCTTGGCACTTTCCATGGGTATCAACTTATTTCCTGATACAAAGCAAAGTAAGGATCCTTCAACTCCATGAAGAAACTCCTCTATTACAACCTTATCCCCTTCCTTGCCAAATTTTTTGTTTTTAAGTATGTCCTCCAAAACCCTTGTGGCCTTTTCCTTAGTTTCTACTATTTCCACTCCCTTGCCTAAGCATAGACCATCAGCCTTTATTACCAGGGGAAAGGAAAACTCCTCTAAAGCCTTAATGGCTCCCTCATAATCTTCATAGGTCCTGTACTTGGCCGTTGGAATATTGTATTTTTCCATAAAGTTTTTAGCAAAGCTTTTGCTTCCTTCAAGCTGAGCACATTCCTTATCCGGTCCAAATATTTTAAGTCTTTTTTCTTCAAATTTGTCCACTATGCCTAAAACCAAGGGCTCCTCCGGTCCTACAACGGTTAAATCTATCTTGTTTTTTAAGGCAAAATCTAAAAGCCCTTCTATATCATTGGCCTGAATATCCACATTTTCAGCTACAAGCCTTGTTCCTCCATTTCCAGGTGCACAGTATATTTTATCTACCTTATTTGATTGGGCAATTTTCCAGCATAGGGCATGTTCCCTTCCGCCACTTCCTACAACTAAAACCTTCATTCAAACCCCTCCTAGTGTTTAAAATGTCTGATACCTGTAAATATCATGGCAATATTGTGCCTGTTAGCCTCTTCAATTACTTCTTCGTCCCTTATGGAACCTCCTGGCTGGATGATGGCGCTAACACCGGCTTTCCCCAAGGCTTCAATAGAATCCTTAAAGGGGAAAAATCCATCAGAAGCTAATACGCTTCCCCTTATCTTATCTCCTGCCCTTTTTATGGCATTTTCCACTGCCCAGAATCGGTTTACCTCTCCTCCTGAAATTCCAAGGGTTCCTTTATTTTTAGCTATTACAACTCCATTGGACTTAAGATGCTTTACAGCCTTCCAGGCAAATAAGAGGTCTTCCATTTCCTCTTCTGTTGGCCTTCTTTCTGTTACCACTTTTAAGTCATCAGCCAGTTCTTTTAGGTCCTTATCCTGGATGAGGATACCACCTGAAGCATTCTTTACTTCCATTTCTTCATTTTTTGTATTCAGTTTTCCCACTTCAATAAGTCTCAAGTTTTTCTTCTTAGTAAGTATTTCCAGAGCCCCTTGGCTAAAGGATGGTGCTATTATAACCTCCAGGAAGATCTTGCTCATTTCCTTGGCAGTTTCTTCATCTATTTCCCTATTGGCTGCAATTATGCCACCATAAATGGATTCTCTGTCGCATTCATAGGCCTTTAAATAGGCTTCCAGTATATCTTTTCCGCTACCTATGCCACAGGGGTTTGCATGCTTTACTGCCACTATGGTAGCTTCAGTAAATTCCTTCACCATATCCAAGGCAGCAGATCCATCATTTATATTGTTAAAGGATAATTCCTTGCCATGTAGCTGTTTACCCATGGCAACACTTCCTTCATTAATATGGGGTTTTATATAGAAGGCTGCCTTTTGATGGGGGTTTTCTCCATATCTAAGGGTATTTTTCAGTTTATAGCCTAGACTAAGGTAGTCTGGAAAGTCAACTTGATCCAGGCTGTTAAAGTAGCTGGAAATAAGAGAATCATAGTAGGCCGTATAGTTATATACCTTCCTTGCCAGATAGAGACGGGTCTTAAGGCTGGTATCCCCCTTTTCCTTAAGCTCCTCCAGGACCCTTGGATAGTCTTGGGGGTCAATAATAACTGTTACGTACTTATAATTTTTGGCTGCTGCCCTTATCATGGAAGGGCCGCCTATGTCTATATTTTCTATTATTTCCTCATGGCTCACATTGGGTTTTTTCAGTGTTTCCTCAAAGGGGTATAAGTTGTTTACCACCATGTCTATGGAGGAGATACCCATATCCTCTATGGTTTTACAATGGCCTTCATCATCCCTTTTATAAAGCAGAGCTCCATGGATATAGGGGTTTAAGGTCTTTACACGGCCATCCAGTATCTCCGGAAACTTTGTTACCTCTTCAATGGGTACAGCATCTATTCCTGCCCTTTTAAGTTCTAAAAAAGTGCCTCCTGTAGATATTATCTGCCAGCCTAGATCAACTAAGGCCCTTGCAAAGTCAACTATTCCCCTCTTATCGTAAACGCTAATTAAAGCCCTCTTCATTCTCTTCACTCCCTGTCTATTATTACTTTTCTTCCCTTTAGGCCAAGCCTGCCTTCACAATATAGCCTTACAGCTTCTACCAGTATTTTGTGTTCCACCTTCAATACCTTCTCCCTTAAGCTTTCCACTGTATCCTCATTGTCCACCTTCACAACTTCCTGCAGTATAATGGGTCCGGTGTCCGCCCCTTCATCTACAAAGTGGACTGTGGCACCAGTGTATTTTACTCCATAATCAAGTACTGCCTGATGTACCTTCTCCCCATAATAGCCTTGGCCAGAAAAGCTTGGGATTAAGGAAGGATGTATATTTATTATTCTGTTTTTATATTCATTTACAAATTCCCTGGAAAGTATTTTTAAGAAGCCTGCCAGTACTACCAGTTCCACATCCCTCTTTTTAAGCTCCTCAAGTAGTACATTGCAGTATTTTTCATGGCTGTATCCCTTTGGATCTATAAAGATGGACTCTATATTGGCTTTTCTGGCCCTTTCAAGGCCATAGGCATCCTTCCTGTTGGATATTACAACCCTTATTTTTCCCTTTATTGTTCCCGAATTTACTCCATCAATAAGGGCCTGTAGATTGGTTCCACCACCAGATATGAGAACTCCAATATTTACCATAGCACTACTCCTTCATCTCCCTTCTTTACCCTGCCAAGAAGGAAGTATTTTTCTCCCTGCTCCTTAAGGTGCCCTACTATTCCTGCCAGTTCTTCTTCATCAAATATTAAAATCATGCCTACCCCCATGTTGAAGGTTCCGTACATTTCCTTTTCTTCAATGTTGCCCCACTTCATAAGGAGGTCAAATATTGTAGGCCTTTCTATTTTTGCTTTCTCAATGTAGGCACTTAAGCCTTTAGGCAGCACCCTGGGTATATTTTCATAAAAGCCTCCACCAGTTATATGGCCCAGACCCTTTATATTGAACTTTTCTATTAGTGGTAGCACTACATCAGCATATATCCTTGTAGGCTTAAGCAGCTCTTCTCCTATGGTAGTACCCAGCTCTGGTATGAAGGTATTTACATCCATTTTTTCCTTTTCAAAGACTATTTTTCTTACCAAGGAATAGCCATTGCTGTGAATCCCGCTGGAAGGAAGGCCCAGTATTACATCTCCTTCCTCAATATCTGAACCTGTTATTATTTTCTTCTTGTCTACTACACCTACTACAAAGCCTGCTATGTCATATTCTCCTTCACTATAAAAGCCTGGCATTTCTGCTGTTTCTCCCCCTATAAGGGCACAGCCTGCCTTTACACAGCCTGAGGCCACACCTTCAACAATCTTTGCCATCTTCTCAGGCTCAAGTTTCCCTGTAGCAATATAGTCAAGGAAGAAGAGTGGCTTGGCTCCCTGGCATAAAATATCATTTGCACACATGGCCACACAGTCTTCCCCTATTGTGTCATGTTTATCCATCATAAAGGCAATTTTTAGCTTGGTACCTACCCCATCAGTACCAGATACTAGCACAGGCTCCTCATAAGCCTTGGTATCCAACTGAAATAGGCCGGCAAAGCCCCCTATATCTGACATAACACCTGGTATATAGGTTTTTTTCACAAATTCCTTTATAAGCTGAACCTGCTTGTAACCTGCTTCCTTATCAACACCTGAATCCTTATATGTTAAAGACATTTATATCCTCCTTTACTGCCTAAGCAGAATTTTTATTCTTAATTGTTAATTGTCTTCCCTTATTCCAATGGCCTTTAATAAGCCTTCAAGGGATAGATAGTATAAGGAGTCTGCCCCCAGCTCCTTCCTAATTTCTTCAACAGTCTTACCCTTGGCCAATAAATTTTCATCTCCAATAGTATCTAAGGCTAAGTCGCCGGCATTTCTAACTGGAGGGGAGCTTACCCTTACATGGATTTCCTTAGCTCCTCCCTTTCTTAAAAGGTCTATTATTCTCCTTATGGTAGTGCCTCTAACAATGGAGTCATCTACAAGTATCACTCTTTTGCCCCTTACATTTTCCCTTAAAACATTTAACTTAATCCTGACTCCCAGCTCTCTTAGCTCCTGGGTGGGCTCAATAAAGGTTCTGCCAACATACCTGTTTTTTATAAGACCTTCCCTGTAGGGGATTTTAGACTCCTCTGAATACCCAATGGCTGATACTATTCCTGAATCGGGAGCCCCTATTACTATATCTGCATCTGTGGGACATTCCCTATAAAGCTGTCTGCCTGCTTCTATCCTGGCACTATATATGCTGATTCCATCCATTTTGCTATCCGGTCTAGCCAAGTATATATATTCAAAGAGGGAAATTTTTCTTTCACCGGGTTTGTGCCTTACTGTCCTTATTCCATCGTCATCTATTACAACCATTTCTCCAGGTCTTATGTCCCTAATAAACTCTGCCCCTATGGTATCAAAGGCACAGGTTTCAGATGCCAGTACATAGCCATCCTTTATCCTGCCAATCACTAAGGGCTTAAGTCCATGAGGGTCCCTGGCAGCAATTAACCTGTCATTTCCCATTAAAACCATGCTGTAGGATCCTTCAATATCCTCTATGGCCTTTATAACCGCCTGGTCTAAATCATCCTTATGGTACCTGGCTATAAGGTTGGCTATTACTTCAGAATCCAGTAAACTTTGGAATATTACTCCATCATCCTCCAGCCTATCCCTTAACTCCCTGGTATTTTCAATACTTCCGTCCATGGAAAGGGCCAAGGCTCCCCTTTTATAGCCTACAGCCAGGGGTTCCACAATATTTAAGTTCCTATCCTTAGGATGGGCATATTTTACATGGCCTATGGCAATATTGCCTATCAGCCTTTCTATAATATCCCTTGAAAAGACTTCACTTAATAAGCCCAGACCCTTATGATAATCAATAAATCCATTATTGTTTACCGCTATACCAGCACTAGCCTGGCCCCTATGCTGTAGGGCATAGAGACCATAATAAGCTATCTGGCTTGTATCTTTTCTATTTTTACTGTATATACCAATGACACCGCTCATCTTTTCCCTCCTAATTAATTGCGCACAGCCTCATCCATATGGGCTACATCCTGAGCCATTTCCTTCTTGTATTCCTTAAGCTTATTCTTGAGCTCAGGATATTTTAAAGAAAGGATTTGGACTGCCAAAATACCTGCATTTTCTCCACCATTTATGGCAACAGTGGCCACTGGTACTCCCTTGGGCATCTGTACCACTGACAAGAGTGAATCCAGGCCATCCATAGTGGAGGATTTAGCTGGAACCCCTATAACTGGCAGGGTGGTAATGCCTGCTAGTACCCCAGCTAGGTGGGCTGCCTTGCCTGCTATGGCAATTATGACCTCTATGCCATTTTCTTCTGCCTTTTCTGCAAATTCAACGGCAGTATAGGGTGTCCTATGGGCAGATATAACCCTTAGTTCATAATCAACACCAAACTTTTCCAGCATCTTAGTAACCTTCTGGCCTATTTCCTTGTCAGACAAGCTTCCCATTACAACAGCAACCTTCATTTTTAGACCCTCCTATTTAAAATATTTAACTCCAGATTCAAATATATTGTGGTACCCTTTTATATCAGTATTTTTGTATATGTCCCTGCCTATCCTGTCAATAGAGGATACAGTTCCTAAAACCCTTCCATCAGGGCTTGTAAGGGCTTCTATACCTAAATCTGATCCTGTTGGATTTATGTCAACAAATTGGCTTGCAATTTGACCCCTTTCTTTTATGTCTTCCTTAGCTAATATTATCCTGCCTTCATTGGTGGATACAGGCACCGAATACACATCTCCCACCTTCATACCAGCCATCCAGGGGGATAAATTTGATACTACCTTTACGTCCACAATTGTAGATATGAATTTGCCTGATCTGTTGTGGGCTATATAGGTGGAAGTATCATCTGAATCTGTTATATATCCCTTTTCTATAAGACCTAACTTTATAAGTGCATGAACTCCTGCACCAATACCTAGAACAAGGCCATCCCTTGCACTCAATAGCTCATTTACAGCCTCCTTAAGCTCTGATTCTCTAAATATCAGCTTCAGCATCTTGCCTCCACTTTCAGGCTCATTGCCTAGTATGAAGCCATTGGCAAGGGCTAGTATCTGACAATCCTTTATCCTTTTAGCCAATTCCCTTACAGACTCCCTTACCTTATCCCTTGATAGGGACTTGAATACAAAGGTGTCTACCTCCGCACCAGCCTCTTTAAATTTCAATTCTAAGTCATATTCTCCATGGGTTCCTGTAAATACTGGTATTAGCACTTTTGGCCTTGCTATACTTGAAATTTTACTTGTCTTAACTCCCTTTTCATAGTAGATGTGTTCTGTATGAACCTTTGAATCCTCTTCTATTGGAAATACATCCTTTAGCGGCTCCTGCCACTTTTCAATAAGTTCATCTAAAGAAATTGTCTCTTTTCCAATTCTGATTTCCTCGTCCTCCATAGTCCTGCCAACTATTGAATAATCCAGGCCATCCAGTAGCCTTTCAAGGTCCTTTCCTTCTTCAATTTCAAGTATTATTGAGCCGTATAGAGGCTTGTAGATTCTATCAAGTATTTCTGTATTGAACTGAAAACCAATCCTATTTCCAAAGGCCATTTCTGAAATAGATCTGGCTATACCTCCATGTTTAACAGTGGAACTTGCCAGTACCACACCCTGATTTATTAGTTCCTTAACTTTAGTGTAGTTTTTCTTTAGCTCTTCAAAGTCCACCAGGCCATTTTGATCCATATTTAGCTTAATTACCACCACCTGGGAGTTGGCCTTTTTAAACTCCCTGGACACTATATTATTAACATCTTCTGTAGTTACTGCAAAGCTTACCAGGGTAGGAGGTACATCTATATCTTCAAAGGTGCCGCTCATGCTGTCCTTGCCGCCAATACTAGGAATATCTAAATTTTTCTGAACCAGGAAGGCACCTAGTAGAGCTGTAAAGGGCTTAGCCCATTTTGTAGGATCATCTTCCAGCCTTTCAAAGTACTCCTGGAAGCTTAGCCTTATTTTTCTAAAGTCTCCTCCTAATGCCACTACCTTTGCAATAGACTCAATTACTGCATAGTAGCCTCCGTGGAAGGTACTCCAGGAGCTTAAATATGGATCATAGCCACAGGTCATGATTGAACAGGTGGTAGTCTTTCCATCCAGGACTGGTAGCTTTGCCACCATTCCTTCCTGAGGAGTAAGCCTGTATTTGCCGCCTAGGGGCATGAGGACTGCTCCTGAACCATTTGTATGGTCAAACCTTTCAATAAGGCCTTTTTGGGATGCTGTATTTAAGTTTGTCATATTTTCTATAAAGTCCTTCTTTATGTCTTCCCCTTTAATATGGTTTGGGTCCTCCTTTAAATACATACCCTGAGGAGATATGATCCTTACCCTTGTTTTCTTTCTAATACCGGCACTATCTAAAAATTCTGTGCTTATATTGGCTACAGTCTTTCCTCTCCAGGTCATAACCAGCCTCTTGTTATCTGTAACTTCTGCTATAACACTTCCTTCCAGATCTTCCTCTTCCACTAGTTTCATGAACTTGTCTAGGTCCTTTTTATCTATTACTACTGCCATCCTCTCCTGGGACTCTGCCAGGGCCACTTCCCAATCCTTAAGGCCCGGATACTTTAAAGACACCTTATCCAGGTCTATTTTTAGCCCATCAGCCAACTCTCCAACGGCAACGGAAACTCCTCCAGCTCCAAAGTCGTTACATTTTTTGATTAATCTTGTTGCCTCTGGATTTCTAAATAGCCTTACAATCTTTCTTTCCAATATTGGATTTCCTTTTTGTACCTCTGCACCACTTTGTATTAAGGCTTCTTCAGTATGCTCCTTGGATGAGCCTACAGCTGCACCAATTCCATCCCTGCCAGTCCTTCCTCCTATTAAAAGGACTAAATCTGTTGGCTCTGGTTTTTTCCTTACAACCCAATCCTTTGGTGCTGCTGCAACCAGGGCACCTATTTCCATCCTTTTGGCCACAAAACCTTCATGATAAAACTCCTGTATATATCCTGCCGGGCTGCCTATCTGGTAACCATAGGATGAATATCCTTCCATGGCTTTTTGGGTAATATTTCTTTGGGGAAGTTTGCCGGGTATGGTATCTTCAAAGCTTTGTCTTGGGTCAGAAGCTCCTGTTATTCTCATGGCTTGATATACATAGGATCTGCCTGATAAGGGGTCCCTTATTCCCCCGCCAAGACAGGTGGCAGCTCCACCAAAGGGCTCTATTTCAGTAGGGTGATTGTGGGTTTCATTTTTAAACATAAGTAGCCATTTTTCAGTTTTACCAGCATGGTCTACCTCTACTTCAATGGAGGCAGCATTTATTTCATCTGTTTCCTCCTTGTCATCTAAGAGACCCTTCTTCTTTATCTCCTTCATGTTTATTGTAGCCAGATCCATAAGGCTTACAGGTCTTGAAGTTTCACCATATACATAATGTCTGGATGCCAGATATTCTTTAATTGCTTCTTCAAATACCTTCTTCAAACTTCCTTCATCTATTTCAATATCTGTTATTTCTGTATTAAAGGTCTTATGCCTACAGTGGTCAGACCAGTAGGTATCTATTATTTTTAGTTCAGTAACGGTAGGATTTCTTTTTTCCTCTTCCTTAAAGTACTTTTGTACATACAGAAGGTCTTCCAAGTCTAATCCTATACCTTGAATTTTAATAAGCTTTTCCAAACCAGCCTTATCCAGCTCTATAAATCCTTCCACAATTTCCACTTCATCATCTACATCCTCTTCCCTTTGAAGCTTGGAATAGTCCAAGGGAATTTCCTTTGATTCTGTAGGATTTATATAGTAGGATTTTGCCTTTTCCAGTTCCTCCTGGGATATATTTTTGAGTATTATATATTTTGAATGGACCAGGTCTATATGCTCATATCCAAGATAGTTTTTTACTAAATTGTTAGCCATATCTTCCCTTTGATTGTACTGGCCCCTGACAGTTTGAACCCTAAAGGCTTTTTCATCTTCACCTATAGGGGGCATGTCTTCATATATATAGTCTAGCTGTGGCTCATAAAGGACAGCATTAACAATCTCCTCCACCTCTTCATCTGTAGCGCCAAATAATTCATAGGCATTTACAACCCTGACAGCCTTAAGGCCTTCAAGCTTTAAGTATTCCTTAAAGTCTTTATAAAGTTCCTTGGCCTCAACATTGAAATCATCTTTTTTTTCAATTAATATTCTTTTCATAATTTCCTCCCTTTATCGCTTAGCGAAATTATTAATTAAGAATTACTTGTGACAGTCAAAAATATTTTTAAGATAAATCCTAAGATTGAAAAAACCCAGTGGGCAGGTCAAAGCGAAACCTACCCGTCTGGGCTTTTATCCCTTCGGTGTGATATTATCCACAAGGATAATATCTGTACCGCTTGGACCTGCAAGAATAAAATTCTCCGGAACCCTAGGTACACTTTCACCCTAGTTTTAGTCCCAAGCTTAGTATGGAACTAAAGCTAGTACTTCTATTCAATTATTAGTCTTCAAAAAACATTTTTTCAAGTAATAAGGGCTCTATATATTTTCCATCCTTATAGACCCTCATATTGCCTCCTGAAATCTCGTCAACAAGGGCTATACGATTATCTTCTCCTATTCTTCCAAACTCCAGCTTAATATCATATAGCTCAAAACCCTTTCTACCTAGTTCCTCCCTTACTATTTCTGAAATCTCCTTTGTAAGTTTCTTTACTGTATCTACTTCATCCCTGGTCATAATACCCAACATAACCAGTCCATCTTCTGTAATAAGGGGGTCCTTTCTTTCATCATCCTTAAGGGTAAATTCTACATATCCATCCAGGGGTGCTCCCTCTTCAACATAAAGGCCATAGCGGCGAATAAAGCTCCCTACCGCTCTATATCTTAGTATTACTTCAACCCCTTTGCCAAACATCTTGGCAGGTAAAACCTTCATAGTATTATTTTCAAGATCTGCTTCTAAGTAATGGGTTGGTATATTTAGGCTTTTCAGCTTTTCAAAGAAGAATTTAGTAAGTCTAAGGGCTGCCCTTCCAGAACCTTCAAGGCTGAATGCAACTTGATTTGCTCCCGGATCAAATACTCCATCTTCACCAGTCACATCATCCTTAAACTTAAATAGGTAATTGCCGTCCTCCAACTCATATACATCCTTTGTCTTTCCCTTATATACCAGCTTCATAAAACCACCTCCATGGTTAGTCTTTGCAGATTTATGTATTATAAACCATTAAAATCATCAATTGCCCATGGTCCCTTGTCTTACTGGAGCCATATACGTGAATTAAAAAAACCCAGTGGGCAGGTCAAAGCGAAACCTACCCGACTGGGCTTTTATCCCTTCGGTGTGATATTATCACAAGGATAATATCTGTACCGCTTGGACCAGACGAGAAAAAATTCTCCGGAACCCTAGGTACACTTTCACTCATAGATGAATGATTTACGGTCATTCAGTAGAGACGTCCCAACCATATTATGGAACTTATATGAGCCTGTCCTATTTATTTTTCTACCCTAATCATAACACAAAGTAACTTTTTGTCAATAAAATTAGAAAAATAATGGGAGCATTACTATTTATTTTTATTAGTAATAAATGTCCAATCAAAATAATAAACATTTACTAGTTATATATAAAAAAGGGGGGAGTTCATGTTAAAGGACAAGGACTACATTGGATTATCTTTAGAGCTTAACCTGTTTTTTGGACGAATAATGAAGGAACATTTAATATTTATGGCCATTAGCATGCCTATAATAAACAGCAAATACATATTAGAAGCTGATACTTTAAAAGAATCCTTTGAAAAGCTGTTAGAAGAAGTACTTAGCCTGTCAAAGGGATTAATATCAAAAGAAGCCTTGGAATCCAATGAACTTGTAACAAAATACACCCTGGATGCGGAAAAACAGGTAGAAGACCTGTTTGGCATTTGTATCAACAAAAAATTAACCGAATTTACACATAATCTTCCAGGTGAAAAAGGTGAGCCTATATACAACCTTGAAGGCTATGTATATGACCTAAATGATAGAATATTTAACCTTCTTATGGAAGTAATTGAATTTAAAGAAAAGGTTCACCAGGAAGTATTAAATTGTAAGCTTGCCACCTTCTTATATCCGGAAATGCTTGAACACATTATAGAAGAAGCTAAATTTTACCTGAAATTACTAGTAAGTATACAAGAGAGGGCTGAAGATGACAAGGACATATTGAGTAAAGAGATATTTTGGAATCATGTAATGAAAGACCATGCTCTATTTACCCGGGGCCTCTTAGATCCATCAGAAGAAGACCTGATTAAAGCTGCCCATGAACTTGCAAAAACCTTTGAAGAGCTACTTGAAAAAACCAAGGAAGCTGACAAGGATAAGGCCTGTGAAGTATCCCGTGAAAACTTAAAGGCTACAGAAAAAGTAAAGGACTTTAACAGTACTGCTACAAAAGGGATACTGTCTTGTGAAATTAAGGGCCTTGTAAATCCACTATTAGCAGATCACCTGTTAAGGGAAACAAACAGGTATATCAGATTATTAAAGGATTTCATAAAAACATGTAAATAAACTTTAATGTAAAAAGGGGGATACTATGCTTACAAGAAAAGATTTTATACAAAAATCCTTAGAATATAATCTGTTCTTTGCTCGTATAATGAAGGAACATATGATATTTATAGAATCTGGATTACTTATAATAGACAGCAGCTTAGTCCTGGAAGGAGAAAACTTAAAAGAATCCTTTGAAGGCATTTTAAAGGAAACTGTTACTTTAGCAAATGGAGCAGTTAGTAGGGCCCTTCTTAATTCCAATGAACTTGTAACAGACTTTACCCTTGAATCTGAAAAAATAACTGAAAACCTTACAGGTATTTGTATAAACAAAGATATAACCAAGGCAGAACTGGAGCTGGTATCAAATTCCTTCTTCATCTATACCCAGGGCTTAGAGGAAGAGCTGAAAAAATTAAATGCCAGGGCTATTAATTTAGTCAAAGAGGTCATAAAATATAAGGAAAAGATATTAGAAAAGCTTTTAAAATGTAATATGTTTGCAAACCTATATCCTACACTTGTAGACCATATTATGAGAGAGGCAAAATACTACCTGAAGTCCCTTGAAGCCCTTCAAAGAAGGGAAGAGCCTGTAAAGGATGTATTGGAAAATCAAATATTCTGGGACACCATAATGAAGGAACATGCCCAGTTTGTAAGAGGGCTTCTAGATCCTAAGGAAGTAGAACTATTTAATACTGCAGATGATTTTGTCAAATCCTTTGAAGAGCTTATAGAAATAACTAAAAAGGCAGGACCAAAAGATATACCTAAAATAACAAAAATGGCCCTGGAGGATACAATTGAAATTAGGGATTTTAAACTTCAAGGCACTGAAGGATTAATAGACTGTCAAATACAAGTAATTGCCTATCCACTATTGGCTGACCATATTTTAAGGGAGGCAAACAGGTATATAAGGATACTGGAAAGCTATAGATAGAATATAAGGATGGCTTCATTTAGTTTTTATAGACTAATGAAGCCATTTTTTATTGTCTAAAATTTAAAAATTCAAAACCCCGTCCCTAGTGAATTATGCCTTGCTTATCCTTTCGTCTGCCTTTCTTATAGTATAAAATAACAAACCAGTAACAGTTATCATCAATGAATAATATTTTACCTGATAGTATTTAAATGCTCCAATTAAAACAAAACTAAAGGCAATTATGTTGATAATTATTTCAGGTACCTTATTCATAATAGGGACATTTAAATACTTGAGTAGATTATAAGTTGATAAGATAAAATAACACAGGTGAATATGTAAAAAAGTAAATGAATCTAAATCAACCGGATACTCTATTTTTAGTCTATCAAGGGCCTCATACCATCGTTCCATTTTGTTGTATGTATACTGTAACATTAGAATATAAAAAAATAAGCATAATAAATATAAACCTATTATCAATAACTTAGTCCTGCCGGCTTTGGTCATAAAACTCCCCCTGCAAAAGATTTTATTAGATTACCTTTATTATAATAATTCTATTACAAAACATCTACCTTTTTCTCCCTTTTTCATCTTGCTATCATGGATATAGTGCTAATTAGTATAAATGCCATATAAGTTATCTCCAACAAGTACTTTGAATAGCTAATGTCTGTTATATAATTAAGCAAGTATCTTATAGTTATTACAAAAGCAAGGCTATTGGTAGTTGCATATCTAATACTGCCATATAATTCTCATCTATGCTGGAAACAAACATGGATATTAAGGTAAATACAAGGGCTAATACATAGTCCCAGCTTCTTATCCCTATCCATTTGTCATCATCTGTTCCAATCTTTTATTACTTATCTTGTCTATATTATATACATAATAACTTAGGAAAAAGTTTTTATTTTTTAATTATTACATTTTGTAACTTTTTGAAGTTATGTGAATGCCATGCTCTATAATTGGTTCCATAAGATTTGAAAACCTTTTCATGAAAATTAAATCTGAAATATTGGAGGTTATGATAATGGAAGCTTTTAAAAGCACTGTAGGACTAATTAACACTATTTTATGGGACTATTTATTAATATTTGGACTAATAGGAGTAGGAATTTATTTAACAGTAAAATTGAAATTTCCACAATTTACAAGGGTATTCCCAGCCTTGAGGAAAATGATTTCAGATATCGTTAACAAAAAACAGGTGGAAGAAGGAAAGATGACACCCTTCCAGGCTCTTTCTACAGCAGTAGCTGCCCAGGTTGGTACTGGTAATATAGTAGGAGTTGCAACAGCAATAGCTGCTGGTGGACCAGGTGCTGCCTTTTGGATGCTTGTATCTGCCTTCTTTGGTATGGCTACCATATTTGCAGAAGCAGTACTGGCTCAAAAATATAGGGAGACTGAAGATGGAGAATTAGTTGGAGGTCCTGCCTATTATATAAAAAATGGATTAAAATCTAAGGGACTATCAGTATTTTTCTCTCTAGCATGCATAATTGCATTAGGAATTGTAGGAATTATGGTTCAATCTAATTCAGTAGCAGGTTCTGTAAGTACTGCCTTCAATGTTCCAACCATTGCAGTTACAATTGGACTTGCAATTATAGTAGCTCTTATATTGATGGGAGGCATGGGTAGAATTGCATCCTTTGCTGAAACAGTGGTACCTGTAATGGCAGGAGGATATATACTTGGAAGCTTTATCATTATATTAATGAACCTTAATATGTTTATACCAGCCATGAAAAGCATATTTATTGGAGCCTTTACTCCACAAGCCATAGGTGGAGGAGTTTTAGGGGTTACAATTCAGCAAACAATTAGATATGGTTTAGCAAGAGGTTTATTCTCTAACGAAGCAGGAATGGGTTCAACACCACATTCACATGCTGTTGCTGATACAGCTCATCCGGCTGAACAAGGATTTACTGCTATGATTGGTGTGTTCATATCAACCTTCTTAATTTGTATTTCAACTGTAATAGTAAACTTGGTTTCAGGAGCCTATTCCTATGATGTACCAGCAAGTGTAATGTCACAAACTGCAACTGTTATGACACAAAATGGATTTACTTCAGGCTTTGGCTCCTTTGGAGGTATGTTCCTATCCATCTGTTTATCCTTCTTTTCATTGACTACAATAGTTGGATGGTATTTCTTTGCCGAATCAAATGTGAAATTCCTAGTCAATGGAAAGAAAGCTACACTAACTATGTTTAAAATAATAGTAATTATAGCCCTGGTAGTGGGAACAATGATAGAAGCAGAGTTTGTATGGGATATGGCAGATATGTTCACAGGATTAATGGCAATACCAAATATTATAGCCTTAACCATGTTATCAAAGGATGTTGTAAATATTCTAAAGGACTATGATGCTAAGGTTGAACTAGGACAAGTTTGTTGGAAATATGAATATGAAAATATTGAAAAAGATGAGCCTAGTGTTAGGAAAAGAGCACTTAGAAAAGGTCTTACTACTACAATAATAAAGTAAATAGTCATCAATAAAACCAGTAGATTTGTTAGAGAATCTACTGGTTTTTATATGTTTACAAAACCTTGTTTTTTGCTTTTTTTATTCCTAGCCATGTAAAACATGATATGGCTGCTATGGATCCTAACCTTCCTCCAACTCCTACAAATACTTCCTGGGTTAATATAAATACCAGACCACATATGAGTCCAACAAATACCATATCCAATAGTCTCGGAAACTTATCTTTAGATACCATGGCTGCATAGGAGCCTGCCGTTGCGACAGTGGCAAGTAAAACTCCCTTTTCAGGAAATACATAAGGAAGAAGAAGACCTGATGTTAGGGTTACAAGGGCTGAAGCAAGTACAGGTCCTTTTTTCAATTTAAATATAATAGTATAGGTTAAGCTAGTAGCCAGTACTGCCACAAGTAAAATCTTTATTGTCACTATTTTATCCCACCTTATACGAATAAACTCATTATTAGTCTTATTATCTGGGTTGACAGGACTGCAATGGTGCCTCCCTTTCCTCCAACCCCTGCATATATTTCCTGAGAAAAGATTATTACAAAACCTGCAAACAAACCTATAATCCCAGCCATAGCCATGGAAGTGACTATTCCCTGGCTGGACATGCCTATAAAGGAGGCTATATAAAAGGCTCCAGCCTTCTTTGAAGAAAAAAGCAGGGCAACTAGTACTCCAACTATTCCATTGGCTATTATGGGACCAAGGCCTAGGCTATGGTTTAGGTACCAGGTTATGGCCGCAGAAAAGGAAGTACCTAACACTAACATCAAATGTTCATAGTTTATTTTTCTTAAAGTATTTTCCCTATTAATTGAACTTTTAATTTCATAAAAATGATCCCATAAAGCAACTGCAAAAAAGCTTATAATCCCCAGTATTATAACTTTATTTATAAGTCCCTGGTTGTTTCTTAAAGCTAATAAAAGTATGCTTAAACTGATTAATATATAGTATAAAAAGAAGTTTTGCTTCTTCATGGTCGCCTCTTTCAATACATTGCTAAATATAATATATAGTGGAAAATATTTTAGGACAGCCCTATTATACCAAAATTTTTATTTAATTCCTAGTGTTTTACTAGGAATTAAATAATTTTTTTACATCAATAAGGTCTATATAGTAAAAATCTAATATATAAGTATTTTAAAGTGGTTTTGGAAAATTGTGTAGATTATGTAGCTTTTTATGTAGGGGGGAGAGAAAAAGGATAGAAGTATTTCTATCCTTTAGTCTAGCTGGATTGGTGGTAGTGTTTCCTCTAAATGGGGTCTCATGTGTTCGTACTGTTCAGGTAACATCAGCTTTTGTCCTAGAGAGTTCTTATCTTCATCTACGGCAAAACCTGGTATATCTGTTGCTATTTCAAATAGTATGCCTCCCTTTTCCCTGAAGTATATGGACTTAAAGTATTTTCTATTCCTTACATCACTTACTGCAAACTTATTTTCCTTTACCAATTCTCTCCATTCTAACAGGTCCTTTTCATCCTCTGCCCTCCAGGCTATGTGATGAACAGTTCCAACACTGGTTATTGCCCTGCCCATGGAGGTAGTTTTTATGTCTATTATATTACCAATATCTGCAGAGGATTTAAATCTAATATATTCTCCTTCTTCTCCTACCCTTTCAAGTCCCATCAAGTTTTCCATTACCTCAGCTGTAGCTTCTGGAAAATGTGAGTACAATACTGCTCCTGCAAAGCCTTTTATTGCCACATCTGGATTTATATCATCTATAGTCCAGGTGTTTTTATTTCCACCTTCCCTTTCTACTAGCTCTAGTTTTAATCCATGGGGATCTTCAAATTGAATAAATTCTTCTCCAAAACGCTTTTCCTTTTTATATTTTACGCCAAATTTATTAAATCTATCTTCCCAAAACTTAGAAGCTCCTACAGGTATTAGATAACTTGTAATACCAACCTGACCGTTACCAATTTTTCCAGCCCTTGCATCTTCATAAGGGAAGAAAGTTATTATGGCTCCTGGTGTAGCATCTTCATCACCAAAATATAAGTGATAAGTGTTAGGATCATCAAAGTTTACAGTTATCTTTACCAATCTAAGACCTAATACCTTACTGTAGAAATCTACATTTTCCTGTACATTACCTACTATTGAAGTTATATGATGTATTCCTTTTGTTCTTTTCATAAATTTACCTCCTATTTATCTCGAATTCGAAATATCTTATCTAAATAAATGGCTACTCTTGTAGCCCTATTTTTTTAAAAATTTCTATAGCCATATCCTTCTCTTCTTCTGTTAAATGGCTAAATATTTCTTCAATCCTCTCCTTATGCTTAGGAAAGGCATATTCCATAAATCTTTTACCCTTGTCTGTTATAGATGCAAATTTAACCCTTCTGTCATGGGGACATTCTATCCTTTCTACCAATCCCTTTTTTTCCAGTTGATCTACAACATAGGTAATACTGGAGCTGGCTAATAATATCTTTTTGCCTATTCTTTGTATGGGCTGCTCACCCTTATGGTATAAAAGTTCAAGAACTGCAAATTCTGTTGGATTTATACCATAGGTTTTCATATCCTGCTTCAATAATTCTTCAACAGTCTGAGCTGCCCTTAACATTACTACTAATAGTTTTAAGCTTTTGTTATTCATATATACATTATACCCCCAAATTTATCTCTGAATCATATATTTCAAATTAATATATTACTAATTCGAGATAATTATATAAAAAATATATGGTTTTGTCAAGGCATAATTAAAAGCCCTCTGGATTATTATATGAAAACCTAGAGGGCTTTATACCTATTTTACCTTTGACTTTAAAACATCAAAGCCTAGCATATTAATTTCACTTTCTATTTCATCAATTGAGAGCTTACTTTCATCAAAGTTGAACTTTACCTTACTTGAGTTAAATAGCACCTTTATGGAGTCCTTATCAATACCATCTAGATTCTTTAAGGCCCCTTCAATTTTTTGAGAGCATGATGGACATGTTAAAGTATCCAATTGAATTGTAGCTGATTTCATGTATATTCTCCTTTCATCCTTCATTTTACCCTTTTCTTTAATTCTATTATAACTTATATTGGGGAGCAAATACTTGATTTTTATCAAATTTTTGTTAATTTCTTAACCTATAGCTTAATAATCTCATACCGTTTAGTATAACAGCCAGTATACTGCCTTCATGGACCAGCATACCTATGGACATATTCATCCAATTGCTGAATAAGAGGCTGTATAGGAGTACTGCTACCGTACCAACTGCAATGAATATATTTTGCTTCATATTTCTGGCTGTGGCCTTTACAAGTCCCAAGGCATGGGGTAGGCGGCTAAAGTCTGAGTTCATCAATACCACATCTGATGTTTCAATGGCCACATCTGTACCCCCTCCCATGGCAATACCAATGTCTGCCAGGGCCAGGGAAGGACTGTCATTTACTCCATCACCAACAAAGGCAACTATTTGACCCTTTTCCTTTAATTTCTTAATATACTCAGATTTGTCTTCAGGTAACATATTTCCATGGGCTTCAGTCAAGCCTAGCTCACGGCTTACCAGATCTACAGTTCCCTGATTGTCTCCAGATAGCATGACTAAATTCTTTACCCCTAATCTTCTTAGCCTTTCCAGGTCCTCTTTTACTCCCGGGCGTATTTGGTCACGTACACCCATTAGTATCTTTAATTCTCCGTCTACTGCTGTTAGGACAAGGGAGTTTCCATTTTTCTCAAAGCCTTCTATATCTTTTTTTGCCTTTTCACTAAGCTCTACATTTTCCCTCTCCATTAGGTGGACATTTCCTACAGCAATCCTATGACCCTTAACATTTGCTACAATACCTCCACCCTTTATAACTTCAGTATTTTCAACTGGCAACAGTTCTATATCACCAATCTCCTCCAATACAGCCTTGGCTAAGGGATGGTCAGATTCACTTTCAACACTGGCCAGATATTTTAAGGCTTCATCTATATTATCCCCATAGTATTCCTTTTCCGCCACTGAGGGATTTCCCATGGTTAGGGTTCCTGTTTTGTCAAATACTATTGTATCCAGTTTACTAAAATCATTTATTACTTCACTACCCTTTAGTAGCACTCCATTTCTTGCACCATTTCCAATACCTGCCACATTAGATACTGGAACGCCAATAACCAGGGCCCCTGGGCAGCCTAAAACAAGTATGGTAATGGCTAGTTCAATATCCCTTGAAATTAACCATGTTACAAAGCCTATAACTAGAACTGCCGGTGTATAGTATTTGGCAAAACGGTCTATGAAGCGTTCTGCTTCTGACTTTGAGTCTTGAGCCTCTTCTACCAGTTCAATTATTTTACCAAAGGTTGTATCCTCTCCAACACGGTCAGCAACAATCCTTAAGGTTCCGTTATCCAGTATGGTACCGGCATAAACCTTTGAACCCTCTGTCTTTTCCACTGGAACCGACTCTCCTGTAATGCTGGCTTCATTAATATAACCTTCACCAGACAAAACTGTACCATCTACAGGCACCTTGGCACCAGTTTTAACAAGTAGAATATCTCCTACATCCACATCATCTATATCAACCTCTTCAAATTCACCATTTTCCATAAGCTTAAGTGCACTTTCCGGTGCCATTTCCACCAATTCCTTAATAGCTGAACGGGTTTGATTTAGGGTTCTTTGCTCTAAATAAGCACCGAATAGGAATAAAAAGGTAACAATTGCAGATTCCTCATAGTTTTGTATTAAAAAAGCTCCAAGGACTGCTATGGTAACTAAAACATCGATACTTACTACCTTTACCCTGAGGGACTGATAGGCCTGCAGAGCTATAGGCAAGGCACCTAATATGGATGCCACTATTAAGGCCCATTGAAAAATATTCATATTTCCTGTTGTAAATTTACTAATAAAGGCAAGCCCAATTAAAATTCCACTAATTAAGGTAATTAGGTTCTTGTTTTTGTAAATATATCTCTGCATATCCAACCTCCTATGTTTATTACTTTATTTTAACCTTTATTTAAATTCATTATCATACGATATCATGGCTTTCTGAAGACATTTTAACATGCTTTTATAAAAAATAATTTGACCTAGGTCAATAATTGTAAAATTTTTCACTTATTTTGTACATAAAAAAGTTATGTTTATGGTAAAGAAAGATAACGCAGAAATTAAACTGATAAAGTTTCCATAAGATATATTTGAAAAAATAAAATCAATCTTTCATTGTAAAATTGGGTTTTGCAGTATAATACAAGTATGGAATTAAAATCTAAGCTAAAGAAGTTCATAAGCCATGAAAAAGGTCTTAAAACAATCCATGAGGAATAATAAGTGATTTTTGATAGGTCTTATCATTTTTCTACCAGAAAACACTATAATTATTTTGTTATGAAAGGGAGGAGAAGCATGAATCATAGACCTGAATATTTTTTTATGATAGAAAAGGAAGGAAGCATTACAAAGGCTGCTGAAAAATTATATCTTTCACAGCCATATCTAAGCCAATACCTGGCAAAAATTGAGGAAGAGCTAGGTGCAAAACTTTTTGTTAGAAGCTCTCAACCTTTAAAGTTAACAGAAGCAGGAATTCTTTATCGTAATTATTTAGAAAATTTAATGTATTTAGAGGAAAAATTTGAAGTTGATTTATACAACATATTAAATGCTAGTGAAAAAGTTATAAAGATTGGTATAGCAATTTGGCGTGGCTCTATACTATTGCCTGATATTCTTCCTATTTTTCTACATAAATTCCCTAACATAAATATTTTGCTCTTTGAAAAACCAGTAAGTGAATTATTCGAATTGCTTGATGAAAAACAGATAGATTTAGCCATTATGCACGGAGTAGATACAGGAAATAAATATGTTAAGGATACCATACTAAATGAAAAAATCTTACTAGTTGCTAATAAAAACAATAAACATGTTAAGGGAAATGAATCCTTTTTAGATAATTTAAAACCATTTGATATTAGAACAATAAAACATGAAAGGTTTATACTCTTAGGAGAGGAACAAACTCTCTTTAAACTTGTTAATAACTTATTTAATAAGTATCAAATAGTACCCCATAATAAGATAGTTACAACAAACCTAACTACAGCCTTAAACTTAGTTGCAGCAAATGTTGGATTTACTTTTGTTCCAGAAACAGGAGCAAGATATACTGCAAATATCGATAATCTCTATTTTTATACTATAGATGATCCAGTTCTGAGTGCCCCTTTATGCCTAATATACAATAAATCAACATTTTTATCGCCAGCAATTAAAGAGTTTATAGATATTACAAAAAGTTACTATAAAAAACTAACAACAAACAAGTAAATTTTCTCAATATAGTGAAAAGTATAACAAAACACCTATATTTTTATAATACATTTGATAATCCCCAATAAATAATATTTGTGATATAAATATGTTAACGTTACCAATTGCTTTTTATAGCTGTCTTTATACGAATTGTTAACAATTCACATCTTTAATGAAAAGGGGGAGTCAAATGTCTACTGCTTATATTTTAACAGTATTTTTTTTAGTTATTATTTTACTGCTTTTGCTGGTAAGTAAATTAGGTTCTATAATAAATGTTGGGGTGGAAAATAATTTACCCTAACATTTATTTTTTCTAAAAATAAAATGCACTCGTGAAATAAACCTGCTAAAATGTTAGACTCTATAATAAATATTGGGGTGGAGAAAATAAAATTTCCACCCCAATTATTAATAAAGAGCCTTTTATTATTTGATCCTTTAATCTTCTCCAAACAAATCTCCTATACCAAAACTCCCTAAAATGCTTCCCTCACCCTTGCCACTGGATCTACCCTTGCTGCCTGCTGAAAATATTCTATTGGCCAGCCTGCTAAAGGGTAAGGATTGTAGCCATACTGTACCTGGCCCTCTCAAGGTAGCCAGAAATAAACCTTCCCCACCAAATAAGGCAGACTTTATGTCCCCTATCATTTCTACATCGTAGTCTACGGTACTAGTCATGGCTACTAAACAGCCTGTGTCTAATTTTAGAACCTCCCCTGGTTTTAACTGCTTTTCAATAACAGTTCCTCCAGCATGTATAAAGGCTGAACCATCTCCAAATATGGCCTTCATCTTAATATTTTCATCCATATACATCATGGCCCCTGCTTCAGCTACAATGCTCTCATATGGGCCCAAGTATATTTCCACAAATTGCATGTCATCTCCATATATGGTAAAATCCACATCTGCAGCCCTTTTCATTTCACTACCCCTTTCAAACTCAATATTCATATAAGACAAAAAACGATTTATATATTAATCCTTACCGTTTTTCGCCTTATAATTAGTATTATTTATATTCGTGAACTTTTTCTTAATACCTGCCAACATTTTAAATTAATAAATAAAAATTTATTAAGGTTTAACTGCAAGTCCTACTTTAAAATTGCATAAAATAATTAGTTTCAACATGCTGTTGAAAAGGGATGTTCACTGATAGTTGCTACTTTTATTTAATAATTTCAACTTAAGTTTTGAAAAGTCTATTTCCATAATAAACATACTTAAAATCATAAGTACAGCTCCTAAATAGGCCATTTTAGTCAAAACTTCACCTGCAAAAATATAGGCAACAAATCCAGCAAAAACAGGTTCCAAAGCCAATATAATGGCTACACGTTCCTCTGTCGTATACTGTAAAGCTATTGTCTGAATCACTAGAGCTAAGCCAGTGCAAAACAAGGCTAGAAACAAAACTGTAAACCAGGCTATTGGAGCAGATGGTATGGCTGGTTTTTCAAAAATAAAAGCAAGTATTAAGCTTAAAATCCCAGTTACAGCAAGAGGATATACTCCTAATTGATATGAATCTACATCTTCCTTTTCCACTGCACTACCGGTTAGAACAATGGCTAGGGCATAAGTAACAGCTGTTATTATACAAAGGATATCTCCCAAAAAATAATCAGAGCCTATATCAAATCCGTCCCTTAATGTTAATAATGCTAGACCAATTGTGCTCATTGGGACTGCTAATAATAATTTCTTTTCAGGTTTTTTCTTATAAATTAAGGCTGTTAGAATAGGAGTAAATATTACTGATAATCCTGGTAGAAAGCTGGCATTTGATAAGGAAGTAAGCATAACACCCATAGCTGACGATGCAAATACAACAAAAAATATAAGTCCAATCAGGAGGCTGTATTTTAAAGTTAACCTAGATGGATTTTTTAATTTTTTATATGAAAATGCTCCTATTACAGAAAATGCTATGATGAAACGAAATGCATTTAGGGTTAAAGGCCCCATATATTGCAGGCTTATATCAACAAAATAAAAAGAAAATCCCCATCCTACTGCTACCAGTAATAGCAAAAAATCATATTTGAGCTGTTTTTTCATAAATATGTCCTCCCTTTTAGCTTCTTTTCCTTGCTAATAAACTTCTTCAGAATAGATGATTATATTGAAGACCTAATATCTATTATATATTTGAAAAAGAACTTATGGTATAAGGAGGATGAAGATTTTTGCATCAATTTAGTGCAAAACTCCTCATCCCCTTTATTATAATATTTCTACATATTCTCTCTTTACCCTTCTTTGCAATGTTACAGAAACTATTGTAGCGATTATTTCTGATATTGGATAGGATAGCCAAACAAAATTTAAGCCAATAAATGAGAGTACATAAGCTATAGGAATTATTAGAATCAATTGTCTTAATGATGTAACTATAAGACTATATTTACCTAAACCTAAAGCTTGGAAAAATGTTGAATTAGTTATTCCTATTGCTGCAAATACAAAACAAATAGATATGATTCTTAAAGTATAAACTCCCATATTTGTCATATTTGGATCATCTGAAAATATACCCATTAATTCTCTTGGGAATAGCTGAAATACTATTGTTCCTACTGCCATTACAATAGCAGTAAGCCTCATCCCCCATTTAAATGTTTCTTCTACTCTTTCCTTATTTTCTGCCCCATAATTATATCCTATTAAGGGTAATACCCCCTGGCTTAATCCGAAAACTGGCATGAAGACAAAGGATTGTAACTTGAAATATACTCCCAGTACAGAAACAGCTATTTCAGAATGTCTTATAAGGATTAAATTCATAATAGTAGTTACTAAAGCAGTTATAGATTGCATCAATATACTTGGAAAACCTACATTATATATTTCTTTTATTATTCCCTTTGAAAATTTAAAGTTTAAAAAGTTAATATTTAAATCAATTATATCTGAAAATAATACAATTATTCCCAATAATGCTCCTGCTCCCTGGCCTATTAAAGTTGCTATTGCTGCCCCTTTTATACCCATGGCAGGAAAGCCGTATAAGCCAAAAATCATAATAGGATCTAAAATAATATTTATAATTGCCCCCACTAACTGTATTATCATGGACCAAACCATTTTTCCAGTTCCCTGGATCATTTTTTCTATGGTAATCTGTATTATTGAAAAAAATGCAAAAGTACTAACTAAGCCCAAATATTCCATACCCATAGCCTTTACAGTTGGATCCTTAGTGAAGTAATCGAAAAATTTATCCATTAATGTAAATCTAAATATAATAAATATTAGTGATGATAATATAGCAGCTATAAAGCCATGCATGGCTGCCTGATCTGCCTTTTCCTGCTTGTTGGCTCCTAAGGACCTTGATATAAGTGAATTTAAACCAGTTCCTGTACCTACACCTAATGCCACAATTATTATCTGAACAGGATAAGCTAAAGAAGTTGCTCTTAAAGCTTTTTCACTTAATTTTGCCACAAAGTAAGAGTCTACAATATTATATAAGGATTGTATAAACATTGATAACATGACTGGTAAAGACATTTTTATAAGTAAGGGAAGAATCTTCTCATGACCCATTGGATTTCTCTGTTGCATATAATACCTCCTTCATATAGCATCTTTATTAAAGTTTTTTGCCCCATTATTTCAACTTTTCCTTTCAAATCAATCCACTTGCATAGAATTGTATCCGATACATTTTAGAATACGACTGTGTTTTTTCATTTTTTCCCTTCCTGTTTAATACAGTGAGAACCATATTGGCAAAATAAAAAATTGAGGAAAGAAGATTCCTCAACTAAAATAATAATAACATTTTATTTAATATTATATCATATTTATTGCAAAGGTTCTACATTATGTACTTTCCTGATAGTGTCAAGTTACTGTAGGAAAAAAATAATTAGTATTATCCCCAGTTTGATGGAGTATGCTAAAATACTTAATTTAATATACTTATTACAATATGTTTTTTTGGCATAACAAATAAACAATAAT
>Ga0209537_1001225_pt1 | contig 29541 bp, 27 predicted proteins | sample BioPla4DNA1_FD_187698 | JGI IMG/M metagenome (GOLD analysis project Ga0209537, IMG submission 187698) | Biogas fermentation microbial communities from Germany - Plant 4 DNA1 (SPAdes) (version 2) | ecosystem: Engineered > Bioreactor > Anaerobic > Digestate | place: Bielefeld, North...
CACCATACCACCATTCACACCCTCGTACCTTGACAATCAAATAATTACATCCTACCTAATCAATTTTGTCGTTTAAAAACTAGAAAGGAGAATGGAAGATGACAGAGGTCAGAATTGAAGGTAAAGCGATGGAGGCTGTTGCGGTGGCGGCGGGCTTTGAAAAACAAAGCGATGGCCGCTGGATTCAGAAAGATAACGAAGGCTACAACGAGCTGATGGTAGCTTACGACCCACAAAGTCACGATTACGAGTTCACCGTAGTCCTTTGGACAGAAAATGGCGAGTTCGTAGAATCCATGTCCCTCTACGGCTTCTTGAAAGTATTTGGGTAGAAAGGGGAGGGGGTACGCCCCCTCCTTCAACCATTTGGATTGACCCCGTTTGATAGCTCGCTGTAAGAAAGGTAAGTAAGGGGGAAGAGAAATGAAGTTTTCAGGTCAAAGAAGGTTTGTAGCTTATACGACCAGGGACATAGGATTAAGTACAAGTAAGAAAACAGAATGGATCGTTTACGACAAGCAGGAAGAGAAAATGGTTGAAGAGTTCGGTAAGCTAGTAGGAAAAGGCGCAAGGAAAGCGCAGATGGAAAACGCAGAGCGAATGAACAAGCTCATCGGTGCAGATGTTAAAGAACACGCTATGGTAACGGGTGTGAAAGAGGAGAGCACACCAATGGTAACAAAGTTCCAGAGTTTAAGGCTCCAGGTAGTGAAGGAGGCAGAGTTCCCGTATTCGTGCAAAGCTACGCTTAATAGCCCAGAGGACGTTAGAGACCTCTTAACCAAGTCCATGGAGATGCACCTCGAGGCGGAAGAAGTGCTGATCATGCTAACCGTAGACATCAAGAACCGAGTAACAGGTATCTTCGAGGTATCGAGAGGTAGTTTAAGTTCCTCCTTGGTGCATCCGAGAGAGGTGTTCAAGCGGGCTTTGCTCATGAACGCTGCGGGGATTTTTGTAGCCCACAATCATCCGTCAGGAGACGTAACCCCTAGCCGGGACGACATCGCGATTACAGAGAGACTCCAGAAGGCTGGGGACATCCTGGGGGTTTCGCTTTTGGACCACTTGGTTATTGGAGATACACCGAAAAGATACTACAGTTTCAGGGAGGCTGGACTACTTTAGGATTACGGACCAGTTTAGGTAGAAATAGCATGAAAGACAGGATCCGGTACGTGGTATACGTACCGGTTTCTTGTAGAAAACTTTTTGGATTCCCAGAAAACTTTTTTTGAAAAAACGCTTGACAAAGAATCCATTATACGATATGATATACTTAACAACACAACATAATACATATTCCCACTCACACCCTCGTACCTTGACAATCAAATAATCCCGAACCTTAAACCAACGTTGTCGTTTCAAAAACTAGAAAGGAGAATGGAAGATGATGGTTAACGAAAGGGTGCAGATTCACAAAGGCACCAACTCCGCAGGTGGCATATTCATCCACGAGGAGTTCATCGAAGGCAAAGTTGTTAAGGTCAATAAAAAGTCTATCCGAGTCCGAATGACGCATGTTACATGTACAACCAACGGTAAGATCACACGTGAGTACGACGTAGACGAAACAGCAACCTTCAAGTTTTGGAAGACAGTTGAAACGGAGGGCAAGACAGTCGACATTTACAAAAACAGCAAGTATGGGATTATTAAAGTCGCCCACTAATTAGTAAAGTGAGAAGGAGGCTCGCCGGGAGCCTATCCCGGCCAAACGAAAAAGGAAGGAGCGTGTCACATGCTTATCACTAGCGCCGAGCGCCTAAAGGCCCGAGACTTGCAGCTCATCATGGCCCGTCGCCGCCAGGTACGCGGCAGCATCAAGGACTATGTCACCGTTTACCGCGACTTCTGCAGGTCAGACGGCGACTGGAACGCAAGCCACCGAACACGTCTTTATACTAAACACAGCGGCGAGTACTGCGAGCTGCTAGAGATCCTGGAACAGTTTTACGCCGATCACAGGATGGCCGGGCCCGCCGGGAGCCTCTAATCCCGGCAACGACAACGTAAAGTAAGCGGGAAGGTTGAGCGGGGTGAAAGCCCCGCTCTTTTTAGTGTTTGGAGAGCGGATGAGCGTATGCACCTAGAACTAGTTGTAAAAGTTCAGTACTCGTGGGGGGAAATGGGGGTTGCAGAGCTAGTGTAGAAAAGCAAGTAGGTAGCTGTTGGTGTAGAAAACTTTTTGGTTTCCCAGAAAACTTTTTTTGGAAAAAACGCTTGACAAAGAATCCATTATACGATATGATATAATTAACAACACAACATAACATAACATACATACACCATACCACCATTCACACCCTCGTACCTTGACAATCAAATAATTACATCCTACCTAATCAATTTTGTCGTTTAAAAACTAGAAAGGAGAATGGAAGATGACAGAGGTCAGAATTGAAGGTAAAGCAATGGAGAAGGTTGCAGTTGCCGCAGGGTTTGAAAAACAAAGCGACGGCCGTTGGATTCAAAAGGACGGCAACGGGTACAACGAACTACTAGTAGCTTACGACCCCCAAGGTCACGACTACGATTTCACCGTAGTCCTTTGGTCCAAGGACGGAGAGTTCGTAGAATCCATGTCCCTCTACGCCTTCTTGAGAGTACTTGGATAGAAAGGAGGGGGTACGCCCCCTCCGAAAGAGGAGGAAGAAAGATGGCAAAGATAGAACAAGGACAGGTTTTGCAAAAGGTATTAGTTGAGAGAGCTGAACAAGGAGTAGCACAAGCGCAGGAAAAAGCAGGTGAGTTCGTGCGTAGGCAAGCCGCAAAAGCAAGGGCACTAGCGGCGAACCTGGAAAACGCACTGAAATGGTTGGAAGACGGCGAGGATATAGCCACTGTCCTCTACTCGGTAGTAACCGAGATTCAGAATGAATTTGGAAGAATTGACTTTACAACCGTCGCCGCAATAGTAACCGAACACGCAAGTAACAAAGGTAAGCTACGCATCATCGAAGAACTTAGCCAAGCAGACAACTAGGAGGACGTAGTCCACAGGACGGAGTGAGAGCTCCGTCCTTTTTAGTGTTTGGAGGTTGTTTTAGTACTGGGAGAGCTGTTGTACAAGTCTAGTATTCGTGGGGGGAATGGGGTTGCATATCTAGTGTAGAAGAACAAGCTTCACTGGACAAAAACGAATGTACACAATCGACCACAAACGACAAACTCGCACACGCCCTTATAATTCCCTTCCACAATGAATAATAAGTTTTTCACTGTCCTAAACGAAAAATCCGGCACTTTTGGAATAGCTTTTTCCAGTAGGTAGCCTGTTGGTGTAGTGTAGAAAACTTTTTTTGGAAAAAACGCTTGACAAAGAATCCATTATACGATATGATATAATTAACAACCCACCATAACATACATACATCATACCACCATCCACACCCTTGTACCTTGACAATCAAATAATTACATCCTACCTACTACTACTCTACCCACGCCCAAAGCCCTCGACTGCCTATCACACCGTGGTCACTATTCGATTAGGAGGAGAAAAGCATGAAATTGCTTGAAGCATTTCGTGAGACGGCAATCGAGGATAACCTGGAGACCCTCGAGAGGTTTAAGGAAGCAGTAAAAACTTTGGGAATGCCGATGTACTTCGTTAGAAGGAAAGAGGAGACCATAGAGTATCTTAGAAACAGGTTGACAGCGGACGATTTCTATAGTGGCAAAAGTTACATGGACGAAGAAGTTATCGGCACACCCGAAGTCAAGGACGACGGGTACTACTTTGAGACAGAAAAAGGTACGTACAAGATTTACGCCTACACGCCGTATCAGTTTACCCGTTGGGCTCAGCCTACGAGGCTCATTTGTAAGAGGATTAAGAAGAAGTAAGAAAGTTAAGGAAGAAAGTTAAGGAAGAAAGTTAAGTAAGTTAGAGGGCTTTGGGCACCCAACAACGCTTGCGCACCCCGGGTTGACTAGACTAGACCAATAGAAAAGGAGAAGGAAGAATGAAAAAAGAAATGACGAGGATCGAAGCTGCCAGAAGGCTAAAGGAACTCGCGGAAGAAATCTACGACACGCTGGCGGAGATGGAAGACATCCTCGAGGAGGTAGCGCCGGAAGAGCTCGAAAGAGCCGAGGTTTATTGGATGGCGCACATCGACGGGGCTTTGTTAAGCCGTAAAGGATGGCTGGGAGGGAGCGTCATCAGCTTGGAGGATACCCTAATCGCACTCGAGGAAGATGAAGTTGAGTAGGAGTAAGCCTAAGCTTTAGAACATACCCAGATAGCCCTGCCAAAAGGTGGGGCTGTTTTTATGGAAAGGAGTCGGCGGTCGGCGGGAGGTTAGTGCACGGCGGGAGGTTAGTGCACCAGTAACAGCGTAGAAGAAGTGGAACAGACGAAGTAGTTCTGTTCCGTTTTTTGTCGTCAGAAGCGGAAGGCTGGAGGCGGGAGAGCGGGAGCGGAAGGTGGAAGGCGGAAGCGGAAGGTGGAAGGCGGAAGCGGAAGGCGGGAGATTAGTATGACAATAAAGTAAGAGTTTGTCATTTGTAAGAAAGTGCATAGAATAAGAGTAGGAACCACGGATAAGAAAGGGTTGGGGGAAAGAATTGCTTCCATAGTATGGGGAAAAGACGGGGAAAGAATTGAGGAAGAACTAGTTATACAGTACCAGAACAGGAAGTAGGTGACGCAAGATCATGGCCGAAGTTCGGGAAAAGCCCGGTACAGGGGCGTTTAAGAGGTTACGGAGTCTGTATTGTTTCGATGAGATGGACAAGAAAGTCAAGGCGGGTGTGTCTGTCGAGGAGATAGCTCGTTGGTTGCAGGAAGACTTGATGCAGTTGCCAGACGTGAAGCGGGAAACGCTTGTAAGGCAGTTGTATAGGTACAAAGCCAGTCTACCGCCAGGTCAGATAGTCACAGCCCCGCCGCTGTACTTGAAGAAGGCGATTGAAAAGCTCAAGCGTGGGGTCAACGAGATCGAAGAACTGGAGCATTTGTACCTGTTCCAGTTAAAGCGGATAAGTATCGACGCGGAGACGGAGGAGAAGATCAACAAGTTGTTCTCTGGAACGGCTCGAGAGATACAGCTTGCCGCCGATTTGTTGACCAGAATGCTGGATAAGAAGATGGAACTGGGCCTCATCGACAAGCGACCCGACAGGCTGGAGATTAGCGGTGGGATGCATGTTACAGGCGACATCGTGGATGAAGATACCCGCCACAGACTAGGATTAGCCGCAGGGAAGCTGGTCGATTTGTTACAGTCGCACCTGAAGCAGATGGCTGAGAAAGAGGACAAGAATGAATAGATATGCACAGGGTCAGGTGTTTTGACGGTAGGGTAAAGCAAGTTTAGTCAGAAACGATGTATAAGCATACGAAAAGGAGCAGTTTTGGGTGAAGAACGTGGTAAAGTGTTGTGCACGTCCAGACTTGTACGAAGGGTTCATCTGGACCAGGCTGTTTCGGATCTGGTATTGCAAGTCATGCCAGTCTGTTCAGTTTAAGTCCCGCTTGATGCGAATGGTGTTTGCGAACTTTTGCTTAGTGTTCTTCGATGGTAGGATTAAGATAGATGATGCGCGGTGGGGGAAGTCTGTTTGTGAAGAACGCCATGTATAATAGTAGTACGTTGGGTTCGGCAGATGTTGTATAGGACCCAGCACGCAGGAAGCAACGTGAGAGGGGAGTAGAAAAGTATGACGAAAAGGTTAGACGCAGTTGTAGCAATTGGTGGTCGTATGGACGTAGAAGTAAAGCCAGGAATGACGAAAGAAGAGTTATTCGAGCAGGTTCGAGAGCGTTGGGGGTTGGATTTGGACAAGACGGTAGACCCGTTTGTAGTTGTGCACGACACAGTAACGAACAAGCACCGGATACTGGATGATGAAACATTGGACACCGTGTCTTGTTGTGGTCGTTACGTACTTCGTGTGGTTCTCCCGCTTCAGGACTTGTCATGATTACCACGATGTAATTCGGGCTGGACTGCGTAACTGTTCCGTATCGTGGAACTCGGATTAGCAGGTGAAAGGAAGTGATCCACTGTTGTAGCCGTGCCGAAGAAGGAGAAGCGGATGTCGAAGGAGAAACGGATCAGGAATCGAGCACTCTTGAAAGCTATGCGGGAGGAGATACCGTACTGTGAGCGTTGTGGCAAGCCGGGTCATGGAGGAATGCACCACATACGGTACAAGAGCCAAGGCGGTGGAGACGTAAGGGAGAACCTTGTCAGATTGTGTTACGAGTGCCACAAGGGTATTCACGACGCTAGGTATAGTCGTAACGACTTGATCGCTATCGTAGCTGAGCGTGAGGGCAAGACGTGTTTGGATATAGTGAAAATCATTGGGATATAGTTGGGGGGTGGTAAGATGTGAGCATCTACGAGAATAGACAGATTGTTTCTGTACTGGATGAGCTAACGAAAACGCTAACGCCAGACGATGTGGCTTTGCTCCAAGCCCTGCTGAAACAGTCGGAAGGAAATGAATTAGATACGTTGATGGATTTGATGGGGTACACGTACCAGCACAAGCCAGTTGGGGTGCGGGAGTTTGTTGAAAGCCCCCGCTACCTCGGTTTAGCTGGTCAGGTTTACCCCGTTTTGTTAGACGACTTGGAAGAACTGTTTGAAGGAGATTACATCGAAGCGGTACTGACGGGAGGGATAGGCTGGGGGAAAGCCTTGGGTTTAGATACACGAATCCCGACACCGACAGGCTGGACTACGATGAAAGACGTGTCTGTAGGCGATTACGTGCTAAGCGATACGGGCAAGCCCTGTAAAGTTATTAACGCTACAGAAGTACAGTATGGTCGTCCTTGTTACAAGGTACTGTTTTCCGACGGTGAGTCTGTTATCGCCGATGCCGAACATAAATGGTTAGTATCGGCTTGGATAGACAGGGCTAGGGCTTCAAAGCGAGGTGTAGACCCAGTACAGCGGGTAGTTACTACCGAGGAAATGGCTAAGTCTTTATGGCACGGAAGGATGAGGAACTGGGCAATAGAATTGTCCAAGCCGATTGATTTGCCAGAGAAGGATTTAGTTGTGCCCCCGTATGTGTTGGGTGCTTGGCTTGGTGATGGAACGGCAGATGAGGGTGTGATAACGTGCCATGATTTAGAGATTGTAGAAAAGATTAGGGCATGCGGTTACACCGTTAAAGAGCACAAAGCAACGCCAGGTCGGTTTAGCATATTAGGTTTGAAAGCACAGTTGCGTGGATTAGGCGTTTTAGGGAATAAGCATATTCCGATTGAGTATTTGCGTGGTAGTATTGAACAAAGAACTGAACTGTTATGTGGTTTGATGGATACCGATGGCAGTATAGAAATTGGAGGCAGGGCAGAGTTCACGAGTACGAATAAAGTTCTGGCAGAAGGAGTCTATGAGTTGATTGCCAGTCTAGGGCACAAGCCTGTGTTTAGTAGCGGCAAGGCAAAGATAGGAGGTAAGTATTGTGGTAAGAAGTATAGAGTTAGGTTCACGCCAGATGTTCCTGTGTTTTGTCTGAGCAGAAAATTAAACAGGCAGCGAACGCCTGGGAAACAAGGTTCTCGGAATAAGAGGCGTTACGTAGTAGATATTGTCCCTGTAGAGAGTGTGCCCGTTAGGTGTATAGAAGTGGATTCGCCCTCGCGCTTGTTCCTGTTTGGTAGAACGTTTATTCCAACGCACAACAGTACATTCGCTGAAATAGCGATTTGTCGAATGATTTACGAAGTCTCCTGTTTCCGCAATCCGCAAAAGGTGTATGGATTACGCCCAGGGTCAGTCATAGCTTTCATCAACGTCTCAGTGAATAAGACCAACGCTAAGAAAGTAGTGTTCCAAGGCATCAAGTCGACAGTATTGAACAGCCCGTACTTTCGGGAGCAGTTTCCGATTGTAGCAGATAAGGCGGAGGAATTGAGGTTTCCGAATAACATTTGGATATTCCCAGCCGCCGCAGGTGAAAGTGGGATAATCGGTTACAACGTTTTCGGTGGTGTCATGGACGAAGTGAACTTCATGGCATACTCGGAGAAGTCTGCGGTTACAGGTGGTGAGAAATACGACCAAGCACAGACATTGCAAGAAGCTTTGTTACGGAGGATGAAGTCAAGGTTTATTCGACAAGGCTCGTTGCCCGGGATTTTGATACAAGTATCGTCAAGTAAGTATCCGGACGATTACACGGAGCGTAGGATTAAGGAAGCGCAAGACGACCCGCAGATATTTGTTAGGCGTTACGCCCAGTGGGATACGTATTCGCCTGAAGTTCGTAGGCAGAGGTTTTCAGGTAAGATGTTCTTCGTCACGTTAGGAAACCTTACGCAACGGCCGAAAATGCACGAGGACAAAGAAACAGCAGAACGAGTCAGTGCTGAAGAAGGGTGCGAGTATTTGGAAGTTCCGATAGAGTATAAGAGGGACTTCGAGCGGGACATCGACCGAGCTATTCGAGACCTGGCTGGTAGACCTACGCTTACGATCACACCGTTCATTACGTACAGGTGGAAGGTTCGGGAAGCCATGGACAGGGGCGAGAAATACGATTTGGTTCATCCGTACTCGTCTGAGTACACGAACCTGAAAGACGGTGCTGTATTTGAACCGAAGAAATTGCTCCTGCCCAAGTACGCACGTCTGCTGGACCAGTTGGACAAGGGCACGGAGGAATGGAAACGGGTATCCGACGCGTATAAGCACTTGCGCCACAGCCCACGGTTCATTCATTGCGACTTGGCGTTGACGAATGACGCCGCTGGTATAGCCATGGGTTTTGTCTACGATTACACGGTAGTAGTGCGAAGAAATGAGGAAGGCAACGAGTTTAGGATTAAAGTGCCTGTGATTATGATAGACTTCATGCTCCAGATACGTGCGCCAGAAGGTGGCGAAATAGAATTAGCTGGTGTTAGGAATTTGATTTACGAACTGAGGTCCTACGGTTACCGTATTAAGAAAGTAACGTTTGACCAGTTCCAGTCCGCAGACTCGATGCAGATTTTGCGAAACTCTGGTATTGCCACAGAACAGTTGTCGGCAGATACGAACCCCGAGGTGTATGGTGCGCTGAAGGATGCGTTGTACGAAGACCGACTGATTATGTACCCGTACGAAATTGCATATAACGAAATAGTACGGCTTGAACGAAATGAACGGACAGGGAAGGTTGATCACCCGCCCCAAGGAAGCAAGGACGTGTCTGATGCGATTGCGGCTGTTTGTTACCATTGTGTGAACGAAAAAGATTTCGTTCCGCTACCGCCACCGATGCGTGGTGTACTGGACAGGCGGCTGACTGTGGAAGAAGAAATAGAAAAAGAAATGTTCGTTCCGATTATGTGGTAAAGGAGGTAAGGGTTTGGAGGGAAAAAGCTGGTTCCAAGAACAAGTCATTGACCGTGTGACCGCTGTGTACAACGCTTTGGCGAAACGGTCTCTGCCTCAAGGAGAAACGTCTGCAGATGAAGCGCGAAGAAGAAGTAGACCCACGGACATAAGTCCGTTTGGGAATAGTGCGTACAACTGGTATCACGAACAGATTCAGATAGCCCAGAATAGAGACGGGAAGTACAAAGAGTACGACCGGATGGATAGGGAGTGTCCAGAAATCAGTTCTGCACTGGACATCTACGCCGACAACGCTACGAAAGGCGATGCCGATTCGGATGAGGTTCTTGTAATTGTTACGGAAGACGAACTGGTCAAAGAAATCTTTAACGAGGTTAAGAACAGGGTTAAGCTTGACCAGATTATTTGGCCTATCGCCCGTGATTTAGCTAAGTATGGCGAGAAGTTTGAAGAAGTGGTTGTGTACAGCGATTTAGAAGTACACCGCTTAAAGCACTTGTCGAACCGGAGCATGTTTGTGAACCTAGACGAGTATGGACGACCAGGTGGAAAGCCTTACGTCCAGATTGACCCCGACACGCAGAAAGTGATTGCCCAGTTTGAAGAATGGCAGGTTCTCCACTTTAAGTTGGGACGGAGTAGGGCAACAGCATACGGTGTGGATGGTTCTGTTTTGCACGCAGTTCGTAAAACGTACAAGCAGTTAAGTATGATGGAAGATGCGCTTGTACTAGCTCGTTTGACACGTTCGCAACAACGATACGCACATCTGGTTGACGTGGAAGGGTTAGAACCCGGCGAGCCGACCATGGAATATCTACGCATGGTTAAGAACGAGTTGAAGAAGAGAAGGACGATTGACCCACGGACAGGCGAGATGGATTTAAGTTATAACCCGCTGTCTATGGAAGAAGACATCTTCATTGGTACAAAGCCCGGTAGTCCGGCAGATGTAAAGGTGTTGGAAGGAAGCAGTAACCTGGGAGTTATTACCGACATCGAGTACCTGCACAACAAGTTGTTCTCCGGAATTAAAGTACCGAAAGCGTACCTCGGTTTTGAACGAGACGTTAATGCTAAGGCTACGCTGACAGAACAAGGTGTGCAGTTTGCTCGAACAGTGCGTAGGATTCAGATGGCTTTGTTGACCGAGTTCCGAAAGTTTGTAGACTTTGTATTGACTACGAGAGGGATTGACCCGACAGAAGTAGAGTACACGCTCACGCTACCTGCCATTTCGATTGTGGATGAACTTCGTACGTGGGAGATTGAACGCATCAAGTTAGAAATCGCTTCTATGTATGGAGGTTTAAGTGTTAGTACTCGCTGGGTACTCGTGAATTTGCTGGGAATGACTGGTGAGGAAGTTGATGAGATTATAGGTGATTACGAAGACCCAGATTCGATTGATAACAAGTTTATGGACTGGAAGCTAAAGAACTTGAAGAAAGAGATTATTGTTGATGCTCAACGGAGGAGGGAAATGACTAAAGAATTGGATAAGGCTTTAGCCGACCCCGCTTTAACTCTGGAAGATTTGAATGAGCGTGATGTACGTCTGTTACGGTTCAAGCTCAAGCACCAGTTGGATTCGCTGGAAGAGATTTTGGAATGGGAAAAAGAAGGTAAGCTTCGCCAGAAAGCACTGAAGGGGCGAGCCTGATGTGGATAAAAGTAGACAGTACTTGGTATGAAGTAAACCTGTGCGAAAGTCCGAAGGACATAGGCAGTAGGAGAGTGACTTCGGACGCTAAGAACATTATTGCGGCGTACACTCACGCACTTCAGCCCGGAGCGGATAAGCAGGCTTACCGAATTGCTAAAGCTAAGTGGGAGAAAAAGAAGGAGAGTTACAGAAGAGAATTTCGGCAGTTGGTTTCCAGTCTAGCCACAAAGCAGATCACTGCGAACCAGTTTAGGCATAGGGCTAGGCGACTGTTTAAGAGTGGTTATGAAACCGCTTATCGTCTTGGAACTGAAGCGGCTGGGCTGTTGTTCTTTGACCTAAGTAAAGAAGATGAGGATTGGTTGGCTAGAGCACGGTCGTTCGAGTACAGGTATTTAGAAGGCTTCATCAAAGCCCTCACGTCGGTAGAGGAAACAGAAGAGTTTTGGTGGAGAGCGGACATGTACATTGATGCGATGGACGCAATGTTTGAAGCAGGACGTGTAGATGCCTACCCGAACGAAGCGACACTAGTGCATTGGCGGCTGGGTGTTGCAGACCATTGCCCAGATTGTATAGACTTAGCGTTAGGTGGTCCTTATCGACCGGATTCGCTTCCCGCCACACCACGATCAGGGTACACGCAGTGCTTGTCTAATTGTCACTGCAGTCTAGAAATAGAGTACGAGCAACCGTCTGTTATTGAACTAGACATTCGGCCAGCTTCGGCAAGGGATGCGGAGAAGTTGGGGTTGATTTGGTTAGCGTGGTACTTGGCGAGACGAAGGAAGTCGAAAAAAGAACGAGATTCGGATTTTCCTGAATATAATAGTGGTGAACTACTAGATTGGAATGTTTTGTCTAAGGCTTCAGAATATTTGCTTGAAATCAGACACGCTGAGCAGAGTGATGATGTTGTAGAAAAGGCTGTTAGACAGTACTCTGCTCTAGAGAAGTTCACCGACACGTGTGCGTATCTGCCGAAGTGGTTGGACCCACTGTCTAAGGATTTTACGTATTGGCACGCAATAGGTGCACGGGTCAAAGCATACCATGTCCAGCAGTTACGAAAAAACAAGGGGGAGGGTTATGGATAAAGCACAAGAAGCAAAGCGTTTCGGTTCCTTAACGGAACCAGAAAAGGTATTTGAAACAAGTTTGTGCAGTGCTCCGCATTTTCATGACATCGAGATACTAGAAGAATCGGAACAGGACAAGAACCCGCACAGGTTGCTTCAGATACGCGGAGTTGCAAGTCGTGGTGGAGTTGTTAATAAGAATAACCGTCTGTACCCTGTAGAAACGCTAGCCAAGGCAGTACACGAAGCACAGAAGGCTATTGCTGAAGGCAAACTGCTGGGGGAACTGGACCATCCGGAAACACCACGAGGCGGTAGGTTAAAGCACGCCGCAATGAAGTTCACGAAGTTGTGGATGGATGGCGACTTAATGTGGTTTGAAGCTGACGTACTACCGACAAAGAGTGGACGAGATTTGTATGCCTTGTTGATTTCCGGTGTAGGTGTCGGGATGTCCACTAGAGGGCAAGGAACTAGCGTTATAGCTGAGGTTGGGGGACGACAGGTTGCTATTATACAAGACGACTTTAGATTGCACGGTATTGATGCAGTATTGAATGAGTCTAATATTGATGGAAAAGTCTACGATTTTAAGGAGGGGGAAGAGAGCATGACGGTAGAGCAGTTGATGAAGGAGTACCCCGAACTTGTTGAAGAGATTAAGGAATCTGTCCGTATGGAGGTTCTTGAATCCACACAGAAACAAGTGCGGGAAGAATTGGAGAAAGAGTTTGAAACAAAGCTTGCTGTTGCACTGGAAGAAAAAGAAGAAGCTATCACTGCGAAGGTTATGGAGTCTGAAGAAATCGCACGGAACACCGCTGTTATCAATGAAGTTCTAAAAGCTGTTAAGCCTTTGCTTAACGCCAACATGCTGGAAGAATCGGAAGACGATAAGGTGCAGGTTCTACAAAGTGTTGTGGAGGAAAAAGAAGAAAAGATTAAGCTTCTCGAATCCAAGCTTGAGGAACTGCAGAATCAGTTGACCGAAGCCGCCAATCGTGCCAAGGCTCAAGCCAAGATTGATGAACTCGTCAAAGGACACCGTTTTGAAAAGCAATTGCGGGAGCGGTTGCTTGAGTGTGCTTCTGAAGAGGAAGTGGAAAAAGCCTTTGCTAAGGAAGAAAAGTTTATTACGGCCCTGCTTGAAGGAACTAAAGTACCTACTGGCAATGGCGCGTATCTAGAAGAGAGCGAAGAGGCCCCAGAACTAGACGAGCTTAAAGCCAAACAAAGACGCTTAGCTGGTTTAAGCTAAGGCTAAGCAACTAAAAAGGAGGAATGGATTGTGACACAAGAACTACAAGCTTTAAGAAAGCAGCTCGGGATTGATGCTCCTTCGTTCTTGGCTGAGGATACCGCTCGTCAAGCACGGTGGGCACACCTGACTGAAGGGCTGAAAGACACGGATCGTATTGTTTTGGAAAACTTGCTTGACAACGCACAACGTTGGGCATTGACTGAAACTACCACTACTCAAGATGTGGCTACGTTTACTACGTATGGGTTTCCGCTTATTAGACGTGTGTATCCGAATCTAATTGCTCAAGAACTTGTTTCTGTGCAACCAATGACTCAGCCCACCGCTTTGATTTTCTATTTGGATTTCTTGTACGGCACCAATCGTCATGGTTCTAGTGCTGGTGACCGTGTTGACTTGCAGCACAACCCGAAGTATGCTGGTGGGATGGTTCGCGGTGAAATTATTAAGAGGTCCGGAGAAACAGGTAGTGTAGGTCCTTATACATTAGACTACACGCCTGTTGAAAACTCGGAAATCGTGTACATTGATGGCGTAGTCCTTGTTGGTGGCTATACTATTGATGGTGATGAAATTACATTTAACACAGCTCCTGCAACCGAAGCGACTGTTACGATTGATTACCAATTGTCTCCGGCTGAAGGTGAAGATAATGTGCCTGAAATGAAATTGTCCATAACCAGCGACAGCGTTGTAGCCGAAACCAAGAAGCTCAAAGCCCAGTGGACGCTTGAAGCCCAACAGGACTTGATGGCTTACCACGGTTTGAACGCTGAAAACGAATTGCTGACTGTCATGGGTAATGAGATTATTCGTGAGATTGACCGTTTGATCATCAACCACTTGCTACGAGTAGCTTCCGCTGGTAACGTAAACTGGTCTAGCTCTATGCCTGCGGGTTATACTGGTTCCCAGCGGGAATACGAACAAACGTTGTTCCATGCAATTTTGGATGCGAACAACTTGATTTACCGCAAGCGGTTCCAAAACGCTAATTGGATTGTCGCTGACCCCGATACCTGCACATTGCTTGAAAAGCTCGATGGTTACAAAGAGTTGAATGAAGAATGGGTAGGTGGAGCTGGTCAAGGTGTAGAAAGGTTCGGTGTCTTACGCAATCGTTTCACCGTGTACAAAGACCCCGGTATGAAACCGAATACCATGTTGCTTGGTTACAAAGGAAATACGTTCTTTGAAACTGGCTACGTGTATGCTCCGTACATCCCGTTGTACACGACTCCAATTATGCTTGACCCGAACGACTTTACGCCTAGACGTGGTGTAATGACCCGGTTCGCACGCAAACCTGTAATCACTGATTACTACGCAACCGTAACCATTACGCAGGGGTAAGGTAAGTAGAGGAATCTGAAGAGGGATCGTCATGGTCCCTCTTCAGAAGAATAGAAGATCAAAATAGACAAATGTAGGAGGAAAAGAAGATGGCAAGAAAAAGATACCGGAATAAAACGGACGTTTTGCAAATCGTTTATGATGAACAAGGTGTAAAGCGTGAAGTTGTTCCTGATGGAACCATTATTATGGAGGATAGTTGGGCAAAGAGGTATCATCGAGTGCTTGAAGAAGTACCTATGGTATCGAAGGACCCTGGGTTTTCTCCGGCTGACTAAGACTTTTGCGGGGCGGTGAACTAATGGATGGGTTATTGAATTCGCTTAGGTTACGACTGGGGAACCCCAAGACATCGGAGATTTCAGATGAAGCTCTGCAAGGGCTCGTGGAATCAGCTGAAAGGGAATTAGTTCGTCTGAAACCCGCCTACGCCTACTATGACATAGCCTTGGTTCCGGGGAAAAGTTTGTATACTGTGGAGGAAGATGTTGTTCGGATAGCCGATTGTTGGTTCTCAACAGTAAATGTTGCCACAATGGTTGGACAAACGGGTGCAGTAGAAAACTACAGCCCCGGCACAATGGATTTAGACACGGTATGGCATAACCCTTCGCTTATGACTCTCGTGGAACAGAAGTTTGAACACTGGTTGTACCGAACTGAAACAGGGTGGGAATATGACCACAACACCAAACAGTTGCGGCTGATACCTACGCCTAAAGCAAAAGGTTTCTGTGTGTACAAAGCTGTGGTTCCTTATAAGTATGAACTCATGGACGAACAGACACGAGGGTATTTAGCTGATTTGTGTTACGCAAAGGGTTTGGAGTTGTTGGCAGTCACTCGTTCAAGAGTAAGTTCGCTACCTGTTGGTGGCGGATCAGTAAGTTTTGACACTCGTTCCCTCATGGAGTTGGCGAAGGAAGTGAAGAAAGAAGTACGTAAAAGCATTGGCAGTAGTGGTTCTTCGGTAATCGTTGGGTAGCGGGGGTGAAGGAATGTCTTTGTACGAGCTTCAGCAAGAAATGCTGGAACAGGTGATGGAGCTAAACGGAACTGAAATTGTTTTGACCCGCACCACTCGTACTAAAGTTAGAGGTGGTGGGTTTAAGACTGAAACGGTCGAACTAGACCCACAACTTGTTGAACTTTACCCCGCTCGAAGGCATGATAATCAAGTAGGTGAGGGTGGGGAATCGTTAGACACGTATTGGGTGCTTATAGCCCCACCGAACACGGATATTCAACGTGGCGACACGTTCGTTCAGTACGGAACCCTGTTCACAGTAGTAGAGATTGACCCGATGAAGCACTTCAATCAAGTTGGTTGGCTACAATGCGTAGTACAGGCAGGTGACTATGTTGGTAAGAGTGACGGGACTGAATAATGTACTACGGAATTTGAACACTCATGTAACTGATATGGTTAAAGAACTCGAATCTGTTTCCAGTGACTACGCAAAGGCAATGCAGGTATACGCGAAGGCTAATCGTCCATGGACAGATCGTACGGGAAATGCTAGACGGGGACTATTCGGGTACGTTCTATCGGAGCCGACACGAATACGTACTCGAATTGCTCACCAAGTACATTACGGTGTATACCTAGAACTTGGTTTCCAAGGAAGGTTTGCGATTTTGCAACCAACTGTTTCGCAACACATCGCCGAGTACTACAGGGATGTGGAACGGGTGGTGCGAGGACAATGAAGGAGTTAAGGCTCGCCCTATACGATGTGTTGACCGAAGAAAGCAGTATTAAGAATTGGTGGCAACCGTTTCTAGCCACAGATCGGACGGAAAAGCCTTATGGTGTAATAACGTTCGGACCAGTTACACGTGTTCCCTCTGGACCAAGATTCCGTACAAGGTTAATGCACGTCTGGGTTTACGTAGAAAAAGAAGATTTCACAGTACTAGACGACTACGTAGAAGAGATTACTGGACTGCTGACGGACCGAATTGTTCAAGTTGATAGTGGTAACCACTACTTGTTGGAGTGGGAGCATGAGGGACAGGACTTTATTGACCCTGAACTAAATGCTTTAACACGAAGGCTTGACTTTAGAGTACCGTTAGTAAGGTCAAGAAAATAAGGGGGTAAAAGAGCATGGCTGAAGTGATATACGGGTGCAGGTTGTTAGTGGTAACCGTACTTGATCCTGAAACAGGATTACCACCTGAAACTAACCCCGTAACTGCCTATATTGACACGCCACAGCAATTTGGAGTTTCGCCACAGTTTTCCGAGGGTCAAAGGCAGGAATTACGTGGTGGGGACAGGCTGTTAGCTGTTGTTGAGGACGATCCTCAACTAATTGGTGTGGATTTGTCGTTTAATGACGCTACGTTAAATGGTCCTGCAATGGCTATTATTGGTGGTGGCGAGTGGGATGAAACGGAGCAGAAATACACAGCTCCCGCAATTGGTGGGGTAAGACCTGCCTTTAAGGCAGATCTGTATGTAGCACAATTCGCAAGTTCTTCCCAGAACTACGATGATTTGTTAGGATACATCAAGTTCACGTTCAACTATTGCAAGGGAAGAATTCCCAGCTTTACCGCTCAAGACAGGAGCTTCCTGGTTCCCCAGTTTACCGTGACTTGCCGTGAGAACAATGCCGCTGGTCTACGTGTGTTCAATTGGTCGAAAGTAGCTACATTGCCTGAACCGCCTGCTGGTGGATAAGAATTATTAGGAACTGACTATACGAAGGAGGGAATACTATGTCTAAAGAAACTCCACAAGTAACTAGTTTAGAAGCAATGAAAGCGCAGTCCATGCCTATTGTGGAACTGCCCGGCTGGAACGATGAGGATTCCATTTTTGTACGTATGAGAAAGGTGTCGTTACTGCATCTGATCTCTAGTGGGCAGCTACCAAACGAGCTTCTAGCAATAGCTCATAAGATTACGTCTTCCGAAGAAGGTTTCAACCCGATTCGAGAAGGTACGCCAGAGGAATTGGCGGAGTTTAACAAGCTTCTGCACCTTATGGCACAAAAATCGTTGGTTGAGCCTACGTATGACGAAATTGTGGAGCATGTTGGTCCTTTAACGGATAACCAGCTAAGTGCTATTTTCGTGTTTTGTACCGCTGGGGTGCGGGCGTTGAAAAACTTTCGCTCAAGACTTGCCCTTATTGAAGCGATTGGGGATAACAGCGAAAACGTTCAACTGCCGACCGAGTGAGTATTTTCCTGAACTAAGTACGTGGGAACAGTTTTGTTTGGACGAAGCAGTAGCTTACGTCTTGAATGTTGAAGCTAATAAAGAATTTGAGAAACTCAAATCAGACAGCACTACAACTGATGATGTGGGTAGTCATAAACGACCTCCGTTGCCGAAAGATTCGGCATGGAGCATTTTGACAAACGCCACATTTGAAAGTACAGATACGTAAATGCCTTCTAACGTTAGTGTGAGAGATCACGCTCTTAGAAGGCATTTTATCTTTAGTGGGAAGGAGGTTGCGAATATGCAGTACGGTGCGTTAGGAACTATTTGGGCAGAAATAGGACTTAACCATTCAAAGCTAGATACAGGTGCTCAACAAGCCGAGGCTAGGTTACGAGCAATGGAATCGGCTATGTCCCAAAGCTTGAACAACATTGGTAACAGCATGATCAGCGTAGGTAAGAAAATGACCATAGGTATCACAACGCCTTTGGTTTTGTTGGGTAACCAATGGTTGAAGACTGCTATACAGTTTGATCGTGCGATGGTTAATACGAAGGCTGTCATTGGCGCAACCGCAGAAGAATTTGACCTTCTAACTAGAGCCGCAAGACGAGCTGGTGAAGAAACGATTTTCCGTGCAAACCAAGCCGCAGAGGCTCTGTATTACTTGGCGCAATCGGGTATGGATGCGTACCAGTCTATCCACGCATTGGAGGGTGTTCTTGCGTTAGCGGCGGCTACACAAGCTAACCTTTCGTTTACTTCGGAAATGGTTGCAATCTCCTTGCGCCAGTTCAATCTTGAAGCAGATGAAGCTACTCGTGTAGCGAACGTTTACGCTCAAGCGGTAGCAAGTTCGCAAGCTAATATGGAGAAACTGTCTTACTCGCTGCGTTACGCTGGTCCAGTAGCCGCAGGTTTTGGACATACGATTGAAGAAACTGTTGGTACACTAATGGCTTTGTATAATGCTGGTCTTCAAGGCTCTCAAGCAGGTATTACATTACGAAGGACACTACAGACACTATCGAATCCGACTGGGGAAGCCAAAACTGTACTTGCTGAACTAGGGTTGACTATAGAAGATGTGCACCCAGAGATACACTCATTAGCAGAGATTGTTGCAACACTTACAGAAAGAGGAATTACGTCTACGCAAGCGATGCGATTATTTGGTCACCACGCTGGTACTGGTATGATGGCACTTCTTTCCCAAGGTTCTGAAGCACTAGAAGAGTATACACGTAAAGTAACGAACACCGACAAAGCTCTTGAGATGGCACGTACACAAATTGATTCGCTTAGCGGTGATGTAAAGTTACTAGAATCCATATACGAAAGTCTTTCCATTACGATGGTAGACAACTTTGAGCCTGTTTTGCGCGGGATTATACAGAGGTTGACAGCTATGCTTCACTGGGTCAATGATTTGGCTCCTGCAACACAACGTTTGATAGTAGTGTTAGGAGGTCTAGCTGTTGCCGCTGGTCCGGTCGTGGCTTTGTTAGGGCAAATAGTAAAAATGTTCTCCTTGTTATCTGGTCCCGCCGGATGGATTTATTTAGGCGTGTCTTCTGTTATTGCTTTAGGTGTAGCTTTATCAGGAACATCTCGAGATTTGGCGCAGTTCTATGAAAACACTTTAGAAACGTCTAGAGCTACTTATGCCCAAGCCAACGAGTTACGTAACTTGATCAACGAGTACAGGGAATTAGAGGGTAAGCCGGACAAATCGGAACAAGAGCACCGCAGACTTGAACGAGTTATGCAAGACATCATTCGGTTACATCCAGACATCATCAAAGGCTACGAGGATATGGGTGAAGCCATCGAAAACAATATCACGACATTAGAAACTTACATCCGGACACTTGAAACGCAGAGCGAGCTTCAGCTACGGATGGCGTACGTGGATTACTTGAGTACCCAGGTAAGTTTAGAAGCAGAACTAGTTGAACTTCAGAGACAACGAGCAGAACTCGCTTCGCAAGAAGAGATGAATCTTGATGAGTTAAACCGTTTGGTTAACTTGGCTAACGATGCGAAACTAGCATTTATGGACTACTTTGAAGCGATGGAGGAACTAGATAGGCTCCAATGGAAGAGAGTAGATCTTTTAGATGATGAGGAACTACTTCGTTTAGAGCAGTTGCCACAAGAACTGGAAGTGTTGCGAAACACAATTAGCAGTTTACTTGTGGAAATTTGGCCTGACCATGTGGCAAAGTACGCTACGGAATACAGTCCATGGGGTGCTTGGTATCTGGAGCTAGACACTTACATAGATAGAGAACTTAAAGATGCTGCTAAGCGAATGGCAGAAATAGAGAAAATTGACAACCGTATTTCAGAAATTTTAGAAACTTTAGAACGAGGCGCAAGTATTGAAGAAGAGTTAAACCGGAGACGGAGTGGGGTTGCAGAAGAAACTTCAGAAACCATTGTTCAGGCGCAGGAGAATGAAAGAAAAAGCTACGAGTACACCATTTCCGACATCGAAGAGATGATTAAGAGTGAGGTGGAGTTATACGAAGCCAGAATTAGACTCGTTCGTCACGCAGGAGACGAGTATGCTCAAGTTTACGGAGATTTGGAATCCCTGCACCGCGAATACATCGACTTCTTGTCGCACTCGGTTTACGACAAAGAGCTTGAAATCACAGAACAATTCCGCGCACAACTAGCTGTTAAACTTAGTGAGGTAAAGGATTCGCTAGAAGAACTGCGTGGTGGAGTAAAGAGTACTGCTACTGTTGGAACTGACCCTGATTCGATTGTTACATCTCGAATTCAGGTATTTAATGCTGAACTAGAACTTTTACGAAAAGGAATTAGTGCATACCTAGAAGAGTTTGGCTCTTTGGAAGAGCATTTGACACGTTACAAGAGCTGGTTAGACGACCAGTTAAACGATACCACTTTATCAGCTGTCACCCACGCACAAGTTGCTAATATGAGGGAATCGGTAGAAAGAGAACTAGACATTCTGACAAAAACCACTTCAGAAAAGTGGGAAGAACTAATGGCTATTTTAAGCCAGTATGGTTCTCTAGAAGGAATGTTACTCAAAGCTATTTATGATGGTGCGATTGAACTCGATTTAGATGATTTGGAAGAAATGGCTTCGCGTATAGAAAACTATTACACGTACCTCAAAGAATCTGGACAGATTACGCTAGACCAGCACCTCGACGTGTTGAAAACTAAGTTGGAAAGTGTTGTAAGCGGGTCTGCCGAGTGGTTGCAAATATGGCGACAAATCCATCAGGTGCAAAAGGAGATAGATGATCAAGATGCTTATGAAGGCACTAATGAAAAGCTTCAGGAACAACTTGAACTATTTGAAGAGTTGAAGCATGAAAATAATGAGTTAGTAAACACTTATGAACGTCAGGCACAGTGGTTAGAGAAAAATGTGCTTAATGCTGAAGGTGTACTGCGTACAGCAGAGGAAATACGAGACATCGAAAACGAAATCTTTGCTTTGCGAATGGCACATTTCCGTGAATTAGCAGATACCCACGATTGGGATGCACAGGAACAACTGGCTAATCTAGACACCTATGTAACAGCTTACGCACGCTCATTTGACCAGATACGTGCGGTAGCCTCACTACAACGACAACTTAATCGAGAAATAGCTGCAGAAAATGAACGAGCTAAAAAAGAACAAATTAGTATACGCCAAGAGATTGCTGATAAAACGTTAGAAGTTATTGTAGCGCAACTCCGTAACGAGAAGAAGTTCAGGGCAGCTGAGGAATTAGAATCGTTTGCACAACTTCAGCGAGATCTAACCCGTGCTGGTAAACAAGCAGAACTAGTTGAACTAGCTTATGCCGCACATAAGCAACGAATGCGTGCTATTGACCAGAAATACACAGAAGAAGAAATAAAAGAAGCCCGAGAGCTAGGGTATAGGCGCATGGAACTTGAGATCCAACGCCTTGAAAACGAAGGAAAGCTTTACGAAGCCGACATCCAACGTTCAGCACTCCAGTTAAAACGGGAGTTAGATTTGTACGAGGACAACTATGAAATGCGTGAGTTAGCTATAGATGCTCACTACATTCGATTGGCTGAAGCTACGAAAAGGCATGAAGAGCGAGAAAAACAACGTCTTCTGAAAGAAGTTCGTGACGAAATCTCCGCATTGGGTGATTTACGAGAACTTGACCTGGAGTCTACAAAAGCTTGGGTAGAAGAGCGTGCTCGTCTGTTGGCAGGACAAGGGGAATACGGAATCCCTGCTATGGAAGTGCTGATGGATTTCAGCGAAGCTTTAATGCTAGAAGAAGCCAGACGTGCAGAAGAACGCCAACGTAGAGAAGAGCAATGGACAGAGTTTTTAATTCAGTCTCGCCAAGTACTAGCCCAACAGGTTCTTCGTGAACAGGTGGAAGCACTTGAGGCCGAACTCGCTTTACTTGAAGATGGCACAGACGAAAAGATTGAGTTGGAACGAAAGTTGGCACGTGTTAGACACGAACTAGCTGTACAGACACTAAACGACCAACTGGCTTTACTGGATGCACTAGCCTTAGAAGAACAGATTTTGTCACCAGAAGAACGCCTAGACAGTATGCGTGACCGCCTAGACATTCTTCGTAGAATACGTGAGGAATACGAAAAGCTTTACGGAGAAAACTACAAAATGTCTAGTGAATGGCAGGCGGTTCGGAGGCAAGAACTCGAGCTCGAAAAAGAAATTTCCCGGGAAATAGCCCAAGCCAACATTAGAGAGATAGAAGTGAACGAAGAAAGCTTGGAAAGCTTGCGGGCTAAGAATGAAAAGCTTAGACAGTTAATTGAAGACACGGAGGACTATATTAAGCTGTTAGAGTACATTGAAGAACTGGAAAAGAATCAGGAAAAGATTAGGAACGTAAAACAAGAGACTTTTCAATTTTTCACCAAGATATCACCTGATTTGATGGACGTGATTTCTAAGACCGAAGAATTTTTCGAGTTGATTAAAGAAGCACCACACGCGTTTGCAAACATGCGCGTATCCATGATTGAGACTTTCGGTGATGCTGGTGAGTTGATGGCGGGTATTTTCGGCGGGGTAGCAGGCTACACAGGTGCTGGTGGAGGAATTGCAGGCTTCTTAGCAGGAATTACTGGTGCAATCGCAGGGTTCACAGCAAACCCTATTATGAGTGCAATTTCCACAGGTATTTCCTTTGTGTCCAGACTGTTTGACCCCGGTCCTGTACCACAGGAAATGCAAGCACTGAAAGACGGGATTGAAGCTGCTAATAAAGAGTTAGAAGCTTTTGGTGTGAGTTACAGGGCTGTAGAAGCTGACCTAAGAGAAAAACGGTTCCTAATTTTTAGGACTGGTTGGGAAATCACTAACGAGGAAGCCGCAAGAGAAGGTTACGAAGCCGCACTAGGCATGATCGAATCTATGCAAAACGCCTTGCAAGGTTTAGGTTCTGCTTTGGCTGTGGCTATTCGAGATAGACGTGGTTGGGCTAGTTTTGAACAAGAACTTGGTAAGATAGTAACAGATATGACGTTTGAAGCTTTTATGCAAGCGACTCAGATGGAAGCAATAGCAAAACAGTTCATTGGAGAACTGTATGAAGGCATTGCGGGAGGTTTGTCACAAGAAGAGCTGGAAGATATTAGAGATAGATTTAAGGACTGGTTCAAAGATTTAGAAGATGAGTGGGAAAAGATACTACCTATTATTGAAAGTGTGTTCCCTTCAGATGATCGGACAGTAGAACATCGGGTAAGTGGTGTACAAATAACTAGGTTGGCAGGGCACGACCGAGAGTTCTTCACCGAACTGTGGAGACCGATTCGAGGTGGAGTGGAGCAGATACTTGAGTTCTTGTACAGTTCTAGGTCGTACTTGGTTCCGGATAAGGATGTCATGGAATCCTACCGTCTCGGTGCAATAGGTGCAATCCAAGCAGAAACGATACTGGTTGAAAACGTAAACTTGTACAACACAGGCGGTATAAACATACACACCAAGAGCACAAGCTTTGAAGACTTGTTGCGTGAAGCAAGTCTAGCTGTCTTACGTATGGCACGTGGAAGAGGGGAGGTTTAGTCATGCAAGTTCAACTAACGCTAGGCGATGGATCAGGTAACGTCTGTTTACTAGACCCTAACTTCGCTCTAGACGATTCTGAAGTAACTAAAGAAGTTCCAGTACAAGTAATCCCCGGCAGGCATGGTGGAGTAGTTGACCCCAAGGCTATACGGATAGAACCAAGGGTGTTAAGTGCTTCCGCCACATACGAGGGTACGAATAAGAAAGACGTGGATACGATTGTTGAGGGTTTGCGAGGACTGTTGTTCAGCACGGATTTGATGTGGCTTAAACCTTACTCTGATGCAGATCGGTTTATTCGAGTCACGTGCACGCGTGTTTCAGACAACTACCATCGTGGTAGATTTGGTGGAAGGTTAGTTACGATCACAGCACAATTTGAAGCTCATGACCCATTTTGGTATGGGTTGGAACTAGACACAAAACAGTTATCACTTAGTATTCCTGCTGGACAAAGTGTAGAACAAACCATTAACTGTAGAGGAAGTGCACTAATTGACCCTACGTTGTGGATAAAGGGTCCGGTAACTCGCCCTGTAATCAGGAACTTAACGACAGGGACGGAAATAAAGTTTAGGGGAACGCTTTCCAGCTCACAGTACTTGATTGTGGATTGTTTCAGGTTCCCCGCAATAATTGCTAATACGTTGCCTTCAGGCAGTTTGAAGAAGGGGTTTCCAAACCCCATTCTAGACGTGCAGGGAACAAATGCTCTCAATCAGATCGAAGATAGCTACTTGATTGATGGTTTCTACTGCACGCCCGGAGATAATGTTCTGGAATTCTCCCACGGTGGAAGTAGTTCCGCAACATTTAGCTCCGCAATCATTTACAGACCAAGGTGGTATTAAAGGGGTGACACAGTGATGCTTAGAAATCCGTACAAAGTGCGGTTGTATGACGATAACCTACGGTTGTTAGGTGTCATAGACGAATTGCAATCCGTACAGATTCAAAATCGTCCTAATTCAGCTGGTTCAGGTATGTTTGAACTTTTGTTTGACAACGACTTACTAGATGTTTTGGAGTTAGCTACCAATGTTAGTATCTACAGGTACGGGTCTCGTAAGTTTTCTGGTCGTGTAACCTCTAGAGACATAGCATCAGATTCAATCGGGTTTACCGCAATCGGTCACGAAGATCGGTTACGGAAACTTGTTACCCCCCAAAATTGGGAAGGCTGGAACGGACAAGATCTAGCAGATGTTGCAAGGGATATGACCAGGTGGTTCAAGTTCAAAAGGTACTCCACTTACGAAGATTGGAAAGCTGTTCCTGAACACCACCGAGTAAACGTAGATATTGAAACTGACCCCGGCTTTGTTCACATTGCTTACGAGCCGCACCCAGACGATCCGGACAATGAAAGACCTGTAGCACACGGATACATCATTTTCCGCATTGACTTAGGTCCTTCTGCTTTAGCTGATGGCAGGTTTGTAAGGTGGTCAGAACAAGTAGGGGCTACAGAAGAAATTACTATTCAGACCCGTTCTGCTAATTCTGCTTCGGCTTTGGACCGTATTAGCTGGGATTCTAGACCAGAACACCGTGCTACGCATGTAGGAGATGTGCAGGAAAACGAAGTTTACGGTGTCCCAGCTGCTGGCGATGGTAGATGGTTAGACGTGAAGGTGAATTTTTACGCGAACGACAGAGATACGCCCATCTACGGGCCAGACCGAGAGATTATTGGTTACGGTTACACACCTATTCTTCAAGGTGTAGAAGTTGTATGGAGAGAACCTTCGGAAATACGTGTTGGAAATATCCCTGCTAAAACTGGTGTAGAGGTGTCTAATTTTGAATTTAACCGTACATCACATCTACAAGCACTGGTAGAACTGTGTGATGAGTATGGTTGGGAATTTAAGGTTAGACATGAAGAAGCTACAGGAGAGTTGTTCCTTGATCTTGGTACACAAACCGCTTCGGGTTGGTCACCCACGATGGGAGAAAACCGTTCAAGAACAGGGGATATGCCTGTAGTACTTCGTGATGGAACAAATGCTGTTTTTCAGTCCTTCCACGACAGTATTGACGAAGTAGTAAACGTACTGCATTGTTGGGGAGCAGGTGAGGGTGTAGAACAGCTGTACACCGAGTTAAGAAATGAAGAATCCATCGCTTTTTATGGAGAAGAACTTCATGGAGAGCTATATGTTCCTCATGCAGAAACGTTAGCAGAGCTAATTCTTGAAGGACAAGAAGAACTAGACCAAAAGTCTATGCCTAAAACAGTGTTTGAAGTAGAGGTTACGGATTATGCTTTTGAGGACTATGGTCTACATGATTTTGTCTCTGTGGTACACCCGAAAACACGACAGATTATTGACGAAGCCCGTATTCTCGAAGAGAAGTGGTCTTGGACAGCACAAGGTGAGACCATCTTATTCGGTATAAACGACCACATTTTCAATCCGCTAGAGGTACTGCGTGGTTCTGGTGCTAAACATAAGACTGCACGGTACACTCCGCCTGCGCCTACACAGGTTTCGGCAATAGGGCTAGATAAGGCTGTGTACTTGCGGTGGCAATCCCAAGGTTCAGGGTTATACGCTATCAGGCATAGGCAGTTACCTAACGGGAATTGGTCAATTATTGCGGAAACGGTGTCACGAGAATACATGCATGAGGGATTAGAACCCAACTCACAACATGCTTACCAAGTAGCTGTAGTTAAGAATGGACGTATTTCCGCTTGGTCACCAGTGGTTTCGGCAGTGGTTTTAGAAGATGGAGAAGGTTCTTTTCTAGACCAACTGCCTGAAAACCCTGTCTTTGACAACTGCGAGTTCACGCACAGAGTGTTTTTAAGGTGGAAGCCATCTGAACGAGCCGTTAACTATGAGGTAAGAACGAACACCAACTGGGGAGATCAGATAGGTCTAATTTTCCGTGGTAATGCTTTAGAATATGTACATGTTCCGACTTCTAGAAGCTACACCTTTTATTTGCGTGCAATAAACGTTATGGGTGATTACTCCGAGGGCTACGACACTGTAACGTTAAGTATCCCTGTTCCACTTACGCCAAGTCCTCCGGAAGTAGTGCCGTTCTTTAACGCGCTTTGGATACAACCGCTACCCGTAACGCAACCAAGTATTATTGGACACAGGGTACGAGCAAAAAATTTGGCTACGAACGAAACTACTTACCTAGAAATCGCCTTGCATGGTCATGCCGTTTTTTACGCAGAAACCGGAGAGGAAATACAGCTAGAAATTGCTTCTGTAGATGCTGTTGGGCCTGGATCGTATTCAACTCCTATTGTTGCTTCGGTAAACTCGTTGCAAAGTCGAGACATACCAGACGATATAATCGACCCTAGTAAGCTAACCGAAGACTTACGTGGTAAGATTGACCTAGCCAAAACAAGTGCTCTTGATGCACTAGCACAAATATCTGATCTAGGTGGCGTTATAGGTGATGCATTAGCCGAGATCGATGATGCTAAGCAAAGGATATTAGACGCAGAAACTGATTTGCTAGATGCTAAAAATCGTTTACGTGATGTTGAGGGTGAAATTGATAGTGCCAAGGATAGGTTATTAGATGCCGAAAGTAGGTTGTCTAGCGTTGATGATGAGATAGCTGATGCTAAGGATAGGCTAACTGACGCAGAATCAAGACTGAGTGCTACAGAGACCGATTTAACCGATGCCAGAACTAGGCTCGCTGATGCCGAGAGTGATTTGCAAGGCTTAGAAGGCGTGGTAAGTTTTCACGAAACAAAGATCAGCAATATCGAAGGTGAGTTGTCCACTAAGATTTCAGAAACCGAGTTTAACGCCCTAGCGGGAACTGTAAGCACACATGAGACAATGCTTGCCCAACACGCAGACATGATCGCAATGAAAGCAGAGCAGTCGGAGGTTGACACTTTATCGGAAGCTGTAGCAAGTAATACAGCTACTTTGGAAGTCCATGCTACGCAGATCGCCGCTAGAGTAACACAAGAAGTTTACAATTTGTTGGAAAATAGAGTCGAGGAAGCTGAGGCTGAACTAGTAGTATTAGCAGATGAAATAAGTGCGAAAGTTAGTCAGACGGTATTTGAGGAATTGCAAAGCAGAGTTACCGCCAATGAAGCAGAACTTTTAGTCCAAGCTGAGGCTATACAAGCTAGAGTTACCCAAGAAGTGTATGATACGCTTGCTAATAGGGTAACCACAGTAGAAAGTACGTTGGAGGTACTACCCGAACAGATAGCCTTAAAAGCTAGTCAGTCAGATGTTGACGCTTTAACGGGCAGAGTCGAAGATAACGAAGCAGAACTGCTGGTATTAGCTACGGAAATATCGTCAAAGGTAAGCCAAACAGTATTCGACACCTTATCAGAGACAGTTGCAAGTCACAGCACACAGATCACACAAAATGCTACTGCTATAGAATCCAAAGCTGATAAGTCGGTAGTAGATACGCTGTCTGGTACTGTTACCGAACACAGCACTTTAATCAGCCAAAATGCCGAGGCTATAACACAAAAGGCTGATAAATCTACTGTGGATACGCTGACAGGTAGGGTAAGTGCGGCAGAAGCAATCTTGTCTACCCATGCAGAAGAAATTGAAGCACGGGCAACAAAAGAAGAGGTTGACACCCTCGAAGGTAGAGTAACTGCAGCTGAGGGACAATTGAGTGTTCAGGCAGGTAAAATTGAAGCCAAAGCTGAAAAGACCGAGGTTCAAGCCCTAGAAGAGGATTTGTCCGCTGTATCCAGCCAAGTAAGCACTTTGACCACAAACTACGACGGCATAGCTGCTAGAGTTGAAGCCGTTGAGGGTGTTACTGATGATTTAACAGGTGAGGTTTCCGACGTAAAGTACAGAACAGGGCAACTTGAGATTAGAGCAGGTAACATTGAAGCAAGCATTTCAGCTATTGAAGAAGACGTTGATGATCATGGAAATAGACTTTTGACTGTAGAAAATGCAGTCGTGAATGTATTACCCGGACAAATTGCACTAAAGGCCGATGCTAGTGAAGTTTACAAAAAAGGCGAAATTGACACTAAACTAGGGCAAAAAGCAGATAATGCGACAGTGAGTGAGTTAACTACAAGGATCACAAGTGCCGAACAAACCCTTGATGCGCACACAGGGGCTATTGCTCAGAAGGCAGAGCGAACAGAAGTTTACACCAAGACTGAAACTGATGCCAAGCTGGGTACTAAAGTAGACACCACAATCTACAATCAGAAGATTGGAGAACTGACTACTTCAATCGAGGGTATCAGCGGTAGGGTTTCAAGTGTCGAAACACAAATCACAGACCTAGAAGGAGAAATAATTGCAGAAGTAGAGCGTCTAGAGGGTAAGATAGATGTTCTACCTGGCTTAATTGAATTAAAAGCAGATGCTAGTGTTGTAGACGAACAAGGCGCACGTATAACCGCAGCAGAGCAACAAATTAGTGCATTAGACGGAGCAATTACACAAACAGTAGCACGAATAGACCAAGCAGCAATCCTTAAACCCCAAGGCGGTAAGCTATGGCACTTTGACACATCTTTAGAATCTACTGAGGGTATTAAGCCACTTGAAGGTGCCGTTGCTACTTTAAGACCGAATGAGGGTAGATTTGGTGGTGCCGTGGCGGTTGAGGAAGGG
>Ga0209537_1001226_pt1 | contig 29531 bp, 30 predicted proteins | sample BioPla4DNA1_FD_187698 | JGI IMG/M metagenome (GOLD analysis project Ga0209537, IMG submission 187698) | Biogas fermentation microbial communities from Germany - Plant 4 DNA1 (SPAdes) (version 2) | ecosystem: Engineered > Bioreactor > Anaerobic > Digestate | place: Bielefeld, North...
AATTCCAGGTTCAGGAATTTGGAGCTGTTATAGGCTTATTCACCTATAAGGAAAAGTTTGCAGGTATCTATACTAGGATCGGGCAAGAAAACATCATATCTGGAGCGACAAGTTATTATACAGTACCTAGTGTCTTAGTAAAATAATGGACTGTAAAAGACATCAATAATCTCTATTGGTGTCTTAAATTTTTCCATGAAAGTGATATAATTAAGTAATTTAGTAAGTTAATTTTAAACTTGCCAAATTGGTATATTAAATATGAGGTGAATAAGATGAGGGTCATAATAGTTGGGGCTGGCAAATTAGGTTATAAGCTAGCTGAAGCCATGACACAGGAAGATATAGACGTTACTATCATGGATGTTAATCCTTATGTCTTGGAACCTATTAATGAGCATATGGATGTACTAACTGTAGAAGCTAATGGGATAGACATAAAGGCCTTAAAGGAGCTGAATATCCAGACCTGTGATATTTTGGTGGCTACTACTGGCAGGGATGAAACTAATACGGTAATCTGTGCTTTAGCTAAGAAATTGGGCTGTAAAAATACCATAGCCAGGATTAGAAGTCCCGAATATATGGAGCAGATAGAGTTTGTTAAGGATGAAATGGGCATAGATTTCATAGTAAATCCGGACTTAGATACTGCAAAAATAATTAGAAAATATCTATTAAAACAGTATCTAATTCATACAGGTGAATTTGCCAATGGACGGGTAAGAATAATAGATTACAATATTGGCCATAATGTTGAGCTAGTTTATAGAAAGTTGAAGGATTTAGAAGGCTTTGATAATCTTCTAATAGCAGCCATATCTAGAGAAGGAAATATTATAATCCCCCATGGGGATACTGAATTATTAGAAGATGATGTCATATATGTAATAGGTGATGTGGAGCATATAGATGAATTTAGCAACAGGTTTAATTTAAAAAAGAATGATAAAGAGATAGAAAATGTTATGATTTTAGGTGGCAGCAATATAGGTTATTATTTAAGTAAAGAATTAGCTGCATCTAAAATATCAGTTCGTTTGATCGAGCAGAATGAAGATAGGGCCATGGAACTATCTAATAAGCTGGATAATTGTTTGGTTATCCATGGGGATGGAACGGACTTTAACCTATTGGAAGAGGAGATGTTAAGCTCCATGGATGCCTTTATAGGGGTAACGGGCTTTGATGAGCAGAATCTACTTATGGCCTTAGTGGCGAAGCAAGAGGGAGTAAGTAAATCTATTGCCAAGATTAGTAGACAAAACTATAGTAAGATAATAAACCGTTTAGCTATAGATGCTGCTGTTAATCCCGTTTATATAACTGCTAGCAATATATTAAAATATATAAGGGGTGGAAGGGTGATTTCCGTTTCCTTGTTTTTAGCTGGGGATGGAGAAGTAACTGAATTGATTGTAGGCAAGGATTCACCCTTTACAAATAAACCCCTATGTAAATTAAATCTACCCAAGGGTATAATAATAGGGGCTATTATAAGGAATGATCAAGTAATTATACCGAAAGGCGATTCGATTTTAAAGGCTGATGACAGAATAGTAGTCTTTTGCCTTTCGGAAGATGTGCTTACTTTAAAGAAATTTTTTTCACCGGCCAAGGGAGGAATTTTAAGTGAACTTTTCTATCGTAATAAGGGTTCTAGGAATCTTGATGATAATTGAAGCTATCTTAATGATTCCTTCCTTAATCATATCCATTATAACTGCAGGTAGCGACCTATACGGCTTCCTAATAGCCATGGCCATATCCTTGGGCTTAGGTTTTATTTTATCTAGGGTAAAAACACAAAATAAATCCATTAGCGCCCGGGATGGGTTAGCCATTGTAAGTTTAGGCTGGCTTATCTTTTCCCTAATGGGAGCAATTCCTATCTATATAGGGGATATAACTATAAGCTTTATAGATGCTTTTTTTGAAAGCGTATCAGGCTTTACCGCCACAGGAGCATCGGTTTTAGCTGATGTAGAAGCCCTTCCTAAAGGAATTGTCTTTTGGAGGTCTTTTTCCCATTGGATTGGTGGTATGGGAATACTGGTTTTTACAGTTGCCCTGCTGCCTGCTCTGGGTATAGGAGGATTTCAGATTTATAAGGCTGAAAGCCCTGGCCCAATGGCAGGTAAAATAGTACCAAGGATTAAGGATACTGCAAAGCTTTTATATATAATTTATTTCAGCCTGACTATATTGAATGTATTTTTCTTATTTATAGGCGGCATGGACCTATTTGATTCCGTCCTGTATGCTTTTTCTACCGTTGGAACTGGCGGCTTTGCTACTAAGAATAACAGTATAGCCTATTATGAATCTAGCTATATACACTTAACCCTAGCCATTTTTATGATTTTAGCGGGTATAAATTTTTCCCTTTACTATTACCTAATTAAAAGAAGATTTTCAGACTTCCTTAAGGATGAAGAGTTAAGACTTTATCTGGGAATAATTTTATTTTCTACCCTAGCCATAGGATTAAACCTATATTTAACCGATTATGGAAACATGAGATTATCCATGCGGGATTCCTTTTTCCATGTTAGTTCCATAATTTCTACCACCGGCTTTACCACCTTAGATTTTGAACAGTGGCCCAGCTTCAGCAGATGTATCCTTATAATCTTGATGTTCATAGGTGGTAGTGCTGGTTCCACTGCCGGAGGCTTGAAGGTAGCCCGTATCTTATTGATGTTTAAAGTAATAAAGAGAGGTATCATCAGGATATTTCACCCTAGGGCCATTATACCGGTTAAAAGTTCGGGTAAGCTGGTAAACGATGAGACTATATCAGGAGTATATAGCTTTTTATCCCTATATATTATCATATTCATTTCTGCTATTCTAATAATAAGCCTTGAAGGGGTGGAGCTTTCCAACGCGGCCAGCACCGTATTAGCCACCCTAGGCAATATTGGGATAGGTAAGGGCTATTCAGGCTTTACTAGTGAGTTTGCTGTCTTCAGTCCTTTTACTAAGTTGTTTTTATCTATACTGATGCTATTAGGTAGATTAGAATTATTTACTATAATCGCTCTATTTGCACCAAAACATTGGCGAGGCGAATTATAAGGGGGAAGATAATTGAAGAAGATATTTAATAACGACTGGGAAGAACTATTAAGACCAGAGATGGAGAAGGATTATTACCAGAATTTAAGGCAGTTTTTAATCCAGGAATATAAAACAAAGACTATCTATCCTGATATGTACGATATATTCAACGCCCTCCACTATACCTCCTATAGGGACACCAAGGTGGTTATTTTGGGGCAAGACCCCTACCATGGGCCAAATCAAGCCCATGGTTTGGCTTTTTCGGTAAAACCTGGGGTAGGTATACCACCCTCCCTACTTAATATTTTTAAGGAGCTTAAAGCCGATTTAGGCTGCTATATTCCCAATAATGGCTACTTAAAGAAATGGGCTGACCAGGGGGTCCTCCTCCTTAACACCGCCTTGACGGTGGTGGCTGGAAAGGCCAATTCCCATAGGAATATAGGCTGGGAGAGGTTTACGGACCATATCATTCACCTGCTAAATGAAAAGGATGACCCCTTAATCTTCATCCTTTGGGGTAATAATGCCAAATCTAAGGAAAAATTTATAACCAACAGCAGGCATTATATAATAAAATCCGTCCATCCTAGCCCTCTATCGGCCAATAGGGGTTTCTTCGGTTCAAGGCCATTTTCAAGGGCTAATAGGATCCTAATTAGTTTAGGTAAGGAGCCTATAGATTGGCAAATAGAAAATATTTAAGGAAGTGGTTCCATGACTGATTATTTGACTATAGACCATCTTTTGGAAGAAAGGATCTATATAGATAATATTCCCGCCATTAGATTTAATTTAAAGTCTAATAAGGATAAGATTCCTACTATAATCCTCTATCATGGCTGGAGTTCCTGTAAGGAATCTCAAAGGTTAAGGGGATTCATACTAGCAAACTTAGGCTTTCAAGTTATAATTCCCGATGCCATATATCATGGGGAGAGGGAAAGGCTAGAGGATTATGAGGTGGAAAATGCGGTTAAATACTTCTGGCCTACCATCTTAAATAATATGGAAGAGGCTGATAAGATAATAGACTATTGTATCGATAATCTAAATACGGACCCCCATAGGATTGGCCTTATAGGCCATTCCATGGGTGGCTTTACAGCAGCTGGCATCTTTACCCACAACAGCAATATAAGGACTGCCGTTATCTTAAATGGTTCCCTCTATTGGGGATATTTTAATTCAATCTTTAAAGAGCAGTTTAAGCTAGATTTGAGCAATCATGAAGTCCTTAAGGCCGAAGAAAAGATAAATTTCCTAGATCCTATGAATAATATAGATAAGCTATTAGATAGGCCAATACTCTTATTACACGGGGAAAAGGATAGTCTGGTAGATATATCAGGCCAAAGGATCTTCTATGAAAAAGTAGGTCCTAAATATAGTGACAAATCTTTACTCCAATTAATAGAATATAGTAATCTAGACCATTTTGTAACTACCAATATGATGGATGAGGCGGCAAAATGGTTTAGGAAATATCTATAATTGGAGGGACTTATGAAGGCCTTAATAGGACTTACAAGCCAATATAGCTATAGGAAGACCATTAGGTTAACCAGCTTAAATTCTACATATGTAGAAGCAGTAAAGAAGGCTGGGGCAATTCCTATCATCCTTCCCATAGTGGAGGATGTGGAGGCTATAGATAGGTATTTAGATACGGTTCAGGGTGTAATCTTAACAGGGGGAGAAGATGCTTCACCCCTACTATTTGGGGAGGAGCCCATTAGGGAAGTGGACACCATCTGCTTTGAAAGGGATAAGATGGAGATTCAGCTTATAAGGAGGGCCCTAGAACGGAAGATACCTCTTCTAGGAATCTGTAGGGGTATACAGATGATTAATATAGCATTAGGTGGGACCCTTTATCAGGATATATATAAGCAGGTACCCAATGCCATAGGCCATATATCTGCATACAGCATAGGTGGAGGCTATCATACTATTGAGATTAAGAAGGATAGTATCCTGTATGAAATTTTTAAGAAAGAAAAACTTGCCGTCAACTCTCAACACCATCAGGCTATAAAGGATTTAGGAAAGAATTTAAGGGTAAATGCCCTATCAGCAGATGGGGTTATTGAAGGTATCGAATCTACAGATGATAACTTTATCCTAGGAGTCCAATTCCATCCTGAAGCCATGATAGATAGGCATAAGGAATTTCTCAACCTTTTCAAATACTTCATATCCCACTGTAAATAAAAAAGATAAACTAAGGTTAGCTTAGTTTATCTTTTTTATTGGCTTACAAAAGTAGTTGGTTAATTTTAACATATTTTAATTGCTTTTAAAGAATAATAAGTATATACTTAGTTCATTGGAAATAAGGAGGCTTTTATATATTAATGGAAAAAAGAAGATTTGAAGAGTTAAATTTATCGAAAGAATTACAAATGGGTATTTCTGATATGGGTTTTGAGGAGATGACCCCTATACAAGCTAAGGCCATCCCTGTTGTTTTGGAAGGGAAGGACATTATAGGTCAAGCTCAAACAGGAACAGGAAAGACTGCTTCCTTTGGGATTCCTATCTTGGAACTGGTCGATGAAGATAGTATCAAAATTCAGGCTTTAATACTTTGTCCTACTAGGGAATTGTCTATTCAAGTGGCCGATGAAATTAGCAAGCTTGGTAAGTATAAGGAAGGAATCCGGGTATTAGCAGTCTATGGAGGCCAGCCTATAGAAAGGCAGATTAAGGCCCTGAAGAAAGGGGTCCAGATAGTAGTGGGAACCCCGGGCCGGGTTATGGACCATATGCGAAGGAAGACCATAAGGACTGGTAATATTAGGATGATAGTCTTAGACGAAGCTGATGAGATGTTTGATATGGGATTTAGGGATGATATAGAGTTTGTCATGCAGCAGCTGCCTGCTGAAAGGCAGACCATCTTCTTCTCAGCCACCATGCCTAAGGAGATAATTAAATTTGCTAGTAAATATCAAAGGGATCCGGAGATAATTAAAGTTATTCCCAAGGAATTGACTGTGCCTAGGGTGGAACAGGCTTATTTTGAATTAGATGAACATATGAAGACGGAGATCCTTAGTAGGTTACTGGATATATATAACCCTAAGCTGGCCATAGTCTTCTGCAACACCAAGAGGAAGGTAGATGAGTTAGTAGCTCAATTACAGACTAGGGGTTATTTTGCTGATGGCTTACATGGGGATTTAAGACAATCCCAGCGGGATAGGGTTATGGCTAAATTTAGGACTGGTTCAATTGACATCCTAGTAGCTACAGATGTGGCAGCTAGGGGAATCGATGTGGACGATATAGACCTAGTAATTAACTATGACCTTCCTCAGGATCCGGAGTATTACGTCCACAGGATTGGCAGGACTGCCAGGGCTGGTAGGGAAGGTAAGGCTTTCAGCTTCATCGTCGGTAGGGATAAAAATAAGTTAAGGGATATTCAAAGGTATACTAATACCAAGATTGCAAGAAAAGATCTACCTACCTTAAAGGATATGGAGGAACTATCTAGGGTAAATATATTAGAAAAAATCAAGGAGGAGATAAATAAACAAGACTTTGGCAAATATTCTAAGATGGTGGATCTATTAATTGAAGAGGGTTTCACCTCCTTCGATATTGCAGCTGTCCTACTTAAGTTTTATATGAATGAAAATTTGAATCTCAAACATCGTGAGCTGGATAAGGTAGACTTTGGTAGGTCTCAAGCAAAAAGAAGTCAAGAGATTACTAGGCTGTATATAAATATTGGAAGTAAAAGTGGTATAAGGGAAAGGCATATACTGGCTGCATTAGTTAAGGATGGCGGTGTGCCTAAGGATAGGGTAGGAGAAATAGACATATATGATAAATTTACCTTTGTTGATGTGGATGCTGATTCAGCTAAACAGCTAATCAAAAGGCTTAAGAGGATTAAGGGCAGAAAGGTGAAGGTTGAAGTCTCCAATCCCAGGAAGTAATGATAAGCCACATATCCACTTATAAGTTGGCAGCTTAATGAAGAGATTGTCTTTGCCAAACTTTTGGTGTAAAATGGATTGGTAAAATAAAACGAGGTGGTTAGAATGTTTAAGGTTGGCATAATTACTGCCAGTGATAAGGGATATAGTGGTGAAAGGGAGGATTTATCCGGTAGGCTTATAGCCGATATAATGACTAAAAAGGGCTATGAAGTAGTAAGGCAGGTTATAGTTCCAGATGAAGCTGAAGATTTGAGAAGGGAAATGCTCCATATGGCGGATGAACTAAGGGTAGATCTAATCCTTACAACTGGTGGCACTGGTTTTAGTAAGAGGGATATTACCCCTGAAGTTACCATAGAAGTCTGTGACAGGATGGCTAATGGTATTGCTGAGGCTATCAGGTTTTATAGCCTTAGTATTACCCCAAGGGCCATGTTATCTAGGGCTGTTTCGGGCATAAGGGCTGAAACCCTAATTATAAACTTACCCGGTAGCCCTAAGGCTGTAAAGGAAGCCTTGGATTATGCCCTAGATAGCATCCACCATGGTTTAGAAATATTAACTGGTAAAACTGGGGATTGTGCTAGGAAATAAAAAAACTTCTTGAGACTTCAAGAAGTTTTTTATTATTATACTTATTTATTAGCTTCAACTTTATTAGTTTCAACAAGTTTAGATAGGAATAGGCCTATTTCAAATAACAAGATCATAGGTATAGCCAATGATATCTGTGATATAACATCAGGTGGTGTTAGGATTGCGGCAAGTACGAATATTAGTAATATGGCCATCCTCCTATGCTTTTTCAGGGTTTTAGTATTTACTAGGCCGAATTTTACAACTAATGCCATCAAAATGGGCATTTCAAAGGCTACACCAAAGGATAAGACAAATGTAATAGCAAAGGATAGATAATTATTAAAACTAATCATTGGTTTAATTTCATTCATTTGGAAGTTTGCTAAAAAGTTAATAGTCATAGGTAATACTATCAGATATGCAAATAGGCCCCCTAATAAAAAGAGCAGACCTCCTATAAGTAGGGAGCTGATACCTAGGCGCCTTTCATTCCTTTCCAATCCTGGTTTTACAAAGGACCAGATTTGAAAGATGATTATAGGGAGGGAAAAAATTATTCCACCTACGATGGCAACCTTTATATAGGACATAAAGAGCTCTGCTGGAGCAATAAATACAAACTCCATATTTGGAGCCTTGTTGATCATATCCTCTACTATTATTTCAGAGAAATTATAAGAAATAATAGAACAAACGATTAATGAAACAATACTGTATATGATCCGCTTTCTTAATTCGGACAGATGTTCAATAATTGTTTGTTTTTTATCTTGACTTTCCATACTTTCATCCTCTATGAATCTTTATTTTCATTACCTTCTACTGGCTTATTAAGCTCATCGGTAATCTCCTTGGAAGCACTTTTAAATTGGTTAATTGCATCCCCCATGGCTTTACCAAGCTCAGGTAGTTTGCTAGGTCCAAATAAAACTAAAGCTATAGCAAAAATCAATACCAGCTCCATTACACCTAGTTTTCCAGGTCCAAACATCATGTATTCCTCCTCTTCAATAACTTATATTTATTCTCCCTTATTTTGGCCTTCTGCTGAACTATCCTTGTTTACGCTAGAACGGAACTCCTTTATAGCCTGTCCCATAGATTTACCGATTTCAGGTAATTTACTAGGACCAAAAACAACTAAAGCAATAGCCAATATCAAGATAAGTTCTCCCAAGCCAATTTTGTGTATACCAAACATGAAAGTCACTCCTTTTACTTTATTATTCTTTCTTCATGAGTATAGATAAGAGCTTCTTTAGACAATATCCTAGCCACAATTGATATGCCATAGAAATCCCCTAATTTTACCCCCATATCGCTAGGATATTTTAAGGATGACACCACAGGAATTTGAACTACTGCAGATTTTAAAAGCATATCTAGTGAAATCCTACCAGTAGTGCAGATGAAGGTATTGGAAAGGTCTACACCCTCCTTAGCAGCTGCTCCTACGGCCTTATCTACTGCACAGTGCCTTCCTATGTCTTCCCTTAGGAAATATCTATCCTTTTCCACATCCATTATTACAGCAGCATGTACACCGCCAGTAGTGTTGTATATAGGTGCTTGTGTATTCATTATGTTGGCGATTTCTATTATCTTTGAAAGTTGGACTGAAAAATCATTTTCAATTTTGGGGATTTCATATATACTATCGCTAAACTTGTCTACTGAGGAAGTACCACTGACGATGATCTCGGGTACGTTATATAATTTCTTGGGTAATTCATCCTTCGTAGTTACGAAGATTTGATATGTATTGGAATCCACATTAATATCTTCTATGGAAGATATATCTTTTATAAGACCCCGTGTTAATAGATGACCTATGGCTAATTCATCTAGATCTTGAGGAGTAGCCATAAAGGTAGCAAGTACTTTATCATTTACTATCAACTCTACCGGCATCTCAACGGCTGATAGAAGTTTACTCTTTTCCATATAATCACCACCTTTTTATAATGAATAGATAAGTCCTATTTGCCATCCCTTAATTAGGACTTTCAAAAGTTCCCTTCAATAATAACTACCTAAATTTTGATATTTATTATATTTTAGCTTTAATACAATAGGATTATAATATATTAACCATAGGATTGCAAATATTTTATCAATCTTACTTGTAAAAAATTTGACATAGTTACGTTGACTATTTTAAAACCATGTAATATAATGATAATTGTTTGTTTTTTATCATACTATTATGTTTGTTAATTAACATATCATGTATGACAATTATTTTTCATACTAACAGCATAAAATTAATATTTTAGTAGTAAAAAGAAGGGGTGAATGAAATGTCTGAAGTTAAGAAGGAAAACAAGATTGACAAGTTATTAAATCAAGAGATGACGAGAAGAAAATTTATGAAGATTTCAGGTAAGAGTTTAGCTGGATTGACAGTATCAGCATCATTATTATCCTTATTTGGTTGTACCCAAGAACAGGTTGATAGTGGTGCTGTTAGTTTGTGGACAACCCCCACAGGCTTATTAGTAGTTAACCAAGCTAAATGTACTGGATGCCAGAGATGTGAAATAAACTGTACGGTAGTTAACGATGGCATGGTTTCATCTCATACTTCAAGAGTTAAGATAACTCGTAACCTAATGAGCAACAATGGACATGGTACATATCAAGATGACTGGGTTTATTATCCAGATACATGCCGCCAGTGCGACGTACCAGCGTGTGGAGAAGCATGTCCTAAAGAAGCTATATATGCAGATGACAAGGGAGTAAAACATGTTGATGAAGCTAAATGCGTAGGCTGTGGAGCTTGTGTAGAAGCATGTCCTTGGCATATGCCAACTATACATCCTGAAACAAGGAAGTCAACTAAATGCATCCTATGCGGTGCTTGTGCAGAAGGCTGCGTAACTGGTGCTTTATCAATAGTTCCTTGGGATGCAGTAACTGCTGCAGCACAACCCACAAGAAAAAATTAGGAGGTTAGGATATAGATGACTATATACGGATGGGCTGGAAAAATACTTCGTGTTAACTTCACAACTGGTTCAATAACCACTGAAGACACTATGAAATATAAGGACTATATCGGTGGGATAGGGATAGGATATAAGGTAATATACGATGAAGTTCCTTTAGATACTCACCCCTATGATGAAGCTTCTAAAATAGTACTAGCCATGGGCCCTTTAACTGGTACAGGAGTACCCTGTTCAGGTAGGCTTAGTATGACTTTCCTCTCATCATGGACTAAGGGATTCTCAGTAGTAGATGCTCACATGGGTGGTCATATTTCCCACGCTTTAAAATATGCAGGCTATGATGGTATCATCTTCGAAGGAAAGTCTGAAACTCCAGTTTACTTAAAAATAGATGATGATAAGGTATCTATAGAAGATGCAAGCCATCTTTGGGGTAAGGGAACCTTCGAAGCCAATAGAATATTGGTTGAGGAAAATGGTTCAGATTTCGATGCTGCAACTATAGGACCAGCTGGAGAGAACTTGGTTAATATGTCCTGTATGATTACCTCAGTAGGTAACGCAGGTGGAGCTGGAGTTGGAGCAATATTTGGTTCTAAAAAGGTTAAAGGTTTCGTAGTTCGTGGAACGGGCAGCTTAAAAGTTGCTGATCCTAAGGGCTTAAAGGAAGTTAGTGACTACATGTTAAGGGAATTAGTTGGTGGAAATAATAACCATAACGTTCCTGCCGTACCACAGTCTTGGGCAGAGTATTCTGCACCATCTGGCAAGAATAGATGGTCAGGAGCTCCTGGTAGAGGTTGGCATAAGGCTGAAGGTGGCTTTGTAGATATGGGCGAGCAACCAGTTGGGGATATAGATAAGATCGGTTACAGGGCACACAAGGGCCACTTCGACCACGGACCTATAGCAGATAAGTACATGGTTAAGGTTGGAGGATGTTCCTCATGTCCTATAAGATGCTATGCCCAATATGACATAGACCCACTAGCAGAGTATGACTTACCAACTAAGGTATCCAACACCTGTATGCCTATTATCTATCAAAGTGCATGGTATCCAGAAGGATTAACAGACTTTGTAGATGAGGGAGACGCTAACCTAGTTATCTGTGGGGCAGGTGCTAGGGCAGTAGATGATTACGGCCTATGGGATAACTATGGAAATATTCAGCGTGATTTCAACTACCTATATAGGTCAGGAATCCTTAAGGAAAAACTTCCTGAAGAAGAGTGGAACTCCATACCATGGCATTGGATGAAGGAAGGGGACCCACGCTTCGTAGTAGATATAGTTCGTAGGATATCCTTGAAAGAAGGAGAAATATCCAAATTAGGTCTTGGAACTTACCTACTAGTTGAAGAATGGGATTTAGGTAAGGAATACTTCGATATTGAATATCTACAAAACGTAACCTATAACGGTTATCCAAAACACCATTCATCAGAAGACGCATGGCAATCAGGCCTACTATACAACATCATGTACAACAGGGACTGTATGGTACACCATATAACTAACTTTGTACAATCCGGTTCTCCTTATGAGTTATATAAGAAGATCTTAGAAGAAGAATTCGGTGAAGGTGCAGTAGACAAGCCAAAACACTACACTCCAATGAATAGGGCTAAGGCTAGACTTGCTAAGTGGGCCTTTATAGGAAAACAATGGCATGACATGGCTACCCTATGTAACTGGATGTACCCAATGACCCTATCACCATCTAAGGAGAGGGGATACAAGGGAGACCTTGAACTAGATGCTAAATATATGACTGCAGTTACTGGCGAAAACTGGACTAGGGAAGATGTGGACCTAGTTAGTGAAAGGGTAACTAATATGCTAAGGGTTATAACAGCTATTTCCTTCCATATCCATGAAGGAAGCACTAACCTAAGGGAAGACCATGATACCATAGCAGCTTGGGTCTTTGATAAGGAGCCAGATTTTGAACCATTTGAGGCTGGAACGGTTAAGATGGATAGGGAAGATATGGAAGTAGCTAAGACCATGTTCTACGAAGAAATGGGTTGGGATGTGAAAACTGGTATCCCAACTAGGGAAACCCTTGAAAGGCTAGGCTTAGGCTATATGGCTGATGACCTAGAAGCTAGAGGTTTATTACCAGCATAGGCCTTTTAGAATATGGAGGTGAAGAGTTTGCTATTTGGACCTAGAAAGAAGGGCTTTGCCAAAGAAGTTGAGCTTACTGACTTCTCCCAGGAAGTTAATGAGGACAAGCTGAAGGAAGAGGAAGAAAAGATGGACCTAATGGACTATCTAGACCAGCTAGATGAAGAGGAAAGTCCTCTAACTTCAGAGGAGCTTGAGACAGAAGAGGCTGTAGAAGAGGAAAAATCTGAGACAGAACTACTGGCAGACTTTATAAGGCTAAGGAGCCAGGCTGCCCACCTAACGGCTAAGTCCTCTCTTGAAAAGGAAGAACCAGAACTGGAACAACTACTAGAGGATTTAAAGAATGATGAAAAATGCAAAGATATCACCTCCATAAGAGGTGAAAAGGATATATATTTCTATTCAAAAGATTTTATGAGTGATAACTATGCCATGATAGCTGCCTTGGTAGAGGATAACAATCTACCAAGGACCATAGCGGAAATGGTCAGGTGGAATTGTAAGACCTACCCTTGTGCAACGCCCCTGTATTATTTTAAGAATTCCCCTTATTTCTATACAGATGCTCAGATTGAACGTGCTCTAATGAGGATAAGGCAGGAAGAAGAATACAGTGATATACAGGAGTTGACCACAGGAAATAATGTAAGATACCTTTACTCTACCCTTCACATGACTGAAAAGTATGCAAGGGCTCTTGCTGAGGGTGTGGAGTACGGAGAGTATGGATATCGTAGATCAAACTAAATAGGGGTTTAGACTCCGAGCATTCTATCCTGAAGTCTAGTATGGATAAATGCCTAAATATTATTTTTACAATAATATTTAAGGGTATGTTTGGAAACGAGCATGCCTTCCGTGTTTGAAAAGGAGCAGCTGAGAATATGATGTACTAGTTTTAGTACATTATGTTGGTATACAAAATTTCAAGGCTGTTTTCGGTTTTTCAACTGAAAACAGCCTTCTTGATATAGAGGGTGATTAGATGAAGAAGATAAAAACTAAAGATGCCGTAGGACATGTACTCTGCCACGATATGACCAGGATCGTTAAGGATGAGATGAAGGATGCAGCCTTTAGAAAGGGCCATGTAATTACTGAGGAAGATATAGCTGTACTTTTATCCATGGGCAAGGACCATATATACGTCTTTGAAATGGATGAGGGTATGGTTCATGAAGATGAAGCAGCCTTAGTTTTATCAAGTCTGTGTATAAATGACCATATGGAGCTAACTGAGGTTAAGGAAGGTAAGGTTGAGATTAAGGCCACATCTGATGGACTATTTCAAGTGGATGTGGATAGGTTAAATAGGATCAATGAATTGGAAGATATAATGATCGCCACTAGGATGGGGAATTTGCCAGTTAAGAAGGGTGATAAACTGGGAGGAATGAGGGTTATTCCTCTGGTTATAGAGGAGGATAAACTAAAGAAGGTTAAGGAAGTAGCTGGGAAGGAACCCCTATTTAAATTGACCCCATTTAAAAGCTTAAAGGCTGGAATCGTAACTACTGGAAATGAAGTCTACCATGGCAGGATAAAGGACACCTTCACTCCAGTAATAAGGGAAAAGCTGGAGGCCATGAATATAAAAGTAGTTAAACATCTGATTAGTGATGATAATACAGGCAGGATAAAATCCCACATCCTAGAGATGAAGGAGGCAGGGGTGGACCTTATCATCTGTACTGGCGGCATGAGTGTGGACCCTGATGATTTGACACCTGCAGCCATAAAATTAAGTGGAGCTAAGATAGTTACATATGGGGCGCCGGTCTTGCCGGGAGCCATGTTTTTACTAGCTTATTTCGAGGATGGAACTGCAGTAATGGGGGTACCAGGCTGTGCCATGTATAAAAAAACCACCATCTTTGATATAATACTTCCCTATGTATGTGCAGGTATTAAAGTAGATAAGGCACATATTGCTAAATTGGGTTATGGGGGCTTATGTTTAGATTGTGAAAGCTGTCATTATCCAAATTGTCAATTTGGAAAGGGTGTATAAGTTGTACAATATAGAATTGGAAGAGGCCATAGGACTAATACTGAATTCTATAGAAGCTATAGAAGATGTTGAAGTAATTGATTTGCAAGACGCCCTAGGAAGGATCCTGGCTGAGGATTTTTACGCCCCAGTGGACAATCCACCCTTCGATAGATCACCCCTGGATGGATTTGCCCTAAGGTCGGTGGACACTGCTAATGCCTCCGAGGATAAGCCAGTTAAATTTAAGGTTATAGATAGGGTTTATGCAGGCAGCCCCAGCAGTAAAAGTCTAGGGAGCTTTGAAGCCATTAGGATCATGACCGGCGGCAAGATACCAGCAGGAGCCGATTGCGTCATCAGGCTGGAAGATTGTGAAGTAGTAGGTGATGGAGTAATTATAAAAAATAAACTGGAGGCCTTTCAAAACTACTGCTTTCAGGGTGAAGATATAAAAAAGGGAAGCCTGCTACTAGAGAAGGGAACTAAGCTTAATGCCATACATCTTGGAGTCTTAGGCAGTATGGGACAGGCTAGGGTAAAAGCCTTTAGAAAACCTAGGGTAGGGATCTTGGTTACAGGAGATGAAATTATTGATTATACTGAGCCCCTACTAGATGGAAAGATCTATGATACAAATGGTATCCTGCTGGCTTCCAGACTGAGAGAATTGGGCTTTGAAGTTATAAAAATAGACGGCCAGGGGGACTGTCCTAAGGCCGTTGCCCAAGCAATTAAGGAGAATATGGATGCTTTAGACCTACTTATTACTACTGGTGGCGTTTCTGTAGGTGATAAGGATATACTCCATGAAGTTATAGATCTTATCGGGGGTAAAAGGTTATTTTGGAGGGTAAGATTAAAACCTGGTACTCCCGCCATGTATACTATTTTTAAGGATAAGCCCATCTTAAGCCTATCAGGTAACCCCTTTGCAGCCTTGGCAACCTTTGAACTCCTGTGTAGACCCCTTCTGGCTAAGTTAAGTAAAGATACAACTATTAAAACTAAAAGGGTTAAAGCCATCATGTTAGATGATTTTAATAAGAAAAGCAAGAACAGGAGATTTATTCGCTGCATTTATAAGGATGGTAGGGTAGGCTTGCCAAAGGGCGGACATTCATCAGGTATGCTGTTAAGTATGAAGGATTGTAACGCTTTGATCGACATAGAGGCTGGAAATATGGGCCTTAAGAAGAATGATATAGTGGATGTGGTAATCTTATAGGCTAGTAGTAAATTATAAGGAAATCATATTATAAAGAAATAGCAATCATAAAAAGGCGGTAATAAATATTATGAAAGACCCAAGACAGCGGATTATAGCCATAAGCGGTGTAAAAAATTCAGGTAAGACAACCCTGATTACAAGGCTTATACCCTTGTTGAAAGAAAGGGGATTGAGGGTGGCTACTATTAAACATGATGGTCATGACTTTGAACCAGATGTGGAAGGGACGGACACATATAGGCATAGGGGAGCTGGTGCCTGTGGGGTTGCCATCTTTTCTAAAAATAGGTGGATGGTAATTAAGGAAGAGAAGGATGTAGATATTAATTACTTAATAGGCCACTTCCCAGAGGTAGACCTAATACTTTTAGAAGGCTTTAAGTATTCAGATTTTCCTAAGATTGAAATTGTAAGAAGTGAAGTTTCCACCTTTCCCCTATCTAATCCAGAGACGGTAATAGCCTATGTCAGTGATTTAGATATCTTTGATCCTCAAATAAAGCAATTTAAATTAGATGAAGTGGAAGAATTATCGGATTATATATATGACTATATAAGGAAAAATTAGGTGATTAGATGAGAGATTCATATGGAAGGAAGATAAATTATCTTAGGGTATCTTTAACCGATAGATGCAATTTAAGATGTAGATACTGTATGCCGGAGAAGGGAATAGAGGGGAAGCTTGCCCATGAAGATATCCTTAGCCTTGAAGAAAGTTATAGTTTGATTAAAAACTTCGTTGAACTAGGTATAGATAAGATCAGGTTTACAGGAGGAGAGCCCTTAGTTAGGAAGGGTGTAATAGACTTAATAGGACGGGTAAGTAGGCTAAAGGGGATAAGGGAAATAGCCATGACCACCAATGGGCTTTTATTAAAGGATATGGCTAAAGACCTTAAGGAAGCAGGCCTTACTAGGGTAAATATCAGCCTAGACACCTTAAAGGAGGATAAATACTTTCAAATCACTAGGGGTGGGAATTTATCAAGGGTTATAGAGGGGATAGAAGAGGCCATGAGGGTAGGCCTTAGTCCTATAAAGATTAATACAGTTTTAGTAGGCGGTTTTAATGATGATGAAATCCATGATTTAGTAAATCTAACAAAGATGGGTATCGATGTAAGATTTATCGAGTTAATGCCCATTGGGGAAGCTGCCGGCTTCGCCCAAGATAACTTCATCCCTAACAGGAGGGTATTAAGGGAAGTAAAGGGTTTAATCCCAGTTATAAAGGATGATCCCTCATCCCCGGCCAACTATTACAAATTACCTGGTGCAAAGGCTAGGGTGGGGCTTATAAATCCTATATCCTGTAAGTTCTGTGACCACTGTAATAGGGTCAGGCTTACATCCACTGGGAAGTTAAAACTATGCCTACATTCCAACAGGGAAATAGATTTAAAGGAAGCCCTAATTAGTGGACAAGATATAAAAAATGTAATCCAAGAAGCTATATTAACTAAGGAGAAAAGTCATCGTTTAGAGGAAGAAAAATACATAAGCAGGAATATGAACCAAATAGGAGGATGAAGATGGATTTAACTCATTTTAATGATAGGGGCAGGGCCCAGATGGTGGAGGTTGGAGATAAGGAAGTTACCAAGAGGACAGCCATAGCCCAGGGGAAGATTATTATGAAGCCGCAAACCCTAGAGAGGATTAAGGAAGGTAATATAAAGAAGGGGGATGTTCTAGCTGTAGCTCAAATAGCAGGAATAATGGGGGCAAAGAAGACCAGCGATATTATACCCATGTGCCACAATATCTTCCTAACTGGTGCCGATATTGATTTTAAATATTTGGATAATGGAATCCTGGTGGAAGCAACTGTTAAGACAGAGGGTAAAACAGGTGTTGAGATGGAAGCCCTAACGGCTGTATCCATAACCTGCTTAACCATATATGATATGTGTAAGGCCATAGATAAGGATATGGAAATAAAGGATATTAGGTTGATGAAAAAGACTGGTGGAAAGTCAGGTGATTATGTGAGAAAGGAAGCAGTTGGTAAGGTCATTTCGGTAAATATTTCCGATAAAAAGGGAGTAATTAAAAAGCCAATAAAAGAAGGCTTATTTATAGAAAACTTTGGCTTAAAGGACGATGCTCATGGTGGAAATTGGCATAGGCAGGTAAGCCTTTTAGGTATTGAAAGTATAAATAAGATGGAGGAGATGGGTGTAGATAACCTATCGCCTGGAGTCTTTGCAGAAAATATAACAACAGAAGGTATAGATCTTTACTCCTTTCCCATAGGGACCAGGTTTAAGATAGGGGAAACTATACAAGAACTAACTCAAATCGGTAAGAAATGTCATACTGGATGTGAAATATCCCGTAAGGTAGGAAAATGTATTATGCCAACGGAAGGCATATTCACCAAGGTAATAAAGGGTGGAATAGTTAGGGAAGGAGATTTAATTGAGCTTATAGACTAGGGTAGAAGATAATTGAAGAAGACAATTGAAAAGATAGAGGGGCTGGTTCATAACTATTTTTAGTTATGAACCAGCCCCTTCTAAATTTAATATCCACTGGAGCTGTGAAGCATATTTACATTTCCTTCTATTGCTATTGGGGTCCTTTGAATAAATAGGTCTTGCTCTTTATGGTATTCATATTGGGTAACGGCAAAGTTGGCGGTTCTACTGCTTATAGTAGTTATATAGAAGTCATCCTCTTCTGTTAAGACATTAAAATGGATAGTACCTAATTGGACATAGTCGTCAAACAGGACGAAATCTTTACCGTCACCATGGACTACCAAAAGCCATCTCTGTCCGTCATCCCACATGATCTCCCCGCTTTCATCTCTGCCAGCTGAAACGTACATGCTGATCCTCTCCTCAAAACCGTCCTGGTTGAAGTCGATGATATATTCATCTAGCAGGGTCAAATCATCTGTTGAAACTGGGTCTTGGGCCTTAATTCCTTGTAATTCCATATCATCATCTACAGGCTGTTTCATAGAATCTAAGACTAGATCCTTTAAATAGCTGTTAACTTCAATATCCTTGATTACATTGTCCTTATTGTAGGCAAAGAGATAAAACTCATCCTCCATTAAGGAATCAAATAGGGTGTCGTCTTCCACTTGTAATTTTAAATCCCCACCATCAATGCTTATTTCAATATAATTTTTATCATCTTCCACATATTTAGAATGGGCAATTCCAGCGTTTAGGGTTAGCTCTTCACCTACTTGAGCCTGTGGTGCTTCCCTGTTACATCCTACCAGGGCAAATCCTAATAATAGTACTAAAATAAAAGTAATTTTTTTGATATAGACCTTCATGTCTCTCACCTTCCTTAAGATTAATATACCACAGATTTTACTATTTATATATGGATTATGGATAATGTAATTAAATTGTAAAATATATGGGTTTTTTTGCAAAATTGACCTGGGTCAATTAAATAGATATTCATTAATAATATAATATGATTATAAATTAGGATTAAAAATTAAAGTAGTTCTTAATGGGTATAATAACAGTAATAATTGTAAAGTTTAAAGGGTGAGTAGGTTGACATGTAGTTGTTGCAACAATGAAAATAATTGCATCAAATTAGTTCCCATATTTAGCAACCTAACTGAAGAGGAAATGCTGGAAGTTAGGGCAATAACCAAGGATCGGGTTTATGAGAAGGGTGAAATGGTCTATAAGGCCGGGGATAAGGGTGAGAAGCTGTATGTTATTCATACAGGCAAGGTAAAAATCAGTAGATTTACCGAATCTGGTAAAGAACAGGTAATCAGGGTCCTGGGTCCTGGTGAATTTATGGGTGAGCTATCCCTCTTTAGTTCGGAACCTGTTAAGGATTATGGGGAGGTAGTCGAAAGGGCCAATATGTGCATAATAGATGGACATAAGTTGAAGGAGCTTATGGTTAAATATCCCTCCATCAGCTTTAAAATCATGGAAGAGCTTAGTAAAAGGCTTGAAAGGGCTGAGAACCTAATAGAGAATATTAACCATTATTCAGTAGAGAAACGACTAGCCCAAACCTTGTTGGATTTAGCCGATGGTAAAGGGGTTATAAAATTAGAGATAACCAAAAAGGATCTAGCTTCTAATATAGGCATGAGCCAGGAGACCTTAAGTAGAAAATTATCCGCCTTTCAGGAGCTGGGCATAATCGAGTTAATAGGCCATCGAAAGATCGTAATCTTAAATGAAAGGGCACTAGAGGAAATAGAATAAATGGAGGTAAGATAATGGAAGCTATAGATATAATGGTAGAGGAACATGCAAATATAAGGAGGATGTTGAAGGTAATAAGGGAGCTTTCCTATAGGGTATTGACCTTAGGAGACTTTGACCTAGAGGATATTACTAAGATAATCGATTTTATAAGGACATATGCAGATAAACACCATCATGGTAAGGAAGAGGATATCCTATTTAAAACTATGAATAAGGAGATACAAAAATTGGCTGAATCTGGTGCCATAACCGGCATGTATATAGAACACGACTCAGGTAGACTTTATGTTTCCAAGCTTGAGAAGGCCGTAGAAGCCTATAGGGAAGGGGACGATAGGGCAAGGCTAGATATTATAGCCAATGCCATCTGCTATGCTGACCTATTAGATAGGCATATTGAAAAGGAAAATACGGCCATGTACAGATTTGCAGAGAACATGTTGAAGGAAGACAGTAAGTCCTATATAGAAGAAGAATGTGAAAGGATTGAGGCCAAAGCAAGTGAGCAAGGTCTACAGGAAAAATATCTTTCCCTATTGGAAGACTTGGAAAAGAAATACCTAAATCCTTAAAAATGTAAATATAATCCATTTACTGTGGGTATTGAATTATAAAGTGATTAAAAGGTAGGAGGTAAAATTATGGCTTTTAAACTAACAGATAAGGTAAGCTGGGTAGGCAAAATAGACTGGGAATTGAGGAGATTTCACGGGGATGAATATTCCACTTTTAAAGGTTCTTCATATAATTCTTATTTGATTAGGGATGAAAAGACGGTTCTCATCGATACGGTCTGGACACCCTTCGCAGATGAATTCATTAGGAATCTAAAAGAAGAAATCGACTTAAAGGAAATAGATTATATAATTATCCAGCATTCAGAGGTAGACCATAGTGGAGCTTTACCACTATTGATGAAGGAGATTCCAGATACGCCTATCTATTGTACAGCCAACGGAGCTAAGACCTTAAAGGGCCACTACCATGAAGATTGGAACTTTGTAGAGGTAAAGACTGGAGATACCTTAAATATAGGCGAATCAACCCTAACCTTTGTAGAAGCTAGGATGTTACACTGGCCAGATAGTATGATGACCTATATGGATAGTGAGGCCATTCTATTCAGCAATGACGCCTTTGGGCAGCACTATGCTTCAGAACTGATGTTTAACGACCTAGTAGACCAGTGTGAACTATATGAAGAGGCCATCAAGTACTATGCTAATATACTAACCCCCTTTAGTGCACTAGTTACCAACAAGATCAAGGAAGTACTGGCTATGGAACTACCCTTAAATATGATCGCCACAAGCCATGGTATCATCTGGAGGGATAATCCTTCACAAATTGTACTAAAATATCTAGAATGGGCGGATGCCTATCAGGAAAACCAAATAACCCTAGTATATGACACTATGTGGAATGCAACTAAGAGGATGGCAGAAGCTATAGCTGATGGTATAAAATCAGTGGATAATTCAGTAAAGGTTAAATTATATAATGCAGCTAAGACGGATAAGAATGATATTATAACTGAATTATTTAGATCTAAGGGTATCCTTTTCGGTTCATCTACAGTTAACAAGGGAATCATGAATGCTACAGGTGGTCTTTTAGAGATGATCAGAGGCCTAGGCTTTAAGAATAAAAAGGCTGCTGCCTTTGGATCCTATGGTTGGTCTGGAGAGAGTGTTAAGATAATAGAAGAAAAGTTAAAGGATGCTAAGTTAGAAGTACTAGAAAGTGGACCAAGGATACTGTGGAATCCAGATGAAGAAGGAATTAAAGAATGCTATGAGTTTGGAAGAAGGTTTGCTCAACAATTTAAAGAATAATTTTAAAGAAAGCCAAAGGGCTGTTTCATAATTTCTAAATAGTTATGAAACAGCCCTTTATTAGACTATTGTATATCTTAACTTCATAGTTTTTTAAATATAGTATATTACTATACCAGCCCCAATAACCTAGAGCCTTGGGTCACTATAAAACATAGAATTATACCAGTTAGGGTTGGAACTAGGAAGGAGACCCAGGTCCACTTGGCACTTAGGGTTTCCTTTCTTATGGTTAAAAGGGTAGTGCCACAGGGCCAATGGTTTAAGGAAAATAGTATGGTACATAGGGCTGTAAGCCAGGTCCAGCCGTTATCTATAAAGAGCTGCTTTATTTCAGCCAGATTAGTAAGTTCTATCAGGGACCCCTTAGACATATAGGCCATGATTAAGACTGGTATAACTATTTCATTGGCTGGTAGACCTAATATAAAGGCCATCAATATATAGCCGTCTAAGCCTATAAGCCTGGCGAAGGGATCTAGAAATTGAGCACAGTGGGTTAAGATGTTGTATTCACCTATAGTTATATTAGCCATGTTCCAGATGACAAGGCCGGCAGGAGCAGCCACCATTACAGCCCTAGCTAAGACGAAAAGGGTCCGGTCGAAGATGGAGCGGACTATGATTCTGCCAACCTGGGGCTTCCTATAGGGTGGTAGCTCCAGGATAAAGCTGGAAGGAAGCCCCTTTAAAATACTTTTGGACAAGAGCTTAGATACAAATAGGGTAATTACAACTCCTAGGATGATGGCCAGTAATACGAAGATGGCGGCTATATAGGAAGTATTTCCCCTAGCTGAAGGGGCAAGGAAAATACTTGATAGGACGATTAAAGTAGGAAAACGGCCATTACAGGGTACAAAATTATTAGTAATTATGGCTATAAGCTGCTCCCTTGGTGAATCAATAATCCTACAGGATATAACCCCTGCAGCATTACAACCAAAACCCATACACATGGTTAAGGCTTGCTTGCCATGGGCACAGGCCTTTTTGAAGAAATGGTCTAGGTTAAAGGCTATGCGGGGTAAATATCCTAAATCCTCCAAAATTGTAAATAGGGGGAAAAAGATGGCCATTGGCGGCAGCATTACAGATATTACCCAGGCTAGGGTTCTATAAATCCCTAAAACTAAAAGGTCGTGGACCCTCTTAGGTAGACCAATAAGATTTAGTAGTGCACTTAATTTGTCCTCCAAGTAAAATAGGCCCTTAGCCAATAGGTCCGATGGATAATTGGCCCCTTCTATGGTAATCCAAAATACCAGGCCTAATAACAAGATCATTATAGGGATGCCGTAAACTTTGGATGCTAGGATTTGATCGATTTTTCTATCTCCTTCCCTATAGCTATCATCTTCAATGAAAGCAACCCTATTATAGATAGCCTCCCCTGTCCTTACTATGCTTGAGACTATCATGTCCCTTATCTTATTTCTATCTAATCCCTTGCCTTTTAACTCCTCTAAAATCTCTTCTAATAAATCCTTTAAAAGCTCATGTTCCTGGATATCATAACCTATATTTTCCTTGATGGACCTAATTAAGGACCTATCTCCTTCCAATAGGCGGAGGGCTAGCCATCTAGTATTTAAACCATTGGCAATCTTCTCCAAAAGGGGTCTTATTTTTTCAATAGCTCTTTCTAGTTCTTCCCCATAATCTACTTTTATAGGTTTTGGATTTAAGTCTCCTTTGATAAGCTTTTCAATGGTATTCTTTAAATGGTCTAAACCCTTGCCCTCTCTAGCTACGGTGGCTACAACCGGAACCCCTAGTAGTTTAGATAACTTATCACAATCGATTTTAATCTTCTTCCTTTGGGCTTCGTCCATCAGGTTTACACAAATTATTACCCTATGGGTAATTTCCATTACTTGTAAAGCTAGGTTTAAATTCCTTTCTAAGCAGGTGGCATCGGTAACCACCACAGTCACATGGGGATTAGCAAAACATATAAAGTCCCTTGCTATTTCTTCCTCCTCAGAGTTGGAAAGTAGGGAGTATGTACCTGGTAGGTCTACTAGTAAATACTCTTTACCATTATGAGTAAAATCACCGTATGCGGTGTTTACTGTTTTACCAGGCCAGTTTCCAGTATGCTGATTAAGGTCAGTAAGGCTGTTAAAAATGGTGCTTTTTCCTGTGTTGGGATTGCCTGCCAGGGCGATAATTGATTTATTTGGATCTAGCTTAAGATTAAGCATTGATACCCTCCTTTACTAATCTAACTGCTCTACTAATATTTTGGATGTTTCTTCCTTCCTTAGGGCAATTACAGCCCCCCTTATATCATAGGCTGTTGGATCTCCTGCTGGACTTCTCATTAGAGCCCTTACCCTAGTTCCTTCAATAAGTCCAAGATCTAGTAACCGCCTGCGTACTATCCCCTGGTTATGTAATTTTTTCACTATGGCAGACTTTCCAATGGGTAACTTATCTAATGAAATCAATTTATTCATGGAATCACCCCTAAATAGGCAGATATAGCTAATATATAAGATATGAAAGAGGAGTATAATTGTGAGTCTTTATTAACTGTACAGATGGTCTCAATACTTGAAAATTCAAACTTAATAGGGTAAACTACAATTGGCATTGAAATATAAAGAAGAAGAGGGATTAGATGATTAAGAATGAATACTGTCGGCTGGTGGCCAATATCGCTATTAGGTCCGTCTTATTTGAAGTATCTGTATCACCTAAACCAGGCTTAGTTGATAGGTTTAATCCTGGTGCCCATAAGGATATGGATATTTTTACCTTCTTAAAAAGTAGTTCCGTCCTCTATCCATATTTCTATAACTGCACCATGGCTGGGATAGAATTCGATGAGGAAGATTATACTCAACTCTTGCTTAATATTAGGCCTATTGGAATAAGGGCTGAGGAGGATATGTTTAAGGCTACAGCTGGCATCAATACCCATAAGGGGATAATCTTTTCTATGGGTATAATAGCAGCAGCTGTAGGAAGTTTACATAGGGAGCTAAATAGGCAGCATTTTGACTTTGAGGAGATTTCAGAGCGGGTAAAACTTATTACTGCTGGAATTACTAAAGAATTAGACCTAGCCTATAAAAAAGAGGATTTAACCTATGGGGAAAGGCTATATTTAAAATATGGGACAAAGGGAATTAGGGGTGAAGTAGAATCGGGGTTTACTACCGTCTTAAACTACTCCCTCCCCATCCTAGTTGGGCTAATACAGGAAAATAAATACCATATAAACGACATATTAGGGCAAGTGTTGATTAATCTAATGGCTAATACTGAAGATAGCAATGTCTTAGGCAGGCATGATATGGAGGCCTTAAAATATGTTCAAGAAAGGTCAAAGGAAGCCCTAAAGCTAGGAGGATACTTTACTGAGGAGGGTAGGAAGTATATTGAGGCCTTAGATGAGGATTTTATAGAAAAGCATATTAGCCCGGGAGGTTCGGCAGATCTTTTGGCCGTCAGCTTAATGTTTTATATGTTAAAGTACGGTGATGAAATATGATAGATGAAAAATTTGTTATGGAGATTTTAAAGTCCAGGGAAGAGAGAAGGGATAAACAGCTTGATTTGATTGGTAAATATAAAGCAAGTTTAATCTCCTTCACCCTTAATACTCCTGGTATAGTTAAGGATAATGAGATGTATAGGTCCATACATAAGGTTGGTATGAAGGCTATTAGAGCCCTTCTAAAGGAGGAGGGTATTAAAATCCTACATGAGGAGGCTAGAAATAAGTCAACAGGCTCTGAAGGCTTTATAGTGGTAGAAGGGGACCCAAGAAGAATAAAGGAAAAATTAATAGAATTGGAAATGAACCATCCCTTGGGTAGGATATTTGATATAGACGTCTTTGATAAGGAGCATAGACAAATAAGCAGGAGCGAATTAAAAGTAGACCCTAGGAGATGCTTAATCTGTAACCAGCCTGCCAGGATCTGTATTAGGGAAAGAAATCATACTATGGAGGAACTCTATGCTAAAATAGAATCATTATGGAAGGAATTTATAGATGAAGAGATATAATAGCTTAAATAAAGAGTTGAGGAGGATATTTGGAGGAAAGGTAATAAAATTATCCATAGATGGAGGCTTTACTTGCCCCAATAGGGATGGTACCAAGGGGACTAGGGGATGTATATTCTGCGGAGAAGAAGGAAGTGGAGAATTTGCATCATCTAGCTGCCTGCCCCTTAAAGAGCAAGTAAGGTCCCAAAAGGAACTGCTGTCTAACAAATGGAAGGCAGATAAATATATAATTTACTTTCAAAGCTTTACAAATACCTATGCCCCGGTAGAAAGGTTAAAAAAGCTATATTATGAAGCCCTGAAGATAGAAGGGGTTGTGGGTATTGCCATAGCCACGAGGCCCGATTGTTTAGATGATGAGGTTATAGAACTTCTAGCAGAGCTTAATAGGAAGACCTTTCTCTGGGTTGAGCTGGGCTTGCAGACTATACATGAGGAAACGGCCAAATTTATAAGAAGGGGCTATGACTTAGCAGTTTATGATCAGGCTATAAAAAGGTTAAAAGAAAATAATATTAGGGTAGTGACCCACCTAATTATAGGCTTACCTAAGGAAGGCAGGGAGAATATATTAGAATCCGTTAAATATGTGGCCAAGACCAATACTTGGGGGATAAAGCTTCATTCCCTATATATTCAAAGGGATACTGATTTATATGATTATTATCTTAGAAAGCCCTTTTCCATCATGACTTTGGAGGAATATGTAAATATAGTGGTAGACGCCTTAGAAATACTGCCCAAATCTATGATAGTCCACAGGCTAACAGGAGACGGTAAGAGGGGCTTATTGGTAGAGCCAAAATGGACTTTAAATAAGATCAAGGTATTAACCTCCATAGATAAGGAATTAAAAAATAGGGATTCCTATCAGGGAAAATTGTTTGACAGCATTTGTTAAATATGAGATTATTATATTAACAAATAACAATTTTCAGAATATGGAGGGGTTATTGTGGCAGATAATAGAGCAATAGGCGTCATAGATTCTGGAGTAGGAGGATTGACGGTAGTTAAGGAGCTTAAGGAACAGCTAGCAGGGGAGAGTATCATATACTTTGGAGATAATGCAAACGTTCCCTATGGCAATAAAAGGGAGGAAGAGATAGCCCAACTAACCAAAAATATGATCGATTTTTTAATAGATAAGGATGTAAAAGTAATAGCTGTAGCTTGTAACACCATCTCTAGCTTGTTAGATAAGTATTTTACTGATTATGACATCCCCATAGTAAGTATAATAAAGCCTGCTGCCGATTATGTGGTGGAAAATGGCATAAAGGAAGTTGGAGTAATAGCTACTAAATTTACAGTTCAATCTGGTGCTTATGATAGGTTTATAAGGGAAGGGGATGAATCCATAAGGGTTATCTCAGAGGGAAGCCCAAATCTTGCACAGATAATCGATAGTGGTAATTTTACCGAAGTTAGAGGGGTAATAGACCTACATATGACCAATATCCTAAGTAAGGGAGATTTAAAACATATTATCTTAGGCTGTACCCATTATCCTATAGTCTTGGACAAGTTTAAGGAAAGGAGTCCTTCCATCAACTTTATAAACCCAGCCTATGAGCAAGTAAGGTATATTAATCAACTGCTGGAAGCAAGGAATATGAAGGCTCAGCTGGATAAGTCCACTTTCCAGATCTATACTACTGGTAAAGAGGAAACATATCATAAGATGCTAAACCTACTATCCATCGATTTACCGGACAATATAATAGAACTATCTTGCCAGACAATATAGTTAGTATGATAATGAAGCTAAAAGTCCTAAACCTGAAAAGGTGGGACTTTTAAAATTTTTGGTAAAGGATGAACTAGCTTGGAATTACTACTAGGATTCTTATCATCATTTTTTATCTTATTATTTGGACTCTACAAGGGTATCTACATAGGATTTTGTGTATTTACTAGCCTTTTAATTTTTACCCTTATTGCCCTAAGGCAGGGTCATAGTTTTAGGGATATTAGAAGGAGGGCCTTAAATAGTGCCAAGAAATCCCTGGTTGTAATCAGGGTATTTATTCTGATAGGCTTAGTTACAGCTAGCTGGCTAACGGCTGGAACCATACCTGCCATCGTCTACTATGCCTTAAGGATAATGAATCCCAGATTCTTTGTCCTCTTTAGCTTTATAACAAGCTGCTTAGTATCTTATATGTTAGGCACTTCCCTTGGTACCGCTAGTACCATAGGTATAGTCTTGATAATAATGGCTAGGACAGGGGATATAAACTTAAATTTAGTTGGTGGTGCCATCTTAGGAGGCTGTTATTTCGGGGATAGGTGCTCACCCATGTCATCTAGTGCTAACTTAATATCCAATTTGACCGGAACTAAATTTTACCCCATGTTAAAGAACTTTAGACGGACCACCCTTATGCCTTTGATAATATCCATCTTGATTTATTTTCTGTTTTCAATTAATAACCCTTTAAATACGGCAGAAAGTACCATATTAGATGATTTAAGTAATTACTTCACCATCAACTTTATAGTCCTACTGCCGGCTGTGGTAATGTTGATATTAAGTATCTTCCAGATCAACGTAAGAAAGTCCATGTTTTTAAGTGCGGTTATGGGCTCTATAATTGCCCTGACCATCCAAAGGGTTGAGCTAATGAGTTTAGCAAGGAACCTAATATTTGGTTTTAGCTTAGACGATAGTAATCCCCTATCAGGCATTCTAAGGGGTGGGGGGTTACTTTCCATGATAAAGCCTGGTATAGTCATCTTCATATCCTGTGCCATGGTAGGGGTATTAGAGGAGATGGGGATTTTTGAGAAAACCTACCAGGTTTTTAAGGGGGTAAAAAGCAGGAGCCAGCTATTTAAAGCTACGGCTATTTCTTCCTTTATTAGTGCCGCCTTTGGTGGCAACCAATCTATAGCCGTAGTTATGGTAAATAGCATTATGGAAAAGATCTACCAAAGGCTGGAAGTAGATAATTACCAGTTGGCTACAGATATTTCCAATACAGCCATCGTTATATCCCCCATGATACCCTGGAATATTGCCAACTTCGTAATAGCCAATAATTTAGGCCTGAATCCAGCCCTTATAGTCCCTTATGCCTTTTATCTATTTATATTGCCTATATACAATTATATCCACCTAGCCAAAAGTGAAAGGAACTCTTAACCAAACCTTTGCATAGTATATATTGCAAAGATTAATAAAGAAAGGTGGTTAAGATGAAGGATTATTATGAATTATCCCGCAAATGTCCTAGTGGAAGTTTCTCATATACTATAAAAGCTGGAGATACCCTATGGCAATTGGCCAGAACTTATAATACTACTGTAGATGCCATACTGGCCATCAATCCAGGTATTAACCCAAATAATTTACAAGTAGGCCAAAAAATCTGCATACCAAAGGATAGTAAGCCTCCACGCAGATGTCCAGCCGGATCCTTTGAATACACCATCAAGCAGGGAGACACCCTATGGCAGTTGGCCAGGACCTATAATACGACAGTAGAAGCCATAATGGCCCTAAATCCAGGAATAGATCCAAATAACCTACAAATCGGTCAGGTAA
>Ga0209537_1001233_pt1 | contig 29431 bp, 25 predicted proteins | sample BioPla4DNA1_FD_187698 | JGI IMG/M metagenome (GOLD analysis project Ga0209537, IMG submission 187698) | Biogas fermentation microbial communities from Germany - Plant 4 DNA1 (SPAdes) (version 2) | ecosystem: Engineered > Bioreactor > Anaerobic > Digestate | place: Bielefeld, North...
TGAAAAAATATTTGTTTCTAAGTGAATTTTTATGTAAAATCAAAGTACATGACAAGGTGTCCGGATGTATCCGGTTTTATTGTCCGGATACTCCCGGAAATACTGTCCGAATAATCCGGAATACGCATTTTTTTGGAGCGTGACGGGTTTGTGGCTTATGCGCTGAACGAGTACCAGGGCCCCGACGGCCATATCGTCATGGATTACTGTTGGTACCCTAAGAAACCTTACTCCGGCGTTTCTGCGGATGGCCGATATTACCTGAGGTATACCCTGGAAGATATGGTGTTCGTTTACGATGTTTTAAGCTGTGAGGAAATGGAAGGCCTGTTTACCGATTTCTCGACGATGTTCCCCCAATTTCAGACACGGGTAGGTTTTGAGGCAGCCCGTCTGGCAGCTGTGAGCCAGGCCGTTGAAAAAGACCTGGCATGCCATATAGCACGGTTCAATGGCTTCAGCGCCCGAATGGGCGTAACCTATACGTTCCGGTTCCCGAGGATTGAGGACGCAGATTGGATAAGGGCCCTCACAGACGAGGGCATGCTGGTCTTTGCTCAGGGCTTTCCGGTCATAACCGGTGTCCCTTATGAAAACAACGCCTTTGGCGGCGCCCGAATCCTGCGCAGGCCGGAGCTTGTGGGCTACGCGCATGGCGGGAAACTGGTCTATTGCAGGGATACCTGCCGGCAGTATATTGAGCTGAGCAGCCGGCCTGATTTTAATCAGGAAAGCCTTATCCGGTTTACCGATGCCAGGGATGCCGCATCCCAGGGCTATTATCCCTGTCCCATATGCCGGCCTTAGGCACATGGTGATGTGCATGGATTCGAAGGGTAATATCATCATGAAAGCCGTATTCCTGTATGTTATGATACAGGAATGCACCGTTATATGCCGAAGCGGGCTTCCCATATAAATCCATCAGTTTATCAACGGAATCCCCAACGCGTAGACCAATAACCACTCACCAATCAGTATAACTGGTCGATGAAGCTATACTAACTTCTGAGTCCAGGTTGCTTCTGTTTTCAATAGCACTGCAGCTTGCTATTATAAAAATAAGCAAAAACAGTAGTAGACATTTTATTTTTTCACTAACTATATCACTCCTTATTCACCCATGATGATATTTACGGCTTCATGGGAACCATACATTGAGGCTTTGCGACCGTTCCCATTGGAAAGAATTGCAGCCATAAAATCTATATAGTCGTCCGTTACGTGGTCTTAGTCGTAAAACTTTGCTGTAATAATGTATTTGGTTAGCTGTTCGCAACTTGGATGTTCTACTTTACCCCATGAATCGGGAGCCTCATCACTTTCCAGCCACTTTATATAGGTGTAACCGCATTGCCATAATATCAGCATAATAATTGCTCTGAATGGAATCTGCGAGCATGATTCATCTTGCACAATCTGGATTCCAGCGTTAATTTTTCAGAAAGTCAGTATCTCGCAACAATTTAGTAAGAGGGCTACAATCGGTGCCGTCTTTTTTTACCCTGGCATTCTCCATCCATTCGCCAACATCAGATGATAAATATATGTATTGCCCAGCTATTCCATGGATGCCTAATATATCAGTTTCCGGATCGTTAAAGATTTCATCAACATCGTTTCCTTCTAAATCCATACTATATAGAACCTTATATTCGTAATCCATAAAATAATAAATTCTGTCATCATCGATAGCAAAATTATCTATCCACATGCGCAGCATTGTTACTTCTGTCCCGTCATCATTCATTCTGTACAACCAACTAATATAATCTTCCCAGTAAACATAAAAGATGCGCCCTTTATATAGCGTAAATCTCCATGGAAAATCGGATGCTATTTTTATTGGTTCACTGCCGTTTCTGATATCAAGTTTATATAATGTACATAGGTTGTTTTCTGTATTTTTTGCATTATAATACAACCAGCCGTCTTCATATTGAAAGCTTATACATCTTTCATCAACAATTTTCGTTAAGTGTTTGCCATCGAGCGACACCTTGAATAGATTCCTTGTTTCATTGTCAATAAAGTATATCCAGTTTCCTATGACTATGAACCCTGAACAGTCGTCCTGTACCAGAACCTCTCGTTCACTTCCATCCTTTTTGATTTTTATAATAGGTCCGTGTAAATCGGTATAATATTTTGTTTGCTTGATGTAGTAGATATAATCATCGACGACATTGATATATATCGGAATATCATAGGATATCCTTCTTATATCGGTTCCATCATCATTTATGCTCCATAATCCTTCAATATATAGATTTTCCATCCATGGATAACTTACAGCACCAAAATATTGCCTTTCACCATCATATGCTACATATCCATAATGATACAGGTTATTATTTGTATTCCCTATTTTTGTTATATCACCCATATCCGGAACAAGAGCAGTCGGCTCTTGCCCAGGTGTTTGAAACGGCGTTGAAGCTGGAGTAGGAGATATTGTCTGAGTTGCTGTACTTTCTGTTTCTGAAGAAATATTGGACTGTACTTGATTACCTCTTTCCGTATTGGCAATAATGCAACTCGCCATAACCAATGCAGCAAGTAATAGCAATATGCTTATTTTATACTTCATACTCCTGCCTCCCTGCCGTTAAGGAGCATAACTCCAATGCCATGTTTCTTTATAATTATTTTCGAAATTACCCTCATCTTCGGAAATCGGTTTATTAACTAGAAGTGGCTTAAAGCCATAAGTCTTTTGAGGATCTTGTGCTGCTAACCATCGTGTTTCTTTTTTTAAGGCTTTACCCATCCCGTAGTTATACCCTTTGCCAGAAAACTTTTGATATGCAGTTAACGGATCAATCGGTGGACCTTCTGTTTGTCCGTGTCCAACTATTTGTCCTTTTTTGTATATATATCCGTTATATTCATGATCCTTATCCAATATCCTGTAAAACAAACTGCCAGGATCACCAAAGTTAAAGTCGATTGCTAAACCATATCCATGATTGCTGGTTCCATACCCAGACAATATTCCGCTGCTAACCGCATTTTCGGCGAATTTATATGGATCTTTTTTGAATTCATTAACATGTTGTTTAATGTATTCATGGGCATTTTTTTCTCCAATATTAAATTTTGGGGTTGCAGCTATATTATAATTACTAGTTCCCAATAACTTTGCTACATCTTCTAAATAATAACCTGCATACAAACGTACCTGGTCTACATAAGGACGATATCCATCTGAACATGTAAAAGCACTTAGTTTCAGTTTGTCTTCATCTTTCGCTGTTTTATTATATTCTAATACATCTTGAATCAGCTTTGCCCAAGCGACAGCTACTTCTTTTTGAATTAAATCGTATCCACCATTCATCGTTGAAATTCTAGCAAGATGCTCCACTGGAATATATCCGTTATCCTTCACACTTACAGCATAAGAAGGCGATTCAGGTTTCCATTGCGACATATATTCTTTGATATCTTTAAAAGTTACGCCTTGCATTGCTGCATTCCTTATCAATTCCAATGTTTTTAGATCATCTGCTCTTCCATTAACATTCTCTCCGTCCAAATAGTATTGCATTAATATAACAGCCGAAGCAGTCCGTGGGCCAAACAAACCATCCAATAACGGATTTCCATTCTTATCTGTCCCAATGTCAAACCCTACCTCATGAAGGTAATACTGTACTTTTTGAGTTATGTATTTCCCCCAGGCAGCAGGATCCCCATTTTTCACCATCATAAGTGTTTTCTTCATTTCGGCGTTTTCTTCATATTTTAGAAGCGCTTCAATAACACTATTTTTCTCACTCAACAACTTGGCAATATGATAAGTCGGATATATCTCCCCAGCTGCAATCTTCCGCTCAACCCGTATGATTTCATCCAGCTTTGCCATTGCCTCTTGTTGTTTTTTTCCGACTTTCTGCATGTCGACAACTGCCGCTCCAGTTGTCAGGACAGGTATACTTCCGCCTGCCAGCAATGCGGTAACCCTTCCAGTACCCAGTTTTATGTTCAAATTTCTCACCGCAAACTTGCTGCCTATTGAGGTTGATACGCCCGTTATCCTGTATATCCCGCTTAGCGCCTTCTGCATGTCAAAGTTCAGCCCAAACTTTATACTGCTTTGCGCTATCAGCCGGGCTAGTTGGCTATCCCTTGCACGGTATTCCTGCGCCGATTCAAGGGCATACCTTGATAAATCCTGCAGGTTACGGGATGCCGTTTCCGTATTGCCGCGCAGCCTCCCTAGCGCTTCCCGCAAGGCCCGCGTGTTCGCCCTCACATAGCTCTCGTGGTACTTTGCATCCACCGCATCTACCAGCTTTGTCACCATATCGTGTACGTACCGGCACATGCCTTCTACATCCAAACTGAAATTCTTCAGCTGTCTTCCGAGCTCCTCTATCCGGTCCGGATCCTCATCTTCATTACCTAATGTGGCTTTTTGAACATTATCTTAGCAACTGAAGCTATAAAAAAATAGAGAGGAATGGCCGCATGGCAATAAACGTCACTTTTGAGAGCAACTATCCATAGAATCATACATATGTTGCAGACGCCTGAGAGGCTTTTCTTTCATTTTCAGCCCTTTCAATGCTGTTTCTAAGATCTGCCAGTAAATCCTGAATATCATCCAAACTATATGAAACTTTGGACAATACCTGGTTAACCGAAGAATCATATCTATCCCTCAGCACTTTACCCTTAGGGCTTTCCCAATAAGATGAGGAACTGTTGATATTATCCCTGTAAAGAGTCTTCCACTTGCCCACATTGCACATCAAATCGTAGATACACAGCGAATTGCTGAGAATCCAGGAAAACAAGGAAAAACCTCCTCACTTTTACTTCAAACTTAATAATGAAAACCTCCTTGTATTGGAAAAAAGACAGGCTACTATAATGCTAATTATCAGTAACCTGTCTGGTTATGTAATATGATTACCTTATAGCATTCGCACTTGCACGTTCGCTTTCTTCTTTTATCCGTGTTATTGTGCTTATCAATAACTGATAATAACCCTGGAATTCATCAAAGACTTTCGCTATCTGTTTCTTTGTTTCTTCAATCTTGATCTCAAACTGCCTTTGGTCATAGCCTTCCCACCAGCTTGCTACGTTTCCTTTTACACCGTTCAGAAACGTACCGACTTGGCCAATAATGTCTTGGGCAAACCTATTAATGTCGGATCCCAATTTTTGGGCTTCTGAGGTATCAAATCTTTGCCTGCTCATTTTATCTTTCACCTCCTTTCTTCAGTATTTTACAGATACATACATGTTGATTAAATAAACACTTGAAAATAATGATTGTATTTACTAGATTTTATTGTATACATTATCATTTATCATGTCAATATCCATACTTTTCAATTAAACCGCTAACCTTAATCCGATATATTTATTTTTGGATATAAAGTAACCGTCACCGAAAGATGGTTCCTTTTCTGCCATCCCAAACGGTAACCTTAATTGGAACAGGCTCTGGTCTCGGATATTCCCAATCAGGACGCCTGTCTGTTCCTCCTTAAACACCTTGCATAGTTGATGGTAATTACTCATCAAATCGGATATGTTATCCGATGCTACCACTGATACCTTGAGACCTCTTTCTTTCCTTACTATTCGTTCTATCAGTCTTAGCCAGGAGGTATGCCCGTTTTCTACAAATTCGCTCAAACGATCGATGACAAAAATTATCTGCTCCCATGAATTATAAAGTTCGCTAACGTTTCCGTTGTTAAGGCTACAATGAATAAGTTCATCCCGTCTTGAGTTAAGGATCTCTTCTATTTCTTCTACCAATGTTTCATCCGCATTCGTAATATTGGTTACATGGGGGAGACCAAGAACTTTCAGAAGACTCATATTGCTTGAATCAACGGCATAAACCTTGGAGCCATCCAGAGCCCTTATCCATGCGGACAAGAATGTGCTCTTGCCGCTCATAGGTTCTCCTGCCAGCAGAAATACCGGATATGTGGAAAAATCAATATAAACCGGCTGTAAGTCAAAATCACACAATCCTATGGCCAGTAATCCTTTTTTCTTATTTATCGCTTTTATGTCAATTCTTTCGGGCATAATCGGAACAGACTCTGCTTTTGTGGTCTCCTTTGCACGAATATTCTTGATTATTTCCTCAATGCTGCAATCCCTATACTCCGGCAATGCCACGTGGAACTCAAGCGGAGGGTTCCCCCTCACCAATCCACGTCCTGGGATATTGGCAGGTTCAAGCCCATCTGTCCTTCCTACTATATTTATATATTCGCTTTTGTCGGTCATCTGGAAGCATATTGCCATCTTAAAATTAACTGCAAATCTGTACCTTATCATGGATGTGTTTGAACATGTTACTATAAGATATATCCCGTATTTTGCTCCTTCCCTGGATAAGGTCACTATCTTTTCGTCAACCTGCTCATACGTTTCTGAAAGCGCGTGATAGTTATCAATAATCAATAATATGACAGGAAGTTTATAGCCTCTGTTCCTGTATGTTCTGAAATTATCGCATCCGGATTCTTCAAACGCCTCTTTCCGCCTCTTTATGATCCTTTCCAGGAAAACCATGAACTGATTTATTTTGTCTTCCTGCTCGAGTGTTATAAACTCACCGCAATGGGGCAGCTTCTCAAATATCTTTAGTGATGTACCACCAAAATCCATGATATAGATGTTAACATCCTCAGGTGTATAAAAATGGGCCAGTGACAGACATATGGTCTTAAGCAAGGAAGTTTTCCCGGTAGCCGGCGCTCCATATATGATAAGATTATTGCCTACATCAAAATCCAGACACAGGACTTCCTGTCTCTGGTTACGCGGATCATCCGCCAACCCAATCGGCACACTTAACAGTTTACCATCCAAGGTTATTCCACTGATAATGTCATCAAGATAAAGTGTTTCGGGAAGCGGTGGCTTCCACGGACCTTCCAATCTTGGAATTCCTGCTTTTTGGGCAGTTTCATCGAGGTATTTAACTAATGAAGCTAATTGTGAAGGCATTTCTTTATCGAGGGTTTTATCTTCAAATGCAGGATATATTTGCTCTGCTTTACCGTCCAGGGCAATTTTATATATTCTCCTTACTTTGTTTTCGCTCTTCTGCATGACACCTTCCGGATCATAGTCTGCTCCTGAGTATGCCGACTGAAAAATTTCAAATATTTCATCGTTACCGACCTGTATGTATGCCCTTCCGGGTTCCTTAATCATCGCGGCATCCGGCCTCTTAATGACATCCTTGCTGTCTTTTTCATCCTGAACTTTAAGGCATATCTTGAACTTGGAATTGCTCCATATCTGGTCATCCACGATACCAGCAGGTTTTTGTGTGGCAAGGATCAGATGCACCCCAAGGCTTCGGCCAACTCGGGCAGTACTAATCAGTTCTTTCATAAACTCGGGCTGATCCTGCTTAAGCTCTGCAAATTCGTCGGCTATGATAATGAGATGAGGAACCGAAGGCATCTCGGGATTGCCTTCTGATGTTTTACTCATATAGTAAAGTTTCTGATACTTATCTATGTTGTTGACACCATACTGGGAAAAGATTCTCTGCCTTCTCATTAACTCACTTTTAATCGAAAGCAGAGCTCGCGTGGTCATGTTGCCACTCAAATTGGTTATGGTACCAACCAGGTGGGGCAAGTCTTTAAAAGCATCTGCCGTACCTCCTCCTTTATAATCAATTAAGACAAAGACAACATCATGAGGATGATAATGCAAAGCCAGTGAGAGAATAAGAGACTGAATCAGTTCACTCTTGCCTGAACCTGTCGTGCCGGCAATAAGGCCATGAGGACCATATCCTGTTTCATGCAAATCAATGTAAAATGCCTCGCCGCCGGCCTTCGCCCCTAAAGGCACTTTCATCCCCTGGTATGTCCTATTCTTGTACCATTGAGACAAAACATCAATTTCCTCAACATGTTTCACCTTTAACATATCGAGGAAGGAAAGCGAATCAGGCAGTGCATACTCATCGTATGAACTCTTAATGCGCAGGGCCGCCATTTTTCTTACCGCTATATCCAGATTCTTGTGGTCCGCTTTATCAGGCACAAACGTAACCTTCTCACCGGTAAGCCTTTCTGCCTTCTCTGCCAGCTTTCCTTCAATATTAATCACCGTCTTGCAGTTCATGGGCAAATATGCTTTGTTATGCGCAATGAAAATACTTGACACACCAACCTTTGAGGATTCGCTGTCGCTATACAGATATTTGCTTATGGGCTCGTTTTCAAGCAAAGCGGGATCTTCCACAAAAAATACATAACGGGAGAAAACAGCACCTGTCGAAGCTCTGAATTCTCTTGCCTTAAGCTCCGAGTATAGTTCCGAAAGAGTTTGATGGGCCATAGCTCTTCCGCATAAAATAAATCTTACGGAAAAACTGTCATTCCAGACATGCGGAAGGAAGCTTAACCATGTCCATTGCGCAAGATTTTTAGAAGATGCAAGAACAACGATTTTCACATCATCATAACCATGATGCGTAATAATCTGTATCAGTATATTCTTGACGAGCTCAAATACTCTTTCTTCGTCACCGGCTATACCGGTTATCACAGATTCAACCAGGTTTACCAAAACAGGCACATCATTAATTTTCTGAAATTCAAATGCGAGTCTTTGCGGCTCCATCAGAAGCGGATCGTTTTCCAATATGATGGTCTGCTTGTTATATTTAATGCTAATATTCAGCGGAGCGCTTCCTAAACCCAGGCGAATACAAAGAAAATCATTATATGTAGGCACCTTTTCCCATAACCTGTTATCAACCCTCAGCATCCTCTGGATACACTCGTCAGGTTCCGGATGCATCTCATGCATAGCTTTTGTTTGCTGTTCCTTGGCCAGTAACAGCTCGTTACGTGTATCCGCAATAAATTGCAGATATTTTCCCTCACGCTCTTTCTTCATTTTTTTATATTTTTTAATCTGAGAAGATATGTTCGATAAGGAAACTATCAGCGACATGATAGTAGCAATAACAGAGAATATAATAAAGCTTGACTTTAGCGCGAGTGCAATGATGACAGTTACTATCATCATAACTACCGGTGGTACGATTATGGTGAACCAGTTAAATTCAGGTTTTCCCGGCTGACCAGGGGGATTCGGAATTTCTATCTCACCAGAGGGCATGTATGGAAGAAATCTTGGTTGTCTCCTAAATTCCTTTATCATGCTTACACCTCACAGTTTTATAGCTTGTCCGCCACTAATATTCATCCTGTACCAGTCTCCATGCACGCTGTAATATATGCTGCCGTCTATAATATGGAGGTACTCCGCTGACTCATTGCACATTCTTATGATTTTTCCGTCAGAAAGGCTCACCCTGAATATGTTCTTCTCGCTATATGCATTGGAGCAGAACAAGTATTGGCCATCCGTATTCATAAAAGAGACGCTGACGTCTGGTATCACAATTCTTTCCATAGTATTGGTGTCAAGCAGGGTAAGAACATGTTGATTGTTTTTATCTGCAAATGCAATTATGCCATCAATAAAGATCATGGACGCGGCATGGGCATCAAACACTTTCTCAATATAATTCCCGTTAATGTCACAAATCTTGATTTGGGTCTGTGTCGAGTACATAAGTTTTCCTTCTTCAATAACGAAGCAATTGATCTCTTCATGGACAATACGTGTATTGTTCTTGCCATTTAACATGCAGCGGTACAGCTTATAATCGCTTTCATCGATATAGTAGATCCAGTCATTATATAAGGTCACCAGGTAACACGGTCTTTCCAGTATTACCGTTTTGGATGCGGCATGCAGATCCCACTTGCATAAGTAGTTCCCGTATCGCTGGTCGCTATAGTAGATGCACGTTCCATCACAGTTCATGAACCAGAACATGCCATTAAGATCAATATTGGTTGTGAAATTATTCATATCACTGATTATCAATCCATCAGGACATTTCAGTATCAGTCCGCCGTTAAGCAAGTTATAGGCCATACCAACTCTCCTCAAACAATAGTCAGTATTGATCCTTGGGTGACCCCTTCTTCTTCAAGCGTTTTCTCATTATCGAGAATCCTTCCGAGGGGTTCCGCCTGAATCCTGCTATCTTTCCCAATTACAAACCCCAGTTGTGCTGATGCTTCGGATAACATATCAAGCAGCTCGGAAATCGTCACGAAAGCCGGCACTTTAAGATCTGCCTTATTTGTATCAGCAACTAGCGTAATATACACATAATCCATGGCTTTTCACCTTAAATCAATTTTTAATGCTTACCAGCAATTTCCTTTCACCGACCAGTTTAAGATCAAGGTTTATGGCATCGGCAGCTATTTTTAAATATTTGGTCTTATATTTGTAAAGTGTTTCAGCCCGAGCGTTAACAATAGTATATGTTTGACCTGTATAGTCGCTCCTGGTTTCAATTTCAATATCCACACTAAATTCATTCCATACATGGTTTGAAGAAAATTTGAGGTTAGGGCCGACAGTTGGTATTTCTGTCACTCCCATGGCGTCCGAAAATGCCTTTGAAAATTGCTCCTGGAACATCCTTTCATCAATAACGGCATCTCTGTCGCGATGGCTTTCATAGTTTAGGCTCATATCTCTCGCCACACGGCAGGCATTGAACAGGGCTGAATTAATGGTTATTTTTTCCCTTATGACATTAACCACCTCAAAAATTGGTTCTATGAGGATGGACAATACAATAATTGCGAGTATGCCTTTGGCAAAACCTTTCATATATCCACCTTAATAAGACGGAAGATCTTTATAATACCTCAGGCCGATTGTAGTGATAGAAAATGATACCGGAAGCTCTATTTCATATTTTCTACCCCACAACGTCACCGTGAGCGGATATACGGCTTTGATGCAGACTCTGATTGGTTCTCCCCTCTGCCGGTACGGCTTTTCCCAATCCGGAGCATCTTCATAAAATAATTCATAATCATAGCCTATGGCCGATTCATTATCGGAATTCTCCACGATGATCTCAATCTTGTCCGCTTTATCCCTGTAAATCGGTCGGCTTGAAAGATTATACCAGGCGTCATAGTAATAGGATTGTTTGACATAATTGTCATTCGCCGCTACCTGAGACAGGTTGAATGTCTCAATAATAAGGATGGAATACCAGGGGAAAAAGAACGCCAAATTGACAAATAGCAACATACAGACAGATACTATGACCGCTACAAGTACTGCCTTTGCTATGCCCTGCATAACCCTGCCTCCATATGTACAACTTATTTAATTAAATCTTCAATGGCATCGATAAACATGTTCCATACTTGTGCAATCCAATTTCCAATATTCGTCCTTACAACGGTAATGATTAATCCGATCACAACAATTATCGCTACCACAGCCGCGATTTCCTTAATGCCAAAAGCGCCGGTTTCACTCTTTAAAAATTTCATTGTCATAACCTCCTCAAGTATTCGTATTTACTGGAACATCCGCATCGCGTCCAAAATGGTAAACAGGTAATAAATGATTATATAAACTGCGAGCACTACGATTAATACCATTTGCAGCCTCGCATTCGTCCGCTCCCTCCTTTCGAGTTCATCCTCAAGAGCCCTAATTCTGAAATTATCCAATTCATTCTTGAGATAGGCCATTTGGGATGTATTGTCGTATCCTTTTATTCGTGTTTCCATGATGTCGCAGAATTTAATGACATAATGCAGCGGAACCCTTTTTTTAAACTGGTCAAGGGCATATTTTTCGCCATATTCGATATTATCAAGCATAACGCCCAGTTCTTCTGCCATATCCGGGTTGGCATTGGGTAAAAAGTCCTTGATCACGTCAGCAAGGAAAATATTGTATGATTTGGAATACTGATAATAAACCATGCTGTAGAATGCCGGAAAGTCCAGGCCAATATTTTTATTTTTCCTCTCAATGGTTTTTTCCAGTTCGCTTACCGGGTACAACCAGCCAAGAACGATAAAGGCGGCGGAGATAAACCCCAGCATGGGATTGGCCGCATGCATGATTAATGAAATGAGTAAGGCTACAGTTGCATAAAAGATTTGTTCCAGCCTGACCTCCTCCGGCAGTTTGTCCATATCGAGCCTGCGAAGCATTTTCTGGTACCTGTTTCTGTCGGTAGGACTCATAAGTTTTCTAACCACCAGAAATGCAAATTTCCTCTTGAAATAGGCCAGTTTTTCATTGAACAAATTGGTTTTCCGGTCCTGTAAATACTGGCGGGCTCGTTTTTTTTGCTTTCTGCTGGCAGGCTTGAAAAATGGGTACAAGCAGACCTTTATGATATACAAGATAGAACCGAATGCGCACAACTGAGCGATAAAGGTCATTGCTTTTCACCCCCAAGGTCAAAATCACCCTGAAGGGACTGACACTTGGCAAAGCTAAGGCAAATGGCACTGATCAGGATGGTATTTATCATTTTCCCAAGATTGCTGTGAAGCATAAAGAGCCGGAAATCCTCAACTGCTAGTGCATAGAGGAAAAATAGAATGATAATTACCGTCTTAACCAGAAACTCCCGGTTCATTTTTCTGAAAATGCGTTCTTTCCGCACGTTCATCTCGCGTAAAACTGCATTTTCATCAACAATGTCCAGAAATATATCCGCCATACCCTTTCGTTCATTGTACTCAAAGACAATGGCTTTTTTTGTAAAATTGTTGAACTTAGGGCCCAATTGCTTATTGAGTATGGTTATGGCCTGCTTAAACGAATATCCGTTATTCTCGCAATTATCAATAAACTGTTGGAAAAACGGCCTGATATTCGGGCTAATATACTCGTCGCTTTCCATGACTTTTTTAATTGCATTGAGCACGCCATCCCTCGCCAGGGGGCAGATCAAATCCTCCGCATCCATAATATTTTCCAGCTTTTCCGCTTTTGCTGCCTTGGAGCGCATAACAAAGTACGTCAAGAGAGCGATAAACAACGATATGGCTATCATGGCAGAAAGGGTGACGCTCCGCATCAGCATGACAATGATAAGCAAGAGCAAGGCAAAACAGATGCACAGTAAGGACGTAAAGCTTTCCAAAGTCAAAGGAAGGCTCAAGTCCAGAATAAGCCTTTCGACCAAACGGTTGTATTTTGCAAATATGTTTTCTTTCTCAACGACTATCCTGTTCTGCTTCATCCTGGCAACAAACCGTTTTGTATTGTACTTGCCAAGGTACTCAGCCAAAGTGTCAATGATATTAAAGATAAAATCAGCCGTCCCTTTGAAAAAATGTATTTCAAACACGGAATTGATAAACGCAAACACCGCAATACCAATAGCTATGCTAATTATCAAAATCATGGTATCCGTCAAGGCTATACACCTCCACCTCATCATCCGAAGGTTCCTTTGTCAGGAATTCAAATCTGCTGCGCTTAATACCCGCTTTCAGCATCATCTGCTGAACCCTTTCGGATATGACTCCCACGCGCTTATGTCTGCCGATTATTTTAAGAACCCTATGTGTGCCCTCTTCTTCTTCAACATCTTCGCAAATGAATTTATATATCTGGTTTATTTTAGGTTTAAGTCCCTCGGATCCCAGAACCTCAGATATAGAGGTAACCTTTCGTGAGCCGTCTGCAAGCTTTTCCTGGAATATGACGAATTTGACGGCATTGCAAATATTCCTCAGAGCCAGCTCGGCAGGCTCATTGGATACCATCAGGTAAGCTGTAAGGAACCGATAAATTGCTTCCTCATCGCCTTCCGCGTGCAGGGTTGTAAAAAAGTAGTGCCCTGTCTGAGCAGCCCGAAGTGCGGTTGCAAATTCCCCGGGCGACCTGAGTTCCCCAGGACCAATCCAATGGGGAGATTGCCTCATGGCATTAATCAGCAGGTTCTCCATAGTGGCCGGGCTTGAGTCATCTTCATCGGGAACACATTCGTATTGAAGTACGTCATTGATCACCCGGCCATACTCTTTGTCTCCCTCTCTGCGGATGAGCCTCATCTCTGATGGATTCTCAATCGTGATAACCCGCATCAGGGGATTAATTTCCTTGATGAGTATCTCATTTAATGTGGTTTTCCCGCTTCCTGTCGGGCCAACCGTAATCCATGACAAATTTGCCTTCGGAATGAGCGTCAGCAGCCTCAGCATATTGACCGAAAACGTCTCATTTTGCAGCATTACTTTGTACGTGATACTCTTTTTGTTGAATTTTCTTATGACAAAGGCGGGAACGTCATACGGTGATATATCCGCATGGGTGGCGTTCACCCTGTATCCCTCTATGGTTCTTGCATTCACCATGGGATTTTTAGGCGTCAGTCTCACCTTCGAGACACCGAGCAGTTTGGAAATTATACGCTCCATGTGCTCCCGATCGGTAAAATTCTGTTCCCACCTAATCGTTTTACCCATACTCTCCACAAAGATCTGATCCGGGCCATTTGCCCTGATTTCATCGATCGTCGGATCTTCCATGGCTTTTGTTATGGGCCCATAATGCGTAATTTCATCGATAAGCGCATTCTTTAGCGAATTAAGGTCAAACTCTCCTCTCCCGTCCGGCCTCTGCACCACCGGCTTATGGGTATCTACAAATTCGTTGATATATGCCTTGGTTATTTCACGCTTCTTGGCCGGATCCTGCTCTCTTCTGAAGGCATTGGTAGCCATTTTGGTTATGCTTTTCCGGCATAGTTCCAAAACCTCTTCAAAACTCATCATCGTATGCCTTGCGACGCGCTCCGCATCAGAATCGCCCGTTGCCTTATTAAGCATTACTTTCTGTTGCATTTCGCTTATTTGGCCACGATTCAGCAAAAGGATCAACCCCCTTTGTTCCCGTCGACAAGGAGCTTTACCAAAGTGTCCATATGCTTGTCAAAGTATTTGTTTATCATGGGATTATCCTTAACATAAAGCCTTCCGTCCAATGCACGGGCATATCCCTGCTTAACAAGCGGCAGGCACGCGACAATTTTTAGTCCGGCATCTGTAAAAACTTTATAATCAAAAGTAAGGTCAAGCATGTTCATCAATATTACACTTGTAAACTTTGATGTACTTATGCCGATCGATGCTGCAAAATCCAGTAGTTTTATGATATTACCAGGGCATTCAAGCCTTTCGGCCGCTGTAAAGAAACCTATATGGCTGCTCTTCATGGCCCCGAGGCAAAACTCCAGGGGCGGATTATTCGGCACATCAATCAGCACAATATCAAACATTTGCTTTAAGTTATTGATGACGTGATCTATATGATCAAAAGTAAAGTCCAGATACTCCTCAATGAGATCCTGCGGGCTCGGTGAAAGCAGGAATAAATTGCTAAACTTCGTGGGCTGTATCTCTTCCCGAAAATCAACCTTATCACTTTTTAAAACTTTAATTAGCCCGTCTGATTTTTTATGGGGCGGCACATCCAAAAAAAGATAGATATTCGGGTAAAAAACTTTGAAATCCACTATGCATGTATATAAACCCTTTTGCGCAAGCAGGAAGCCAAGATTGCTTATCAAAAAGGCATTATCACAAAAGTCGCTGGACGATATAAAACTGACAACATTGTATATAAGCTCGCTGCTTTGCACTTCAGAGCCCAATAAGTCCACAGGAGATATCTTACTGAAGATTTGTCTTATTGATCTTTTTTCTCTATCCATGATTCCACCTCGCTTATCAAAGAGGGGAGATGGTCCAGAATGACTTCGCTGTTCGCCCGGCTTAATATTGTGATCAGAATAGACTTAGTGTTTGTCCCATTGAAACGCGCATATTTATCGACCTGCTCTTTGGTTCCGGCAAGCAGTAGAGCTTTTGGTTGAATACTCCGAAGAAATTCCTCGCTCTTTAAGACTTTTTGCCGCTCAGCCTCGTTCAAGTTCATAACTTCTTTGTAGATTTCATAAATCGAGTGACTGTTTGCATTAAGCATGTCCTTAACAACAATGCTGTCAAAGAGGATATCAGTGACAACCTTTTTGCCGGGAGTTTTCACCACATTTAAGTTAGGGTTATAGTCTTCCGTTTGGTATGGATCGACTTGATCATCCTCCACTTCATAGGTTACGCGGATACGGACTTTGTCTCCCGGCAGGAGGACATCTCCGCCACACTCCAGATAGTTGTATGGAATGGTAAGCACTTCAAATTCATCTTCAAGTTCATATAGCCATTCATTTCGCAATGGCTTTTGATCCGTCAGCTGGTCCTTATAGAGAACACTCTTGGGCCTTATGTAATATTTAACCATCTTATCGAGCACATCTTGCTTTTCGCTGGCCAGCACCATATCTTCGGTGTATTCCTTCCTGATGATCCGATACACCTCAATATGCTCTTCTGTAATGGGTTCAAATGCCTGCAGGCCTGTATCGGATTTTACGCGAAGCACTTCAACGGTATCGCTTGCCTCTTTGTTTGCCTCAGATATAACAATGAAGGACACAACCATAACAATAATGCTTACAAGCAAGGAAACTATTTTTTTGGCTAAATGCCGGTTCGGCGAAACATTCTTTATTTGGCTCAAATCCATATATGTCATCCTCCGATGAGACGAATAAGTATTTTGCTGTATGCTTCTTCCATTTCTTTATTGGTGTTCGAAATTGGCATATCCGATTCTATCTGAATATCAAAATCACTGATATAAGGAACATATCCTGCAATTTTCATGTCATATGTAAAATAGCGGCACAAACCAGAAGTGAGTATTTCGTTGACTTTTTCAGGAGTAAAGAAATCCCCATGGAACCGGGCTTTGCTGTTTTGTTTCGTCACAACTAATGATGATTTTGAATTCAGCAGCGCAATGGTATCTTTGTCAAAAGCCCATTCAATATTTCTTAACGTGTTTACGATTGAATAAATATTGTTTGACACACACAATCCGAATACATCTATATAGATCATGCATTCCTGGAAAGAACGCATAATATCCAAAGGCATATCCAGTATGAGAAGATTAAACTTATTACGAAGGACGGTAATCAAAGTAATAAGCTTTGCACTGTTGTAAAACTGCTCAATGAGTTTTTTGTCTGTAAATGCGTATCCCAAGGATAAAAGCCAAAGGCTGTTCTTCACATTGAATGCCGTAGACTGATAATCCTGTGGGTTAGCCAAAGTCCTAATCAAGGATGCATTTATGGTCTCATCCTTTTGGGACCACTCATGGAACCTGCTGTAATACATATTCGAACTTCTGTAAACAATATCAAGATCAATGACGGCTGTGTTCAGGCCACGCTTGCTGGCAACATTCGCAATATTATGGACCGTGCTGGACACGCCGGATCCCCTATGCCCGGTAATGGCAATTATCCTGCTAATGCTTTTCCCAATATTATTGAATTCGCGTGTTAATGACTCAGTCGGCTCAGGCTTTTTTATTCCCTCTCTTGACCTGAATATAGACAGATTTAGGACTTTTCTTTTCGGCTCCTTGTCTTCTGTTGCAGGCACAGGATAATTGATCTCCTGGCGATTAGCGGTATTTTTCTCACATGAGCCTTGCACCAGCAGAAACGGCAGCCTGATAAAATTACAGAAGATAAAATCGACTTTGATCCTGTTATCAGTTATTTTTTTCAGCGCACTATATCTGGCATGGTCATTTGTCAATATTATGACAATGGTGGCCGGCGAGTTACTTAACAGCCATTCAAGCAAATTATGATAACTGGAAGTATCTTTCTCAATAGTTCCTGAAAAAGCACCATCCGTAATCACAATACTTTCTGCACGGCAAGGAAGGCCGGAAAGGTAATTGGGCAGATCACCCAGCATAAGCGATTTATCATTTATTACTTCCAGTTTCTTATTGATATAATGTTTGTATATTTCATGCATTCTTCCAAATGCTATTACTATTTTCATATTCACCACATAATAACATGCATTTGTTGGTCTATTATAGCATGATGTATCATAATTTGGAATATATTTTTTAAAATATGACATATTATACTTTCTTATTATATGTTTCGATATAATTCTCATATTAGCATTTATATATGTTTACTATCACATGAATATATTTGATTGATAACATTTTACATTATATCAGATACTTATTTAGCATATATTGACATTTTGTATGGAATATCCTACTATTCTTATTGACAACTGGTGTTCCCACATGTGCTTTCCTGTTTCGATTTAAGTATTGTAATTATTCCGTTGGTTTTGCATTGAAACTTGTTCATAATGCCGTAATGAAAAATCATATTGGAGGTAATCATGAAGAGGGTAGTTTTGCTGGTATTGGCCGTTATCACTGTGCTAAGCACTTTCCCAGGAGCCATCGGCGTTTCGGGTGCCGTAAAGTTCAGGGATGTTCCCGAGAATGCATGGTACTACGAGCATGTGCAGTTTGTGGCAAACCATCCCAAGGAATTGATGGTAGGCTATGCGGGAAACTTTGGTCCGTTGGATTACCTTACCGTGGAACAGTTCATCAAGATAGCCGTGGCGGCTGCGGGCAGGAGCGTGGTGGTTCCGGAGGGTACATACTGGGGAGATGTATATGTGCCGATAGGCCTTGATCTGGGCATTGTACAGCCGGGGGAATTTACGGACTATAAAAGGCCCATCACGCGGGCTGAGATGGCGCGCATCATCATCCGTGCCCTGCCGTACATAACCGGTGAAAAGGATATCCTCTATGTTGAAAGCGATATCAGGACCAGGGTATTGGACTACAACAACATTCCTGTGGATCTGAGGCCATATGTATGCCAGGCCTATCAGCTGGGCATCCTTGTGGGAGGAACCGACGGCAGGTTCCAGCCCAACGATGGCCTTACGCGGGCCTCAGCGGCCGCCGTTGTCCATAAGATGCTGGATCCTGCCGAGAGAACGGTGTATGTGACTGAGCTAACCCAGTTCTGGAGCGATGAAGAGTTTGAGGAATATGTCAGGAAGAACGCGGAGGAATTCTTTTGCATCGCCAAGATAGAGGGGCGGAAAATATACTGGAAAAGCGCATATAATCCAACCCCGACACTCCTTAATGAGACCGGGGCTCCGGGCATCAACGACATACTCTATGATTATGTCAAGCATATGCTGTATTATGCGATAAAGAATGGTGTTGATTTTTGGGTGTCATATAACGGCGATAAGCTTACAATCAGCTATGACATCCGACAGATGAACACCTGGTATGGCGATATTGACCTAACGATATATTCCGAGCCTACATACAACTATTATGCTGAAGAATATGCCCCGGGGAAACAGAAGACCCCATCAAAATACAGATGGCAGTTAACTTCATTGTGTGACGGTGATTATCTGACCAGACAGGGATGGGAGCCGGGTAAGGATCGGATGAATTTTAAATGGACCCAGGAAAAGCATACCGAAGTCTTCCGGCAGGCCTGCATGGATCTGTATGGTCCTGTCCAGGGCAACCTCTTCTATGAGTTTGTAATGGAAAAGTACCTTGCTTATTATTACTATACCTCATTGGAAGACAGCCATTTTGGGCTTGTGCCTGGTACCGATATCGAGTTGGCCTACTATTTCTCTGATAAGAACCAGATAAAACATAGACAATTCTGGACGACGGCGCCGGGGGTAAGAAGATGAGATTAACAAAGATAAGTTTTTTAGTATTGCTTCTCTATTTTCTTAACTGTTTCTTGAGTTTTGCTGCTCCCGAAGGAAGAGAATGGTCAGAAAGATATACATATAAATACAATGATTGGCTTTCCAAAACCTATAATGCTGATATTTATGGCAATGAACATGGCAAATTTACGGTGATGGAAGGCGGCTCTTTCACTCAGAATGGTAAGAAAGGAGAATACCAATACCTTGGCTATACCTATGAAGAATGGGAGTTTACCAACGATAATTGGTTCGGGAAATCGGGCAGCAAAGGCAATGTATTTGATAGCGGTTACACCGATATAAAGTGGCTGGAGAGTGATGAGGCTCCCGATTCATGGGGCAAAGTAGAAGAACATCCAATGTGCGACCAGCTAACTGAATACATCATCACAGCAAAATTTTATGACGCAGATCATGTAACAGAGGGTAAAACATCCACCGGCCTTTGCCTCCAGGAGCTTTTGGGCAGCGATATTAACTATGTCAAACGAATTGCGGTATTATTAAATGCGCCAACAAAAGGCCAGTTTGGGTATATAAGACTGCGTTATGAAAAGAATGGCAAACAGGATTACACTACAGTAATCATCAAACCTTTCCCCTACATTGAATGCAATATGACGGCAACAGCGGAGCCCATAAGCATCCCTATGGGCGAAACCAGGGATGTGACTGTCAGGATAGATACCGGCGACAGCTTCTGGTGCCTGGAAGGCGAGAAATATTATACATTCACCAAACGCGAATTCTGGGCAGGCACAGGCGAGGTCCGGGAAATCGAAAAGGTTGAAAGCACCAACGCCGTTATCGAGTTCACTGTAAAGGATGTGAAGCCCGGAACAACCATCAATGTGTGGAGCAAGGTGTACAGCGAGGAACTCAAGGCGCTGGACTATGACTATGAAGCCGAAGCCGTAACCAGCATATACATCTATGAAACGTTCCCGCCCCAACCGGATGCGTACGATCTGGACTACAACATCCTGTCAAGGACTGTCCGATATCCTCTTTCCGATACAGAGCTTACGGCAACCTTAAAGCTGCCCGGGGAGAGCTGGTACGGAAATGCGACGGGGTTGCTTGATGTTGTCAACAACACGCCGGATCTGCTGAGGAATTTTATGGTTGAGAACAACCCGTATGTCAATGAAGCCAGTTCGGTCATTGTGAGAAACCCGATCATCAAAACAACCTTTTATCGGAAGGATTTTGGAGATGACCCCGAAGGGCGCAAGTGGGGAAATGTACCAAATCCAATGGTACCGCTTGAGCGATATGGCTCCGTATCCTACCACGGTTCGGTGGAGAGGGACTACAGGTATGAATATTCCTGCGGTGGATGCCAAGAGAATCCGGAAACCAACGAGCGTTATTGTCCAGGTGGTCATATAGGTGTAGGTACCGCAACCGCCTATTTCCCCTCCGGGACCAACGGCAAAACCGTAAGAGTGTTTGTGTACAACGGCATGCCTGAGGTACCGAAGAAGAGATTTACCAGCAGTATTTCAGGGAACATAGACACCTCCCCGATCAAGAATCTGTACTGGGAAAGCGAGCCATACCCATTGAATGTCATCCGGTGGATGTATCATATGGACGCATATGGCAACCTGTATGGCGGAGTTCCGGTGGACGGACGATTCCAAAGGACATTTACCCAGCAGTGCAGCGCCAGGATTGAATACGATGTGGCAAAATCGATGGAAGCGCATTACGAAAGGAGCCGTGAAGCGGCAAGGCAAAGGAATTACAACCAGTCTGCCTATGACAAGGCGGTATTTGCAACGGATGTGGATTTAAGGAATGTAGATTATCCGATAAAATCAGGGTACTATTTCAACCCGTGCGGAGAATACGAGTTTGTGGTGGAAACGGTAACCTACAAGACAACACCTGACGATACGCGGGAGCATAAAGAGCTTGTCAACAGCGTGATCAATTCATTCCGGTATGAGACGGATCTGATGTACATCAACAGCAATAAAGTGGCCGTAAACCTGCAGAACGAGCCTTTGACGTTCAGGAACAACCGGTACGAGAGGAAGCCCGCAGCCCTGACGGCGCAGGATCCCACGGGGGTAGACGGCATCACCTTGCTGAAGGTGCTGGACAGAAGTGCCAGCGCTTCGAGGTACAGCAAGGTGGTGGAAGAGCTTTACCACAGTGAAAGCGAATATGGGAACACCCACCCCTATTTGAAAGCAATCCTTGAGGGATACCCGGAATCCGGCACCAACGAAAGCCATGTGCTGTATAAATACCGAGAATATGTGAAGGACGGTCAGAAGATATACAAGATAACGGAAAGGACGCGGGTCACGATAGTGATAAACCCGGACAACCGGAAGCTATACACCCATGCGCACATGCCGGACGGAACATATTATGTAAAAGCATGGCTTGGGGATATCGACCTTTCCAGACTGAGCGGCGAATACAGGAAGCTGGGAATATTGGAAGGGTATAAGGAGTTGGACAGCATTGAGGTGACTGTAAGGGGTTCATTATATGATGATATTTACTAGAGGAGGGTTCACGGGGTATGAAGATGATTGTGGATCCGGACCGGATAGAGGAGCTCGGAAGACAGCTGAAGAATTTCAGTTTGGATGTAGAAGGCATGTACCGGTACGTACACGATATGGTGACAAAGCTGGTAGATGCGGTGGATGCAAAGTACCACGAGAGCTATGTGAGGGCGAACACGCGGGCCTTGCGGGAAGCGCTAGGGAGGCTGCGCGGCAATACGGAAACGGCATCCCGTAACCTGCAGGATTTATCAAGGTATGCCCTTGAATCGGCGCAGGAATACCGTGCAAGGGATAGCCAACTAGCCCGGCTGATAGCGCAAAGCAGTATAAAGTTTGGGCTGAACTTTGACATGCAGAAGGCTTTAAGCGGGATATACAGGGTAACGGGCGTATCAACCTCAATAGGCAGCAGGCTTGCAGTGGGAAATTTGAACATAAAACTGGGTACTGGAAGGGTTACCGCATTGCTGGCAGCCGGGCTTATCCCTGCCCTGATAAATGAAGCAGGAGTAGCCGACGAGCAGAAAATCGAAAAAAAACAACAGGAGGCGATGGCAAAGCTGGATGAAATCTTACGGGTCGAGCAAAAGATCATAGCAGGTGAAATATATCCGACTTACCATATTGCCAAGCTGTTAAGCGAGAAAAATGGTACCATCGATAAATTGCTTGAATATGAAAAAGACGAAGAATTAAAGGCTTTACTCATGCAGGTCAGAGAAGGGAGGATAAATACCTGGGAAGAATACAAGAAAAGTAAAGGGCTAAATAACAGAAATGAAACGGATCAGACATCAGTGTATAAAAATGAACAGAGTATCCAAAATGAAACTTTCAATGTGGTTGTAGCAGATCGATTAAGGGAAAAACTGGTAGACAATGCTTATAAATTAGTTTCATATGATTTAAGTAAATCGGGTAATGAACGAGTAATAAGAGAACCTATTTATAACTATTCAAAAGCAGGAAACGGCCCACTTACCAAAGATCTGTTTAACGAGGATGGTACAATTAGGTATGTTGAAGGTGAAATGTATCTTGATTGTCAATCGTTGCAATCATCGTTGTATAAATCAGTCTTTCCTGATATCGACATAAGAGAATATTACAAATATGTTCCCTATCCTGCAAATGGCGGGTGCGATCATCTTAAATATATGGGGAAGGAAGTTGATTACAAAACTGATGGAAAATTTGATGAAAGTAAATTAAAGCTGGGTGATTTAATAATATATGATTATAAAGGCCCTAACATGCCACAAGATGGAAGAGCAGATCATGTCATGATGTATGTTGGAAATGGCAAATGCATAGATATTGGAAATAAAGGAGGAGTCCGAATTATACCTATTAATTTTCACTGGACAAGCCCCGAAGGTGTCAATGCATATGGTACGGAAATGGTAGTTACAGTAAGAAGATTTATTCAAGATGATGGTACATTGTTCATTATACCCGATGAATGGAAATCAAAGAGGTGAAATCCGTGAATAAAAGAAAAATTGCTTTTTTATGTTGGGGGATTTTAATTATTTCCGGATGTATGGTACGAATCGATCCAGATAGCAGAACTACAGGGATTTTGCCTGCGACAGCAAGTCCGACTGCGCCAAGCCCGGAAACAACGCCATTGATTATGCCTGATATATCGTCAACCACAACGGACTTTTCCTCAGAACCCCCTGCTGAAGAACCTGTGATAGTTGATAATTTGCAGGAAGAGCCTAAACTTTATACATATGAGGAAATAGCAAAAATGCTTTCTCCGGACAGAAAACTTCAGTTGATAGAGCAAGAGAAAGAACGTTTTGAAAAGGCATTGGAAACGCTAAACAACGAATATTCATTCTATAATCTAATAATGGCCAAATGGAATGAGAATATTGCATATTCTTACTATGTATCCGATGTATCTCCTGGATATAAAATATTTTTCAAAGATAAATATCCTATTGCAATTAACTATTTGGAGCAAGAAACATCTACATATCCCATATTTTTTGGGCACAGCAGCAAGGATTTTGTAACTTTTTTCTGCATATCGCAACCGCTTGGTGAAGTTTCTCAAGAATGTCAAGAGGCCTTATCAAGGATTCGAGGACTGGAAAATGAATTGGAGTTTTTGAAGGGCCTGGCTTCCTTGACAGAGAAACATGGTTATTTTGCGCTTGATATTTATGTCGAAGATGGCCTCCAAGCGAACAGGATTTTGCCCTATAGTGGAATCAAATTATATTGGAAGGGCGATGGGATGCGTGTTGATGATCGTGAACGTATAAATAGCATACATGAGCCAATAGATGATCCAGAACTGGATGCTTATCTAAAAAAATACGGGAGGGAGATAAATTATATAAAAGAGTTAAAAGACAGGGAATGGAACCTGATTTTGTTTCCTAAGCAAACTGAACCGCCTTTATTGTTTTACCTATATCTTGATTCCTATGGCCCTCAGGGAATACTGTTTGGCAGATAGAAAAATATTCTCATTAAATAAACAGACTAATATCATCAAAGGAAATTCACACGTTAATGCATCAGGCTCAATAGGGCGGGAAATGTTCAAACGTATAGATGGTTTGCTTCTGACGGAAAAGGAAAAGAGCCTGAAAGAAATTTGACATTTCGTGTCATTAATCTCTATTGACGCATCTGATGTATAAGAATGTTTACAATTTTATTTAGGTGAACCTGTTTAGATGAAATTTGGAGAGAAAACATACTAACAAGCAACAGTAGGTAATAACGTTTATATTAGTGGTGCCAACCTCACAACAGGCCATGGGAAGACTATATATGCAAAAATTTAAAATCTATTTAGATTATCATTGATTCCCGTTTGGATTTATAATGAAAATGGAGAACTGATAGATAATGATTTACCCAAAGAATTATCAACTGATGAGGATATAGACAATGCATTCGTAGAAATTCATATATATGATGGTCTTTTCCTGAATAACTCCACGGAGTTTCGATATATCGGGTTCAAGAGTGAATCTGACAAACAAAGATTCTTGAAAAAGTTAGATGAAAGCCAAGACTGGTGATACATATATCATTGAAAAGGAAACTGATATTTAAAATAATAAAAAGGGGTTCTATTGTTAAAGCTGCCTCATGGTGTCCAGCAGTAGATGTCGTTAATTGTCCGTATATTGACGGAACTAGTGTCCAGACGTGACTGAAAGGCCCTGCCCCGTCCGAAGAGGGGGAGAATTACGATAATTCTCCCTGTATGACCAACTTCACCATATGATCGTCAATAATACGCCTGCCATTCTGAGCCCCATAAATCAGACAATGAGTACAAACTTTGTTGACTAATCGAGCTGCCCCTCCGGAAAAACGGAATATTTCATCAATCGCCTGATCGGAAAAAATATCGTGTTCAGCCCCTGCGTAGGTGAGATGTGCTCTCATATATTCTCCCGTTTGTGCACGGTCGAAATGAGCAAGCTTGCACTGGAGGTCGATGCGCTGCCGGATTGCTGTATAGGATTGCATGCGCAGCTTGTTCCAAAGCTCGCTTTGTCCAACCAGTATCAAAGCCATAGGGCTCTGCGAGTCCATCTTGAAATTGAGGAGAAACCTCACTTCCTCCAGCATCTCACGATCCAGCAAATGAGCCTCGTCAACAATGACGACCGGCTGCAAATGCTGAATACCACGCATCAATTCGATTTCGTGATGAAGCTGCCGTTTGGCATCGCCACGGTAGAACATGGCTTCTACACCCAATTGCGCTAGAAGCCCCTTGTAGAAATGTCTCGGTGTCAGCTTGGAATCTGCCAGATACAATACCATGTACTTGGCAGAATCCAGAGAATCTTTCAGCATGCGGATCGTTGTTGTCTTTCCTGTTCCGCAATCACCGGTGACCACAGCAAACAACTGCCGTTGAGCCGCATATTTCAGCCGTCCCAATATCTCCTCCAACATTACCGGCTGATAAATGTGACTGCTCGGAATATCCCTTGAAAACGGAGTCCTGGAAAGGCCATAGAATTCTTCAAACATCAATGTGCCCCTCCTTGTACACTGCTCGGTAGGAGATTGCAGGTGCCCTCCGCTGTTCACGTTCAAGGTTTTTCTGCATTGCTGCTTCCAGCAGCCTTGATGATTTGGCTGGTAACGGCTGCATAGATGCGGGCAGCTTTGGTCGACGGCCAACCCTGTCTCCGATCACAAGCTGTTTCGCTTTCCAGGGAGCATAGCCCTCATATTCGATGGTTACTTCCTCTGTATCAGCAGGGTCATAAACGACATCAACAGTACAGCCGATGAAGTTAAGCCCAACTTCGTATTTTCTGCCCTCAAAGCTGATGCAGCCTGTCTTGTCCACCTTCCGTTCTTCACAGTGCAGGAATGCACTTGCAACGATTTCCTGATCAAAGTACTTCAATGCCTTTCGGTCTTGCTGGTATGCAGCAACCGGACTCAGCATATTCTTCAAAGCAGAATGGGGCTTGTTCTGATAGCATTCCTCCAGCCATATGTAAAACAACTGATTGAACTGATCCAGTGTCTGCGACTTGTTCAACGCCGCCTCCCTGAGAAATGAGTCTACTGTCTGGTTGAACTTCTCCGCCTTCCCGGTCGCCTCGGGCGAGTAGGGCTTTGCATAGAGCAGCCTGATGCCAAGTTTAGAGCAGGTTCTTGCCATCCATTTTGTACGATATTGTTTTCCGTTATCAAAATACACGGAGTCTGGAACGCCATACTTCAGGATCGCTTTCCGGAAGCAATCCTCCACGATCACATGATCCAAAGTTGGATAGAATTCACCGTGTAGAACGAAACGTGTTGCATCGTCGATAAATGTAACCAGATACACCTGCTTTTTTGTTCCGCCTGGACCGATTGGCAGATACGGTCCATATTTAATATCGCTATGCCATAGCATATTACGGCTCTTTTGCTGGAACCTTCTCGCGGCAACGCCCGATTGAGAATACATCCTCATATGCCGTGCGCTGTATCCCCGCTCCGCTAACTTCTCCTGAAGTGTACTGCGTTTGATCTGTCCGGGCCTGACCTTGCCTTCCCACTCGAGAATCTGGATGATTTGGGCGACACTCCTGCCTGGTATTTCACGGCGGAGCAGGATGGCCTGATCCAGTATATGTTGCGGGATTGCGTCTTCCGTCCTGCGACGCCCTTTACCTTTGGGTTTCAGCCCGTCAAACCCGTCCTTCGAATACTTCGACAGATATCTTCTTAAAGTACGATCTGACAATCCGGTCCGTTCACAGATTTCTGCCCGGATCTTTCTGGCTTTTGCCGGGTCCAACCCCTCAGCCAGTAAGGGTGACAGCAGTTGAACCCTTTGTGCCGCCAGTTCTTCCGCTTTCTTTTGATCCCTCATGTTGATCTCCTCCTCTTTTTCAGGTTTTCAACATGAGTCTACACTCTACTATTCAGGACAAAAATGCAGAACGGGTATGTATCCAATTATTTGTATTTGCTACCGGGCGGACAATCCTTGCCAGCCAACCTGGTGCATCCCCCACAAAATCCATGACCCTCTGGAACCTGGACTCGGAAGAACGGGTTATCTTCTTCACAGTTATCCTGTTAAGCCTCACTGCTATGGATTCAAGACAGCCCAGAAAGTGCTCCATACATCTTCTAAACCATTCCCGCCATCGTCGGATCGTCGAATCATCTGCTGCCACGCAAAGGGTTCCTTTGGGGTCGAGTACGGATTCGATACTTTCACTGCAATGCCGCTTGTATGGTACCAGGATATCGGGTAGTTCATGGTGGATACTCCTGCACACTTTGCAGCGAAGCCTCCGTATTCTGAGAATAATCTTGTTCCCTTCGCTATTGATATATTTTCTCTTCCGGCTGCCAATCACGGAAAACTGCCCGTCACAATACGGGCAAGATACCTGCTCCAGATTCCTAACAAAAAACTCCGAAATCACAAAAACTCCGGAATCACTCTTTTCAATCAGCTCATAATTTGATACAATGACCATACGTGATGTGGTTAGCGCTTCTGGTACCTTTGCTGCGAACAATGGTACATCAAAACAGAAGCGCTTTTCCTTTCTCTATGATATGGATATTATATCCATCATTTTTTGGACAGGCAATACCATCAGCTTTCTGACATTTCGCGGCGGCGAAAACAGTTCTATAATAAATGTTGGGGTGCCGAGGGACAGAAACTTCGGAACTCCAACATTTTTTGCAAATAAAGAGAGCATGGAGTGAAATCTCTAGTAAAATGTAGTTACTCACACCATCATTTTAAAGGAGAATCAACCATGCTCTACAAAGATTATACGCGAGAATTTATTGGATTTGAAGATGTAACCGTTACCTTCGCAGAAAGAAAGGACAATCAGTTCCACATTTATATGAGAATGAAGCGAAAAGCCCATGAGTGTCCCCGCTGTGGTCGGACTACGGACAAGATTCACGATTACAGAGAACAACAAATTAAGGATATATCTTCGTTTGGAAGCTATACTTTCATACATCTGCGGAAACGACGCTATGTATGTCCTTCATGCAATAAAAGGTTTTATGAAGAGGTACCTTTCCTGCCAAGATATCATCGGGTTACCAGTAGACTTATTGCCTTCATCATTAACTCCTTTAGAGAGGTTGTTTCTGTCAAGCATTTGGCTCGTTTGGCCAATGTTTCGCCAACGACAGCTGCAAGGGTATTTGATCACATTAAATACTCAAATAAGACCCTGCCGCGTGTACTCTCCATAGACGAATTCAGGGGCAATGCAGATGGAGAGAAATTTCAATGTATACTTACGGATCCTGAGAGCAAAAAGGTTCTGGATATACTTCCAAACAGGAAGGGCGAAGACCTATACAGATACTTTTCGAAGTTTAAAGACCGACATAATGTGAAGTATGTGGTTATCGATATGAGCGGCCCATATCGCAGCCTGGCCAAGGCTGTATTTCCAAGGGCACAGATTATTGCTGATAAATATCATGTGGTAAGGCAGGTAACCTGGGCCTTTGAAAACGTTAGAAAAGCAGAGCAGAAGAAGTTTTATGAGCAACGCAGGAAGTATTTCAAAAGGAGCCGAAAACTATTGCTAAAACGTCCTGATAAGCTGACTCCGACAGAAGCTGAAGAAGTGGAAGCCATGTTAAGAATCTCTGAACGCTTAAGGCAGGCTTATGTATTAAAGAACGAATTCTACAAGGTGATGGACTCCAAAAGCAGTTATGAGGCAAAAAAGTGCATATTTCGGCCGCATCCGGACACTGATTCCGGCAACATCCGGACAGCGTTTCGGAATTATCCGGACAGCATAACGGCATATCCGGACACCTTGTCGAATGATTAAAAAATCAGGTACCCTTTAA
>Ga0209537_1001238_pt1 | contig 29357 bp, 24 predicted proteins | sample BioPla4DNA1_FD_187698 | JGI IMG/M metagenome (GOLD analysis project Ga0209537, IMG submission 187698) | Biogas fermentation microbial communities from Germany - Plant 4 DNA1 (SPAdes) (version 2) | ecosystem: Engineered > Bioreactor > Anaerobic > Digestate | place: Bielefeld, North...
CTACGAGCAGATGCAAAAAGCATTTAAGAGATATGTAAACAGATATAATAACATAGCGAGAAAAATACTAAATTTTAAGACACCGAATGAGCTGGTAGAACATTATTTCTCTGAAAATGCTGTTTAGTATGGTATCGCAAATAATTATTTAATCAAGGATCGCTCCGCTTTCCTCCTTGACAAAATAATTATTTGCAATTAAGGGCAGTTACAGCATTGTTCAGAGAAAATTTTTCAGAGGTTGTGTCACATATGTTTGACTTCTCTAGAATTTGATTTTGCAAAATGACAAAAACCCTCTTGCATAAAGTATCAAAATGTATTATAATAAATACTGCTCAAGACGTTGCGGACTGGTGTAATGGTAGCACAGATGACTCTGGCTCATTTAGTTAGGGTTCGAATCCTTAGTCCGCAGCCAGCAAAAAACCGGCTTTTAAAAGCCGGTTTTTTGCATATATTCCTGTCAACTGTTTCTGTTGTCAGTCAGTTTCCATATCAGCCTCAGTTTTGCTTTTTATTATAACCTGCTTATGTTCCCAGCCGGATTTGCGGTAATAAATATATAATACAAGGCTGCATACAATCCATCCCGCCGGATAAGCAAACAATATAGGATAAAAGTTATTTCTGAATATATTCGATACGGCATAAAGGTAAATCTGCCGAAAAACAACGAAAGAACCAAGCATTATAACCATCGGCGCACGTGTGTCTCCGGCTCCGCGAAGTGCTCCTGCGTATACCTGGTTTATGCAGCTTAAGAGGTAAAACGGCGATACAAAACGCATATAAAGCGTTCCATAATATATAACATCCGGTTCACTGTTGAATATCATAATTGCCTGTTCGGCAAATATTATTAACGGCAGAAGCAGGACAGCAGTAAAAGTCAGGGACATTATAAGAGAGATTTTTATTCCTTTTTTTGCACGTTTTATTTTTCCCGCACCGATATTCTGTCCCACAAACGTTGTACATCCCATTGCTGTTGCCTGCATCGGAAGCAATGCAATGGCATCTATTTTCCCGTACGCAGAGTATCCTGCCATAAAAGCAGAGCCAAATTTATTTATATAGCCCTGGACAAAAACATTGGAGAACGCCGTAAGACCCTGCTGAACTGAAGATGGAAGGCCAATTCTTATTATGTTTTTCAGCATGGGATAATTGAGTTTAAGTTTTTTCCAGTTTATCCGGTAGGAACCTGTTGTACGGGTTAGTACCACAATCACAAGTATAGAGCTTAAAACCTGCGCAATTACTGTTGCCCAGGCTACACCTGCAACGCCCATATTGAAAACAATAACAAACACCAAATCAAGAACGGTGTTTACTATTGCAGAAAAAACAAGAAAATAAAGAGGGCGTGTTGAATCCCCCACTGCGCGCAGTATTCCGGATCCCGTGTTGTAGAAAATAAGGCCGATTGCACCTGAAAAGTAGATCTCAAGGTAAACCGAAGCATCATGAATTACATCATCGGGTGTATCCATAAATCTTAGCATGGCCGGAGCAGATACTATTCCAATGATTGTTATGATAACCGAAAAGAAAAAGGACATAATTATGGATGTATGAACGGCATCCTGCACCGATTTTTCATCATTTGCCCCATAATACTGCGAGACAATTACGTTTGCACCCATTGAAAAGCCCATGAAAATACCAATTAAAGTATTTATTATGGGTGAAGTGCTGCCAACTGCCGCCAGTGCCTCTTTTCCGATGAAGTTACCAACAACAAGGGTATCCACGGTGTTATACAACTGCTGGAATACAAGACCAAAAAGCAAAGGAGCGGAGAACTGGATAAGACCTTTAACGATCGGTCCCTGTGTTAAATCTTTGTCTTTACTTTTGTTCGACATATCAATCTGCCTTTTCTGTAGTATACGAAGATTTATGTTGACTAATTTCATTATAAGGTTTTTTCAGCCTTATTGCAAACACTGCCTGCAAGCCGTGAAAAAAGCTGTTATTGTGCGTTATTTACGTGTTATTTGTACAAAAACTCAAGATGAAAATGAAGTATTTTTGTACAGTATTAACTAAATTTATAGGACCAAAGACCTATTATAAAAATAGGACTAAAAGACTAAATGAATAAGTTCAAAGTCTTATAGGCTTCAAAATGCAAAGCAAATATAATAAAAGTGTAAAATTGTCAGTAAAAAGCTGATTTTATCAAATTGTATCAGGTGGTAATCATTATGTCAGTTACCGTAGAAAAGGACAACTACAGCAAAATAGACAAGGAGAAATTGCTGCCGCTTCTGGCGGAAGCTGAAGGTGTGGACTATCTTGACCTTTCTGAGTATACCATACCTGATAAGAGTGTTCCATATATACTCGGCGAAAGAATATCAAGAAAGTTCGATATGCTTGCGCTTGAAAAGAACGACAACACATTGCTCCTGGCAATGAAGGACCCAAAGAACATATTTGCTATTGACAGTGCAACGCTGATTACGAGTTTGGATATAAAACCTGTCATGGTAGATCCTGATTTGCTGAAGTCCCTGATGGACGAGGTTTTTTATACACAGACCCAGCCCCAGGAACAGCATGAAGAAGAACAGGTTGTTGTAACTCCTACTGCTGAAGAAAAGAAAGCTAAGGGAAAAAGAACAGAAACCGAAAAGAAAACCGCCGGCGCATCAATTTACAAGCAGAAACTGGGAAGCATTCTTGTTTCCTCCGGCGTTATAACTGAAGAGCAGCTGGAACAAGCTCTTGAAATCCAAAAAGAAAAGGGAGAAATGATAGGTTCAATATTAATAGACGAAGGCTTTATTACAAAAGAGCAGTTATACCAGGCTCTGCAGGAGCAAATAGGAATTCAGTATATTGATCTGAAGGATGTTGAAATTCCTGAAGATATACTGTTACTCGTTGACAAAAAACTTGCAAAATCATACAACCTGATCCCTGTAAAAGCAGAAGGCGAATCTCTGTATGTTGCAATGAGCGACCCTGCAAACATATATGCAATAGATGATCTGAGGCTTTCAACAGGATATGAAATAATTCCGTTTCTTGCTGACAGAGACGTCATATCGGAAATGATTGAAAGTCTGTATCCGTTCGAGGTTATACCAGAAGAGCCTAAAGCAGACGAACTTGAAGTACTTGATATTGAGACAGAACTGGAGAAAGTTAAGGAAGAAATCGAAATTGAGGTTAAAAAGGAAGAGCAATCTGAAAAAACAATAAATATAAGCGATGTTGAAAATGCTCCGATAGTCAGGCTTGTAAACATGATATTCAAGAGCGCCATCGACAAAAGAGCCAGTGATATTCACGTTGAAGCCTATGAAGACTGTGTCATGATTCGGTTAAGAATTGACGGCCAGCTGACCGAGTTCATGAAGCAGGATAAGAAAATACAGCAGATTCTCGTGGCGCGTATAAAGATTATAAGCGGACTTGATATTGCAGAAAAGCGAGTTCCGCAGGACGGAAGAGTGGCATTAAGAATTAACAACAGGGATTACGATTTCCGTGTTTCCACACTGCCTACGATGTTTGGCGAAAAAGTTGTTATCCGTGTACTGGATAAAGAGGGCTTCAATAGATCCAAGACAGAACTTGGATTGTTTGAAGATGACCTTGTAAAGTTCGACAGCATACTTGCCCATCCTTACGGTATTGTCCTCGTTACAGGTCCTACCGGAAGCGGTAAATCTACAACCCTGTATACAGCTCTCAGGGAATTAAGCAAACCGAATGTCAATATTCTGACCGTTGAAGATCCGGTTGAGTCCACGATAAGGGGGATAAACCAGGTTCAGGTAAATGTCAAGGCGGGTATGACCTTTGCGAGTGCTTTGCGTGCGTTCTTAAGACAGGACCCCGACATTATAATGGTTGGAGAGATACGTGACAGGGAAACAGCAGAAATAGCAATAAGAGCAGCTATTACAGGCCACCTTGTATTAAGCACCCTGCACACCAATGATTCGGTAAGTTCAATTAACAGATTGGTAGATATGGGTGTTGAACCTTTCCTGATTGCTTCATCCCTTGTTGGCGTCCTTGCCCAAAGACTTGTAAGAAGACTGTGCAATGCCTGCAAGGAAGAGTACACAGCAAAAGAGCATGAAATGAGAATTCTGAAAATTAATGAAGAAAGAAAGATATATAAGCCGGTTGGATGTCCTGAGTGCAATAACACCGGTTACAAGGGAAGAATTGCAGCCTATGAAATCCTTACAATTACTTCTGAAATGCGGGACATGATTTCACGGGGCGCTACTACCGAGGAATTATTCCAGCTGGCATTGAAAAACGGTATGAGAACACTCGCTGACAGCTGTTCGAGACTCGTTTTAAACGGTATTACATCCCTGGAGGAAATGGTGAGTGTAGTTTCATTGAGCGAATAGGGAGCGGTATATGTTAATTAAGGATTACATGCAGAAAGCTGTTGAAATGGAGGCTTCGGACCTTCATATCTGTGCTGGATTACCCGTTGTTATAAGAAGACATGGTTCACTGTTCTTTATCGATGATCATGTATTGACAAAAGAAGACTGTCAGAGTTTCGTGGAGCAGTTATTATCAGAAGAACAGCTGGCTGTTCTTGAAGATATGGGTGAGCTGGATTTCGGCTATATGCTTTCAGGCATTGGAAGATTCAGGATCAACGCCTTCAGACAAAGAGGCACATATGCAATAGCAATAAGGGTTATAGCAACGAGAGTGCCGAAAATCAGCGAATTAGGGCTTCCAAGTATCCTTTACGCGCTGGCGGAAAGGCAAAGGGGTCTTATTCTTATAACAGGTCCCACAGGAAGCGGTAAATCCACAACTCTTGCAGCCATGATAGACCATATTAACAGCAATAAAAGGTGCCATATTATAACCATTGAAGATCCAATCGAGTATTTGCATAAACACAATAAAAGCGTTATCAATCAACGTGAAGTCGGTTCAGATACAAAAAGTTACAACAATGCATTAAGAGCAGCATTAAGAGAAGACCCGGATGTTATTCTTATTGGTGAGATGAGGGATCTTGAAACAATATCCATTGCACTGACAGCTGCCGAAACAGGACATCTTGTGTTATCGACACTGCATACACTGGGAGCAGCGAAGACGATAGACAGAATAATTGACGTATTTCCTCCTCATCAGCAGAATCAGGTGCGAAGTCAGTTATCAACAGTGCTGCAGGGAATTGTTTCACAGCAATTAATCAGGCGCGCTGATAATTCAGGAAGGGTTGTTGCTACCGAGGTTATGATAGTAACGCCTGCTATATCAAATATGATTAGAGAATCAAGAACATTACAAATCAACAGCAGTATTCATACAGGCAGTGAATATGGAATGCATACGATGGATGCCTGCATAGCCTCTTTGTTTAAGCAGGGCATAATCACATATGAAAATGCATGCCAGTATTCAATGGACCCTGTAGCATTGAAAAAATTGATTGCACTTGATTGATTGATAAGGAGGGGTTATAGTATGGCAGTGGTGGATTTTTTCTCAAACAGTTTTATAACAATAGATATAGGTTTTCGCTATATCAAGATTGTACAGGTTAAGAAAAGCAAGAACAAGAGTAAATTATTATCTGTTGTCAACTATGGTATCGGTGATACACCAAAGGGATGCATAAAGAATGGTGCAATCAAGGATAAGGATGCTGTTGTTGCGGAGATAGCCCGCGTTTTGAAAGATCATAACATTAATGCAAAAGAAGCGAAAATAGTAATGTCTGGTACCAATATTATTTCAAGGGTTATCATGATTGACAAGGTTCCTGACAGCGAGGTGGACAAAAGAATTTGGGAAGAAATAAGGGAAACAATTCCTGTTGATATGAACTCAAACAGGATTGATTATAAGCTCCTTGGCGAAACAATGGTAGACGGCAAAGTGAAATTAAAGGTGTTCGTAACCGTTGTATCAAAGAAAATAATTGATAATTATATTGATATACTTAACCAGCTGAGGTTAAAGCCCATAGCGGTGGACATCCCGTCAAACAGTGTTGCGAAATTCTTCAAACTTGACATCGATATCGGGCAGGACAACACCGCAAGAAAACTGAAATTCTCGAAGTATAATAACAACACCTGGATTGTGTTTGACCTGGGTTCGGAAACAACTATTATCAATATACTTAAAGACAAGACTCCTGAGTTTAACCGTGTCATCCTTAAAGGCAGCAGCAGAATAGACCACGAAATTGTCAAGGAACTGGATCTGCAGCCTCATGAAGTTCAGAAAGCAGAACTTTACAAAAAGATGTACGGTTTGTCGACAATATTGACCCCATGCAACGAGTACCTGTGTTCGAAAGCTGCAATGAGAGTTATGGACTCAATCATAAAAGACATTAAAATGTGCATTGATTTTTACCTCACGCGCTGCAACGGGGAGCATCCGAGCAAAATATTCCTTATAGGCGGCGGTTCTCAGATGAAAGGCATCGAGGAATATTTTGAAGAGAACCTCGGGTTGCCTGCATACAAAATAAACGTAGCAAAAATTGGCGGGCTTGAATTCAATCAGGCACTTGACAAGGACAGGCTTAACTACCTGGTGAATGCCTTAGGTGTTGCCTTGTAGTAGGAGGGTTCTATGCCGGTATTTACGTATAAGGTTAAAAACAGTGAAGGTGAGATATTTACAGGTGAAACAAAAGTTGAAAGCAGGGAAGTATTGCTTGACCTTTTCAACAAGCATGGGTACAAACCCATAGAAATTATTGAGAAGACATTTGTCAGGGATGTTTCGCAGCTCAGTATTTTTAAAAAGAAGGTAAAGACTGCGGATCTTGCCCAATTTTGCCGCCAGTTTTCTATCATGCTGGAAGCAGGAATATCCCTTGCAGGTGCACTTGATGTTCTGAGGGTTCAGACTGTTAACCAAACCTTGAAAGAATGTCTGGATGATATGTACAACAACATACAAAAAGGTATAGCTCTATCAAGTATTATGCGCAGTTTTCCGGACATCTTCCCGCCAATATTATTAAGCATGGTTGAAGCCGGTGAAGTGAGCGGACAGTTGGACAGGGTATTTACAAAAATGGCAGAACACTTTGAAAATGAGCACAAGCAAAAGCAAAAGCTGAAAGGAGCCATGACATATCCAATTATTGTTTTGGCTGTTGCAATTTTTGTTGTGGGCGTTTTGGTTCTTAAAGTTATTCCCACTTTTGGAGAAGCATTATCCGGGATGAATGTCGAACTTCCATCGTTAACCAAAATGTTACTCGGTATAAGCAATTTTTTTACCTCTTACTGGTATTTGGTTCTAATTGGGTTATTTTTGCTTATAATTGGCATAAATATGATGACAAAAACAGAGAAAGGCAAAAAGGTACTTGACAATCTTGCCCTGAAATTTCCAATTGTTTCGGATGTTGTAAGGGCGATCATGACAGCAAGACTCAGCAGGGTTCTTTCAACTTTGCTTTCAAGCGGTGTATTATTGCTTGAATCGCTTCAAATAACAAAACGCGTAATACATAATTCAATTCTTACAGAAAGAATGGAAAGATCCATCGAAAGTGTAAGGAAGGGACGGACTTTAACCCAGTCAATTTTAGAAATGCAGTATTTTCCGCCATTGTTGATCTCAATGCTTAAAACCGGGGAAGAAGCAGGAAACCTTGACCAAACTCTTCTAAAAGCAGCGGAGTTCTACGAGGATCAGGCTGAAGAAAAACTGCAAAGGCTGATGACATTCTTAGAACCGGTTGTAATTATAGTTTTGGGCGGAATAGTGGCATTCATACTGTTTAGTGTATTGTATCCGATGCTGAGCGTATACCAGAATATTAACAGCTATTAAAAAAATAAGCTAATATTATTAACATTATTACTCAAGCAATTAAGCATTTAATGCTTAAAAATAAAAAATTTGGGAGGTATTTTTATGAAAAAAATGCTGAAACAAAACAAGGGTTTCTCGCTGATTGAACTGCTTGTGGCAATACTCATCATGGCCGTTGTTGCAGGAACTGCAATTATGCTGTTCGGCGGAGTACTTAGCTCGAGCAGGGAAAGCGCAGACAAAGAGACTGCAGAAAACATCAAGAGGGCTATTTTGACCTACATTAATCTGACTAATGATGACAACCTCAGCTGTCTTAGAGGTAGTAGTGATGGTGGTGGTACTTTTAAAGACATAACCTCGATTGACCTATTAAAAAAACTTGCTTGTTCGATTGATATAGGCGAATCTGAGTCAAGTAAGGTTAAATTTACAAAACCAAGTAATGCAAAGTTTGAAGATTCTATAGGTGATGAAAGTGATGGAATAGAAGATACTGATATTACGGGTACATTCGGACCATTCCTTGATGCAGCAAAGCCTTTGGAACCACAGCAGCCCGGATTGAAAGGATGGAAAATAACAATAGATGTAAAAGCTCAAGTGGTCACTGTCGAAGCTTATTCCACTGATGAAAATGTAGTATTCAATTAAGCAAGTGACACGAAGTAATTGGCACATATAAATAAAAAATTACACTCCCACATTACTGTGGGAGTGTAAACCGAATTATCTGGAGGGGTTGTTATTAAGAGCAATAAGGGGTTTACATTGCTTGAGTTTTTAGTGGCTATTCTGATTATTGGGATCATATCGGTTATAATAACGGAGCTGTTAGTGTTTAATACAGCTACAACTGCAGCTTATTCAAAATTCGGAAAACAACAGTTCACAGTTCATGATGCCTATACACGTCTTCACAGGGATATTGAAGCTGCTGCTAAAGTTTGGTTTGCTGATTACATAGGTGGATATGATTATAAAACGATCATTTTGGAAGTGGATGGTGAATACAGGGAGTGGATGATTGAAGACGGAACTCTTTACCTTGATTCTGTGGCTGTTGTTGATGGTTTGACAGATAAAAGCAGGTTTGTATATAGAAAATATGCATATGATTCAAGTGAATACTATCTTACAGTGATCCTTGAGCCTAAGCAGACCAATGAAGGAAGGTATGCGGCAAATATGAGTAAACCGATTGTTTCCCACTATAGTATGAAGTTTAAAAAATAGAATTCATTGCCTTAATGAATACGTATGCCAGCGTATTGATTAAGGCAATGAATGAATTAGCCGACGCCCAAGCCTATATGAATGGAGGAATTTTTATGAAAGACATAAATTTCCTGGTAGAGGAGAGGCCTTTTGAAAGCAACCTGAAAAAAGAGAAAAAGAGTATCCCTGTTGTTAAAATATTAGTGCTGATACTGGTTATTGTGATAGGCACAGTCATACTTCTTGCTCCCGGATTGTATATAAGAATATTGGAAGGAAGAGCTTTAGCTATTGAAAATAAGCTAACTGATGTTAAGTACAGTGAGGCAAGATCAATTAAAGCCCAGCTTTCTTATATAACAAATAAAATAATAAGCAAAAAAGATGTTATTAATGCCATAGATTTTGAAAATACACCGGTTTCGCAGATTATACTTATTACGCAGAATGCACTTCCTTCAGGATGTTATCTTACTTCATTAAGTTATAGTGGAAAATCCTTTACCATAAGAGGTGTTGCAGAAAGCAGCTTTATTATAACTGATTATATGACAAATCTTGAAAGGCTTGATTTTTTTGAAAGCAGTACACAGAGTTTTTCTCTGGAAGAGAGTCAAAGCGCTATTGAATTCACAATAACTTGTACATTAAAATTAGGGAGGTGAACAGTAATGACTCTAACTAAAAAAGAAAAGATCCTGATAGCCGTTCTTTTAGTTTTGGTTTACATATTTGTGTTTGTTAGATTTGTATTACTGTCATCAATCCCTAAAATAAAATTAGTGCATGAGAGAATAAAGATGGCGCAGGTTCAGCTGGACGCCCTTGAAAGAGATTATCAAAATATAGAGAATTTTAAAAGGCAGATTAAAGAGAATGAGGTAATTGATGAAAGACTCGGCGAATATCTTATGGATAACGCAGGGATGTCGGATAGTGTTATATTCGTTGAAAATCTCGCTCTTTTGATGGGATCAAAATTAAAAGGCATATCTTTAGGAGCTCCAAAACAAGTAGTACAGGAAAATACCGTATATTATGCTTTCCCTGTTAGATTCAGCACAGTATTGCCCGAAGAAGGATTGAATGAGTTGATTGAATATATTGAAGGCGGTAGCAGAAAAGTAACTGTCAGTACGTTAAGCCTGAAACTTACTGATGAAGAGAATGCCAGGGAATACGGAATCAGTAAATCTAATGATCAGCTTTTTGATATTAACATAGGGCTTGAGTTTTATTCATTGGACAAGGATGCTGCTGACAGCCTTGCCAAGTTTACAAGGGCTGCAATTAAAAGATTCATTGAAGATAATGAGTTGCCCGTTTTTATAGAAGAATTAAAGGAAACAGATAACATCCTGCCATCAGAACCCGTAAAGGTTTCAGATACAGGGAATACACAAAGTAAAAATACTTCAGGTGAAATTACACTGAGGAATGCAGACTTTAAGATTTTTCACAGCGGATATCTGTTTGGAGGATACAATTTTGAGACCTATTCAGAGTTTAACAGAAGCGAAAGAATCCGGAGCCATATATCCGTTCCGGTGGATGTAACGCTGACATTGGGAAAAACGCAATACACAATCGAAAGTGTTGACGGTCATGGCTATACGGACATGTTAACCGGTAATTTAACAACAGACAGGGATTTTACATTATTCATAGAATCAAACATATCAACTGAAGTCAAAGAAAATGAAAACCTCTGGGTAAATCTGTATATCAGAAATGACTCAGGGAAAAGGCTGATTGTCAGACTTGAACAAACAGGAAACAGGGTCAAAATAATGGATCGGTCCGGAAATATAATAGACGGAAAAAATGAGAAGGAGAAAGTGTATCTTCAATGAAAAAAAGCAGGATACATAACATATTACAATTACATACCGATTCAAAGGTTAATGAACGTGGTTTTACAGTTGTTGAAGCCGTTGTTTCAATAGCCCTTATTGCAATTCTGTCCCTTGTGGTTTATTCACTGTTCTTTTCAACATCAAGGATTTTGAAATACTCTGAAGAACAGGTGAAAAGATCTGCTGTTATAAGGGTTATAAAGGAAAATGTTGCTACGTCAGTACGAAATAATAACTATATTTACGGCACAAGTGAAAAGGCTCTGGGAATTACCAGGATTGAAAATCTGCCGGTTATAGATTTGTCAGGACAGGAATATCCTGAATATTCTTTTGATCTTGAGTATTTAGGTATTGGGGAAAGGAATATATTACGGTACAAGGTAAGTTTGGAACATAACCATGATAGCGCCAATGCATTTGAGTTTCTGATCGAAGTGTATAAGCCTTGATAAGGGTGGAAAAGATGAAGCGGATATGGAGAAGATATAAAGCAGATTTCAAAAAGTTAAATAAAAGAGCCGGAAATTCAATTCCAGTAGTTCTGGCAATAATACTTGTGGTTATGATCATTGGCAGTGCAGTGGCATATAATACTATGCAGCTGTTTTCAATAGTACGGAATGAAGAACATAACCAAATGACTTATATTGCTGCAGAATCTGCTATTGAAAGGATCATGTCAATTCTTGATTATTATTTAGCAAATGAGGATTTTGCAACTGACAGGGGAATTACTTATTCAAATGAAACACAGTTTATTAATGATATAGTTTCAAAATTAAACGCCGGGGACGCAGAAATTATTGTGAACCATAACATCCCTGTTTATGCTGATGCATCCAAGAATGGTGCAAACGTTAACATATCATTCTCATGGGATGGTACTTATGAACGAATTGGCAATAAACTCCGATTCCCATTGGAGATAACCGCAGCAGCAGATATGGAGAACGGAATGTTCAGATCCTACGACAGAAAGTCCGTTGCTGTTAAGGAATTTGAAGTTTGGATTTATAAACCCTTTTTATTGAATGGTGCTATATATACATTGGGCGATCTTGTGGCAAAAGGCAGCGGCACGTCAACAATAAAAGGCGATGTATATGTTTTCGGTACCGGTCTTGACAAGCCAAACCGCATGGAGCAGTATTACATGGGTGGTATATGTGCCACGGACAGTGCAATCCTTCACATAAAGGAAGGAAGTGCATATACACGGAATCTTGTCCGTGTTGGTACTTTCGATGAAGAAACAGTCCGGGAATGCGCTATTATTGTGGATCGCGATGTGGTTGCAGAAGGTATTCAGGCCTTCGGATACAATGACAGTATTGTTGTTATACGTGATGCATATACTTTCGACGATATCGAAATGAATGGTTCAAATTCATATATTGCTGTAAACGGTAATTATTTTGGTTTAAATCAAGGAGACGGAAATTTCCACGATACTTCAAGTGCAGTAGTAAACACAGCGCCATTGTATTCAGGCGGTTATGTGGACGGTTTCACTCAATCAAGGATTGTAATAAACGGCTCTGCATTTGTAAACGGTTCAACTTTCGTAATGGAAGTGGAGAGCGGGCGTGCACATTATCAGATTGAAGATGTGGCTTTAGCGTGGGAAGGAAATCAGCCAATATATAAAACTAACCCCTATTCCAATACACGTGAATATATTGATGATCTAATAGCAAGAGGAGGAAACGGTTTTTCCGTTCTGCTTGGAGATGTTGGGTGGACTAAGAATGAAGGGCTCAGCAGTGATTGGACAAAATGGAATGATTGGATATCAGAAATACGCAGCAGGGCTTCAGGGCGATCAAACACTCTTCCGATAATTCCCGATAAAATCAAGGGATTATGCCATCATGCAATGGCTGCGAATAGCAAAATTTATTTTTCAAATGAAGAAGACTTTGAAATACCGGATTCCATAGAATGCAGAATAGGATATAACGTGGATGGTTTGGACCCGTTTCTGCTTAACGATTACCTGAATCCGGACTGGGCAGAGTATACAAGCAGAAGCGAAGGACTTCCTAAAGGGTTGAGTGTTTTGATGGATTATCTTAAAGGCCATGTTCAGGTATTCGCGAGAAAGGATTATCCTGATTCGGTATCAGAAGCTGTAGAGTATAAGTTTAATTTAGGGATGCTACCCGGCGGCAGTTCAGAATTGGAATCGACGACAGAATTTCTTAGAATCAAAGGTGAACTTGACAATATTGATACAGAAAAATGGGATTGTGTAATAAAATTCAGGGAAGGCGGAGGCACCACTCCTGTAAATTTGATTCAATATATGAAAGAAAAATCTCTTGATCCAACCGATTATTTCCTGATAATAAATCTAAACCCGGAAAGAGAACTGATAATTGAACAAATTGAGACAGAAGGTGAGGAAGAGGAAGGAGAAGAAGAAGACAGTGAGTGCATAATAAACGGCATAATTTTCACAATGGGAAAAATTACAATAAGGGATGGCGCGACAGTTAATGGTGCGATTATTGCTGCCGGCAGAGGTTACGATCCGCATACTAATGTAGAGGGTTCTGCCGCAGATTCATATGGAGAAGGCATACCCAGATTGCCGAGGATTGTTGAAAATAGCAACATCGAAAATTTTAAAAAATGGGACTATGCAGCACTTGTTTTTGAGAATGGCGGAGGGAATGTCTGTTTCCTTGGCAGAGATGAATTATTTGACAACTTCACGGAAGAAAAAGACGGTGTAAAGTTTTCAGAAATTCTAAGAGGAATTTTTTGAGGTGAGTAATATGAAAAACATATGCTTATGTTTACTGATTGTTTTGGTTTTACTGTTCAGTACAAGTTGCGGATTATTGCAAACAGCATCTGTTAATCCTCCTTCAGCAGATGATTCTTCTGAAAATACTCAAGTGGTTAAGGAGACAATATCCAATGAGGAAGATGCAAAGGCAAAGAAAATTATTAATGAGTATTTTACTGCCTTGTATACAAAAGCATCAGTTGATTATTACAATGATTACTCCGGCGCAGGTATAATACCCGGTCATATCCGTGGCTTTATTGCTGAAAAAACTATAAAGGAAGGAGATGGGAATCCGGAAATTGGAATACATCTTCCAAGGTTTATCAGCATTAATGGTTTGACAATTGTAGAATATAATCTTGAGACCATTAGTGAAAATAATGGAGGAGAAGATCCTAACATAGTAGCAGACTTTATTTCAAAAAACGGTGATATTTTCCTTTACTATACAAAAATATACTGTAAGGCAAAAGTCATACCAGACGAAGTTTTTTCTGAGTTATATACCAGAAACAGCGACAATACATATTCAAAAACAAAAGAAATAAAGGAAGAAGATATTGATTACATGCGTGTTGAATTAAGGTATGATGTTGAACTGGTTAAAAGTGATATTGGTTTGAGTATATTAAGAGCTGTTGAATCCAATATAAAGTCGAATATGAAAAACAGGCTTTTTGTATTTAACAATGACAATATTACAAGGCTTCCGTATCTTAACCTGTCAAAAAACGAAAATGGCAGCTATAAAAATCCATCTGACGGTGAAATTTACGAGACAGAAAAGGCAGTAATAAAAGAATTTTTCTCCAAATTTACCGAACTTGACCGGGAAAGAATGAATCTGTTAAAATATAGATGGAAACAGGGTCTGAAATCAGTAACGGAATTTTTGGACAGCATTGGCATCACAACAGGTGAAGGAGGGGTAAAATTAATAGAGTTAGACAATGATTATGATTCGAAGTATCCTATTAATTCTTTTCCTTTGAGAAATAATATGGAAAGGATTAAAGAGATTAAAAACTTTGAAGTCACACCTCATCCTGCATACTCGGAAAAAATCAAATTATACTATGTGAAATTTGATGCTACTGTACAACGGACTAACGGGATAACAGACGAGTTTTTTACTTACAGATACGATTACATTGTATCTCTGTCCAAAACAGAGGATTCTGTCTTTATTGAGAAGTTTAAACTTAATGAATACTTTACCTTTACAAAATGATAACAGAGGTGATTATTAAATGTTCAGAATAAAAAAAATAACTGTATTTATAATACTGATAAGTATTTTAGCGTTTACATCTTTTGAGACTTTAGCGCAGACAACCGTTAACCAGGACAAGCCAAGCGACTGGGCAGTGCCGGAAGTAACCGATGCCATTGAAAAGGAGCTTGTTCCGGCTGAACTTCAGTCGAATTACCAGACCAATATAAAGAGGTATCAATATGTTCTGCTGGCATTAAAGGTATTTGACAAAACAGGGAAAAGTGTTGATATCATTGAGGCTCAGCCGTTTAGTGATTCGATAAACCATGAGTATGCGAATGAAATAGTTAAAGCGTACAATGCAGGTATAGTGAAAGGGGATGGTAAAGGCAATTTCTTCCCGGATAACTATATAACAAGACAGGAAATAGCGTCACTGGTTGTTAACTTGCTGATGCAAATAGCTCCTGATAAAGATTTCACTGTAAAGAACAAATACGAGTACAGCGATGGCAACGAAATAAGCGACTGGGCAAGATTTTATATAGATTACTGCTTTGAGAACAAGATTTTGGCAGGCTATGGCAACAATGTAATTGATCCAAAGGGAAACGCAACAATAGAGCAGTCAATTGCGCTGCTTTACAGGCTTGCAAAGAATGAAGGACTTCTTGAAAAACCTGAAGAGCAAACTGATGGTCCGGTTAACCTGGAAGAGATCAGTGCTGATACAATCAACAGTTTTATTAGCGAGTACAATAAAGAAACAATCGATATAATTAAGAGAGTTACGGAAAATGATGAAGTTGAAATATCGAGTTTCTGGGACAAAAGTGCAACACTTGCTTTTGAACAAAACACATTGTCTATAAGCAGCACAGACTTTGAGAAAAACATATATGCATTTATTCATGACGCAAATGATGAGCTTTTCTTTGAAACCTACAAGGAACTGCTTTTAAGTAACTTCAGCGGCGGCGAAAAAGGAGTCTTGATATTGGAGCAAAATATTGGTAAAATTAAATCAAGGGAATTTTTAGACATTTATGAGAAAATAGACGAAACACAAGTATTCATTATTGAAGCAATGAAGGATGATACTGATAGCATCATGGATTACCAGATATGCTTCCTTCAAAGAAAAAAATAGAAACTCGTTTATAGTAGATTTATTTTAGTGAAAGGAGATGATACCTGTGCTTACCAATAGGAAAACAGTAACAGGAAAAGCTTTAGTTCTTTCTGTTGTTTTCACTTTGTTATTCAGCATCTGGACAAGCTCCGCTGGTATTGCTGCAACTGTTGACCCGAATGCAAAAGCTGAGTTAGTAATCTCAAAAGAGATAGACAAATCAAAGATTCTTTTGAATGACGAGATCACAATTACCTACAGAATTGAACCGCAACCAATACCTGCAACAGTAGTTGAACCACCGAAAAGAGAAATATACCTTGTAATGGATGCATCCTCAAGTATGGATCAGATCCTTTCAGGACGGCAAAAAAGAATAGATGCTTCGAGAGCGTCAGCTGTATCGTTCCTGAACAAGCTGAAGAATGATCTGAATAAGAAAGCCGGTGTATCAGTCGGTCTGATAACATTTACCAAAACTGCATCGATTAAGCAGGAGCTTACAGGCAATTTGGATGTTGTTATAAACAAGGTAAATGGCCTTAGTCTATCAACCGGAACAAATATCGGCGACGGAATGAGAAGAGGATATTACAAGCTGAAAAACAGCCCTAATAGGGATGCTGAAAAATACCTGATCCTGTTGACAGACGGAGAACCTACCTATCATACCTTAGAAAGCACACGTTCCCAGAATTTCTATTTTGGTGACGGAAATGCACCTCATCATGACGGCGGTGGATACTTCAGAAGTGACAAGGATGAAAAATACTGCTATGAGGTTGCAGAAAGACTGCTTAAGAATAGCGGTATCAAATCATACATGATTGCATTTACAAAAGGATCGCACTGGAATATTCTGAGACAGATTGCTGAAAAAGCCGGTGGTGAATATAAAGAGGCTGAAGGTGCAATAGATCTGGATAATGTTTATGACCAGATATACGATGACATAATAGTTGATTTTACAGTTGAGAATGTTGTTTTCGAAGAAATATTCCCTGCCGGAGTGGAAATTTTATCAGCTCCAGAAGGCTTTAGTATTGACGGGCAATCAATAAAAGGACTTCTTTCGAATATAAAATACGAATATGATTCCAGTGAAAAAGTTTATAAAGCTAAACCCATTGAGTTTTCAATCACAATAAAAGGAACTCGCGGCGGCAGCTATTTGCTTAATTCATCAAAGCTGTCATATACAAATATAAACGGAAATAATGAAACTTTGAACTTCGATGAAAAAGCTATTGAAGTTGTAGCTTTGGAAGCTCCGATTAATGTAAGCAGGACCTTGATTCAGGATGATATCTTTGTTAACGAGAGTTTTGGAGTGAAATATTCAATTGTACCCGAACCATTCAGCATTGACCCGGATATCACTCCCCCGGAAAAACTGATAGTCAGGAACGTCGAGTTTACAGAGACACTTCCTGAAGGAATAAAACTTGATAAAGTGATTGGTGCAAGTGTCCATGTCTATTCGAATGAACTGTATTCAGACCTTAAGAATATTGAATACATATATGACCCGACCGACGGTACATATAAGGCCGATCCAATTGTGTTTACGCTGTACATGATGGGTGAAGAAGAAGGCGACTATACTCTTGGAGAAAGTATAATTACTTATACTGACCTGGACGAAGAAACAAAGGAAAAGTCATTTGGTGGCCTTGACGCTACAATTGGTAAGTTTGGCATACCAAAGATTGAAGTTGTGAAAATTACCAAACGGGGCGAGTACATTGATGCCAAACTCAAAATAACTCTGCCCAAGCGTACCAGGTACGGTGAATTAAGAATACCTGCTGTAGGCGAAGATGGTACATTGGTTAAAGACAGGGATAATAATGCACTTCGTATTGGTGAGAGAATAGATGGAAATGCTGATTCCCCAACAGTTGTTGAGATCGACTACAACGGATTGTCCATCTATGAGACTCACAGAGTATGGGTATTGGCGGTTTCCAACCTGGATGACGGAACATCAAGCGAAACAGAAATTATCACCGTATTTAACGCTATTGATGTTAACTAAGGGATAATAAAGAATCAGGGGCAGACGATTTGATCTGCCCCTTTATTTTTGATCAGGTAGAAAGGTCATTTGCCTGACTTCTGTTTTCTAGGCAATAATTTAGCTTATAGTGCTGTTTCAGGTTATAATATCCGTGTACCCATATCCTGTTCGGTCAGAATTTTTTGTTGCTGCTCTTTTTCATACAGACAGGTACGTTAAAGTTATACCTTAACAATCCAGCCGAAGGGATCGGGGAGTTTTCCGTACTGGATACCGGTTAATGTATCATACAGGCGCTGGGAGATTGGGCCTGTTTTGCCGTCATTTATTGTAATGACATTGCCGCCCCAGTTCAATTCGCCGACGGGTGATATTACAGCGGCTGTACCGGTTCCGAAAACTTCTTTCAAAATGCCTTTTTCATTGGCTTCATAAACTTCCTGTATTGACAGTCTGCGTTCGTTCATGTTATAGCCCCAGGATTTAAGAAGCTCAACACAGGATTTTCTTGTTATACCCGGCAGAATGCTTCCGTTAAGTTCAGGTGTAACAACTTCATCGCCAATGACAAAGAATACATTCATTGTTCCGACTTCTTCAATGTATTTCTTTTCGATGCCGTCAAGCCATAAAACCTGGGTATAGCCTTTCCTGTTTGCTTCAACCTGGGCCATAAGGCTTGCTGCATAGTTTGCCGATGCCTTTGCTTCACCAAGGCCGCCTTTTACTGCACGAACATAGCTGGGTTCAACGTAAATTTTAACAGGGTTTATTCCTTCTTTATAATAAGCGCCGACCGGGCCGGTAATAATAACGAAACTGTATGTCTGTGAAGGTCTTACGCCTAAATGCGGCTCGGTTGCATAAATAAACGGACGTATATACAGCGATGTTCCGTCTTCATCAGGAATCCAGTCACGGTCCGTGTCAACCAGCTTTATTATTGCCTCAAGACCGAACTCTTCATCGATGGGAGGGATACAAAGCCGCTCGCATGATGCATTAAGCCTTCTGATGTTTTCTATAGGTCTGAACAGGTTAATTTGTCCGTCCTGGGTTTTGTAAGCCTTTAATCCTTCAAAAATGCTTTGGCCGTAATGAATGGTCATAACAGAAGGATCTATCTGCAGTTTCTGATAGGGTACAATACGCGCGTTGTGCCATCCGTTTTCGGGTGAATAATCGCAAATGAACATATGATCCGAAAAATATTTACCGAAACCGAGCTGGTCACTTTGAGGTTTTTGCTTTGGATTTTTGGTTCTTTCGACAGTAATCATCATAATCCATACACTCCTTTTATGTATTAATAATAAGCCATAAGCCATTATGCTCTTCAGCAATGGGTATGTGCACAGTTTTTTGTATAATTATACAATATTTCTTATTTAGCTATTTTAACATAATAAAGAATGTACTGTAAACTAAAATATTGCATAGAAATTGGAAGTTTGATATTATAAACCCTGAGGAGGTCAGTAAATGGGCAAAGGTCTGAAACCTGATTTATATATTAAGTCTGTATTTTCCCTGGATATTAACTGGTTGAAAGAACGTGGAATAAAGGGCGTTTTACTGGATATAGACAATACCCTGATAACCCATAAACAGAAAATACCCGATGAAAAAGTAATTGGCCTGATTAATCAGTTTAAGGAAAACGGAATCAAGGTTGCTATTGTGTCGAATGCCAGAAAAAAGCGTGTAAGCGTTTTTAACGAGAAACTGGGCCTGTATGCCCGGTACAGGGCATTTAAACCTTCTAACAGGGGTTTTTTAAGGGCCATGGCCGACTTAAACCTTGTTCCTGAAGAAACGGCGGTAATAGGTGATCAGTTGTTCACCGATGTCAGGGGCGGAAACAGGTTAGGTCTTACTACAATTCTTGTTGAGCCGCTGGATGAAAATGAACCAATCAATGTCAGGGTAAAGAGAATTTTAGAGAAATTGTTTTTGAAGAGTGAGCCTGTTGAATAATCAACCCCCCAGGTACCACTTATTGCTTATCATGCTGCTGTTTGCCGGAAAGCATAAGAACTGCAGCTCCATTGATTATCCAATGTAATTGGCTATAAACCTTTTCAGTGAATAACCGATATAAGAAGTGGAATAAGAAAATAAAAAAAAATATTTAAAATTTTGGAAGTTCTGATATATAATATAATGTAAGGACAAGTTTTTCACAGGCTGAGGGGGTTGTTGGATGGTGTTGAAAAATTATATGGAAGAGATTGTGCTGAACTATATGGAAGAAATATTGAAAGATATTGATATGTGCAAATGCGATATATGTAAACTTGATATTGCAGCAAAAGCATTGAATGATTTGCCCCCTCTGTATTTTGTTTCAAATAAGGGAGAGGTTTATTCAAAAATAAAGAAGCTGAAAGTTCAGTTTGAAGTTGACGTGATTACAGCAATTACAAGAGCGGCTGAACTGGTGAATAAAAACCCGAGGCATGAAATAAGGGAAAGAGTGACATGGCCATAATAAAGAATTAAATAAAAGTTGTTATATAAAAGAAATATTCAGAAAGAATCCGGCAAAGAATTCAAGCAGAAACATTTCAATTAAACCTGATAAAGCCGAAATAACTGAACAAAAAAATGTTAAAACCCGGTTAAACCTGAATGCCATAACAAGCCTTCCTGTAAAAAGGAAGGCTGTTTTGCATAATATGGAACAATTTGCATCGTATTACGAAGTCCTGTCGGATTTATACGATGCTTGTCCGGAGGAACCCTGAAAAAGCATAATGCATATACTGTCAGTGTATGTGAATGGGGGGATTCCTTTGGTACCGGCCGTTTCAGTTCATAACATATCGAAGCGATATCATACCGTTGACGGAGAAGTACCGGCTCTCGACAATATATCCTTTGAGGTTTCCGAAGGTGAATTCATTGGAATTGTCGGTCCAAGCGGCTGTGGAAAGTCAACCCTCCTTTCAATAATCTCAGGCCTTATTAAGCCCTCATCGGGCCAGGTATCAATATTCGGTGAAAAACTTACAGGCGTTAATCCTAAGATCGGTTATATGCTGCAAAGGGACAGCCTGTTTGAGTGGCGGACCATTTATAAGAATGTAATACTGGGGCTGGAGATTCAAAACCAGGTAACACCCGACAGGCTGAAGCACGTGGAATACCTGCTTGAAAAATACGGGCTGATAAATTTCAGAAACCATTATCCTTCCCAGCTGTCGGGAGGCATGCGTCAGAGAGCGGCACTAATCCGTACACTTGCAGTAAACCCCGATATCCTGCTTCTGGATGAAGCCTTTTCTGCGCTCGATTATCAAACCAGGCTGGCAGTAAATGATGACATTTACAAAATCATTAAAAAAGAAGGAAAGACGGCAATAATGGTTACCCATGATATTTCAGAAGCTATAAGCATGTCAGAACGTCTTTATGTATTAACAAAACGTCCGGGCAGAATAAAACTTGCCGTTGATATAAAATTTGGCATTGAAAACCGTACGCCGCTGTCCTCAAGAGAAGCTCCCGAATTCAGGCAGTATTTTAACAAGGTATGGAAGGAGCTGGATGTGCATGTATAAGCAGGAATCCGAAGAGCAGAAAAAATTTATGCAGAGGCTGAAGGCAAGAAAACGCCTGATTGCCGTACTCAGAATACTGCTTTTGATATTTATTTTTGCATGCTGGGAAGCGGTAACCTGGTTTAATTTTCTTGACAGGTTTATTTTCAGCAGCCCGGGCAGGATGCTGAATACATTCATAAAGCTTTACAGGGAAGGCTCATTGTTTACTCATGTCCTTACCACGTTATGGGAAACAGTGGTTGGGTTTTTACTGGGGACCATTTTCGGGATCCTTATTGCAATTGTTCTCTGGCTATCCGAAACCTGCTCGAAGGTTTTGGAACCGTACCTTGTGGTAGCCAATGCCCTTCCTAAAATTGCCCTTGGGCCTGTATTTATTGTTTGGATGGGAGCAGGACCTGCTGCAATAATAACCGTTGCAGTAACTGTTTCTTTAATAGTCACGGTACTGGAGGTATATACCGGATTTCTTGAAACAGATTCTGAAAAAATAAGGCTTGTGCAGAGTTTTGGAGCAAGCAGAAAACAGATACTTACGAAAGTGGTACTTCCTTCATCCTTTCCCGTTATGATGAACGCATTAAAGGTGAATGTCGGTATGTCGTGGGTTGGGGTTATTGTCGGGGAGTTCCTTGTTTCGAAAGCCGGTCTGGGTTACCTGATCGTTTACGGCGGACAGGTATTCCAGCTGGATCTTGTAATGACCAGCGTATTGATACTGTCAGTGCTTGCTGCTCTTATGTATTTTGGCGTACAGCTCCTTGGCAGATGGATTTCCGAGAAGTATTAACCGGAGGGTGTTCAGATATGAAACTAATGCGTTGCTTTATCCTGTTTTCACTTATTATCCTGTTGATTTTACCGGGATGCGGAACGAAAGAGTATAAGGAAATCACCCTGAATGAAGTAACCCATTCAATATTTTATACACCACAGTATGTGGCAATAAACAAGGGCTTTTTTGAGGAACAGGGTTTAAAAATCACACTTGTAAACGGTGCAGGGGCAGACAAGGTAATGACTGCTGTCCTGTCAGGCCAGGCAGATATCGGTTTTTCAGGCCCTGAAGCCTGCATCTATGTCTACAATGAAGGGAAGGAAGACTATGCGATGGTATTTGCACAGCTTACAAAAAGGGACGGTTCCTTCCTTGTTGCAAGAAAACCGATGCCTGACTTTGAATGGGAAGACGTGAGAGGGAAATTTATAATCGGCGGAAGAAAAGGCGGAGTACCGCTGATGACCCTTGAGTATGTACTGAAACAGAATAACCTGGTCCCCGGAAGGGATGTTGAGGTTGACACTTCTGTTCAGTTTGCGCTGATGGGCGGAGCATTTTTATCTGGTATGGGAGACTTTGTTACCTTGTTTGAACCCGTTGCATCAACCTTTGAAAAGGAGGGAACAGGATACATAGTGGCATCGATGGGGGAAGCAAGCGGTGAGATACCGTATACTGCATATTATGCAAAGAAAAGCTATATCGAGAAAAACCCCGATATTATCCAGGCATTTACAAACGCAATTTATAAGGCCCAGCAATGGATAGAAAATAATCCGGACAGGGAGGTTGCCAGGGCAATTGCCCCGTCATTCCCCGATACGGATATCGATTTGCTTGAAACAGTAGTAAAACGGTACAAGTCCCAGGATACCTGGAACAAAACCCCGGTGATGAAGGAGGAAGCCTTTAACCGTTTACAGGAAGTAATGAAAGAAGCGGGAGAATTAACGGAATTTGCCCCGTATGACAAACTGGTTGATAATTCCTTTCCTGAAAAAGCAATTGAAAATATTAAATAATTATTTTTGAATGAACAGAATATACCCCCTATATTGCAAAAAAAATCACCTTTCTTCGGTTATTGAAGAGGTGATTTTTTGCTGTATAAGGAAATCAGCTGCCTATTCGATTGTGTTTAACTATTGAGCAATATAACAATTACACCCTGGACCAAACCTATCAGGAAACCTAAAACACCGCCAAGGTATTCAATATGCTTAAGCTCTTTTTTTACCACGCTTAATACTATAGATTCAAATGAAACAAGGTCCAGGGAGTTTATTTTGTCAACAACCTTGTCGGATATTTTTAACTTGTCGGTGGCGTTTGTAATTACGCTGTTTATCATTTCCCGTATATAACGATCACCGTCTTTTTCCATGAACGCATCGAGCTGCTTTTTTATGGTCTTGTCGGTAAAACCGTGTAAAAAGCCGGGAAGTTTATCTTTCAGGATTTTAACAACATTGGTTACAATAGCTTCTTTCAGAAAACTGATGTCCTTCTCGGAGACAAGCTCATTTAGAATTTCCTCAGGAGCCAGGAGCTGTTTTTCAATAACATTTCCGATCGATACGGCAAGTTCGGGTTTCCTTGCAGGAATAACTCCCTGTATTTTATAGCCGAAAAGCAGCTTAACAGGTTTATAGGGCCGGAATAACAGCCTTATTGCAATATAGTTTGTAACCCAGCCTATGAATCCGCCGACAGCAGCCAGCAAAAGCAGTTTTATAATATATGTCATATTTCCTCCGTTTTCACCGCAATAATGTTTAATCCAATATTAGCATAACATAAGTCCTGTTAACAAATTGTTTTGTCTTTTGCTATACTATAAACTTAGTACGACAAAATTCAGAAAAAGTTATTAAATATTTGATCATTATGCTATATTAAATATAGTTTTATCATTATATTCCGACAGCCGCACAATGTAAGCGGGGATAAACCGGTTCAGTCCGGGTAAAGTATAAGGATTTGAAAAAATGCTGTACTTTAAGTTTTCGGATTACCTTATGAAAACCTATAAAGAAAAGGTATATAAAATCCCTGTCAACCTTCCCGCCACGTGCCCGAACAGGGATGGTTTACTGGGGTCTTGCGGATGCATTTTCTGCGGGGAGGAAGGCGCAGGCTTTGAAAACCTCTCAGCCGTGCTGCCTGTAAAGGAACAGCTTGAAAAAAACATAGGGTATATCGGAAGAAAGTATAATGCCAAAAAGTATATTGCCTATTTTCAGAACTATTCCAACACATACTTTCCTTTGGAAAAGTTCAGAGAATATCTTCAAGAAGCAATTGTTCCGGATGTTGTGGCATTATACATATCAACAAGGCCCGATTGCCTGAACAACGGGTATTTTGAAGCAATGAAAGACATTAAGGAAAAACACGGGGTTGATATCGTTGTTGAAATCGGGCTCCAGACAGTTAACTACCATACACTGAAAACACTGAACAGGGGACATGGCCTGGCCGAGTTCATAGACAGCGTAATCAGGGCAAAAAAATATGATATCGGAACCTGTGCCCATATGATTATTGACCTTCCGATGGACAATATGGAAGATGTTGTCGAAGGTGCGAAGATCCTTTCTGCCGTCGGAGTAAACCAGGTCAAGAGTCATTCACTGTATATTCTGAAGGATACAAAGCTGGGCAGTTTATACACCCGGGGCATTATTCAGCCGGTGACAATGGATGAGTATATTGAAAGGATAATAACGTTCCTTGAATATCTTTCGCCGGAGATTGTGATTCAGCGCCTGATTGGCAGGGCACCGGAGGAAAGAACCCTGTTTTCGGGCTGGAACACAAGCTGGTGGAAAATTGTTGACATGATCGAAGAGAAAATGACAAGGGAAAACAGGTACCAGGGAAAGAGATTTAATTATTTAAACGGGGTAACCTGCTTAAAATAATAATAAACGGAAGAATGTGAATTGAGGACAAGAATTAATTAACCGTGTAATTCTCTAAAACATAAAACAACAGGGCATTGATTTATATCTCAAACTTCAGCTGGTATTGCCGGCCGGTAACGAAACTCCGAAGGAATTCACAGAAGGCGGGTGAAACTCCCGGCACCGGTACTGCCGGCTGATGACGAAGCTGCAGAAGAAAGGGTTGATTAAGTGGATCAAGCAATAAATGTTATAGGTGCAGGACTTGCTGGCTGTGAAGCAGCATGGCAGATCGCAAAACGCGGCGGCAAGGTGCGCCTTTATGAAATGAAGCCTTATAAAAAAAGCCCTGCACATAATCTTGATACTTATGCGGAACTTGTCTGCTCCAATTCGCTAAGGTCCAATCAGCTTGAGAATGCCGTAGGGCTTCTGAAGGAAGAATTAAGAAGGATGGGTTCTATTATCATGGAATGCGCCGATAAGAACGCGGTGCCTGCAGGCGGAGCCCTGGCTGTTGACAGGGAAGACTTCTCGAAATGCGTTACGGAAAAAATAAGGAATAACCCGAACATTGAAGTTATTGAAAAGGAATATACGAAAATTGACACAGATGTTGTTACAGTCATTGCCACGGGACCATTAACTTCGGATGAGCTGTTCATGGAAATTGCAAAGATAACCGGAGAAAAATCCCTGTCATTTTTTGATGCCGCGGCGCCTATTGTAAAAGCCGACAGTATAAACATGGACAAAGCGTTCACAGCATCCAGGTATGACAGGGGCGATGCCGATTATATAAACTGCCCTATGAACAGGGAGGAATACCTTGCCTTTTACGAAGCTCTTATTAATGCTGAAAAGGCTGAAATAAAAGATTTTGAGAAAAACCTTGTTTTCGAAGGCTGTATGCCTATTGAAGTCATGGCCGAAAGAGGACCTGACACACTCAGGTTCGGGCCGCTTAAACCAGTTGGACTAACAGATCCTAAAACAGGGAAGACACCCTATGCAGTTGTACAGTTAAGGCAGGATAATAAAGAAGGGACTTTATACAACATTGTAGGTTTTCAGACAAGGTTGAAATGGGGTGAGCAAAAGAGGGTTTTCTCTATGATTCCCGCCCTCGAAAATGCCGAATTTGTAAGGTATGGGGTTATGCACCGCAATACGTTCATAAACTCACCCGAACTGCTGCTGCCTTCATATCGCTTAAAAAACAGAAGGAATCTATTCTTCGCCGGGCAAATAACCGGTGTCGAGGGTTATGTTGAATCCACCGCTTCCGGGCTGGTTGCGGGTATAAATGCTTTAAGAGTGTTAACAGGGCAGGGCGAAGTATATTTTCCGAAAACAACTGCAATCGGTGCGCTGGCACATTATGTCTCAACATCGTCAACAGGAAACTTTCAGCCGATGAATATAAATTTCGGGTTGATTGAGGATTTCATACCTGTAAATGAGGACCGAAAGCCTGTGAAAATAAAGGATAAGCGTATAAAGAACAGGATGGTTTCCGAAAGGGCGTTAAGCGTAATAGATAAAATGAAGGATATATAAGACTTAAATTTCGGGATTAACGTAGGTTATGTGGAAAGGTTAAAAAACGATATTGCGCAATGCCCGAAAAATAATTTATTTAACAAGTTATGAAGCGACACATAGCCAGATGTGGAAATAGAAAACATATGCAGTATTTTTGTTGCCGCAGTCTGCCGGTTGCTTGCTGCCGGTATGTTTAAGAAACCTTAATTCCTGTATGCTGCGTCGCTGAAAGTTTGCCTGCATTGCCGGTCCTGTGGTTATATGAGTATGGAACAGCCAGGTTAAAAATGATATTATATCAGGGGAAGAATTTTTTGGTGTTCCTGTAATGTATACGAGGTGTAAACTTATGGATAATATGAACCGTTTTTTAGGCAGTGTGTATTACGACCTGTACCATAAAAAGCCTTCCTACAGCCCGGAAAGGAATACACCCGGCAGGGAAAGCGCAGGTTCTGAAAAATCTTTGGAAAAAGAGCTTGACTCAATTATTGACGAGTTCTATAAAAAAGAAGGGCTTAAAAAACCTGATGAAGAACAAACACCGCCGTTTAAACCCGAAGAGGTACGCGCCGAAATAGAAAAACTTGTCGGGCTTACAAATATTAAAGAAGATATCGAGGCCTTAATGGACTTTGTAAAGATACAGAAATTAAGGCAGGAACACGGGTTATGCGGAAGCAATATATCCCTTCATACCGCATTCTTGGGCAATCCGGGTACCGGCAAAACCACGGTTGCAAGGCTTATCGGCGAGTACCTGAAGGCTCTTGGCGTTTTAAAGAAAGGTCATATCGTGGAAGTTACACGGGCCGACCTGGTTGCTGAGTATGTAGGCGGGACTGCCGTAAAAATGAACAAGGTTATAGATAAAGCCCTTGACGGTATCCTGTTTATTGATGAAGCATATTCCCTCGGCGAGGGCGGTGACAATGATTTCGGAAGGGAAGCGGTGAATATCCTTGTGGATCGCATGGAAAAGGAACGAAACCGTTTGGCTGTTTTCCTGGCAGGATACACCGATAAAATGGAAACATTCCTGAAATCCAATCCCGGCCTTTCATCAAGGGTCTCCCGGAAGTTTTACTTTAAGGATTATACCGGCCCGGAGCTCATGCAAATCTTCGAGATGCTGCTTGAAAAGAACCAGTATGCAATGGACGGGGAATGCCTCAAGAAAATGGAGCAGTATTTCAATTACCTGTATGATATAAGGGACGAGCATTTCGGCAACGGGCGGGTTGTAAGAAATACCCTCGAGAAACTGATAAAAGCCCAGTCCGACAGGTTGGCTGAAGAAGAAAATGTTACCTATGACATGCTGAAAACGATAACTTTGGAAGATATTGAAAAATCAATACCGATAAAGGACATAATAGTAACATCCGGCAGGCTCGACTCGGTAATGCAGGAACTGGATGAGTTTATCGGTTTGGAAAATATCAAGAAGCATATCAGGACACTTGTAAACCTGATAAGGACAAATCAGAAACGGGAGGAAATGGGGCTTCCGGTAAAACAGCTTTCATACCATGCCATTTTCTGCGGTTCACCGGGTACAGGCAAGACTTCCATTGCAAGGATTCTGGGCAGGATTTATCAGAGCCTTGGAATACTGAAAAAAGGCCATGTAATTGAGGTTGACAGGAGCGGTCTTGTGGCCGGATATGTAGGGCAGACCGAGGAAAAAACAAGCAAGGTTCTGGATCAGGCCATGGACGGTATTCTGTTTATTGATGAAGCATATGCCCTTGTCGGAGGGACAAATGATTTCGGAAGTAATGCAATAGACACAATACTTAAGCGCATGGATGACTGCAGGGACAGGCTGATTGTTATTGCAGCCGGTTATACCGACAGGATGAAAACATTCATCAATTCAAACCCCGGTCTGAAAGATCGTTTCAGTTGGGTTTTCGAATTTGAAGATTATAATGAAAACGAACTTTTTGAGATATTCCTGAACTTTGCAAAAAAGCAGCAATACATATTGAGCGAAGAGGCTGAAAAACAGCTGAAGGACCATTTTGGAGCCGTTGTTAAACTGAATCTTGAACATTTCGGCAACGGCAGGTATGTAAGAAACCTTTTTGAAAAAACCGTTATGCAGCAGTCAAACAGGATAGGGCAGAATATCGATAATGTCAAAAAAGAGGATCTGTCTGTTATCACCGGAGAAGATGTTGCCAATGCGCTGCTGCTTTTGTAGCTGGAATGGTTCCCGGGGTTCTTTCAAATACAGTTCAAATGTTAGAATTAATATTTGGGTGAATGGACAAAGTAAATGCAACCTTTGAAAGACTAAATGCGACCCGGTTGCATTTAGTCGGTAAAATTTTACCATAACATGGAATATAAGATACAATATACATGAGAATGAATAATAATTCTATAAATTTAAGCAAAAAAAGAGTACACTAACCAAAAGGTAACACTTAGTGTATTTTTTCGGAAATAGTAAATGCTACCCCTTAATTTAATGAGTAAATTATGGACCTACTCTGTATCTTTGCGGTA
>Ga0209537_1001239_pt1 | contig 29326 bp, 29 predicted proteins | sample BioPla4DNA1_FD_187698 | JGI IMG/M metagenome (GOLD analysis project Ga0209537, IMG submission 187698) | Biogas fermentation microbial communities from Germany - Plant 4 DNA1 (SPAdes) (version 2) | ecosystem: Engineered > Bioreactor > Anaerobic > Digestate | place: Bielefeld, North...
TTGACTTTCTAGTGTCCTTATGAGGGGGGAGAGTTCCTCATAGACTATCAATTGCTCATATTCCTCTTCACCTATCTTCCTTTGAAGCTTTTTAGTCAATAATTCAATGGGTCTTAAAATATGTTGGGCTAGAAGGGAGGAGGAATAGAAGGATAGGATGGAAATGATGATAATGACCAAAATAATTGCTGGTATAATCTTTGAAAATAGGCTAAATATATTTTCCCTTTCTAGGGATACCCTGAGGACCATATTATCCTCTAATTTTAGGGCATAGTAATAGGTATCCTGGCCTAGGGTATAGGAATAGCGGATGGATTCCCCCTCTCCCTTTTCTAAGGCAGCCTGAAATTCTGGTCTATCCCTATGATTTTCCATCTTGCTGGCATCAGCCCTGTTATCGTATAAGACTTTACCCTCCAAGCTTAATAGGGTTATCCTAAGGGCCAATTGATTCCTGTTGGAAAGTTCCTCCAGCTCAATTCCTTCTGAAGTAATAAGCTTAGAAAGGAGTTGACCCTTTTCCTTTAGGGAATCCATCTTGCTCCTGGTTTCGAATCTATAGAATACAAGGCTAATAAAAAGGGCCACTAAAATAGTAATGGCCATAGAGAGTAAGAAAACATTCCGGTGTATCTTACTTTTCATACTATTTCTCCCACTTTATAACCTACATTCCTTACTGTTTGGATATACTTGCCGTACTTGCCTAACTTCTGCCTGAGGGTACCTATATGGACATCTACCGTACGGGTCTCTCCTTCAAAATCATAGCCCCAGACTTCATTCATAATCATTTCCCTAGATAGGACTATATTTTGGTTTTTTAATAGGTAGTAAAGGAGTTCAAACTCCTTATAGGTTAATTTAATAGCCTCATCATCTACCTTAACTAACCGCCTTTCATAATCCATATGGATACCCTTAAGTCTAAGAACATCTGGCCAACTGGCCTTAGTACGCCTTAATACAGCCTTGACTCTAGAAATTAACTCCATAACACCGAAGGGCTTGGTAATATAATCATCCGCCCCCATATCCAAGGCCTTAACCACATCATATTCTGTAGACTTGGCTGTTATCATGATTATACTTATATCCTTAGTAGTTGGATCTTTCTTCAATTTGTCCAATATGGTTAAGCCATCTTCACCAGGCAGCATTATATCTAGTAGTACTAGATCTGGAGGTGTGTTAGCTACTTCATTAAAGAAAGCCTTGCTATTTTCAAAACCCTTCCCCTCATATCCACTGTTATTTAGGGCATATACTATTAACTCCCTTATACTCTCATCATCTTCCACACAGTATACCCTAGCCATTTAACCACTCCTAATCCTCACGTTTAGCGTGCTCTCCTGTAATAGAGAATACTACCCACTCAGCTATATTTTCAGCATGGTCACCTATCCTCTCCAGGTACTTGGCAATCATGATGAAGTTAATGGCCTGCTCACCATATTCCACATTTTTATTGATCATTCCTATTAATTCATCCTTAATCTTGTCAAAGAGGTCATCTACCACATCGTCGAACTCTATAACTTCATAGGCCAGATCTAGATTCTTATTGACGAAGGCATCTATACTATCCTTCAACATCTTTACAGTGGCTTCGGCCATCTTAGGTAGGTCTATTAATTCCTTAATATATTCTTGCCCAGCCAATAGTAGGGAGATCTCTGCTATATCGGCAGCCTGGTCCCCAATCCTCTCCAGGTCTGTAATCATCTTTAGGATAGAGGATATAAGCCTTAAATCTCCTGCCACCGGATGCTGCTTTATAATCAGCTGAAGACATCTGTTTTCAATGGCCTTCTCCATGGAGTCTACTTCATCATCTGAAGCCCTTATTTCCCTAGCCAGGTCCACATCCCTATCTAGTAGGGCTTTAATAGATTTTTCAATTTTTTCCTCTACTAAGCTGCCCATCTTAATCAGTTCATTGTTGAGAATCTCCAATTCCCTATCGAAAAAACGCCTCATTATCTTAACACCTCTTTATTAGAATTTAACCAAATCTACCGGTTATATAGTCTTCCGTCCTCTTATCCTTAGGTACTGAGAATAATTTTTTAGTCTCATCAAATTCCACCACTTCTCCTGTTAGGAAAAAGGCAGTCTTATCCGATACCCTTGTTGCCTGCTGCATATTGTGAGTTACTATTATTATAGTATATTTGTCCTTTAATTGTTGGATTAATTCTTCTATTTTAGCAGTAGAAATAGGGTCTAGGGCACTTGTAGGTTCGTCCATCAGTAAAACCTCAGGTTCAACGGCTAAGGCCCTTGCAATACAGATCCTTTGTTGTTGACCTCCCGATAACCTTAAGGCATTTTTCTTTAAGTCGTCCTTAACTTCATCCCAAATGGCAGCACCTCGAAGGCTTTTTTCTACTATTTCATCTAAGGCTGCCTTATTTTTAATTCCATGGGTCCTTGGTCCATAAGCTATATTGTCGTAGATACTCATTGGGAAGGGGTTAGGCTTTTGGAACACCATACCAATTCTCTTCCTCAGTACATTTACGTCTACATCATTATCGAAGATATTCTTTCCATCTAATAATATCTCCCCAGTAATCCTACATCCTTCAACTAGATCATTCATACGATTTATGCTCTTAAGGAGGGAGGATTTACCACAACCAGAGGGTCCTATAAAGGCTGTAATTTCCTTTTCTTTTATATCCATATTTATATTTTTAAGGGCGTGTAAATCATCGTAATAAAGATCTAGGTTTCTGATAACTATTTTATCCATTAATCTAATCTTCCTTTCGTAAGTTTGTTACTTAAATAGGTTGATAATCCATTAATTAGTAGCACGATTAACAATAAGATAACACCAGTGGCATAGGCTTCTTTAACGAACAAGCCTTCAGAGGACAAGACATACATATGAAGGGATAGGGTCCTGCCCGATGAAAAGAAGCCGTTTATCATCTTCGTGGCCGTACCTAGGGTATACATTAAAGCAGCTGTTTCACCAACTATACGCCCTATGGATAGGATGATTCCAGATAGGATACCAGGCATGGCTACAGGTAAAACTACCCTAAATATGGTCCTAAGCTTACCAGCCCCTAGGCCGAAGCTAGCCTCCCTTAAACTATCGTCTACAGCCATTAAGGCCTCTTCAGTAGACCTGATTATGACTGGAAGTACCATGATAGCCGCCGTTAAGGTACCAGCTAATAAGGAATAAGAAAATTCCAACCTATATACGAAGAAGAGCATACCGAATAGGCCGTAAACTATAGAAGGGATTCCCGATAGGGTTTCCGTAGTTATCCTAATGACTTCCACTAGCTTGTTGCCCCTTTTAGCGTACTCCACCAGATAAAAGCCAGTAAATACCCCTATGGGTGTAGCTATAATTAGGGTTAATAAGACTAAAAGGATGGTATTTATAATAGATGGAAACATTGACACGTTGGTGGTGGTATACTCTAGGGCAAATAGGGATGGCTTAAGGTTGGGCATCCCATTTATGATAATATAGGCTATTATAAAAAATAGGGCTGCAAAGGTAATAAAGGCAGAAGCCTTTATTAGAAGTCTCATTATCCCACTTTTAGTTTTCAATTTAAGGTCCTCCTTTTAACGATTAAGAAGATGGCGTTTATAAGCAAAATAAAGACGAATAAAACTACCGCCGTTGCAATTAAAGCTTCCCTATGGGCATCTGCTGCATAGGCCATCTCCAATACTATATTGGTAGTTAAGGTTCTAACTCCCTTAGTTAAGCTATTTGGTATACGAGGTTGGTTTCCAGCTACTAAGATGACAGCCATAGTTTCCCCAATAGCCCGGCCAACACCTAATATTATGGAAGATATGATGCCTGATTTTGCAGCTGGTAAAACTACGGTCATCACTGCCCTTTCATGGCTGGCCCCTAAGCCAATACTTCCTTCATAATAACTATTGGGTACCGATTTTATGGAGGATTCGGACAGTCCTATGATAGTAGGTAAAATCATAATGGCCAATAGGATGGAGGCTGTTATAATGTTCATCCCAGTTCCCCCGAAGACATCTTTCATAAGGGGTACTATAACAACCAAGGCAAAGAAACCATAAACTATGGATGGTATACCAGCCATTAGGTTTATACAAGGCTTTAAGATCTTATACAGCCTCTTATCACAGAATTTAGCCAAGTAGGTTGCTGTAAGTACTCCTATGGGTACGCCTAGCACAACTGCCACAAGGGTCATAACCAGGGAACCGAAGATCATTGGTAATATGCCGAAGGCTGGTGGAGTATTACTAGGTCTCCAACTTGTGCCAAGGAGGAATTCCTTTAATCCATACTCCAAAATAAAGGGAACTCCTCCACTAAAGATGAAATAACATATTAAGATTATGGCTAAGATAGAAGTTGTGGCGCATAACATAAAGACGCCCTTCATAAAACCTTCAAATGATATTTTCTTCATAGTATCTCCCTTACTAATTTATTTTTTATGTATAATCAACAAGAGTAAATTATCAAATCTATGTAAAATCTATCTATATCCATATGTAAAATCTAAGTAAACAATAGTTTAAAAAAATTAATATTTGGAATTTAAGCTTTTATATGTATTAAGCTTTAATAGCTAAGACTATCTTAAAAACTATATACCCAATACGGCTGGGCTTTTAAATTTATTTAGGCAAATGCCCTATTAAATAAAAAAAGCCCAAGATTTATTCTTAGGCTTTTTCCGGACTTTATTCAACTTCATCCCAAGTAGTTATTTCTCCAAGATAGATGGATCTGATATCATCCATAGTTAAATCTTCTATAGTATTTTCCTTATTTACTATAACTGCTATACCATCGATAGCTATTACTTCATATTCTAAGACTTCTTTTTCTGAATCCTTCAAATCCCTTGAAGCCATACCTATATCAGCGCTTCCCTCCATGGCTGCTGTCATACCAGCTGAGGAACCTGTTGATTGGATTTCGATGGATACTCCATCATTTAAGCCTTCATAAGCCTCTGCTAATTTTTCCATCACTGGAGTCACTGATGTGGAACCAGCTACAACGATTGTTCCAGTTAGGCCTGAAGGAGTATATTCTTCCCCATCTAAAGCAGCTATAAAGCCATTTTCCTCTACAATAGCTTGACCTTGGGCACTTAAGATGAAGTTTACAAAGTCTTTAGCTAACTCACTTAAACCTGATTGGAAGGCTATGTTAAAGGGTCTTGCAATCTTATATTCTCCACTCTTTACATTTTCAGCTGTAGCCTCTACCCCTTCAACCTTAAGGGCTTTTACAGTATCGTTTAATGAACCTAATGAAATATAACCTATGGAATATTCATCTCCTGCAACTGTAGTCATAACACCATTAGTACTGTTTTGAACAACTGCATCTACTGTAGTAAGGTCATTGTCATTCTCATCTACAATCCCAACGATTTCAACAAAGGCTCCCCTGGTACCTGAACCATCTTCCCTGCTGATTACATTTATAGTCTGGCTAGTATCAAATCCGCCATCTGCTCCATTGTCTGTGCCAGTACATCCCACTGCAAAGGCCATAATAATCATAAGAACTAATGTTAAACTTATTATTCTTTTCATTGGTATCTTCCTTTCAATTTATGATTTCATTCAAATAATAGTCTACCCATGTAAAATCTAGTATATTGCCTATGTTAAAATTATGTAAAATATCCATAAGTATAGGAATAAGTATAGGAAAATTTAAAAAAGAAAGGAAAAGGACCATTAAGGATAGAATAAGCTAATATGAGCTTAAATATCTATATAAGGGAGTGGTTGCATGGGTAAGGATGTAGAGGGTAGAAGGATTTTGGATTACCTTCTTTTATTATTAATTTAGGGACATTCCGACGCCATCAGGCGGTTAGAGGGGGTTAAATATGGGGTTGAGTACACCATCCCCAAGGAGGAGCTAATGGAGAGGCTAGCAGCCGGAGAAGATATTGATTTATCCACTGCTGACAAACACACTCGCCTCTGCTATATAGTAGCTATGAAGGGGCAGATAAGGAGAGAATACAATTCTAGAGATGACTTAATGATTATTAACTTTTTTACTTGTATATAATTCATTTAAGTGATATAATATTTAAGATAAATCCTTGCCCCATTCTAAATGGGGCCGATAGTCCATAAGGAGGTGAATGACGTGAGAAAATATGAAGCAATGTTTATCTTTTACCCTAACCTAGAAGAGGAAAAGATCAATCAGCTAGTAGAAAGATTTAAAGGCATAATCGAGGCTGACGGATCAGTTACTAACGTCGATGATTGGGGAGTTAGAAAGTTAGCTTACTTAATCGATGACCACAGCGAAGGTCACTACGTATTAGTTAACTTTGACGCAACTCCAGCAGTTGTCGATGAGTTAGACAGGATAGCGAAGATTTCAGATATCGTCATGAGGCATATGATCATTAGAGAAGATGAGTAATCCAAGGATGGTGAAATTATGAATCATGTTGTATTAATTGGAAGGTTGACCAGGGATCCAGAGCTTAGGTATATACCCAATACAGGAACGGCCGTATCTACTTTTTCTTTGGCAGTGGATAAGCCCTTGTCTAAAGAGAAGAGGCAGGAAATGATAGCCAACAACCAGCCTACAGCAGACTTTATCAATATTGTAGTTTGGGGTAAAATGGCGGAAAACTGTGCAACTTACCTGGCTAAGGGTAGGTTAGTAGCTATACAGGGTAGGATTCAATCAAGAAGCTATGATGATAAGGAAGGCAGAAGGGTTTATGTTACTGAGGTAGTAGCCAATAACGTTGAGTTCTTAGAATGGGGAGATAGTCCAAATAGAAACACTGGATCGGATTTCTATGATTCACCAGACGCTGGATTCTCTGGAATAGAAGGATTCCATCCTACGGATAATGACGATATTCCATTCTAGAAGGAGGGGAAAAGATGCAAAGAAGGTTTAAGCCAAGAAAAAGAGTCTGCAGCTTCTGCGCTGAAAAAGTAGAACGTATAGACTATAAGGATATAAATGTATTAAAAAAATATATAACAGACAGAGGCAAGATTTTACCAAGAAGAATTTCTGGTAACTGCGCAAAACATCAAAGACAAGTTACATTGGCTATAAAAAGAGCTAGACAAGTAGCCTTATTACCATATACTGCAGAATAGAATAAGAGAGGATTAGCCTCTCTTTTTTATTTGACTTATTATCCCTAAGTCTGTATTATTTTAATAAGACCTTTTAACATAGTTTGATAAGGTGGGGAATAAGTTGGATAATAAGGATATAGATATAGTCAAGAATATGAAGACTATAGATTGGTTAAAATCAGAGCTGTTAACCAATATAGCATATTTACACAGGATCTTCATAGACTCAGAATTAAATAGTAAGGAAAATATAGAGGATACCCTCTCCAATATAATAATCCAGTCCTATTTATTAGGTAAAAGGCTAGGTATAGGCTTTGAAAGGATAGATTCTGCCATGAAGGACAATATTAGGCTGAACCTAATCCAAGAACATAAGATAGAGAGATGGTATGGCGACCTAAGTAAGCTTTTAGACCATATAGATGATAGATAAAACTGAGGTGAATTATATGAATGGCAATGAGGCCAACAAGAAGATCATAGAATGTGTCATCTTAACTATAATCATGAGTATGACTATAGTGTTTTCTTTATATTTCTTTCCTATTTTAATATTAATTTTGCCAGTACCCTTTATCATATATGGAATCAAGCATGACTTAATATCTAGCATTACAAGTCTAATTATTAGCTTTGTAATAGTGAGCATTTTTACAAGTATTGGTATAAGCCTTTCCTATCTTCTGTTATTGGGACCCGTTATAATCATAAATATATACCATATAAAGAGGAGGGCTTCCCCCAATAAGGTAATCCTTTATTCAGCAGTTGCCTTTTTTACTTCTAATTTAATCCTATTTGCCTTACAAAGCCTTAGTGGAGCCAATCTTATTTTGGAGTTAAAGGAAGGCTTTAGGCAAACCCTAGCAGCTCAGATGGAGATCTTTAAGGAGATGGGTTTAACATCCTATGAATTACTGGAAAGAAGGGAAGCTATAAAAAGCCAATATCAAACCCTACTATTGATAATCCCATCAATGATGCTGCTTACATCGGTAATAATCAGTAGCATATACTATAGATTAACTGTCCATGGCCTTAGGAAAATTGGCATCGGCATATTAAATATACCAAGGTTTAGTAAATTTAGCTTGCCGGATAATTTCGTTGCAGGTTCTCTATTTATGCTAATTTCCGCCTTTATCATAAGTTGGTTGGATATCCCATTGGCAACACCTATTTATGTGAATATAATAGTATTATTAGTATTTGTTCTCTTTATTCAGGGCTTATCCGTCATAGACCATCTATTGAATAAGATAAGGATGAAGAGGTTTATCAAGATAATATCATATTTTATAATATTTTTAACACCCCAAATATATAATTTAATATCCATCCTGGGGGGCATAGATGTCTTATTAGACCTGAGGAAGATTAGAGGGTCTAAATCCATTTAGGAGGATTTTTATGGAAGATAAGAACTTATTCCACTGGTGGGATAATAAATTTTATTTAATAGCTCTTTTTATATTTACTATCATAATATGGATCTACCAACCTGTTTTAGGAGTCATATCACTGCTCGTATTAGCCTACCTAGTATATCATACCATTACTGAAACGGATAAAAAGAATAAATTAGTAAAAAGGCATATAGAGATCCTGTCAGAGGAATTTGAAACGGCAGCTAAACATGCCATCTTTAACATGCCCTTTCCCCTAGTTATTATAGATGAAAAGGGCAGCATCACTTGGTATAACACTCCATTTCTAAATATGATCATTGAAGAAGATATACTAAATGAAAGGATTTATAATCTAGTACCAGGTTTTAACCTGGAGGACTTATTAAAGGGTGAAGAAAATGAGCCCTTAAATATTAAATACGATAACAAGACCTATCTAGTTTATCCTAATTTCATAGATGGCAAGAAGACCGCTAGCTCTAGAAATAGATTAATCATGCTTTACTGGGTAGACTTTACCATATACTTTGGATTGGCAAATAAATATAGGAACGAAAAGCCAATAGTTTCCCTAGTATATATAGATAATTTTGATGATGTGAAGAATAACACTCCAGATGTAAACAGGCCCCTCCTTATTGCAGAAATAGATAAGAGGATAAATGAGTACTTTTTACAATATAATGGCCTTGTTAGGAAGTATGAAAATGATAAATATCTGGTAATTATAGAAAATCAGGCCTTAGAGGAGATCCAGGAGAAGAAGTTCGATATTTTAGATGAAATCAGGGAATTGGATATGGGCAACACCATTCCAATAACTCTGAGTATCGGTGTTTCTGCCACCGGGGAGGACTTCAACCAATCTCACAACAATGCTAAGGCAGCCATAGATATTGCCCTAGGAAGGGGGGGAGACCAGGCCGTTCTAAACAAGGAAGGGGCCTATGAATTCTATGGTGGAAAATCCAAGGCCCTAGAAAAGAGGAATAAGGTAAGGGCTAGGGTAATCGGTCATGCCTTAAGGCAGCTAATAGACCAGGCGGATAATGTGTTCGTAATGGGCCATAAAAACCCTGATATGGATTCCATAGGGGCTGCCATAGGTGTCATCAGTGCCGTTAGAAGTAGGGGCAAGAAGGGTTATATAATATTAAATGGGGAAAATCCATCTATAATAAATATCTGTGATAAGATGAGGGAGGAGCAGCCGGAGCTACTGGAATCCATAATTAGCTCCCAGGAGGCTGAAGAGTTGGTAAGCCATAACAGCCTGATGATCCTGGTAGATAATCACAAACCTAGCTTTACAGAGGCTCCTGACTTACTAGATTTAGTAAATAAAATCGTAGTTATAGACCATCATAGGAGGGGAGCGGAATTCGTAAAGGATCCGGTTTTAACCTATCTAGAGCCTTATGCGTCCTCCACTAGTGAACTGGTGACAGAGATTCTAACTTATATGAGTGACCGAATCAATTTAACAAAATTTGAGGCAGAGGCCCTCTTAGCTGGAATCACAGTAGATACCAACAATTACAGCTTTAAAACAGGTGTAAGGACCTTTGAGGCTGCATCTACCCTAAAGAGGGCAGGAGCAGATACGACGGCGGTAAAACAATTATTTAGGGACGACCACGAAACTTACCTATATAAGGCTGAGGTAATCGGGTCTTCAAAGATAGTATTTGATAATATAGTAATAGGAAGGTTGGAAAGGGATATTGAAAATGGCCTGCTAATTGCAGCACAGGCGGCCAATGAACTACTGGGAGTCAAGGGTATCAAGGCTTCCTTTGTACTGACCTATTCCAACGACCGAGTCCATATTTCCGCCAGGTCCTTGGGAGATATGTCAGTCCAACTTATAATGGAGGACTTAGGTGGTGGCGGACACTTAACTAGTGCTGCAGCCCAGCTTTTAGGGGTTACCATCGATGAAGCAGAAACCATGTTGATAGAAGCAATAGATAAATATCTTAAGGAAGGTGAATAAGATGAAGGTAATTTTATTACAAGATGTGAAAGGTTTAGGTAAGGCAGGGGAGTTAGTAAATGCCAAGACTGGCTATGCTAGAAACTTTTTATTTCCTAAGGGATTAGCTATAGAGGCTACACCAGCCAACTTAAAGAAGTGGAAGGAAGAACAGAAGGAAAAGGAAGCCCAAAGGCAAAAGGAAAAGGCAGAAGCTTTAGAGCTTAAGAAAAAGATTGAAGCTATAAGCTTAGAATTTAAGGGCAAGGGTGGAGAAGGTGGCAGGCTATTTGGCTCAATCACTTCTAAGGATATAGCTGATAAGTTGAAGAAGGAACACAAGATTGAAGTAGACAGGAAGAAGATAGAATTAAAGGAAAATATAAAAACTACAGGTATAACTAATGTGGAAATCAGAGTATATCCTGAAATAACAGCTACTTTAAAGGTTAATGTAGTCCTAGAATAGTAGGTGATTAGATGGAAGCTGTTAGTTTAGGAAGGATTCCACCTCATAGTATAGAAGCAGAGCAATCCGTTTTGGCTGCCATGCTAGTGGACAAGGAAGCCATAAATACATCTATTGAGATTATCAAGCCTGAGGATTTTTATAAGGAAGCCAATAGGGAAATCTACGAAGCCATATTGGAGCTATTCAATAAAAGTGAACCTGTAGATTTAATCACCCTTTCTGAGGAATTAAGGAGAAGGGGCACCTTAGAAAATGTAGGTGGAGTCACCTATTTAGCTAATCTATCTAGTAGCGTAGCAACTACAGCTAATACACAATACTACTGTGAAATTGTAAGGGAAAAAGCCATCTTAAGGAGATTAATAAAATCCAGTAATGAGATTATGGGTCTAGCCTATGAGGATACGGAGGAGGTAGGATCCATCATCGAGAAGGCTGAAAAGGCCATATTCGACATAACCCAGGGTACCCATAGGGAAGGCTTTAGCCCCATTAGTGAAGTTTTACTAGACAGCTTTGCCAAGATAGAAGAGATGGCAGCCAATCAAGGGGAATTAACTGGTTTAACTACTGGATTTATAGATATAGATAATAAGCTTTCAGGCTTACAAAAGTCAGACCTAGTACTTTTAGCAGCAAGACCTTCCATGGGTAAAACTGCCCTAGGTATAAATATCTGCGTCAACAGTGCTTTAAAAGCCAAGGCAAAAGTTGCCATCTTCTCCTTGGAGATGTCTAAGGAACAATTGGTACAGAGGATGATTTCATCTGTGGCTCATGTGGACCTACAGAAGATCATAAGCGGTAGGTTGACGGAGGATGAATGGCTGCAGATTATAAACTCCATGGGACCATTATCCCAGGCGGATATCTATATAGACGATACGGCGGGTATCTCCTTAACAGAGATGAAGGCCAAGTGTAGAAGGCTGAAGATGGAAAAGGGCCTAGACCTAGTCCTGGTGGACTATCTCCAATTAATGCAGATAGAGGGCCATTCTGAAAATAGGCAGCAGGAGATTTCTGCCATTTCCAGAGGACTTAAGGCCTTGGCTAAGGAGATGGATTGTCCAGTTATTGCCCTATCCCAGCTTTCACGTGCACCAGAACTGAGGGCAGACCACAGGCCAATCTTATCTGACTTAAGGGAGTCAGGAGCCATAGAGCAGGATGCTGACGTTGTAATGTTTTTATATAGGGATGAATATTATCATGAAGATTCGGATAAGAAAAATATAGGGGAAGTTATCATAGCAAAACACAGGAATGGTCCGACAGGTACTGTAGAATTAGTCTTTAAAAAGGAATTTACTAAGTTCTTAAATAAGGAGAATATATTAACGGAGTAGATCTAGGAGATAGCTATGAAGATTATTGGAGATAGAGTGACCATAAGACCTCTTCAACTAGAGGATGTTTTTTACATGAGGAATTGGGGTTGTCATGACAACCCCTTATTAAGTGATTATAATTTTCCCAATATGACTGATGAACAGATAAAGAAATGGTACAAGCACAAGACCAGTTCTTTTTTTAATAAGTATTATGGGGTTTTAAATGAGGATAAGAGGCTTATTGGTTATTTTGGAATCAAGGATATTAAATACCTTAAAAGGGAATCTACCCTAGGGGTAGTATTCGATCCTAATTTCATAAATAAGGGATACGGTACTGAAACCCTAAGGGAGTATTTAAAATACTACTTTAACCATATGAAGATGAAGCGGATGTATCTGGAAGTGGCGGAATTTAACAAAAGGGCCATGCGGGTATATGAAAAGTTAGGCTTTAAGATAAATGGTTATTATCTAGAAGAATTCCACGACCACAAGCTAGATTTAAACAATAAATACTTCCAAGAAGCCAAATCCTGTTTTGTAATAGTAAATGAAAAAATATATAATTATATATACAGGATGAAGTTAGAGAAATATGATTTTATAAAGTATCTTTAGTTTTTAATTGTAATTGAAGATTGGGGGTTTGTAAGTCATAGGATTTTTAGCTGAAATAAGCTTGCAAAATTGCTATGTCTAAACCCTCAGCTTGTATTTTTATTATAATATTTATATTTATGTACTCTATTTTTCATATATTGTACAGAATTTTTCATATATTGTACAGATTTGAACGCACAATAATACTGAAGTAGCTGATAGCAACGGAGATGATAGTATGAGTTTCTTCTTAGAAACTACCGATATGGATCTAGGGGATACGCCTATTGAAAATATATTTATCAATGATTTTATGCCCATGGCCAATGGTACCTACGTTAAGGTATATTTGCTAGGATATAAGTATGCCTATGATAGGGATTCTAAAATAGAAGTAAATAATGAGACCATAGCCAAGCACTTAAACATACCCCTGGAGGATGTCTTAAGGGCTTGGGATTTTTGGGAGAGTAAGGGGATTATTGAAAAAATCCCTATGGATAATGAAAAGGGACATAATTATAGGGTCAAATTTCTAAGTTTAAAGCAATTATATATTAAAAATAATATTAAATTATTTATGAAGGAAGAAAACCATCTAGTAGAGAAGATCAGCAGTAAAAATATAGCTGAAGAGCTGATAGAGGCCAATAAGGTTCCGGAAATCAATAATATGTTCAACAAGATCAACCATATTATGAGGAGGCAGACCGTTCCCACGGAAAAGCAGAAGATCTTAAGCTGGATTACGGATTATAATATGAATCCAGATGTTATAGAGTTGGCCTTTTCCTATGGGGTGGATAGGAAGGGTGTAAGGAGTATAGCCTATGTGGAAGCTATCATCAGAAATTGGTATGACCAGGGCTTAACCAATAAGGAAGCTATCATAGAATATATGAAGGAAAAGGATGAAAGATATTATATCTATCAGCGGATAATGAAATCCCTGGGTTTAGATAAAAGGCCTATAAAAGAGGCTGAAAGTAAGACCATAGATAAGTGGATAGATGAATATGGATTTGGATTAGACCTAATATTACAGGCTTGTGAAAGGGATAAAAACCCAACTCCAAGTATCAATTATGTAAATGCCATACTTAAATCCTGGTATGGGAAGGGCATAAGAAAAGTAGAAGATATAGAGCTATTGGACAAGCCTAAGGAGAGGGAAGGGGCTGTTAAAAGCCCAATTAAGAAGGCTAGGACTGTTACTAGATTCCATAATTTCCAACAAAGGACGGATAAGTATACTTCCGACCAGTTGGAGGAAATAGCCAGGAGGAAGAGGGAGGCCTATAGTCAGAGGACAAAAGGAGAAATGTAATTATGTATAAGAAGATGATCAAGGAGATTACATTAGAATATGAAAAGAAAAGGGATCGGAATGAGAAGGAAAGACAAAGAAGGGTAGAAGAAGTCTATAGGAAGATTCCAGCCATAAAGAAGATAGATGAAAAAATAAGAGAAGCAGGCCTTAAGATGTCAAAGGCCATAATACTTAATCCCGAAGACTATGAAGAAATCATAAGGGAGGCCAAGGAATTGATTGAAAGGTTGAAGATGGAGAAGGCCTATCTTATGACAGAATCCAACATACCCCTGGATTATATGGAATTAAAATATGACTGTGAAGAATGTGAGGATACTGGATATTTGAACAATGGGGAAAAATGCAATTGCCTTAAACAAAGGATGGTTTCCATGGCCTATAAGATGTCTAATATTGAGCACATCCTGGAGAAGGAAAATTTCCAAACCTTTAACATCAACCTCTTTAGTGATGAACCCTTCGAGGGAGAAGCCATGACCCCCAGGGAAAATATGATAGATATAGTGGGCATCTGCGAAGGCTTTATTAATAATTTTGACGAGAATAATGGGGAGAACCTCTTGTTCTATGGAACTACAGGCTTGGGCAAAACCTTCCTATGCAATTGTATAGCCAAGTCCTTATTGGATAAAAATAAGATAGTAGTCTATCAAACCGCCTTTACCATCTTAGAGATATTGGAAAATAGGAGATTCGGTAGGGGCGATAAGGAATTAAGCGATTATCAGTATGAACTCTTATTTGAAGCTGACCTATTAATAATAGATGACCTAGGAACTGAGGTAGCCAATACCTTTACCAATGCTGAAATCTTTAATATTGTAAATACTAGGCTTTTGAAGGGGAAAAAGACCATCATATCTACAAATTTGACACCAAAGGAGATATCTGAGATCTATACGGATAGGATATTTTCAAGGATATTTGAAAAGTTCAACCCCTTAAAATTCTATGGTAATGATTTAAGATGGGAGATCGGAGGAAATGTCTAATAGAAGAGCTGGTGGAATAAGAAATTATCTTGTTAATGTCTTCAATGGAATGGCCCAGGGTTTGTTTGCATCATTGTTAATAGGACTTATCATAAGGCAAATAGGTAATTTAACTGAAAATGACCTACTCATAAGCTTTGGAAATATGGCCCAATGCCTAATGGGACCTGCCATAGGGGCAGGGGTTGCCTACAGCGTTGGCGCCCCTCCCTTAGGTATTTTCTCATCAATTATAGTAGGGGCCATAGGGGCTGGCAGCATCTCCTTCCAGGAAGGGGCTGCTGTAATAAGTGTAGGGGAGCCGGTGGGAGCCTTTGTGGCCTCCCTGGCAGCAGCAGAAATCTCTAAGCTTATCCAGGGTAAGACCAGTGTAGATATAGTCCTGGTACCTATAACCACCATAGTATTAGGTGGTCTTGTGGGAAATTATGTAGCACCCTATATTGCTAACTTTATGAATTATGTAGGTAGCTTTATAAACATGGCAACGGAACTCCATCCAATTCCAATGGGTATTATTGTTTCTGTAACCATGGGTATCATACTTACCCTCCCCATAAGTTCAGCTGCCCTGGCCATATCATTGAATTTATCAGGCTTAGCCGCTGGAGCCAGCGTAGTAGGCTGCTGTGCCAATATGATAGGCTTTGCCGTAGCATCCTATAAGGACAATGGGCCAGGTGGCTTCATAGCACAGGCCATTGGAACCTCTATGCTTCAGATGCCCAACATCATTAAAAGGCCTATAATCTGGCTGCCGGCCATAGTAGCATCGGCTATCCTAGGGCCCATATCCACCACTATCCTGAAGATGGAGAACAACGCCATTGGTGCAGGTATGGGGACCAGTGGCCTGGTGGGGCAGTTTGCTGCCATAGAGGTAATGGGGAGCTCGCCTGTGGTTTTACTTATGATTCTTTTGATGCATTTTATCCTTCCAGGACTTATATCATATATAGTAGGCCAATGGATGAGGAGGAGAGGTCTAATTAAACCAGGGGATATGAGAATATAAAGGGGGAAGGGCAGTGGAAAAGAGATATGTAATGGCCCTGGATCAGGGCACTACCAGCTCCAGGGCAATTCTATTTGACCAGGAAGGTAAGATCATTAGGATTGCCCAGAAGGAGATTAGCCAATATTACCCTCAAATAGGTTGGGTGGAGCATGATCCTATGGAGATCTGGGGAACCCAGTCGGGGGTAGCTAGGGAAGTTTTAGAATCGGCAGGTATTAGGCCAGATGAAGTAGCTGCCATAGGTATAACCAACCAGAGGGAGACTACCATCATTTGGGATAGGAGTACGGGTAAGCCCATATATAATGCAATAGTTTGGCAGTGTAGGAGGACCGCAAACCTTTGCCAGGAATTGAAGGAAAGGGGCTTGGAAGAATATATTAGGGAAAATACAGGCCTGGTAATAGATGCTTACTTCTCAGCAACTAAGATTAAGTGGATCTTAGATAATGTGGAGGGTGCCAGGGAGAAGGCTGAAAAGGGTGATTTATTATTTGGCACCGTTGATAGTTGGTTAATCTGGAACTTAACGAGAGGAAAAGTACATATTACCGATTATTCCAACGCCTCAAGGACTATGATCTATAATATTAAGGAATTAAAATGGGATGAAAGGCTCCTTGAAGAGCTAGGTATCCCTTCCTCCATGCTGCCGGAGGTTAGGCCTTCCAGCCAGGTTTATGGAGTGACGGATACCCATACCTTCGGTGGAGCCCAAATCCCCATAGCTGGAATAGCTGGGGATCAGCAAGCAGCCCTATTTGGTCAGGCCTGCTTCCAGCCGGGAATGGCCAAGAACACCTATGGTACTGGCTGCTTTATGCTTATGAATATGGGGGAGGAAATCATAAGCTCTAAAAAGGGCCTTGTTACCACCATAGCTTGGGGAGTAGGTGGGAAGGTGGAATATGCCCTGGAGGGCAGCATCTTCGTAGCAGGAGCTGTAGTACAGTGGCTGAGGGATGAGTTGAAGTTAATAAGGGATGCAGCGGAAAGTGAATACTATGCTACAAAGGTTGAGGACAGCAATGGAGTGTATTTAGTGCCTGCCTTTGTAGGCCTAGGGGCTCCCTACTGGGATCCTTACGCCAGTGGCACCATCGTCGGCTTAACTAGAGGGGCCAATAAGAACCACCTTATAAGGGCAGCCTTGGAATCCATTGCCTACCAGACTAGGGATGTTATTAAGGCCATGGAAGAGGATTCAGGCATCCCCCTACAAGGTCTAAAAGTAGATGGAGGGGCAGTGGCCAATGACTTCCTAATGCAATTCCAGGCAGATATCCTAGATGTCCCTGTCTATAGGCCGGAGGTAATTGAAACAACGGCCCTAGGGGCGGCATACTTGGCTGGATTGGCAGTGGGCTTTTGGTCAGATAAGGATGAGATCAGCAAGGGCTGGAGCATTGATAGGATCTTTAAACCAGAGATGGATGAAGATAGGAGGGAGGGCCTATACTCTGGCTGGAGGAAGGCAGTAGAAAGGTCCTTAAAATGGGTGGAAGATAAGTAAAGATGCCAAAAACTACTAGAAAGGCCTTGACTAACTCTTATCATGTGATATAATTAATAAAAAATTTAATAAATTAGATTGAAAATTGAATACCTAAGCTGAGAAGGGAAGTAGTAGGTAAGGAAGCTTTTCAGAGAGCCAATGGCTGGTGGGAATTGGCAAGTGGAATTATCGAATCCGTCCTGGAGCTTGTAACTTTTTGAGTGAACTGAAAAGTTAAATAGGGTGGCAACGCGGGTAACTCTCGTCCCTAAGTCTTAGGGGTGGGAGTTTATTTATTTTAAATCTATTTACTTAGTAGATTTATAACAAACTATAAAATATAAGAAAAATTTGGAGGGATACTATGTTAGATATTAGGAGGATTAGGGAGAATCCAGAAGAAGTAAAGGAACTACTTTCTAGGAGAAATGGGGATTATCCAATCGATAAAATACTAGAATTAGATGAAAAGAAAAGAAAGCTACTTATGGAAGTAGAAGAGATGAAGGCTAAGCAAAATGCAGCTTCTAAGGAAATCCCTAAATTAAAGAAGGAAGGAAAGGATACTACCGAAATCTTAAAGGAGATGAAGGAGTTATCTAATAAGGTCTCCCAACTAGATGGAGAGGTTAAGGAATTAGATAAGGAAATTAGAAACCTACTATTACAAATTCCAAATACCCCTAATAAGGATGTAGTAATCGGTAAGAGCGATGAAGATAATAAGGAGATAAGAAGATTTGGCCAACCAAGGGAATTCGGCTTCGAGCCCAAAGCCCACTGGGATTTAGGACCTGAATTAGGGATACTAGATTTTGAAAGGGCTGCCAAAATTACAGGTGCTAGATTTACCATGTTTAAGGGCCTAGGGGCAAAATTGGAAAGGGCTATCATCAGATTCATGCTTGACCTGCATACTGAAGAACATGGATATACGGAAATATTGACACCCTTTATGGTAAATAGGGATAGTATGATAGGTACAGGCCAGTTGCCAAAGTTTGAAGAAGACATGTTCCACCTACCATCAAAGGACTATTTCCTAATACCAACGGCAGAAGTACCAATAACCAACATCCATAGGGATGAAATTCTAGCTGAAAAGGACCTACCACTTTATTATACAGGCTATACTCCATGTTTCAGGCAGGAAGCTGGATCAGCTGGTAGGGATACAAGGGGACTAATTAGGAACCACCAATTCGATAAGGTAGAATTAGTTAAATTATCTAGGCCAGAAGATTCCTATGATGAGTTGGAGAAATTAACTAGGAACGCTGAAGAGGTATTAAAGAGGTTAAACTTACCCTACAGGGTAGTGGAATTATGTACAGGAGACTTAGGTTTTTCAGCAGCAAAGACCTACGACTTGGAGGTATGGATGCCAAGCTATAATAGGTATGTAGAAATTTCAAGTTGCAGTAACTTTGAAGACTTCCAAGCTAGGAGAGCAAATCTAAGATATAGAAGGGAAGACAATGGTAAGCTAGAGTATGTCCATACCCTAAATGGATCAGGATTGGCAGTTGGGAGGACCTTTGCTGCAATTTTAGAAAATTTCCAACAAGAAGATGGTTCAATTTTAATACCAGAAGCCCTAAGGCCATATATGGGTAATATAGATGTAATTAAATAGTCGAAAAATGTCGGAAAGGGTAGCAATATCAATTGTTACCCTTTTTTTATTTCTATAAATCTTAAATTTTTAAATTGTACTGGTATAAGTAAAAAAAATATGGTATAATTAAAATACAATCTTGAGAATATTTATTATATTGAAGGTTCGATATAATAAATATTCACAGATAATAAAAAGTTAAAGGGGGATTCATATGTCGAGGAAAATGGTTGCAATCCTACTAGTACTTGGACTTATCCTATCAATGACCGTTGGATGTGGCGGTGGAGACAGTACCACTGGAGGAGGCGGCAAAACAACCTATGTAAACATAGCAACAGGTGGTACATCTGGTACTTATTATCCACTGGGTGGAGCAATTGCTAAGATCTACAACGATAACCTTGAGGGGGTAAATGCTAACGCACAATCTACTGGAGCATCTGTTGAAAACATCGGTTTAGTAGCTAAGGGAGAAACTGAAATAGCATTCGTACAAAGTGACATTACCTACTATGCTTATGAAGGTATAGAAAACTTTGCTGACTCTGGTAAAGTGGAAAATATCCGAGGCATGGCTATGCTATACCCAGAGGTAGTTCAAGTTGTAGCCAATGCTAACTCTGGAATTAAAACCATAGAAGATTTAAAGGGTAAGAAGGTTGCAGTTGGAGCTCCAGGATCTGGTACAGAAGCTAACGCTAGACAAATCCTAGGCGTACATGGTATTACTTATGATGATTTAGCTAAGGCAGACTACCTATCCTTCGGTGAGGCTGCAGACCAATTAAAGGACGGCCACATAGATGCTGCATTCGTAACAGCTGGTTTACCAACAGCAGCATTAGTAGAAGTTTCTCAATCTAACGACATAGTAGTAGTTGCAATGGATCAAGCTAAATTAGATGCACTAATTGCTGAATATCCATTCTATACAGGAGTAACTATACCTGGTGGAACTTACAAAGGTAATGATGAAGATGTATTAGCTGCAGCAGTAATGGCTATGTTAGTAGTACCTGAAGATCTGGATGAAGATTTAGTATATGATATGACAAAGTCCTTATTCGAGTATAGACAAGTAATAATCGATACTCATGATAGGGGTAATGATATTAAATTAGAAACAGCCCTTGAAGGTATGCCAATAGAATTACATCCAGGTGCGGCAAAATATTATGAAGAAGCTGGCGTTAAATAAGAGTAAAAATATAGATAAAGGTATTGAATCTCGGTTCAATACCTTATCTATAAAAATATTAATAATAGGAATTATTTTAATTATTATATGGTCATTAATGCCTATTAAAGTGTTGTTAGCATCAGATTTTAAAGAGGACAATTATATAAGGGCTTGGAAAATTTCTGATGGTGATAATTTTATAATCGAACATACTCATTCCGTTCAACTGACTACAGTCAGCGAAAAATATGTAGTCAAAGGTCAAGACATAATCCTTATTGAATCAAGATTTAACTCCTTGGGAGCAGGCTTGCCTGCAACGACACCCTACAAATTTCAATTAACTGAAGAAGGTTTTAGAATTTACGATATTAATAAAACGATAGATAATTTAGTCTATCGGGTAGGTGCAGTAAGGGCAAATCATAGATTGATCTATGATGGTAGCCAATATGATTTTTTAGATTTTTCTAAACCTAGGACTGGTATTAAATTTACCATAGATACGATGCCCTATGCATTGTATAAAATAAGGGAGGGATTCAATTGAGTAAAGAACAAAGGATCACAGAATCTGACGTTGCATTAGACGTGGATGAGTTATTGGAGGAATATGATCTCGATACCTCTAAATTAAGAAAGCCTACGGGTATGATAGCAAAGGTCGTTGCAATTATCGCCATATTATTCTCCACATTCCAATTTATAACAGCAGGTTTTGGTACCTTATTATCAGTTAGACAGAGATCACTTCATATTATGTTTGCATTTGTATTGGGTTTTTTATTATATCCTGCCCATGAGGAAAAGTCTGATAGGACTAATCCGTCTATATTAGACTATGTATTTTCAGTACTTACTGTAATCGTATTTGGTTACTTATTTATATTTGTTGAGGAGATAGCCAATAAGGCAGGTAATGCTACTACACTAGACTTAGTATTAGGTATAGCAGCCATACTTATAACCTTAGAAGTGACCCGTAGGGTAGTAGGTGCAGCCTTACCTATAGTAGCCATAGTCTTCTTATTATATGCCAAACTTGGACCATATTTGCCAGGTATATTGGCACACAGGGGCTTTTCCTTTGAAAGAATAATTTCCCATATGTACTTAACCCTTGAGGGGATATTAGGTATACCTATAGGTGTATCGGCAACCTTTGTATTTATGTTTATATTATTTGGTTCATTTTTAGATAAGACTGGCGTAGGTAAATTCTTTATAGATCTTGCCTATGCTATGACAGGACATACCAAGAGTGGTCCTGCAATGACTGCAGTAGTTGCGTCAGGTCTTATGGGTTCAGTATCAGGTAGTTCAGTTGCCAATACAGTAACGACTGGTGCCTTTACTATACCGCTGATGAAGAAGACTGGATATGAACCATACTTTGCAGGAGCAGTAGAAGCAACTGCTTCAACAGGTGGACAAATCATGCCTCCTGTAATGGGTGCAGCAGCCTTTATAATGGCAGAGTTTACAGGTATATCCTACTTAAATATTTGTATTGCAGCAGCTATACCAGCTTTATTATATTACTTTGGTGTTGGTGTAATGGTTCACCTGGAAGCATCAAAGATGGGTCTAAAAGGACTACCGAAGGAACAGCTTCCTAAGGTTAGTAAGATTCTAAAAGAGGAAGGTTATCTACTATTACCTCTTATAGCTATAATCGTATTATTAGTAATGCAATATACGCCTACAAGAGCAGCTTTCGTAGCTATAGTAATAAGTGTATTTATGGCAGTAATAGTAGCTATTATAAAGAAGGATAATTCCTTTAAATTAACTGATATATTAGATGCATTGGAATCTGGTGGAAAAGGTGCAGTAAGTGTAGCCTGTGCTTGTGCTTGTGCAGGTATAGTTGTAGGTGTAGTAACCCTAACTGGTTTGGGACTAAGGGTTGCAGAGATGATAGTAACACTAGCAGCAGGTAGATTATTACCAACCTTATTCCTAACTATGATTGCATCTATAATCCTTGGAATGGGACTTCCAACTACTGCTAAATACATAGTATTAGCAACCATGGCAGTTCCAGCCTTGATAAAACTAGATGTAAACCTAATGGCAGCTCACCTATTTATCCTATACTTTGGAGTAGTTGCAGATATAACTCCTCCAGTGGCCTTAGCAGCTTATGCAGGGGCGGGTATAGCAGGTGCAAATGCTATGAAGACAGGTTTCCAAGCAGTAAAGCTGGCTTCGGCAGCCTTTATAGTACCATATATATTCTGTATAAATTCAGACTTAATACTTATAGATGAAATAGTAGGAACTACAGTACATTTCTTACCGATCTATAGGGCATTACCGGTTATAGTAACATCGCTGATAGGTATGATGTGTTTAGCTGGAGCCATTGAAGGTTATTTAGTAACCCATAGTAAATGGTATGAAAGAGTGGCACTTGCAGCAGCAGCTATCCTTCTATTAGACCCAGGTTTCTTAACAGACGCCATAGGATTAGGAGCCTTAATACTAGTTTATCTATTACAAAAATCAAGAGTTAAAAAGGAAGCAACAGCATAATAAGAGATAGTATGGACGCCTATGTACTTGCTAGTATATAGGCGTCTTTTATTTTATATAAAGGGTTCATAGGCTGGAAGATCCTATAAATTAAATTTTATTGCTAGCCTTTTTAGTACCCATAAAGCTTATAAAAATCGAGTATTGGTACAATAAATAATAATGTAAATACTATGAGTAATAAAAGTCGGAGGTGGTTAATTGACTAGAAGACTTAAAAGGATAATTATATCCATAATATCTATTTTGATCCTAATTCCCCTTCTTTTAACTGCTTGTACAAGGGAGAGTTTGTCAGCAGAAACCATCATCCATGAGGAATATAACGGCATAGATTTAAAAACCTTAGGTTATTATGATATTGAAGTAGACCTAGATTATGAGGGGAAAAGTTACAGGGCAAAACAAAGTATAAGATATGTAAACCATAGGGCTGATGTTCTAGAGGAGTTATATTTTCACCTATATCCTAATGCTTTTAAGTCCATAGATAGCCTGCCTATATTATTTAAAGATAGTATTGATACCTCCACCTTTGATGAGGGTTACATAGAGATTTTAACCATAAAAGGAGATAATGGGGAACTAGCCTATGAGCTCTTAGGTGAAGATGATACAATTTTAAAAATAAGTTTAGATAAGCCTTTAGCAGAAGGGCAAGTACTAGATATCCATATGGAATATGTGGGCAAGCTTCCAAGTCCAATGGATAGGTTTGGCTATGGAGATAGGGTGATAAATTTAGGCAACTGGTACCCCATCCTCTGTGTCCATGATGAAAATGGATGGAATACAGATCCCTACTATGATATCGGGGACCCCTTCTATTCAGATATAGCCAACTATAGAGTTAAGGTCATAACAGATGAGGATGTGGTAATAGCTAGCAGCGGAAATATATTGTGGGAGGAAATTGTAGATGGTAAGAAAACATATGAAATAGAGGGTAAGCTTATAAGGGATTTTGCCCTGGTGGCTAGTAAGGATTTTAAAATAGCTGAAGACCAGGTGGATGGTACCGTAATTAAGCTTTATTACCTGGAACATATACCTGATATGGTAGATAATAGCTTAAGGTATTCTAAAAGGTCTCTTAAATTATTTAACAAGCTATTCGGCCAATATCCCTATGGCTATTATTCGGTGGTGATGACTGAGTTTCCCTCTGGTATGGAGTATCCCGGCATAGTATTTATCTCCCATGACTATTTTAAAAATGCCCAAGCTGATCTACTGGAACAGGTTATAGTCCATGAGACGGCCCACCAGTGGTGGTATGGATTAGTGGGAAGCAATCAGATAAGGGAAGCCTGGTTAGACGAAGCCTTAGCCTCCTATTCTGAAACCATCTATTATAGGGAAGTCTATAGTAAAGAAAAGGCTAAGGAATACTTCGATTACAATGTAAAGCTGGGTTATGAATACGGCAAGAACTTCCTCCTAGAAGGGGATAGGGTATTAAGACCCTTAGGAGAGTTTAAGGGTTGGGAGGACTATTCCATCCTAGTCTATTTAAAAGGGGCCCTATTCATAGATGATATAAGGGAGAACTATGGAATAGAGGCCCTTTATGACATACTCAATTCCTATTTTGAAGAGTATAAGTTTCGTATAGCTACTACGGAGGATTTTATAAGGGTCTGTGAGGAGGTAACTGGTTCAAGTTTTGACTACTTAGTGGAAAAATGGCTTTACTAATAAAAATAAAGGGAGGCAACCTCCCTTTATTTTAATATCTTCTGCCGAATAGGTCTCCGTCGCAGAAGATTAAAGCTAGTAATAGGAAGAAGAACAGTAAGCTGCTATCGTTGCAATCCTTTCTATAATTTGACATCTATATCCCTCCATAAGAAGTTTTTCTACTTAATACATTATATAGTTCTAGGAAAAATCTGTTACTGAATAATTTATATATAATTTTATTGACATTCTAAAAGAAATATTGTACAATAATTAAGGAACTTGCACTCGTAGCTCAGTAGGATAGAGCGGCGCCCTCCTAAGGCGTAGGCCGGGGGTTCGATTCCTCCCGAGTGCGCCAAAATTAAAAGCAGTAATATTTGCATTAGGCAGATATTACTGCTTTTTTTATTCTATGATATTATAGATATGATGAATTATTTGTAGTTGATACAGAATAGCTTAATAGAAGCTGGAAATCCTTAGAATTAAGGAGGAAGTATATGTATCCAAGACTTTTAATAGATTTAGACAAGCTAGAGCATAATGCTAAAACCCTGGTAGAGATGGCAGCTAAATACGGAATAGAAGTAGCAGGTGTAACTAAGGTATTCTGTGCCCATAGGGATATAGCCAGGGCCTTTGTAAAAGGTGGGGTAAAGTATCTGGCAGACTCTAGAATAGAGAATATGAAGGCTTTACAGGAATTTAATATTCCCAAGATCTTCCTAAGATTACCCATGCTTTCCCAGGTGGACCAGGTGGTGAAATACTCCCACATATCCTTAAATTCTGAGATAGAGGTAATAAAAGCCCTTTCCGCTGCAGCCCAAAGGCAGGGAAGGGTTCACTCCATTATCCTTATGGTTGATTTAGGAGACCTTAGGGAGGGCATCTACAAGGAGGAAGAGCTCTGTTCTACAGTAGAAAAAATATTGGCCCTTAAAGGAGTAGAGCTTATAGGCCTAGGGACCAATTTAACCTGCTACGGAGGTGTAATACCGGATAAGGATAATCTAGGAAGATTAATAGCTTTAGCTGAGAAGATTGAAAAGAGATTCCACATAAAACTAAAGCTTATCTCCGGTGGTAACTCCAGTACAATCCATCTTTTGGGCCAGGAAGATTTAAGAGGTATAAACCACCTAAGATTAGGTGAGTCCATAGTCTTAGGCTATGAAACGGCCTACGGGAAGAGGATAGGGGGAACCTTTGATGATGCCTTCCTATTAGAGGCTGAGTTAGTAGAGATAAGGGAGAAACCTTCAGTACCTCAGGGTAAGATTGGTATGGATGCCTTTGGTAACACCCCCCACTTTATAGACCGTGGCATCAGAAGGAGGGCCATTTGCGCCATAGGGAAGCAGGATATGGATGATGAGGACCTTATACCAATAGACCCAGGCATAATAGTGTTAGGAGCAAGTTCAGACCATTTGATAATCGATATTAACGATAGCAAGAAGGAATATAGGCTAGGGGATAAAATCCAATTTAAGTTGAGATACTCATCCCTATTAAGGGCCATGACCAGCAAATATGTTAAGAAGGTTATAGTAAAGGCTTAAAGGGGAGAGAATCAATTTAAGGAGTAATCTATTTTAAATGGCTTATATTTCAAAGAATTAGCCTAAGATGCTTTTGACAAGGGGCAAAAAATATTATAAAATACTGATGGATAGGGAAAAACAGGTGATATTTTTGGATTCTTTTTACATGAAGGAAGCTCTAAAGGAAGCCCAAAAGGCCTATGAGGCTGAAGAGGTTCCAGTTGGAGCTGTTATAGTATATGAGGGACAGATTATAGCTAGGGGTTATAACCATAAGGAAGGATCCAATAATCCACTGGCCCATGCAGAGTTAATGGCCATAGATCAGGCCTGCAAATACCTAGGCCATTGGAGGTTAATAGGATGTACCATGTATGTAACCCTGGAGCCTTGCGCCATGTGTGCAGGGGCTTTAGTCAATGCCCGCATAGACAGGCTAGTCATAGGTGCAAGGGATTTTAGGATGGGGTGTGCAGGTACGGTCTTAAATATAACTAAGCATGAAAAATTCAACCACAAGATAGATGTGGAATTTGGTGTTCTAGAAGAAGAATGCAGCAGCCTTTTATCCCTCTTTTTTAAGGAGCTAAGGGCTAAGAAGAAAAAGAAATAAGGAGAAGTACCCAAGTGGTTGAAGGGACCGCTCTCGAAAAGCGGCAGGCGGTTAATAGCCGCGCAAGAGTTCGAATCTCTTCTTCTCCGCCAAATTTTTGAAGCCTAGTATTAACTAGGCTTGTTTTAGTGTTATAAAATTGATATAATTTACTGGGATTGTTAGTTTGTTTACAAACTTAAAGAGGAGGAGTATATTTGTCAACTTTCTTAGAAAAACTGGTACACTATGTGGCTTATAGTATGGAAATAATAGGTATTTTAATTATTATCATGTCCGGCATAAAGGCCTTATATTTATTCGTTAAAGATGGTTTTAAATTCCATAACCGTTTAGTATCACTGACTTTGGCAGAAGGTTTGAGCATGAGCTTAGGCTTTTTATTAGCTGCTGAGATCTCCCTGAGTATGGTAATTAAGACCATACCTAACTTGATAGTACTAATCGGTATAGCAGCCCTAAGGGTAGGACTAACCTTTGTACTACACTGGGAGATAAAGGAGTATGAAAAGATAGCAGACGAAGAAGACCCTAGAGGGCAGCATTATGAAAAGAGATTAGATTAAAAGACGGTTTTCACTTTTGTGAAGACCGTCTTTTTTTCTGCCTGAAATTGTGAGGGGGTATATTTAAATTTTTTTCTTTTATTTAAAAGCTATTGGTTCTCCTTAATTAGTCTATCCTTCATTTCCCAAACTGGAAGGGATAGGTCTACAATGTACTCATGAGGATTTTCAAACCTTTTAACCTCATCCCACAAGAGGTCTACCTGTTCCATACAATAGTTCCTGATCTCTTCTAGGCTAGGACATTCATATACCTGTTTACCCTTATCAAAGATTTGTACTAACAGCTTCTTGGAATAGAAGTTGGTTAGGGTCTTTCTCTTCCAAGTAAATAGGGGGTGGAAGATCTCATAGGGCTTGGTATTGTCGATTTCTTCACCAAACTCAGTGACCACATCGGCTATGGCCTTATTACTATCCTTATCGAACAGCCTTTGTACCTGCTTAAAGCCGGGAGTAGTTATCTTGCCTACGTTGGAGCTGATCTTAATCTTAGGTACTATCTTGCCATCCTTTTCAACGGCAGTTAATTTATATACCCCGCCTAAGACCGGCTCATGGCTGGAGGTTATCAGCCTTTCACCTACACCAAAGCTATCAACACAGGCTCCCTGTAATAATAAATCGGAGATTATATACTCATCTAATCCACTGGAAGCCATGATCTTACAGTCAGGGAATCCTGCCTCATCTAACATCTTCCTAGCCTCTTTAGATAGATAGGCTATATCCCCACTGTCTATCCTAATCCCCTTAGGCCTAAAGCCTCTGGGTACAACTTCCTCCTTAAATACCCTAATGGCATTTGGTACCCCATCCCTCAGGGTATTGTAGGTATCTACTAGTAAAAAGCAGTTGTCAGGATAGGTCCTAGCATAGGCCCTAAAGGCTTCCAATTCACTAGGAAACATTTGGACCCAGCTATGAGCCATAGTACCCATGGCTGGTACCCCAAAGGCCTTATCAGATAGGGTGTTGGCTGTACCTACACATCCCCCTATATAGGCTGCCCTGGCACCGTAGATGGCAGAATCATAGCTGTGGGCCCTTCTGCTGCCGAACTCAACAACTGGCCTACCCTTAGCAGCTCTTACTATCCTGTTGGCCTTGGTGGCTATTAGGGTTTGATGGTTGATGGTTAAAAGGATCATAGTTTCTATCATCTGAGCCTGAATGATGGGTCCCCTAACTACTACAATAGGCTCCTGGGGAAATATGGGAGTACCTTCAGGAATAGCCCAGACATCGCATTGGAATTGGAAATTCCTTAAGTAGTCTAAGAATTTATCGCTAAACATATTCTTGCTTTTGAAGAATTGGATATCCTCTTCCGTAAATTTCAAGTTGTTTAGGTAATCTATAACCTGTTCAACACCGGCCATTATGGCAAAGCCACCATCTTCTGGAATAGACCTAAAGAACATATCGAAATAGGCTATCTTATCTTCCACGCCGCTTTCCAAAAAACCATTTGCCATGGTAAATTCATAGAAGTCTGCTAACATAGTAAGGTTTCTCTCATCTTGCCAATTAAGTTTATTCATGGTCTCGTCCCTATTCTCCTTTTCTGTTTTAAGTAAATTATAGTCCTTTAGTGGTAATATTTCAACTTTATTCCATTTTAGAACTTTCCTAATAAAACACCATCTTTCTGTATAAATTACAGCTTTATATCCATCCTATAAGTATTATTCATATATTAATTATTAATTTATATATTAATTAATATTATCACCCTGCCCTATATTAATATACAGCTGGGTAAATAATCTAATATTAGCAAAGCTATTATGGGTAAGCATACACTAAATTT
>Ga0209537_1001244_pt1 | contig 29264 bp, 25 predicted proteins | sample BioPla4DNA1_FD_187698 | JGI IMG/M metagenome (GOLD analysis project Ga0209537, IMG submission 187698) | Biogas fermentation microbial communities from Germany - Plant 4 DNA1 (SPAdes) (version 2) | ecosystem: Engineered > Bioreactor > Anaerobic > Digestate | place: Bielefeld, North...
TAATCATAACATCAAACAAGGGTTTTGAAGATTGGGCCGAGCTGATGGGCGATCCCATTATTACGACCGCAATTCTTGATAGAATCGCTCATCACAGTGAGATTTTTAACCTGTCCGGGGAAAGCTACCGACTGAAGCATCGAGATTCTATACTAAGACAATAGTCCTATGGAAAATTATTGGCCAAAAATTCTCCAAAACACTTGACCGGTTACAAGATTCTCTGGAAAATGTAGTTGCCTTTAAATATAGTGTTGTAAACAGTAATCTAATTTTAAAAGAGTTCCCTATACCTACCGGGCTCTTGCACCGACTAGCAAGGGTTAATAAAACGCAGGAGGTTGTATTGTGGAAAAATACATATGCCACAATTGTCAACATATTTATTATGCTGAAAGAAAAAACGAATGCCCTGCCTGTGGTTCTATTGTGGTCTACAATATCAACGAGCATGTTAAATGGGTCACCGAGAATAGCATATTGGGGAAATCGTTTGCTGCACTCACTCCAGAGGAAAAGGAAGATCTTGTTCGTTTTGCATCTGAATTGTTCTATCCTATTAGGCAAAAAAAGCACTAGTGATAGCCACCCAAACACAGGGTCAACTCAAATCCAGGGTCAAAAGATGGATCTAAGCCAACCCGAACACAAAGACGGTAATGCTACCGTAGCTTCCTTTATTCCAACTTACGCCCTATTTCCTCCTGGGTAATGTTATTTCAGCAGCCTTTAATTGACACTATTCTTTTTAGGTATAGGTTCTGTGTCTGGCACTGTTTTTGACAAGGGTTCCTCAAAATTAATGCCTATCAATTGTCCAGCTCAACAAGGGCGTTATTACCTTGCACTTCTTCTGTGCTTAGTTCCTCCCTGTGTTTTTTCTCGCGATATATTTTAACCAGTTGATTGGTTTCGTTAACCAATTCCTCATACGATATTCCGGCGATTCTCATGTTTCTATCCACGCTTTTTAATATCTTGGCAGCCTTTTTGAGCTTATCCATAAGATCACCTCAAGCAATATAAGTAGGTGATTAACCGTAATTGGACAACTAATTGACGGGGTTTTTTAACACCGATAAAACAGGTCTTCCGCAAAGTGGATAATTACCAAGTCTATCTATCTCTGCAAAGCTAACTGCAGCCGCTTTCTGGTTGGCGATCTCGCTCAGTGTATCTCATTTTCCATTAACCGACAATACTAGGTCAAGAAAGACTCAAGATTACAGTTTCATTTCTTGGCTCATTACTGATAATGGTATCTTTAAGAATGGGGGAGATAGCTTGATGTCATTAAAAAATCAAAGAATAGAAAAGATTTGTATCCCAATGCCTTTGGTCCAGAAAATCGGCGTTATTTATGAACACAAAGGAAAGCAAGCTTTGTACTTTGAGCAGCCTCCAGGAGTTTTAAGAAGGTTCAAAGAGAGCGTGATTTTTGAAAGTACAAAGGCTTCGAATAGCCTGGAAGGTATTAAGATCCCCGACTACAGATTGTCAGCACTAATTAGGGAGCAAAGCCTACCTCAAACCACTTGGGAGGCTGAAATTGCCGGGTATCGAGATGTTATCGCTCTGATTCAAGAGTCATATAAGGACATACCAGTAAAGGCATCGGTTCTTCTTCAACTGCATCGTGACATATACCGATATTCCCGCAGGCAGGGCGGATTCTGGAAGACAGGTGATAATGCTATCGTCGAGACCTTGCCTGACGGGAACAACCTTATCCGCTTTCAACCTGTGCCAGCGTTTCAGACATCATCGGCTGTAGACGAGTTAATGTTACACTACAATGAATACGCCTTGAATAACGAAATTGAACCGCTAATTCTAGTAGCAGCAACCGTTCTGGATTTCCTCTGTATCCATCCCTTTACTGATGGAAACGGTCGCTTATCTAGACTACTGACTCAACTATTATTATGCCAACATGGATTCCTGGTTGGTCAGCTTGTAAGTTTAGAAAAGATCATTGAAGAAACAAAAGATGCGTACTATCAAGCTCTTTACGAATCGTCTAAAGGATGGCATGAGGGAAAACATGATTTACTTCCCTGGATCGGATATTTTGTGGATACAATCTTGGCTGCCTATGTAGAACTCGCTTCAAAATTAAAAGTGAATAACTAAAACCACAAATTGTGTTCCATAATAACTTGGGTAACTTGGAATGATGATTAGGTCAAATGAAGCTTTATGGCGCTAACGAAACCCGTCGTTAGCCATCACAACTAGACCGGCATTTTTGCACAAGCCAAGCAAACAACAGCAGGCCTATGCAGATAACAGTTCGAAAAGGTCCATTCGTGATATTATTAGCAGGCTCCAAATAACAAGCACCCAGTCAAAGCTGGTCACATCCATGGATAAATCATTCCTGTCCAGTACGGATTGCTCAATTCCCGATTTGACGGGACATCTTGCCTTGTTTTTTGGGCCTGCGTACGACTCTTTTACCTTGAACCACAAAGGGCGTCTTGAGATGAGCCGTATCGAAGGTCAATTTTTCTGCTGTTTTTCCCTATATTACTAGGTTTCTTCAATCCGTACCGTTATCAAGAATCCAATCCGGATCTTAACACGTTTTTTTGCCTTGAAGCCTGGTGCTTACAGCGTTTTCGCGGGTCGTACCGGTGATACGGAAACGAGCACTTTTTCGTTTTTGATGGTGCGGATTTGATTTTGTGATATTATCGGGTTTTTCGTGTTATTCGGCTTTGCAATACGACCCTAAGGTTCGTATCAGCGCTACCGATTCACGCAAACAATTATTTTGAAGAAATTTTTATGGGTTACATCTTTGACACGGTCTGTACCCCTGGGTGATTGCTTCATCCCAAGTTTTAAACAACACTTGATTCTTTGCTGCTGGTAAGGTTGAGCAAGTCTCTTTATGGAATATCTTCGAATTCTTGTTTCCTATGTAGATGCCCTGGGTAACAGGCATAGTGGTGTCAGGTGCCCGGGGCTCAATTGTATTTCTTTGTTTCTGAATGGTTATCGTCTGTCCGTCGGTTTCAAATACAATCGTCCCGTTGAGATCAGTCCGATAGACTTCCACTCCAGCAAGTTTTTGCAATGTTTCCTTGTGAGGATGCCCATAATCATTACCCTGGCCGACTGATATTACAGCATAGTCTGGGTCAACTGCCTGGAGAAATGCTGGAGATGTCGAGGAATTGCTTCCGTGATGCCCTACTTTGAGAACTGTCGATTTTAGCTTGTTTTTCGAAGCTCTCAACATTTCTGCTTCAGAGTATTCTTCCGCATCACCGGTCAGCAAGAAGGATTTTTGGCCGTACTGGATTTTGATGACTGCCGACCAATCGTTGAGGTCATCGTAACTACTACCAACAGGAGCCAGAATTTCGGCTTTGAGATTTCCGGTATTGATTATCGATTCTCCAGCTCTGGCTGGCGTTATCTTTAAACCTTTGGTCTGAACGGCCAGCAACACATCTTCGTAAGTCTTTGTGGTGTGAGAAACTTTCGGCATATAGATTTTGCCTATAGAAAAGGAATTGATGACGGTATCAAGGCCGCCAATATGATCTTCATGCGGGTGGGTTCCAATAAGATAATCAATCCTATTGATGCCCTGACTCTTTATGTACGAAACCACTGATTGGCCGTCACTATTGTTACCAGCGTCAACCAGCATTGATTGGCCATTTGGAAGTTCGATGAGTATGGAATCTGCCTGTCCTACATCAATAAAATGTACTTCTAACTTACCTTGAACGGCGGTAGCTGCACCGGTTGAAATCGTTATCTTTTGTGTGGCCGGATCCCAAATGACAGTGCCACCAAAAGCCTCACCGACAAATCTGAGAGGAGCTAGAGTCCGGCCATTTACAATTTTAGCTGGAACATCGAGAGGTTTAACCTGTCCGTTAATAGTGGGAGTCAGAGAGCCTATTGTCAATTTGACAGTGGTTCCGTCTTTTATGGCCGTTGCTGTTTGGGTAGACTGGTTCCAGTCTACTGTTGCTCCCATTGCTTCAAAGATGGCTCTTAACGGAACTAGAGTTCTTCCGTTCTCGATTGTCGGCTGAACGTCAAAAGATAGCTGCTTGCCGTCAAGATAGACTGTTGGTGCAGCGAAGCCAGGAGCCGCGAACACCATACAGATTAAAAATGCCATCCAAATTAATAATCCACGCCTTTTCACCGAGTTAAACCTCCCTTGGTTATGACTCAGCGCGTTTATATGTGTGTCTATGTAATAACACTGTTAATCGTCCACAACAAGCCAGAGTCATTAAATCGAGTCACCTATATTGGCCCAAATTGGAGAAATAAATCTTTCAAGTGCAGTGGTTATTGTTGTTTGACTTTGCGTAAACGGTTACCTCCTTTACCGGCGATTACTCCCATTTACACAAAGTCCAAGACCTTCTCTATTCAGGGTGAATAACCTTAATCCAGGTTTCGTCTACTCCCAGCATGTCAATAACTGCGGCTTGGTCAATTTTTCCTGGATCTTTGAGTTCAATACAGAGCTTGTTTTCAGGCACTTTCTCAATTATCGTGAATTGGCTCCCGTGAGGTTGCCATGTAAAACAATGTTCCTCGTCTTTCCATCCTTCAAGATTGCCATTACGGTTAACGCGCCACTCATATAATTCGGGGTTATACCTGACAGTTTCAGTTTCAAATATTGTAAGCTTTAGCAAGTCGTCGGATTTGATCAAGACTACTGTTCGGACATGTGGGTATTTTGCTCTTATTGCTTCTACGCGGGCATTCCAAATGTTTAACACTTCTGATCCTAGCAAGTTAGGGTCTGAATCTACGCCAACAGAAGAACCATAAGAGTATACAGGCGAATTTCTTCCGCTGATTAATCGAACTTTCTCAGCTTTCCATGGATTTGTGTTCTTAACTGTCTTCGCGCCCCACGCGCAGTTGTTCAATACAATATCGTCCAACCCTACATTGGAAGGCTTCCATTCAGCTCCTATCGCATTGGCAAATATGCGTTCCCACTCTTCGCCTTCTAATGATGTTGTTGGTTTTGTGTATATAAGATAGATTATCTGTTTTCCAACAGCATGAACAAACCCTTTGGGGAACTTTCCGAGCGGATATGGAGGAGCAATCTTATTTGCCGTTCTTAGTCTAGGCTCCCGCCTCATAATCATTTCTCCTTAGATGGTGACTTCAATGGACATAATGCTTTGTTCATCTGCCGCAATTGATGGTCTTTTCTTATTCGTGGATGCTACCAACCTTTTAATGATCGACACGATGACCGATTTAGCTACTGGAACGGGCACTGCGTTGCCTGCTTGAGTCCGAGTCTGTTCGTCGGTACATACTATTTTGAAACTCTCCGGAAATCCCTGTAATCGCAAACATTCACGTGGCGTGAGACGACGTTCCCCGTTTACGAGCAAGTAATTGTAGCTCGCATTGGCCCGTAAAGCGCAAGAATAGGGATATGAACTAATATGGCCGGACTTGTTCTCATGCCATATTGAAGGATAGAACTTTGATTGATGTGCAGCATGACGCTTTTGACGAATATATTCTGACGCCCAGAATTTTTGAGGTACATCTTCGTCATTTTCAAGTATTTCAGTAAGCGGTTTCATTGGGATCGTTTCCGAAGGCCACTCAAAATCCGTTGGTCCCAACATACCAACTATGAATACTCTTTCACGCTTTTGGGGAAGCCCGAAATCCAAGGCGTTAAGAATTCTATAGTCGCAGGCATATCCAATTTCTCTAAGCGTGGACATAATGATAGACATGGTCTTGCCTCGATCATGCCTCACTAATTGCTTTACGTTCTCCAAAACGAATGCACGAGGTCGCTTGTCGCGTAATATCCTGGCAATTTCAAAAAACAAAGTTCCGCGAGTCGAGTCCAAGAATCCTTGCAATCCGCCGATTATTGAGAACGGTTGGCATGGAAATCCGGCAAGCAATACGTCATGATCTGGAATGTCAGAACTTGCTATCTGAGTTATATCGCCCATCGGTACCTCGCCAAAATTTGCCTCATATGCTTTTGCACAAGCTTCATCGATATCGCAGGAAAATACGCATTTGCTTTTTACTTCGCAATCCTTGGCCGCCGCTTCAAAAGCTAAACGAAATCCGCCGATTCCACAAAACAGATCGATGAATTTCAATTCAACGGCCTCTTTCTTCACGTCTTTCATCGTCCTCCTTTACCTCAAAAAACATAATAATTTTGATTTAAGGGTTTCTACGTTTTTAAGCTCACATTCCCATACAATAAGCACTTGCCATCTCATTGACTCAAGTTCGGCAATATTGGTCCTATCCCTTCTCACATTACGCCATATCTTTTCTTGCCAATAGTCAGCATTAGATTGCGGCATCGTTGCTCTCTTGCAACCGGTATGATTATGCCAAAAACAACCGTGTACGAAAATGGCTTTTTTCTTCTTTGAAAAGACGATATCCGGTTTGCCTGGGAGATTCTTATCATGCAGGCGGTAACGGAAGCCCATTTTCCATAAAAGCTTTCGTACCGCAATCTCCGGCTTGGTGTTTCTCCCAGTTACCTTAGCCATGATTTTGCTTCTTGTTTCTTTATCGAATTTATCAGCCATTGCCGCTACCGTTTAATTTCTCGACGTAAAAACGCACACTCATATAATCATTTCAATAAAAGTTGCTGTAATCCTTTTCTGTGTGCATTAGCAATGACAAAAGCTATGCGCACGTCATGGCTTACATAGATTACAGTACCACCTGCTCTGATTGGCATGAGAGCCAAACAGCAGGATCATTACCGGGTTAAATCGACGCAACAATTGTTCGGTAATGGCTTTGATATAGTCCACGCTATCCCTTCTAAACCAGTATTGTGGCTTAAGTATACTAAAGCAATGTAATAACGCTTTGATATTGCTGGCAATCAATCATGAAATAGCAACTGTTCCCTAACTTTTGGGGAACTCAAATACTATTTTTCCTTCGGAAACAACCAGAAACGCATCAAACGACTTTCCAGCCTTCGATTTGAAGCCTTTGATTAAGTTACTCCGGCCATTATTGAGAAGTTTTTTTGCCTGGGTAGGGGTTATCTTTTTACCCGCAGTTACCTTCCAGATTACGAATCGACAACCCTCTTTCCATCCAGAACAGCTATAAGCTTTTTTGTTTTCAAAAACAGGTTTTCCGCAAAGTGGGCAATTACCGAGGCTATCCTTCTCTGCAAAAGCGACTGTAGCAGCCTCCTGGCTCGCAATCTCGCTTAATGTATCTCGCGCCAACTCCTTTATTTCGGCCATAAACTGGCTGCTGTGATAACGACCCTGCTCAATATCCATCAGCTTTTTCTCCCACTCGGCAGTTAACTCAGGGTCTTTTAACCTCGGCTCCACCAGGTCAATCAATAACTTGCCTTTTTCTGTTGGAACAAGGGTTTTTTTCTGCCGGATAACATAGCCCACCTGGATCAGTTTTTCAATAATGGCCGCACGGGTAGCAGGAGTACCCAAACCTTTACCTTTCATGGCCTCCCGCAGCTCTTCATCTTCAACTTTAAGGCCAACGTTTTCCATAGCCGACAACAGATCGGCTTCCGTAAACCTCTTAGGTGGTTGGGTCTGCTTATCAAGGATTTCAGCTACTTTTAAAACAACCTCTTGTCCTTCATCAAGATCCGGCAGGGCAGGGGATTCATCCTCGGTATCTGCGTAAAGTATTTTCCAGCCGGGGTCTAATATGACTTTGCCTTTAGTCAAAAAGGTTTCGTCCTGACATCTGGTTATGACTGTAGTTTGCATAAACCGCGCAGGCGGCAGAAAAATACCGACCATACGCTTGGCAACCAACAAATAAATTTTGGCTTCATCCTCGGTTAATGAAGATAGGTTAGGGGATACTTCTGTAACAATGATAGCCGTGTGGTCGGTAACTTTTTTATCGTCAACGAACCTCTTGTCAGATACGCTGCCATGTATTGAGGTCACTATATGCCCTAACTCCGTCCTCCGCAAGGCGTTCAGCCTGGCTGGAAGTGTAGCCGCCATATCAGTCGTAAGGTGCCGGCTGTCAGTTCGGGGATAGGTTAAAAGATGGGATTCATACAGCTTTTGAGCGATATTGAGGGTATGGTCAGCAGTAAACCCAAACCGCTTATTAGCTTCCCTTTGCAAGTCAGTAAGATTGAACAGCATTGGCGCCAACTCTGCTTTTTCCCTCTTATCAACTTTTTCGACCCTTCCGGGACTTCCAGGATTTAATTTTGATGTTAAAATTTCAGCTTCAGCATGGCTGCTAAACCGATCCTGTTCTCCTCGAAACCACTTTCCCTGATAGATAGCGGATTCTGCTTCAAATGTGGCCTCGATCTCGAAATAGGGTTGTGGCACGAAGCGTTCAATTTCCCGCTCGCGGTTTACAAGCAGGGCAAGGGTAGGGGTCTGCACTCTTCCCACGGTCAACTTTTCCCCGTGCTTAACGGTGTAGCCCCGAGTCGCATTGATCCCAATAATCCAATCAGCCTGACTGCGCGCAACGGCCGCACGGGCCAGGTTGTCAACCTCGGCAGATGAACGCAGGTTTGAAAAGGCTCTTTGAATGGCAGCCGGGGTGGTCTCAGACAACCATAAACGGTCGTGCGGCTTGCGACAGTTTAGATACTGGATAATGTAACGGAAGATAAGCTCTCCCTCACGCCCGGCATCACAGGCATTGATTAACCTGTCAACATCCTTGCGTTTAACCAGGTCAGCAATGATTTTCAACTGTGTTTTGGTGCTGGCTTTAGGTTTAAGTTTAAAAACATCAGGAATAAAGGGCAGTCTGTCCAGGCTCCATTTTTCGAGCGCGGGGTCATAATCTTGCGGCATAGCCAACTCAAGCAGGTGTCCGACTGCCCAGGTTATGATCATGGTCTTGCCTTCCAAGTACCCGTCATGGCGGACAAATGGTTCTGATAGGGCGCGGGAAATATCCATAGCAACGCTTGGCTTTTCAGTAATGACAAGATTCAAGAGAACATCCTCCTTTCATATCCAATTAGATGCCCTATTTGTGCCCAACCGTTTTAATTCTGGACGGCAGTTTACCTGGTTTACCCAGATAATAGCCTTGGAAAAGTTGTACTCCGGCTCGATAACACGATTCAAACTCAGATTTAGTTTCGACACCTTCAGCTATGACGATATGGTCACCCTGGGTTAGCACACTTATTAAACGTTGTTTGAACGGATGACGATGAAGGTTTTGGACCAACGCTATGTTCAGCTTTAAAAAATCAATTGGCTCATCTAATAGCCAAAGGGTGTTTCCTGTGCCAAAGTCATCCAGAGCAATCTTAAAACCAAATGAATGCGCTTGCTTTATCGCCAGTTTTCCTTCGCTTTGCTTAATCGGTCGCCCGTGTTCTGTAATTTCAATTACTACCTGGCCGGGACGAAAATGCTTAAATGCGTATTTTGCCAGGGTAGCAGATCCTATTGCCAACAACGCTCCCAAGCTGAGATTAACAAAAAGTGTTTCCGCGATGCCATATGCCAAAATTATAGCCGAGCGGAAGCAATCGAGCTCAAATACAGGCTCGGCATCGGCAAATATCTCAGCGTTGTGAATCGAAGCGTATAAAGCCTCATAGCCATAAATTCTTTTTTGACGGTCAAATATTGGCTGATAGCGCATGTGGTAAAGGTTCAAGCTCATCAACTCCTTTTCTTCGCTCGTAGATGCTATCTTGAAATCACAAATTAAGATTCAGGTAAACATCATCCAGTTCTTCTTGGGTGATGCCGATATACGCCAGGGTAACACCAGGTGAAGAATGGTTCAGCAACTTTTGTATCCGGGTTATATCAACACCAGATTTGAAGGCCCAATAACCAAACGTCTTTCTGAGCGTATGTGTGCCGATCCGCTCATCTATCCCAACTGTTTTTGCCGCCTGGCTAATGATGCGCCAAGCATGTTGCCGGGAAATTGGGCCACCTCCTTTTCGAGAAGGGAATAAATAACCTTCCTGTTGTTCAAGTGTTCGCAGGTACTCCTGGAGAGCCTTAACACTGGTTTGCCCTAATGGAAAGTCCTTAACCTTGCCTGTCTTCTGTTCCCGCAAACTGATCCTGTCTCGAATCCGGCGTTTTTCATCAACAACATCTGTAATCTTTAAAGATAGCAGGTCAGATATTCGCAGCCCGGAGTTAATACCCAAGACGAATAGGGCATAATCGCGCAAATTTTGGGATTTCAGCACCTTTTTCATAGCCTCAATCTTGTTTTTGTCCCGGATGGGTTGTACATATTTCACGCTTCTTCACTCCTTTTTCAATGTTACATAATGACTGCTAGCAGAATATTGAGTCGCAAAATACTTTCAATGCTTGTTCCCTTCGGGAAACTGGACATAAAAAAATCCCGCTATAATGCGGGTTTTGGGCAATTGTAATAATGTTACTAAACTAAATTATGTTACATAAGAAATTTGGAAGTTTTAATGCTATAATTAATTGGGTTAATTAATAAAATATTTTCGAAATTATGGAATGGTTATAAATGACATCCAACGATCGTCTGGTCTATTATTTGTGTCAGTAAAATTTAAGAACGCTAGTTTGCGAGGGTGGTGATTATGAAAAAATATGTACATGACAAACACAAAACACTATTACTTCGGAGTGAAGTAACAAAAGAGTACCCTAAATTAATTGAAGCATTAAACAACAACGAAGAGATTACAGATCATAACATAAATCAATTCGATGAAGAGACTCAGATTCTTTTAAAACATGGTTTAAAACGTATCTTAGAAGTAGCAAGAAATGAGTGGATTCGAGATCCTGTGTACCAAATTGACGAAACACAAGAAACGAAATGTTCATTATGTGGGCGGCCAAACAAGTACATTTTCCACATACATAATTCAAAAAATGGAGACACAATGAATGTTGGCAGTGATTGCATTACTTATTTTGCACCAGGGCAGCAAAAAAGCGTTTTCATAAGAACAGCGAAACGAAACGCTAGAATAATCGAATTGAACAAAATATATCCCGGAATAGAGGAAACTATTCAGAACTGGAGTAAAAAAATTTCGGAGTATGATATTGTGATACCTAATCATTTGGCGCGCTCTTATAGTAATATCGGAGGTCAATTGGAGAAATGTTTCAGGCAATATTCCGATGGAAAGATGGAGCAGACTGAAGTGAAAAATAAAATCAAGGACTTACTTACTATTGGAAAAAACATCGAACACCGTATGGATACGTATGTTAACGAGAACATAGGTAAGCGATTCGTTGCAACTCGTAAAATGGAAATATATTTAAAAAATAAAAATGATAGCGCTACATTAGAAAAAATTAAAGAAAGCGGTTATGTAACTGTTGAAACAGCTGGCTATATACCAGAACCTGAGTTTATGGCTTTTATATGTAACGAGCTTTCGCAAAGTATAAAAGAATCAGCTATAAGAAAAATACGACCAATACCCGGCGAAAAGTTGTACGTGTTTTCCGTGAGTCCATATCAATACATAGAATTAGCTGTTACACATTCAAAAATGATGCAATCGCTTGGCAATTTTATTTTTAATTGTGAGGTAATACCGGATGTAAGCAGGAAGTTGTTGAATATAGCACAACCTTACAACAAAAAATCGTACGAGGACATTCTCGAAATATCAATAAAACTATTACAAAAATCGGATTTACGGATACACATTGCTAGCTATAGGTTTGATGAAATTGTGTTTCATAAAAGAAAATCTAATCAATACATCTTGGTTTCTTATAAACCATTTGTTGAACGATGCCTTAGATTAATTTACCAGGATAGACCTCATAAAGAGATAATGCGATTAGTCCAAGAGCTTGATTCAGGCTCTATTATTACTAAAGAAGATGTTGAGCGTAAAAGAAGAATGTGGTTTGGAGATTGGGAAAAGGAAGAAACCAGAAGAAAATATAGAAATAGAAGATAAGGATACTGGTTAAAACCAAGGTCCAAAAAGCTCCGACATTATCACAAATGTGTATTTCAGCGGATACGCTTTAAACCGCTCACGCATTTCGTCTCATACCGATCACTTATTATAAGTGTAATTCTCGTTTACCCCAAAGCGGTATATCGTTGGTTTCGGGTCTGTCAAGAAATTTGTGCTTTTCCCCTGAACCGCTAATTCATCGAAGATGGGCCTTTACCTTGTCGGGGAAGAAGATCGATAGCTGAAGTAGAATCTGCCCCCAGTTTTGAACCCTGCCGGTCCATTTTCTTAAAACGTCCTGTGTTGCCAAGTATAGCATCTTGAGCAACGCCTCATCCGTGGGAAATATACTTTTCCCTTTCGTGACTTTCCTCAACTGGCGATGATAACTCTCGATCATATTTGTTGTGTAAATGATCTTCCGAATCTCGGGCGGATACTTGAAAAAGGTCGATATCTCCGCCCAATTATTGCGCCAAGACCGAACAATTAACGGGTACCGGTCGCCCCAGATAGTCTCGAACTGGTTTAACTCCTCCAGCGCTGCCGATTCTGAGGAAGCCGTATAAATTGGCTTTAAAGCAGCGGTTATCTTCTTGACGTCTTTGTACGATACATAGCGTATGGAGTTGCGTATTTGGTGAACTATACACTTTTGAATCTCGGTATCCGGATAACAGGCTTGAATGGCTTCGCTAAAGCCAGTTAGATTGTCCACGCTAATGATTAGAATATCCTGAACCCCTCGGTTCCTCAGCTCATTCAGGACTGTAAGCCAAAACTTGGCTGACTCGTTTTCCCCAATCCAGATTCCGAGTACGTCTTTATTGCCGTCCAGGTCAATGCCTATAGCCATGTAGGCAGCTTTATTGACGATTTGGCCGTCCTGTTTAACTTTGAAGTGAATTGCATCAAGAAATACAATTGCATAGATTCCTTGCAGCGGCCGGTTCTGCCACTCCTTGACCATGGGCATTATCTTGTTTGTAACATTGGATATGTAGGCTGGAGAAACCTCAACCCCGTAAAGCTGCTGAAGGTGGTCTTGGATCTCTCTGGTACTCACACCTTTGGCATAAAGAGCTAAAACCTGGTCCTCTATCCCGGTAACGCTCTTTTGATGTTTCTTAACAATCAGAGGTATGTGTTCGCCCTCACGATCACGAGGCACCTTGAGGTCAATTTCGCCGTATTCGCTGCGAACGCTCTTTGGGCTGTGTCCATTACGCCGATTAGTTGTCTGCTTGTTCTTGGAGTTGTTTTTTTCGTACCCCAGGGTGACGTCCATTTCAGCCTCAAGCATTTCCTGAAGGGTTTCCGCAAAGAGATCCTTCAGCATATTTTGGACATCCTCTGCGGTGGTCATTTTGTTTTCCTTAATGAATTTCTTTAGTTCTTCCCTGGATATAAGCTTCTTCTTATCCATGCTTCATCCTGCCTTTCCGTTTAATCGTATATCCGGAAAGGGAAAAAGCACAATTTATTTTACACACTCTTGGTTTCCTTCAACACAACTACAATTGTAAAACTTCTAATACCTCCTCAGTTAACTGAAGTAAGCAGTAACCAACGGGTTTTTATGATTAACCCACACAGCCAAGCTTCATGTCGTAAGCAACCGAGGTTGCAAACCTGATCGTACGTGGTATATATGTATCAAAGACGCAAATCTTTTCGCGGTGTAAAAATCTGGTTCAAAGAGAATCAAAACTTTATCAGCAGCAACCAAGGCATTTCCGGTTCTCATGCCCAAAGATGATGTTCACCCGAAACAACATCATGATGCTTAGAGATCCTTTCGTAATACTTTTATGAAGCCGGAGCCGGTTTTTTGCTCTACATATCCATCAACAATATGTGCTATGAGCATTACACCTGAACCAGATAAGATCAAGGATGCTGTTCTCACTGTTGCTCCCACAAGCAAGCTGCCTGAACCACTAACCGTGACATCTAAATCATCTATTTCACCATTCAATATGTCAATGCTACCTGAGCCGGAGATCCTGCCGCGTACATTTCCTTTTAATTGATCAATCGTTATGTTTCCGCTTTCGGAAATCTCTGCATTGACATTTGCTATTTGCACAGCATCGATCGATGTTGATCCTTTGATTTTTGTTTGTAGCTCACCAATAGGTACTTGTGAATAGATGGAGCCAGTGCCGGTACCATTTACATAAAGGCTTTTAATATTTCTACATTTGATTTCAATATAGCCAAAATCCTCGTCGAGCATAGGCGGAAGTCTTTTTCCATTTACCCATATACTACCTATATTAATATGTACATTGCTTTCACTTCTTGGAGTTTCAATATAGAGCCGATCACCCTGCTTGTGAATAGAAGTATTTTTCACAAATTTATCTGCTCCACCCAAAGAGACAGTACAATATGCACTCTCATCCGGTATTATAACGATATTGTTCATATCACCGCTTACGATAAGATGGGCTATCCCGTCATAATTACGCTGATCCCGGAGAATTTCAGCCATAGCAGGCCATAATGGCAAGTCCTTTATAACAATATCGCCAGCACCTTTATTGACAATCCTGCGTGACTCAACATCAACGGAACTACCATCCGTAAAGGTCAAAATGCGCCCGTTATTACTTTCGACAGTTTTGTCACTAAGAATTATGATTTCTTGATCTTCATAAATCCTATCCACATTTAACCCTCCCTTAATAAATTAAGCTATACTTCGAATATCGCTTGTTCTCTCACGATTTCATTTTGATTACGGACAGCCAATCTCTTATTTGTTACATCTATGTGTAATTATGGATGATGGTTAGTGCGCTCCGCTAAGCCGCTTGATTTCTTGTATTGTGGATCGTGGGATTCCGCACCATCTCCTGGCAGCAACCCTCCCATGTATTCCTGGGTCTTCGCCCTTAATTCCTTCGTCCTACCTATCCAAGAGGCTCCCTAATTAAAGTACGACACCATTGTTTCTATCAATATACCCAAAATTATCTAAAAAGACCAGGTTTTATGACCCTACAAGCGTAAAGCAACCAAATCCGCCTGAAAGTGGGCTGAAAACACTAACTATCCTGTATCCAGCCCACCACCTGGCCGTTTGCGTATATATCATCAACTCATGGTCGATGGTACGCCCTCGACTTCCGAAAGAAGTAATGGTTCCGTATTTGCTACTTGTACTTCAAGCACACCCATATTTACAAAATGAAAAACTTACGACTTTATAATTTCTGGGCTTTGAGTCTCGTAGGGGACAATCGATTCCGGTCCAGAATCAGGAATAGGCTATGGTTCGGGCTCCGGCGACGTTAATACTCTCCATCATCTGTAGGCAAAACAATAGGCGGTTGGGGCTCCAAAACAGGCACATCCAAATCTGGGCATGGCTCTTTATACCCGCCCCAAACTGCTCATACACAACCGATGCGACTGAAACCTCAGATGCGATTACAACAGGAGTATTACTGACGACGGCAACGACGTTTAAAGCCAACCCAACGATAAATTCGCGCAAAGAATCACATCAGAACCCCGATAGTACAATATGACTCAGTTTTTCTATCCTTTCGAACAGCTTGGCTGTATAGCCACCCGTATAGCCACGGGAAAAAGACAGAGAAGACGAGAGACAACAAAGCGCGATAAAATCGGGAAAACGAGAAGACGAGCAGAATTGTAATAAGTCCATAAAATTGGGAAAAGGACAAAGGGCATACAACTTTTAATCAGGGTGTCGCTGGTTCGAGTCCAGCATGGCTCACCATAGAAAACCAAGAACCCGCCTAAGCTGGCGGGTCTTTTTGTGACCTTTAATAAAGTAAATATATGGCAAAAGGTCACATTTTAGGTCACATAGCATTTTCAAATTTGCTTTTCGCATCATCGTAGGCTCACCAGAAACGCACCACTTTCGCACCAGTTGCGCACCACTTTTTTCTGAAATCCGTGTTATAATCTTAGTGGTGAAAAAGAACACCGCACCAAGCTACGAACACTTTGATAGAGGGATGGTCTATCGCTCCAGATCGGGACGGTATCATATTTGGATAAACGATTACATGAGCCCGAAGGCCAAACGCAGAACGGTGGTCCATGAATTGGCACATATTTTTAAGGACTCGCCCCGGGTGCCGTACCTGGTGGGGATAGATATGAGGAGGGAGGAGATAGAGTTAACAGCGGAGGCTGTGGCTGTGTCATTAAATCCAAACCCTGATGAAAGGAGACTAGGTTATGAAATGTCCAAACTGCGGCACTGAATCATCTGGCCCATTTTGTTCAGGATGTGGGACTCGTATTGATGAGGGACAAAGCACACCCCAAGCCGCTTCCCCAGCTAAGAAGAAACCATCAAAAGCACTAGGATGTTTGACGGCCCTCATCGTCTTTGTTGTAGTAATTGCTTTATTGGCGTCTCTCGGAGGAGACGATTCATCCACTTCGACAACCTCAACAGGCGGAAAAACTAACTCAACCACCACTGAATCAGTAGAGCAAAAGAAGTCGGCTCTTGAAGTACTTGAACATAGTGTTAAGAACGATGCTTACACTCGTTATATTGTTGGAACGGTGAAAAACAATAGCAGTAGAGAATACAGTTATGTTCAAGTAGAAATTAACCTATACGATGATGAAGGCAACCAGGTCGGCTCCACTATGGACAACACAAATAATCTTGAACCCGGAGGTACCTGGAAGTTTAAAGCAATTGTACTTGAAGATTCGGCAACGGAATATAAAATCAAGGACGTTTCCGGCTTTTAGGTTCTGGCAAGGAGAGACATGGCATGGGCATCCGTAAACGGGGCAATGCTTGGCAGATAGTAATAGACGTAGGTACAAAGGAAAAACGGCAACAAAAGGTTTTCACCTTCTATGGTACCAAGACCGAGGCTCGGGCAGAGGAGGCCAGGCTCAAGGCCATGTATAAGCATGGGTCTGCTCTACCCGGGAAAATGACGGTTGAACAGTATATGCTGTACTGGCTGGATACATATAAGAAACGCAAGCTGGCTGTCCGAACCTATGAAAGCTATAAAGAGACCATAGAAAAGCATATCGCAAAGGATGACATCGGGAAGTTGCCTTTTGAACGCATCAAACCGGATGACATCCAGAAATACTATAACCGGAAACTGGACCAGGGCTTGTCTGCAACGACCGTTCTTTACCATCACCGCATATTACACGCAGCATATGCCCAAGCGGTCAAGAGCCGGCTGATTCCGTGGGGGATGAATCCGTGTGCAGCTGTCGAGCCTCCGGAAAGGGCAGAGCATAAGCGATCTGAACTGAGCCCGGAGCAGATGGCGTTTATAATTATGGGGACTGCGGGGAAGCCGATCCGGTTACCAATAATCATATCAGCCATGACCGGGGCCAGGGCAGGGGAGGTCTGCGGCCTGAAATGGCCAGACATTGACTTTAAGGGTATGACCATTCATATTCACCAGGCAATAAAGAGGGAACAGGGGAAGCTTGTACTGGGGACCACGAAGAACAGACAGAGCCGTTATGTGCCATTGACGCCGGGTCTCAAGAAAATTCTGGAGTGGCACAAACAGCAGCAGGAGAATCATAAGGCAGTGTATAAAAAGGCATACAGGGACGAGGATTACGTGGTTGCCTGGGAAGATGGCAGGCACTTTGACCCTCATTACCTGAGCGAGAAGTTTACGGCGGCAATAAAGGACATGAAGTTCCAAGGAAAAGTCACGTTCCACTCATGCCGTCATTTTTTTGCCAGTGCAATGCAGAAGGCAGTGGCTAATCTCAAATATATAAGTGATGCTCTTGGACATGGTAAGCTGGACAACATCACCGCTGATGTCTACATACATACCCAGCTGGAGGATATGCGCAAGTATGTGAACTGGTTGGACGATGCTATCTTGAAAGGTGTACTCGCCGATATTGAAGGTCACAAATGAGGTCACATAGCGTGCAAAAAATATTTAATACTGTTGCAGAACATTTGTTCTGGTTGCATAGTGACACAAAAATAAGGCCTATTTACCGGGATTTATTAGAGGTAGGCTTAATTCTGTTGCATGGGAATAACCGTAAAATCAGGCTTATAACTTACTTTTAATCAGGGTGTCGCTGGTTCGAGTCCAGCATGGCTCACCATAGAAAACCAAGAACCCGCCAAGGTTGGCGGGTCTTTTTGTTAGCATCACATTTACCAATAAGAGGCAAATGCTAACAAGTATGCTAACATTTTAGGTCACATAGCATTTCGGTTCCCTTTTCACATCATTGTGCCCTCACCACTTTCGCACCAAAAACGCACCACTTTATAAATATTTAATTAATTTGAACGCCACTCGAACCGCAATTAGAACTGGATATTTTTCCACGAGTAAAAGACGGGTAGGTACCCCATAAATCAGTAACTCTCTTCGTATTACTAATACAAGGGGTTTCAAGTGAACCTAATATTAATGATTAGCAATTGTTTTGTCTGGATTGATTAATCCCCAAATTAGGGCTTTGCTGTTTGAACATAATTTGAGAGGCTGTTCCAATCTGCTGGTCGTAACATCTCCATAAAGGTTTCCTGTAGCGGCAGAAGTTCTTTTTGCAAGGACGGTGATTATTAATGGTCAAATGCAAACGTTGTATCCATGAAGATGTATGTCTGTTTAAACAGCAGTACCTTGCCTTGTTTGAAAAGGCGCAGGAGATCCGACCCGGTGAAGATATACCGGCTATTGGAAAACCGTACCCATTCCGGTTAGATATCGAATGCACTCACCACCGGCCAAAAACAAATGTGCTTCAGGAAGCATGGCTTAAAGGTGCCGGGGGCAGAATTATTTCTGCCCGGAATCATATTGGTTGAAAGTAGTTGGTGTGTGTCCCAATAGATGGGACAATAACCTGGAGCTTATTAAGATGCAGCTTAGGATGCTGCCGAGCTAAGGGCGCCTGGATCAAGTCCAATGTTTGTATAAAATTAATCCGGTCATGGCAGCGACTATTTGAGCTAAAGAAAAAAGGATATTAGAACTTGGTTTTGGCGGCATGAACGGTGTTCATAGTATTCAGCCATATCTAAATATCTTCGGCCGCCGGCCCACTTGCTATCTATCTCAAGGAGCAAGGTTCCAATTAACCTGCTTGCTGAAAAGACTTTGCTTTCATATTCTATGAAATATCAAAATCCTTGAGGTATTTATAGAGGGTTCTTCGCGAGATGCCTAGAGCTTCGGCAACTTTGGTTTTATTGTATTTATACTTGAGCAGATAATCCATGAGCATCTGTTTTTTTGAGTCCATCTCCGGATGAATCAGCTCTTTGGACCGCCCATTCCTTTCTTGATAACTGGTATCGCCTTCAGCGAGATAATCGGCTACCAGATCATAGGTGATAAGGTCTCCTGAACCTAACAAGATGGCCCCCTCAATAACATTCTGCAATTCTCGAATATTACCCGGCCATGCGTAGTCAAGGAAAGCCTTGGTCACTTCCGGGGTCATTTTCATAGGTGATTTGTTAAGACGTTTGCTGTGTTTTTCTATGAACTTTTCAGCCAGCAGAAGAATGTCATTCCGTCTTTCGCGCAATGGCGGTAAAGTTATTCTGATGACCCCCAGACGATAGTACAGGTCACGCCGGAACCTGTTTCGTTTCACTTCATTTTCAAGGTCTTTGTTAGTGGCGGCAATTATCCTGACATTAACCGGAATTAGTTTGCTTCCTCCTATACGTACGATTTTCTTTTCTTCTAGAACTCTGAGCAGGGACGCCTGCAGTTCCAGCGGCATGTCCCCGATCTCGTCCAGGAAGATGGTGCCCTGGTCTGCCAACTCGAACTTACCAATATTGCCACCTTTTTTGGCCCCGGTAAAGGCGCCTTCCTCATAGCCGAATAACTCACTGGCAATCAACTCCCGGGGAAGGGCAGCACAATTGATGGCAATATAAGGATGATATCTTCGATCGCTCGCATTATGCATAGCCTGAGCAAACAGGTCTTTTCCGGTTCCGCTCTCACCCAGCAGCAGGACATTGGAGTCAGAAGAGGAAGCAGCCCTGGTACTTTTCAATACATGCAGGAATTTTGGATCTTCTCCGATGATGTCATCAAAGGTGAATTTGGCTCCATCTCCTACCCACTTTTTGACCAGTCGAGAAACCTGCTTGCTCTCTCTTATGATCACAACGTTATCCCCGGGAGCGATTTCGGGGTGGGATAAAGGATTGCAGGTGACAACACAGTTTAGACGATTGTTGTCAGGGGTAGTCAGCACAAAATTCTCGTCTATTATCGTTCTGCCCTGAGTGATCTTACTGGCAAAATAATTGTTATCCGCACTGTTGACCAGAATTCTCGAGATGTTGGAGCCAAGCTTGAATCCAGGAGGTATTTGCAAAAGCTGGGCACACTTGTCGTTCATATAGGTGATATCACCATTTGAATCCAAAACCAGAACACCTTCCCCCATCGACTCCATCACTGTTTTCAGGTAAATGTTCAGCCGCTGCATATCCAATTTTGACGTGATATGCTTTGCCGCAATGTCTACCATGCCCAGGGTATGACGGCTTACTTTGTCAGATGGAGCCACCATGCAAAGCGCTCCGCATATCTTGTTCTTATCAAAAATCGGAGCGCCGGAAGAGGCGCATACGTGCGAGAAGAGGCAAAAGTGTTCATAAGCATAAACTGAAAAGGGTTTGGCCAGGTATGCACATAAACTCCCATTTGTTCCGATCAGCTCTTCTGACCACATGGATCCGACTACAAACCGGGCCTGACTTGCCCACTCCATTGCTTCCCTATCACCAATGAGGTCAATAATGCACAGATTCGAGTCAAACAAAGCCACCACGAAACCGGTTCCGGCCACAGTTTCAAGGAGATCCTGCATGACTGATTGGCTGACTTCCAAGAGGTTGTGGCTGGCCTTCCGAGCCAGGGCTGTCTCGCTTTCGGTGCATATATGGGGGTTCTCCCGAAGGAAAGGATCGATTCCTCTGTCATAACAGCGTTCCCATGAGTCCCTGATCTCAGGCCGCAGTGTTTGCCTGTATTCAGGTTCTCTATGGAGCTGCAACCATGTTTCTTTATGAGAGTTGGTCCTGGTCATGCTTTCATCTCCGTTTTTGAGGTGATCAATTCAATACGAAGCCTTGAGCTATACACTTTGTTTACCTGTTGGGTTTCAGCCCCAATGTTTACAATGTTGGATGGCATATGAGCAATCGTCAAGTGCCCCATTACTAAAGCATGGTTCAAATAATTGGGCGGATCGGGCAATTTGCGTGCCCGCTATATTTTACATGTAACTTCTCAAAGTGTAAACCAAACAGTTTACACTTTGAGAAGTTACTTATACGATCTCGCCAATGCTTCAAACTAAAATGGAAATCGCAGACCCCAGCGTTTCCAGCAGTATCAAAGATAGCAATTGTGATTCTTTGGTCTCTGGCACGGAATTTGCTTATACGAATTATCAGGGCGCAACCATGGCTGTTTCAAAATAGGGATTCCTTTCTTTAGCGAGACGAAAGATAGGTTCGGCGATTTGTCACAATCAATTTTAGTGTATTGGAGGAATTTTTGTGAGAACTTCTCAGCAGTATTTGAATTCATTGTTCGCCATGAAGAAAAACATTTATCTTGACGGAGAACTGATCGGCCGCGACGACCCGCGGATCGTGAGAGCCAGTAAGGCTATTCAGCTAACCTTCGATCTGGCCGAGGATCCCAAATACAAAAAGTGGCTGGTTACCACTTCCCATCTTACCGGTAAACCAATCAATCGTTTTACTCATATTCATCAAAGCCAGGAAGACCTGTTGATGAAACAGGAAATGACCCGCGTATTATGCAATCTGGTGGGTGGGTGCATTCAGAGGTGTATGGGTATTGATATGATGAATGCTCTCTCCATAACCACCAAAAATGCCGATATCAAGTATGGAACCGATTATCACCAGCGCTTCCTAAAATACCTGGAGTACTTTCAGGAAAACGATTTGGTGGCCGCTGGGGGCCAGACGGACCCCAAGGGTGACAGAAGGCTGAGACCGATGGAACAGCCGGATCCTGATCAGTATGTGCGGGTAGTGGAAAGAAGGCCGGATGGAGTAGTGGTATGCGGGGCCAAGCTTCATAATACAATGGCACCCTACGCCAACGAAATAATAGTTATTCCCACCCGTAGGTTGATGAAGGACGAGAAAGACTGGGCGATAGCTTTTGCCATTCCTGCGGATACCGAGGGTGTGTACCTGATTGGCCGCGAAAGCCGTTTTGCGGAAAGAGATGCGGGAATGGAAGCACCCATAGCCGAATTTGCCGATGTGGAGAGCTTCACCGTATTGGATCATGTTTTTGTTCCCAATGAGAGGATATTTATTAATGGTGAAACTGAATTCGGGGGCGAATTGGCGTTGTTGTTCGCCCTGTACCACCGCCATAGCTACTGTGGATGCAAACCCGGTATGGGTGATGTGCTGATGGGAACCACCGCACTACTGGCTGATTATCTGGGAATAGAAAAGATGGGCCATGTCAAGGAGAAACTGGCCGAAATGGTGAGCGTGGCTGAGCTGGTGTTCGCCGCAGGCATTGCCTCCGCAGTGAAGTCCAAAAAAGCTCCTTCGGGAACCCAGATTCCGGATATCATCTACGCCAACGTGGGAAGAAGACATGCGGGTCACAACATCTACCATGAGTACAATATACTCTGTGATATTGCCGGGGGTCTTCCTGCTACCCTGCCTCTTAGCAAGGAGTACAACCATCCTGTTGTCGGTGAATTCGTCAAGAAGTACGTCACCAGAAGAGAAGGAATCTCTCCGGAAAACCACTATCGGGCGTTCCATCTTGCCAGCGATCTTTTGACCTCAGAGATGGCAACGGTACTTGGACAGATCGCAGGTGTACATGGTGGAGGATCGCCAATTATGGAAGACATCGCGGTGATGAGCTCCTACGATATGGAGGCCAAGAAAAATCTGGCCAAATACCTGGCCGGAATAAAAGAATAACCGAATTGGAATTTGCTGATGAATGGGAAACATGAATCTAAAATCAGCAGGCTTTTTAATTGTTAAATGTGCCGAAATCCAGGGCTTATGGTAATGGATTCCCGGTTGAGGAATGTAAAGGCAAAGATATGTTATTCATTGCCGGAGGAATCGGCTTGGTCCCGCTGCGCTCTTTTATCAAATACTGCTTCCAAAACCGAGAAGGATACGGAATAATAACTATAATTTATGGCTGTCGCAGTTATGCAGATCTTTGCTTTAAAGAAGAACTTTTCAATGAGTGGCCGCAGATGAACAATACCCAGGTATATGTTACTGTTGATAGCCCGGAAGAAGGGTGGCAGGGCCATGTGGGTTTGTTCCCGACTATCTGGAAGAGATTAACCTTGACCCTACTGGACTGATAGCAGTAACCTGCGGACCACCTATTATGATTAAGTTTGTGCTGCAAAAATTAGAAAAATTGGGATTTGCCGATGAGCAGGTGATTACTACACTTGAAATGCGCATGAAATGCGGTATCGGAAAATGCGGCCGCTGTAACATCGGAAGTCAATACATCTGCCTGGACGGTCCGGTATTTAACCTGGCTTAGCTAAAGCAGCTTCCCCGTGAATGGTAGGCTGGTTTTGTAACTATGTTCCAGACCGGGTGCACATATAACCTTGGACAGCATGAATTAATACATGCTGTCCAATTGTTTTCAAGGAAGTGCTCCAGCATTATGCCTGGAATCACCTGTTATTTGCGATTATCGCCGGCAATGCTTTCGGTTAAACGGTCAAGAATGATGGCCAGGATGACTATGCCGAGACCACCGACTGTTCCCATACCGATATCAAGTGTCTGCATCGATCGCAGCACCACCAGACCCAGGCCGCCTGCTCCGATCATGGAGGCTATGACCGTCATGGACAACGCCATCATGATACACTGGTTAACACCGGCCATGATAGTAGGCATCGCCAGTGGCAACTGAACATCGACCAGCGTTTGCCAGCGGCTTGAACCAAACGAACGTGCTGCTTCCACCATTTCCCGGGGTACCTCACGGATCCCCAGGTTGGTCAGACGAACAGAAGGCGGCATGGCGAAGATCATGGTTGCCACCAGAGCAGCTACCTTACCCATACCAAAAAACATGACTGCTGGTATCAGGTATACGAAGCTGGGGAGAGTCTGCATAAAATCGAGTATTGGACGAATAATCCTCTCGGCTGTATCGCTTTGTGATGCCAGTATGCCCAGAGGTATGGCAAACAGGAGGGAAACCAGAGTTCCGGAAAGGGCCAGGGCGACCGTGGCCATCGTCTCCTGCCAGACATCCATCCCAATAGTGGCCAGGAGTCCGAGAAAGGCAAAAACAGCCAATCTAGTACCTGCTACCCTCCATACCAATAGACTGGCCAGGAGCAGGATTACAACTTCGGGCGGCCACAACAGAATGTTTTCGAAGCCCTTGATTATGATTTCCAAAAAGGCGCTTATTGCTCTCAGGGTCGGGCTTATACTAATGCTGATGGCATCAAAGGCCAAGTTAATCCAATCGGCAACCGGAATAAAAAAATCAATCATTAGTTACCCCTCCCCTCAGCCAGCTTGGCCATGACAGTACCACGGACTATTATTCCCAATAGCCGGTTATCATTGTCAACTACTGCCAGGGGCAGGTTTTTCCCGGAAAGCAGACTAAATAGATCCTTTAATATCGTATCCGGTTTTACAGTTGATATATCCCGGTTAAGTATCTGTGTCAGGTCCTTTTGGTTTTGTTCTACCGCTTCCAATGCGTCCTCAGCCATAACAATCCCCTGGAGACGAAAACGGTTATCAACTGCGAAGATGCTGGATATCCCATTTTCCCGCATGCGGCGCAGGGCTACCCGGGGTCCGTCTTTGGGGAATGTAACAACCGCAATCGGTTTTTTCATAACCATTTCTGCGGTCAGTACCCGCGAGCGGTCAACATCTTCAACAAATTTCTCCACATAATTACTGGCTGGATTCATCAGGATTTCTTCAGGAGTTCCTATCTGCACGATGGCTCCATCTTTCATCAAGGCAATCCGGTCACCAATTTTTAAGGCCTCGTCAAGATCGTGGGTTATAAATACAATGGTCCGACGCACGTTATTCTGCAGCTGAATCAGTTCATTCTGCATTTCTTTCCGGATCAGCGGGTCCAGGGCGCTAAAAGCCTCGTCCATTAGCAAAATATCCGGTTCGGTAGCCAGGGCCCGAGCCAGACCTACCCTTTGCTTCATCCCACCGCTGAGTTGGTCGGGGTAGGAATTTTCCCACCCCTTTAACCCCACCATTTCTAAAGTCTCATAAGCTTTTATGTTGCGGTCTTTAAGGGGTAGTCCCCTGATTTTCAAGCCGTAAGCGGTATTTTCCAGCACCGTCCTATGAGGAAAAACGGCAAAACCCTGGAAGACCATGCTTATTCTTTGACGGCGCAAATCCTGCAAAGCATTATGATCCATCTTGGTGACATCAGCACCATCTATTAGCACACGGCCTGAAGTAGGTTCAATGAGCCGGTTGAGGCAGCGTATCAGAGTAGATTTGCCGCTGCCGGATAAGCCCATCACAACAAAAGATTCACCCTGCTCGACGGTAAAAGAAGCATCATTGACAGCAACAGTTGCCTGCAGTTTGGAGAAAATCTGATCCTTGGAATACCCTTCCTCTAACATCTTTCGAGCTTTTATCGGGTTTTTTCCGAATATCTTAAAAAGGTTGTTCACTTCGATAAGACTCATTCAGGGGACCTCCTTGATAGGGAAAAAACCTTTATTCCAACCACGAGTCGATTTCAGCCCGGTGTTCCTCGATCCAGGCCTTGGCCAAATCCTGGACATCTTTGTCCTGTTCTTGATATGCGTAAAGGAACTCCTCGGTATCGTCCAGGCTCATCTTGAAGTTCTTAAAGAAGTTGTACATATCAGGTGCCTTGTCCTGGAATCCCTTTCTTATACCCCATAATTCGGAGTCTTTTTCCCAGTAGCCCTTGGGATCGTCCAACACTTTGACGTCATACTTTACCATCATGGTATGGGGTCTCCATCCCAGAAACAGTATGGGCTGCTGCTGCTTAATCGCGTAGTCGACCTCGGCCATCATTGAAGCCATGGTGCCGGACAGGATTTCAATGTCGAGGTCATAGCCATCAATCAATTCCTCGGAAACCAGCATCATCCCCGACCCTGGCTCAAAACCGACCAGCTTACCGCCTACCAGGTCCTCATTACCCTGGAGATCGGCAATAGAGTCTATTTCAACATATTTGGGCACTACCCAGCCTACCGGAGCATCCGTAAAAATGGCACTGCCCAGTTCATACTGGTCACCGTATTTTTCCTGGTAGGTATCGTGAATCGAAGGCAGCCAGACTCCGGGCCAGGCATCAATGTCTCCCTGCACCAGCGACATAAACATAAAGCCGATGTCACCCTCGAGTACTTCCACCTGGTAACCCCGCTCGTCCGCAATCAGCTTGGTTATTTCGATAAAGGGAACCTCATAGTCATAGGGGGCGTGTCCCAGTTTGATTACCTTATCTTGACCGGTATCATTGGCATTGGAGCACCCGGCTACCAGCCCCAAGCCCATAACTACAGCTAATAATAGCGCAGTTGTTATCCAGATTCTTTTCACAGCAATTCCTCCTTTTCGCAATGTGCGGATATAAACAATAATATGTTTTACCGAATTGGTGTTACTTATCTAACCAAATAGATAAGTAAAAGCCAGAATGCGCGGATAACCTCCTTTCATTGAAAACATCATGAGGAAACTTGTGGGAAAAACTTATAGGCGTCAAGAAGTGCAACAAAAAGAGCCGAGAAGATTCGGCTCTTTAACACCGCATATTCTCCCTTTTAACGCCTACGAGGTTAGCTGACGGGTTCGGGATAAGGGCAGCCCTACTAATTCGGAAATTAGATTCACCCCAATATATTGGTTCCCCCGCTCCTCATGTATATTGAGGACTCGGCATATAGAACGGTCATAATATTCAATTGTCTTTTCAGGTTATCAGACTGGCCATCCGTTAGCTGCTGAGCGTTGGGTTAAACCAGAATGATTCAAATTTGACCGCACAATTATCGCGTACTTGACAAGTCCCTTAAATCAGTACGCCAAAGTCTGGTAACATTATAACACACTTATTCACAAGACCAAATCTTACGGGATATTAAATCGGGTCATTATTCCAAGGCGCCAGGCTGAATCCAAGCTCTACCTTGAATAAATCCCCGTCTATGGTGATGGAGAACCTGCCGCCACATACCTCGGTGAAGCTTTGGGCGATGGACAGTCCTAATCCTGAGCCTTCAGTGCTCCTTGATTCATCACCCCGGACAAACCGCTGCAAAATATCATCCGGGCCAAAATCCATCTCATAGTTGGCGGTATTCTTTATGGTGGCAATGGCTTCACCGTAACTAGTGGTCAAGTCAATGAACACCCGCGAGCCGGGCAGGGAGTATTTCAGCACATTGGAAATCAGGTTTTCCCAAACCCGGCGCAGCTTATTACCGTCGCTTTCGATCAGCACCGGCTGGTCGGGGATTTTAATCCGGAAGGTAAGGCCGGAAGCGGTTATCTGTTCTTCCATGTCCGCTACTGTCTGCTGGATGAGCTTTGCCAGATCAAGTTTCTCCATTTCCAGGGCCAAATTCTCACTGGTAGCCTTGGATAAATCGAAGAGATCCTGGATCAGGTTTTTGAGGCGCTCCGACTTCTGCATCAGTATCTGGATGTAATCCTTAACGTGTTCGGGCAAATTCTCTTCCTTTGCCAGAAGGTCGATATAGCTGATAATCGAGGTGAGAGGGGTTTTCAGATCATGAGATACGTTGGTAATCAGCTCTACCTTCATGCGTTCTGACCTGGTTTTTTCCTCAACCGCGGTGCTCATACCCTCCTGAATGGAGTTGAGGTTCATGGCTGCCTGATACATATCGTCATCTTCGCTCAACTCCAACCGGGTATCGAAATTACCGTGCTTGATCAACTCAATGTGATCCACAACCTGCCCGATGCTGGTAACGGTCTGGTGGTAGCGTTTGATATAACGGATGATGAGATAGACGCCGGCACCTGCTAAAAGAAGGGCTATTATGGCCGAAAGAGGATTCCCGGAAAAGATGGAATTGAACAAGAAAAACACTGAAAACAAGGCCAGAACGGTTTCTGCCGCGAGCAGTGCGTAAGCCCGTTTTAACATGGCTTCCTGCCAGGGATACTTGGCTTCAAGCTTTCGGTACCAGAGTAAAGCGGAACTGATTATGTTGTTGCCGAAAAAGGCTTTGCGGTTGACAAGCAGATCGACCAGCATCAGGTAAAACCACCAGCCGATTATTAAAATGGCAATAGTGACAGCAGCCACGTTAAGCACGTACTCCGGAGTGAAAGGCGCCAAGCCAACCCAGTAGTTTTTCCCCAGAACCCATACCAGAATGATTAAAACTATGAAGGAGAGAACAGCCTTCACTTCTATCCAGATTTTGCCCGACCAGGTGGCCAGGACTTTATCAAACCTTTGTTTTTCCTTGCGCTGGAAAATATACAACCCCAGGCAAGCTAAGGTCAAAATGACAAGCAGTCCATAAACGGGTTTTATAATCGAATTGAATTTTTGCTCGGCGTAATAATCAGAATGAGCATAAGGGTTTTCCTCCAGGGTGTCCTTCACCGCCAGGACTATACGAGTATTGGAGAGAGCCGCGGCTGACTCGTTTCCGGGCTCATTTATTATCAGGCGGCGTGTAATCTCCCGATAGCCGCTGTCTGTGCGTTTGATATCGACCGGGCGGCCGTGATCTATAACCTGAAGTTTTTCTCCGTCAAAATACCAGAAATAGCTGTAACGGTCCGGCAAAACCGGCAGCCCGCTGGAAGGGGAAAAGCTGAGTTCTTGGCCGGTATTCATTAACGTAAAGCCGGTTGATTGATTGACCAGATAATACCTGAGATTGTCTCCTTCGTCATTTAGGTTTCCCAGGTAGGCGTTATCGACTGTAGCCGCATAGGTCAACTGAGCAAAATAATTGGCTGTTCGTTCCTTGAAAGCGGCAGTGTCCTTGTAGTTCTTGCTGAACTGTAATTTCATGATCTCAAAATTGCCGCCGGAGTGAACCAAAGCCGCAAAACCTGAGAACAGGATAAAAACCATCAGGCTCAGTCCCACGAAAAATGAGAGCCAGCTCAGAAAGGGTTTAGAGTTTTTCGATTTTGTATCCAATGCCCCATACCACCTTTAAGTATTTCGGCTCCTTCGGGTTTATTTCAATCTTCTCCCGGATGCGGCGG